>Ga0070699_100005264_pt1 | contig 11360 bp, 9 predicted proteins | sample KBSK1503metaG_FD_65473 | JGI IMG/M metagenome (GOLD analysis project Ga0070699, IMG submission 65473) | Corn, switchgrass and miscanthus rhizosphere microbial communities from Kellogg Biological Station, Michigan, USA - KBS K1-50-3 metaG | ecosystem: Host-associated > Plants > Roots >...
CGCAGGGCGCGGTCGAGCAGCTCCAGGTCGAGCCGGTCGGCGTGACGCTGGAGCACCGCCCGGAATTCGGGGGTGGCATCGGCGAGCAGCGGGGGGCTGACCGTCACCGGCGGCCCTGGAGCGTAGCGCACATCACAAACGTAGAATGGCGGTTACGCCCCCGCCGGGTCAACTACTGGACGAGTCGGCTGATGCCAAGTGCGGCCCCGGCTACGGGTTAGCGGCCAGTTGAGAGCTCGCTCCCTTCTACAGAAGTCCCTCCGTTGCAAAGCTGATGAAGCGGTCACCCGCGAGAATCACGTGGTCGTAGAGCGGCAGGTCCAGCAGCTGACCCGCCGCGACCAGCTGGCGGGTGACCGCCCGGTCTTCAGCCGAGGGGGTAGGATCGCCGCTCGGATGGTTGTGCACCACAATGATGCCGGCCGCCGCCTCGGCGATCGCGGGGCGGAACACCTCTCTCGGGTGGACCAGGGAGCTGTTGAGGAGACCGCGCGTTACCAGGACGTCGCGCAGGACCTGGCTCTGGCTGTCGAGGGCGAGAAGGTGGAACTCCTCGACGGTGAGGTCGCGGAGCCGGGGCTGGAACAGCCGTACCACGTCCTCCGGCTCGCGGATGCGCGGCAGTGCCGCCCGCCCCTCACGCGCTAGGCGCGCGGCCAGCTCGAAGGCCGCGAGCAGGCGGGCGGCCTTGGTGGGGCCGACGCCAGCGAGCCGCACCAGCTCCGCCGGCGGCCGCGCGGCGAGCCGCCGGAGCGAGCCGTCGCCCGGCTCGAGCATCCCACCCGCGACCTCGAGCACGCTCTTCCCGCCCCCGCCCGTGCCCAGCACCAGGGCCAGCAACTCGGCGGACGTGAGCGCGGCGGGCCCGAGCGTCCACAGGCGTTCGCGCGGACGCTCGCTGGTCGGGAGGTTCGCGAGCGGCATCGACACGGCCCCAAGCTCTCGCCGGGACGGGCGGCCACCGGGATCACTTTCGCGCGGAGGAGCGTCGGACCGCGCGGCACGGCAGCGGCGGCGGGCGCCTTACGGCCCGACGAGGACCAGCTCGCGCGAGCTGCACCGCAGGGAGTCCTGCCCCGCCTGCATGCTCATCGCGGCCAGATACCGCCCGGGCTCGAGCCGGGCGAGATCGAGAGTGATGGCGCGACCCAGGGCGGGGCGCTCTCCCGCGGTCTCGCGCCACTGAACCGCGATCGCCGCCTTGTCCGCCGGGACGCATTCCGACCGACCAAGCGGACTCGGTGCGCCGCTCCCGCCCAACCGCGCGACCCGGGCCTCGATCGTCACGACCGTGCCCTTCGGAGGGTGCTCGTACCACTCCCAGTAGATCCCGATCGGGCGCAGGGCCAGCAGGGTCACACCGGGCAAGGCGATCGCGGTGAGCGACTCCCCCGGGCCGGAGGTGCCGGCGTCGGCGGCCACCAGCAGGAGGTCGGACATGCGACTGGTGATCCATGCGGTGGGGTCCGCGGTCGCAGTGCGGAGGCGTCCCACCCAGCCCGAGGGTTCGTGGACGGCCTCCAGACTTACGACCGCCGGCGGGTCGGCGGAGCGGACGGACACTCCCCCGTGGGCCGCTGCCAGCGTGGGGCCAACGACGACCGGACTGGCGGCGTCGGTGCCGACCGCGAGCCGGACGCGCGGGATCTGGCCCGCGAGGGCGGTATCCGTGCTCACGTCGAACCCCGCGATGGTGACGACCGAATCGCCTCGGCGGAACCGGGCGATCTGCGCGTCGGGAATAGTGACGAACCGCTTGGCCCAGGTGGGGGCGTAGCGCGTTGCCGCCCGCTCCCGGTCCAGGTCCCACCTTGGCGGCACCTCGGGAGAAGCGAAGAACGTCCAGTTCGGGGTCCGCTCGTACCCCAATACCTGCGCGGATTCCCCTCCGCGCGCGTCGGTAGCAGAGCGAGTCCAGTGCACCCACCAACCGTACCGCACAATCGATTCCGCTGCGTCCTCTCCCCACCCCAAGCCGTATGCGTTCTGTGCCGCTGCGAACATCCGCGCCATGACGTGGCGCGCGTAGTGCTCGACCCGCAGGTCGTTGCCCGCGCGGGAATAGAGCGGGCGGGCCAGCCACCAGATCCGGAGATTCACGTCGGCGCGGGCGCCGCAGGGGATGCGGGCATAGCGGTCCGCCTGTTCGTCGAGCAGGGCCGACAGATCGAGCCAGGCGCATCGCTCGCCGGCCGGCATCAGGGCAAGGGCCCGCCCGAAGGCCGAATCCGCGCCCTCGTCCGCTTCCTGCGAATGCAGGGCGAGTCCCTCCAGCGCGGAGCACCACCAGGTCTCCGCGCGACAGTCCCGGGCGGCCGCGAGCGCCTGGCTCGCCCGCCCTTCCTCGACCAGGTACCGCACACGCTGTCCCGCGATCCAGCCGTCACCCGGGAGCGAGCGCGCCGCGTCGGCGAGCTGGTCGAGCAGGCTGGCGCGGGCCTCGTCGATCCGCCCCGGCTCCGGCGGCAGCTCGCTGCCCGGCGCCACGTCCCAGTGGCAGAAGCGGCCGATGCGCACGTCGCAGCGGCCGCGATTGTCGTGGGGATCGGTCGGCAGGTTTGCCCGGCGCATCGCTTCGAAATCCCGCACCGCTGCCTGGGCGCGGCGCAGCACCTCGACCGAATCGAACGACGCTGCCCGCGCAGCAGTCGGTGACTGCGCGCGGGCGGGGAGCGCGGGGAGGATCAGCGACAGCAGGCCGAGGGCGGTGCGCCCTACTGCCCGGCCCCGTGGCACTTCTTGTATTTCCGGCCCGAGCCGCAGGGACACGGGTCGTTGCGGCCCACCGGCGGCACCGCCGTCGCCGTCCGACCCAGGGGGCCGAGCGAGCTGGTCACCCCGGCCCCGGCGGAGACCGCCCGGCCGGCTGCAGCGGGCGCACCCCCGCGCGGGCCGCCGCCGACGAACAGGTCATCGGGGCCGCTCGGGGTCGGCGGCGGGGGTGGCGGCGGGGGCGCCTGCCGGGGTGGCTCGGCGCTCACCTGGACCTTGAGGAAGCGCTCGGTGAACGTGGACTGGATGTCGTGCATCAAGTCCTCGAACATCTCGTACGCTTCTTTCTTGTACTCGACCAGCGGATCCTTCTGGCCCCACCCGCGGTAGTGGATCGCGTTCCGCAACTGGTCCAGGTCGTACAGGTGATCCTTCCATTTCTCGTCCAGCACCTGGAGCATCACCCCGGAGAGGACCTGCGTGTCCACCTCGGGGACGTTGACCGCCCGGGCGAAGTCCTGGAGATACTCGATCTTCCGGGTGAAGGTTGCGTCGCCTTCGCGCTGGACCGCCGAGACGAGCGTCTCGAGGTCGGGTGTGGCTTGGGCGTCGAGGACCGCCTCCGGATTCACCAGGTACTGGAGCATGAGCAGCTCGCGCAGGCCGCCCCGGTCGTACTCCTCCGGGCGCGTGGCCGTGCCGAGGAACTGGCGCGCCGTCCGCTCGACCGCGGCTTCGATCATCCGCTGGGCCTCGGCCTTGAGCTCCTCTCCCCGCTCCAGCGCGAACAGGCGCAGCGAGTAGATCACCTCGCGCTGCTGGTTCATCACGTCGTCGTACTCGAGCAGCCGCTTCCGGGCCTGGAAATTCTGGAGCTCCACCCGCTGCTGGGCCTTGCCGATGGCGCTGGTGACCAGCCCGCCGGTGATGACCTCGCCCTCCTCGGCGCCGCTCTTGTCCATCCAGCGCGCGATCCGGTCCGACCCGAACAGCCGCATCAGGTCGTCCTCGAGCGACAGGAAGAACACCGACTGGCCGGGGTCCCCCTGGCGTCCCGAGCGGCCGCGCAGCTGGCGGTCGATGCGGCGGGACTCGTGCCGCTCGGTGCCGATGATCTGGAGGCCCGCCTCTTCCTGGGTCAGGTCGAGCGCGGGATCCAGCTTGATGTCGGTCCCGCGGCCGGCCATGTTGGTCGCGATCGTGACCGCGCCCACCCGCCCCGCCTGGGCCACGATCTCCGCCTCGCGCTGGTGGTACTTCGCGTTCAGCACCTCGTGCTTGAGGCCCCGGCGCTTGAGCATCTTGCTCAGCGTCTCGGAGACGTCCACCGAAACGGTGCCGATCAGGATCGGAAGGCCCAGGTTGTGGAGCCGCTCGACTTCCTCGCCGATCGCGTTGTACTTCTCCCGGCGGGTCTTGTAGATCCGGTCCTGCTGGTCGCGCCGGCACATCGGCCTGTTGGTCGGGATGACGCTCACCTCGAGCCCGTAGATCTGGTAGAACTCGCTCTCCTCCGTCTCCGCGGTGCCGGTCATGCCTGCCAGCTTGTCGTACATCCGGAAGTAGTTCTGGATGGTGATCGTGGCGAAGGTCTGGGTCTCGCCCTTCACCTGCACCCCTTCCTTCGCCTCCACCGCCTGGTGCAGCCCGTCGGACCACCGGCGCCCGTGCATGATGCGACCGGTGAACTCGTCCACGATCAGGACCTGCCCCTCCTGCACGAGATAGTCCACGTCCTTCTCGTACAGGGCGTGGGCCTGGAGCAGCTTGTGGATGATGTGGAGCTTCTCGCTCTTGAGCGCGTACTCCCCCTCGATCTCGCGCCGGCGGGCGATCCGGTCGTGCGGCGACAGCTCGGGATCCTTGTCGAGCGCGTGCACCGCCTCCGAGATGTCCGGGACGATGAAGAGCATGGGGTCGTTGGGCGAGAGGGCCGTTGCGCCCTGGTCCGTCAGATGGACCGCATGTCCCTTCTCGTCGAGGACGAAGAACAGCGCCTCTTCGAGATCGCGCATCCGCTGCTGCTTCATGGGCAGCTTGCGATCGGCGATCGCCTCGAGCTCCACCTTCTGGACCATCTGCTTGACGCCGGTCTCGTTCAGCTGCTTGAGCAGACGCTTGTTCTTCGGCATCCCCAGTTGGGCCTGGTACAGCTTGAGCGCCGCCTCCTCCCGGGCCTTGGCGTCGCCCTCGAGCAGCTTCTCCGCCTCCGCGAGCAGCGTGTTGACGACCGCCGTCTGCTTCCGCACCAGCTCGGCCACCTGGCGGTTGAACTGCGCGTACTTGTCGTCCTCCTCGTTGCCGACCGGGCCCGAGATGATCAGCGGCGTGCGGGCCTCGTCGATCAGGATCGAGTCCACCTCGTCGATGATCGCGTACGCGTGATCCCGCTGGACCCGCTGCTCCAGCGAGAACACCATGTTGTCGCGCAGGTAGTCGAACCCGAACTCGTTGTTGGTGCCGTAGGTGATGTCGGCCAGGTAGGCGGCCCGCCGCTCCGGCGACGACGGCTCGGTGTCGTCCAGGCAGCTGACGCTGAGGCCCAGGTAGGAGAACACGTGCCCCATCCACTGGGAGTCGCGCCGGGCCAGGTAGTTGTTGACGGTGACGAGGTGCGCCCCGCGGCCGGTGAGCGCGTTGAGGTAGAGCGGGAGCGTGGCGACCAGGGTCTTCCCCTCGCCCGTGGCCATCTCCGCGATCCGGCCCTGGTGCAGCACGATGCCGCCAATGAGCTGCACGTCGTACGGCACCATGTCCCAGCTGAGCTCGTGCCCCGTCACCATCACCGTGGTGCCGAGCAGGCGGCGGCAGGCTTCGCGCACCGTGGCGTACGCCTCCGCCAGGAGCTCGTCGAGTACCGCGGCAAGCTCCTTCTTCCACTGCTGTTCCAGCGCGTGGAACCGGGTCTCCAGCCGCTCCCGCTCCGCCGGGTCGGGACATCCGTGCTTCTCCGCCCGCACGCCCTCCAGCTCGGCCTTGAGTGCGCCCGTGCGCTCGGCGATCCGAGCCTTGAAGCGCTGCGTCTGCCCCTTGAGCTCCGCCTCGCTTAGCTCCGCCAGTCGCGCCTCGTGGCCCTTGATCTCGTCCACGATGGGCTGCAACCGCTTCCGCTCGCGCTCGAACCGCGTCCCGAAAACCGCGGTCATCATCTGCTTGATCGTCATATTCCGTCCAAGTATAGCCCCTCCGCCGCCACGTAGCGGGCGACGGCCTCCGGCACCCACCACCGGATGGGCTGGCCCTGCCGTACGCGCTCCCGCACGGCCGTGGCCGAGATGTCGATCGTCGGCACGGCCAACGTCCGCCAGATCGCCGGACCCGCCGGCGCCGGCGCTCCCGCCCGCGCGAACGCCGCGACCCGCGCGAGCCGCGGGATCTCCTCGGCGTCGCGCCAGCTCGCCAGCTCGCCCGCCGCGTCGGCGCCGACCAGCAGCACCAGCTCCGTCTCCGGGTGCCGGGCCCTCAGCGCCCGGAGCGTGTCCACCGTGTACGACGGCCCGGGCCGCTCCAGCTCCGCCCGCTCGAGCGCGAAGCGCGGCTCGTCCGCGATGGCGAGGGCGACCATCGCCGCCCGCTGCTCCGGCGTCGCGCCGTGCCGCCCCCGCTTGAACGGTTGCTCCCGCGCGGGCACGAACCGCAGCGACTCGAGCTCGAGCGCCTCGAGCACCGCCTGTGCGACCAGCAGGTGGCCGTGGTGGATCGGGTCGAACGATCCCCCCAGGAGTCCGACCATCGTGGCGTCAGGAAGAGCCGGGTTCGGCCGGACAGGCTTCCGCGACCCCCGGGGCCTGGGCGTGGAACCGGCGGAGATACCCGCAGGTTTCGCGCACGTCTTCCTTGTAGCCGAGCCGCTGGTAGGCCCAGATGAGCCGCAACAGGGCCTCGGGGGCGATCGAGGCGCGCGGGTAGGTCGCGACCAGGTCCTTGAGATAGAGAATCGCGGAGTCGTAGGCCTTGTAGCGGAGATAGTACTGCGCCGCTTTGTACTGCTTGAGGGCGAACCACTCCTGGAGCGCCGCGATTTTTTTCTGGCCGCGGTCGGCCGCCGGCGTCCCCGGGTACCGGCTCAGGAGTTCGTTGTAGGCGGCGAGCGCCGTAGTGCCGTACGTGGGGTCCAGCTCGGGCCGCTTCCAGAGGTCGGCGTAGGCGTCCCCCACCCGCAACAGCGCCTCGGGCGCCAGCGGATCGTTGGGCGACTCGTCCGACACCCGCCGGAACTCGCGGACCGCGTCCAGGTTCTCGCTCCGGGCGAACTGCACCTCGCCCAGATAGAAGTGCGCCTGGGCCACGCGGGGGTCGCCCGGGGGGAATTCCGCCGTCACCTTCTGGAAGAGCGTAGTCGCCTTCTTCCAGCTGCCGGAGCGGAACGCGGCGATCGCGTCGCCCCACTCCCGATCGAGCTCGTCGGGGTTGGCCGACTGGGCGACCGGCGCCGGCGCGAGCGACGGATTGGACTTCCCCCCGTGCCCACACCCCACGAGCCCGACCAGGACCAGCCACGGCAGCACCCGTCTCACGGCATCCCCTTTCGCACACTGTCCCCCGGGTCCGCAGCGCCGAGGGCCCGCAGCCGGTCCCTCGCCATTCGGGCCAGCGAATCGAGCAGCCCGGCCCGCGTGTCGGCCACCGTCTGAAACGCGATCGCCGCGCCGAGAATATCCCCCTGCCCGACCCGTGCATCCCCGAGACCCAGGAGGGCCCGGCGGCCGGTCCACGACAGCGAGTCCACCCGCACCGCCTGAATGAACCAGGTAGCGGCGTCGTCCACGCGCCCGCCGCCCAGCGCCATGAGCCCGAGGCTGAGCGCGCACGTCGCGAGCCCGGTCCCGGCGCGGCTTCGGACCAGAGGGTCCCGGCTGCGGCGGAGCACGATCCGATACACGGGGGCCGCCTGGTCGCAGCCGGCTCCACCCTGGAGCGTGGCCGCGTACGCGGCGAGGAGCGAGTCCTGGGTGGGGGTATCCATCGCGGCCGCCAGCGCTGCCGGCAGCAGGGTAGCGGCGTCACCCGACGAGCCACCCGGGCGGCGCACGAGCGCCAGCGCGTATCGGGTGATCGGCCGCTCGGGGGCGACGGCCCGGAGGGCCAGGACCGCGTCGCGGAGCGACGCGCCGTCGCCGGTCCGGTCCGCCGCGTGGGCGACCTGGTCGAGCCCTTCCGCCGCCTCGAGGGCGCGCGATGGATCCTCGGCCGCGAGGCGGCGGTACGCTTCGGCGGCCGTGCGGAGATCCCCGGTGTGGAGCGCTGCGGCCCCCAGCTTGGACCACACCCGTCCGGGCGTCTCTCGGCTGGTGGCCGCGCGGTACTGCGTCAGGGCCTCGGCGAACCGGCCGGCGCCGTAGGCCCGGTCGCCCGCGACCTCCGGTCCCGCGCCCGACCGGCACGCGGCGACCGCAAGCAACAGCAGCCACCGCTTCACCGCGGTACGCGCTCCACCATGGCGAGGTAGGCGTCCACGCGGACGTCGTCCGGCCTCCGCTCCCGGCAATCCCGCCAGACTGCGCGGGCTCCCTCGGTGTCGCCCGAGAGGTAGCACGCGAGCCCGAGCGCCGTCCGCGCCTCCGCGAAGTCCGGCCGGACCCGGAGGACCCGCTCCAGCTCCTCGCGTGCCTCGAGATACCGGCCCGAGGCCACGAGGTGCCGCCCCAGACGATGGCGCAGATCGTGGAAATCAGGACCGAGGCTCAGCGCGCGTCGATACTCCGAGACCGCCTCGTGAGGGGCGCCCGCGTCCGCGTAGGCCTCGCCCAGCTGGGCGTGGAGGTTGGCGAGCCGGCCGGCGACGGCGCGGGGAAACCGGCCCTCGGCGTCCTCCGCCCGGGCCGCGAGCTCGAAGGATCGGGCCGCCTCCTCCCCCCGTCCCAGCTCGGCGAGGACGACGCCCCGATGTACCAATGCCTCGACGTAGGCCGGGTTGCGGGCCAGGGCGGTGTCGAACGCGGCGAGGGCGTCCTCGGGGCGCCCCAGCAGCGCCAGGGCCACCCCCCGAAGCTGGTGCGCGTCCGCGAAGCCGTCCGCGCTCTCGACCAGCTCGTCTACCAGGTAGAGCGTCCCGAACCAGTCGCCAGCGGCGAAGCGCTCGCGCGCGCGCACGAGCAGCTGATCAGCGCTTCTCTGCATAGGTCCCCCGGAACCAGGTTACGAATCGACCGATCCCCTCGTCGAGCGACGTGCTGGGATCGTAGCCGAGCACACGGTGCGACTTCTCCAGATCGGCGCAGGTGCGCTGGACGTCGCCCGGCTGCATCGGCGCCCATTCCACCCGGGCCTCGATCCCCATCGCCCCGGCAAGGGTGCTCACCAGCGTCCGCAGGGGCACGGGCCGCGCGCCCCCCACATTGAAGATGTCCACTCCGACCGGGGCAGCGGCAGTCCAGTCCACCGCCGCGAGGACGCCGCGCACGATGTCGGCGAAATAGGTGTAGTCCCTCGACTGGGACCCGTCGCCGTACAGGGTGAGCGGCCGTCCCTCGGCCAGCCGGCGGGCGAACGCGTGAATCGCGAGGTCCGGCCGCTGGCGCGGGCCGTAGACCGTGAAGAACCGGAGCGAGGCGGCCCGGAACCCATGGAGCGGCGCGAGGGCCGCCAGCAGGAGCTCCGCGGCCCGCTTCGTGGCCGCGTAGGGCGACACCGGCGCCAGCGCCGGGGCGTCTTCCCGGAACGGGATCGGCGTGGCGTCGCCGTACACCGACGACGACGAGCCGAACACGACGCGCGTCACCCCCGCGCGCCGGGCGGCCTCCATGACCGTGGCCGTACCCGTGACGTTCGCGCGCGCGTAGCCAATCGGATCGGCGATCGAAGGTCGCACCCCGGCCTTCGCGGCCAGGTGGACCAGCACGGTATCGGGCGTCAACAACGGCGCCAGGGCGTCCGCGTCCAGCATGTCGAGCTCGCGGAACCGGAACCCGGGCCGGTCGCCCACCTCCCGCAGGTTCCGCTCCTTCGCGGCGCGGGGATAGAACGGATCGAAGTTGTCGATCCCCGTCACCTCGTCGCCCCGGGCGACCAGCGCCTCCACCAGGTGCGACCCGATGAACCCGGCCGCGCCGGTGACCAGCACTCGGGTCACGCGCCGACCCGGGTCCGGAAGTAGGCGATCGTCCGTTCCAGACCCTCCTCGAGCGCGATCCGGGGCTCCCACCCGAGGACCTTGCGCGCAACGGAGATGTCCGGCCGCCGCACCTTCGGATCGTCGGTGGGGAGCGGGCGGGTTACGACGGGCGACTTCGACCCGGTGAGCCGAAGCACCTGCTCCGCCAGCTGCCGCACCGTGAACTCGTTCGGGTTGCCGATGTTGGTGGGGTCCACCCGGTCGCTCGCGAAGAGCCGGTAGATCCCCTCGATCAGGTCGGTCGCGTAGCAGAACGACCGGGTCTGCGACCCGTCGCCGTAGAGCGTGAGCGGCTCGCCCTGGAGCGCCTGGACCACGAAGTTGGACACCACCCGTCCGTCGTGCGCCCGCATCCGGGGACCATAGGTGTTGAAGATGCGGACGATGCGCGTGTCCACCCGGTGATACCGGTGGTACGCCATGGTCATCGCTTCCGCGAAGCGCTTCGCCTCGTCGTAGACCCCGCGCGGTCCGACGGGGTTCACGTGGCCCCAGTACGTCTCCGGCTGTGGGTGCACCTGGGGATCCCCATAGACCTCGGAGGTCGAGGCGAGCAGGAAGCGGGCGCCCTTGGCCTTCGCCAGCCCCAGCGCCTTGTGGGTGCCGAGGGAGCCGACCTTGAGCGTCTGGATGGGGAGGTCGAGGTAGTCGATCGGACTGGCTGGCGACGCGAAGTGGAGCACCCCGTCGAGCGGGCCCTCGACATAGGTGTAGTTCGTCACGTCGTGCTGCACGAACGTGAAGTCCGCCCGGCCCAGCAGGTGCGCGAGGTTGTCGGGACTCCCGGTGATGAAGTTGTCGACCCCGATCACCTGGTGGCCGTCGGCGAGGAACCGGTCGGCCAGGTGCGAGCCGAGGAAGCCGGCCGCGCCCGTGATCAGGACCTTCACGGCCCCCTCCGTCCGATCCCGTGGTACTCGAAGCCCAGCGAGGCCATCCGGGCGGGCTCGTATAGGTTGCGCCCGTCGATGACGAGCGGCCGCCGGAGCACCTGCTTCATCCGGTCGAAATCGGGATTCCGGTACACCAGCCACTCGGTCACCACGATCAGCGCATCCGCCCCGTCGATGGCGTCGTACGGGTCCTTCGCGAAGGTGACCGTGTCCGCGAAGACCCCCCGCGCCGCGTCCATGGCCTTCGGGTCGTGCGCGCGGACCACGGCGCCGCGGCCGACGAGCGACCGGACCAGCGGGATCGCCGGGCTCTCGCGCATGTCGTCGGTCTCGGCCTTGAAGGCCAGCCCCCAGATCCCGACCTGCTTGCCGGCCAGCTTGTCCCCCAGCGTGCGGACCACCTTCCTGAACAAAAGCAGCTTCTGACGCTCGTTGACCGCCTCCACCGCCTCCAGCAGGTCGAACCGGATCCCCACTTCGGTGCCGGAGCGGACGAGGGCCTTCACGTCCTTGGGGAAACAGGAGCCGCCGTACCCGGGGCCGGGAAAGAGAAACGCCTGGCCGATGCGCCGGTCGCTCCCGATGCCCTGGCGTACCATCTTCACGTCGGCGCCCACCTTCTCGCAGAACTCGGCGATCTG
>Ga0070699_100005265_pt1 | contig 11359 bp, 11 predicted proteins | sample KBSK1503metaG_FD_65473 | JGI IMG/M metagenome (GOLD analysis project Ga0070699, IMG submission 65473) | Corn, switchgrass and miscanthus rhizosphere microbial communities from Kellogg Biological Station, Michigan, USA - KBS K1-50-3 metaG | ecosystem: Host-associated > Plants > Roots >...
TGCGGCAGGTGCCGCCAGGCGCGAATGAAGGTCTCCTGAACGATGTCATCGGCGCCGGCCTGGTCTAGGCAGAACCGCCGCACGTAGCTGAACAAGGCCTCGGCGTGGTCGGAGTAGAGCCGGCGGACCGCGGCGTCGGCGTCGCCAGGCAGGTGGCTGTGGGGTGCATCCGTGTTCGTAGTCACGTCTACTATCACGGATAGTAAGAAGGTTCTGTTCAGCAGTGTGGCCCTTGCGGGAGTGCCCTCGGTCAGCGGAGAGTATCGCCATGGGGGCGGGGGAAGGCGGCGGCCGCGCCGCCGCGCAGCAGAGCCGCCGCGCCGCCGGGGATGGCCGAGCCGCTGACCGACCGCGAACTGGAGGTGCTGCGGCTGCTCGCGGCGGGCAAGTCTAATCGGCGCATCGCCCACGACCTGGTGGTGACGCTCGACACCGTCAAAACGCACGTGACCCATATCCTGGGCAAGTTCGGCGCCGCCAACCGGACCGAGGCCGCGGCGCGGGCCCGGCAGCTCGGATTGATCCCTGACACGACACCCCAGCCGGCGGTGGGCACCTTCGGATGAGGGCGCGCCGCGCAGCAGCTGGGGAACAGTTCAGTGCCATGGCCTGGCCGCGCGCTCCGCCCAGTAGGCGTCGGGGGCTTCGGCGAGGCTGAGCGCCGGAAGCTGGCCGACGGTGAGCGCGGCCAGGTTCTCATCCAGCTGCGCGCGGGTGACGGCGCCGGACAGCACGACCGATGCCCACGGCTGGGCCAGCGCGGCGGCCAGCGCGATCGCGTCCTCGGTGACACCGCGCGCCGCGGCCAGCGCGGTCAACGGCGCCGACGGCCCGCCGGCCGGAGTCAGCCGCCCGTTGGCGACCGCCTCCTTGACCAGGACCGCCCACCCCGCCGCGGCGGCCTCGGCCGCGGCGGGGCCTACAGATGGCTCCAGGAGGTTCCATGTCACCTCCGTCGCCGTGAACAGCTGATGCCCGTCAACGGTCACCGGCAGCGCCCGGCGGATCGTTTCCGCCTGATGCGGCCCGCTCGCGCTCAGTCCGATGATCACGCCCTGGGCGCGCAGCCGAGACAGCGCGGCCAGCAGCCGAGCGTCGGTAAACAATCCGGAATCAAGGGTCAGCGAGTGCACCTGATACAGGGTGAGCCGGTCACCGAGAAGGCCCCGGCTTTGCGCCAGCTGGGTCGTGAACATGGCCAGCGAATGTTCCTTGACCTCCTGCTGAGGAGCGTCCAGCCGCCAGCCACCGGTATAGCGGTACCCCCACTTCGAACCGACGATCACGTCTGGATGGCCGCGCTCGGCCAGCCAGCCGGCCAGGAATTCCTCCGACAGGCCGTAGGAACGCGCCGCGTCGACGTACCTGACCCCGGCCGCGTAGGCAGCGTCCAGCATCGAGAAGGTCCGGGTCCGCATTCCGGTAACGTTGCGGTCGGGCAGGTCCTCCTCACGGCCGCTGGTGATGTACGCCGGGCGACCCAAGGCAGCCAGCCCCAGCCCGATCCGCGAGACCACCGGGCCCCCGGCCCCGAGCGCCGCCGCGGGCATGGGAATCCGACTCCGGTCGTCGCTGACCATGGCAACTACCGTAACGGCGGCCCGGCCAGCGGCCTATCCCCACGTGCGGGTGCCCGCTCGCCTGGCAGCGCCTGGCCTGGGCGCACGGGCCATCGGCCGCCACGTTCGCCGCTGCCTCGGCCGCCGGAGCAGCGACGCGGCGGCCACGACCGCTAGCGCCGCGGCATAGCCGACGGCGCCGAGGGACCCGGCTGCTGCCAGGGCCAGCCACTCGGCTCGCCCGTCGATCGCGACGAGGACGACGAGCAGCGTCGCGTACCAGGCGAACGGGGGGGTGGTCACGGCGAGCGCCGCCCCGGTCATCGCCAGGGCGCCCCGCCAGGGCTGGTCCGGGTCGGTTCCGCGCAGGACGGTCACGGCCACCGCGGCAAGCACTGCGACCGCGGCGAGAGCGGCCCACCGGGCCGGCACGACGATGCTCAGCAGCTGGAACCGATGGCCGCTGCTATATCCCTCCTCCTCGAGGTAGCCGGGCAGGAATCCGATCACGCCGCCGCCCACCGCGAGCAGGTGCGGCAGGTACGCGATCCCGGTCGCGGCGGCGCCGGCCACCACCAGCGTCGCCGGGCGCCTGCGCAGGACCGCTGGCACGGCCAGGATCGGGGTGATCTTGGCGGCGATGGCCAGGCCGAGCAGGACGGCGCCGCACGCGGTCCGGCGGCGCGTGCCATCGCGCGCGAGGGTCAGCAGCGCGGCTGCGGTCAGGAACGCCGCAAGCACGTCGACGTGCGCGTTATTTCCGGCCTCCAGGCCGGTAAGCGGGCACCAGGCCCACAGCACGGCCAGCCGCGGATCGCGGCCGAGCCGCCGTAGCCCCGCGAGCAGGAGGACGGCGGTGGCGATGGCGCAGCACGCCGCCGCGGCCTGGATTGGCAGGGATCCGCTGCCGGGCGGGGAAAGCTCGTCGACGGCGGTGAAGTAGGCCTCGGCTACGGGTGGGTAGATGGTGTGCACGCCGGGCCGGTTGATCCGCGTGCAGCCGGGAGTCAGGGCCGGCCCGGGTGCGCCCGGCCGAGTAAGCTCGGGGCCCGCGTCGGGGCCCGAGCTCACCCCGCTGGCGGTGATGCAAATCGGCCCGTGAACGGGCCACAGGAACGGGTCCCGCAGCCGGGTCAGTTGCGGAGCGGCGGGCACGTAACGGTAGGGGTCGATGCCCGCCGCCTGCACCCGGCCATCCCAGATGTACCGGTACAGGTCGGTGCTGGTACGGGGCGGGGCCGAGAGCGCGGCGAGCTGGATCGCGACCGCGCCGAGCAGGATCAGCGGCACGGCCCGCCCGGGAGTGGTTCGCAGCACCAGCCATGCCCCTGCCGCGAACGCCAGCCAGGCGGCCGAGATGGCGAGCCCGGCAAGAGCGGGCTCCTGGACGCTCAGCAGGACCAGGCCGGTTACCATGGCGGCCGCTCCGGCGCGCCCCGCAGCCGGCCACCATCCGCTGGTGCGCGGCGCGTGGTCGGCCGGGCCCCGGCGGAGGGCCGCGACCTGGATGCGCCAGCCGGTCACCGGGGCCTGCCGTTTCCACGGCTCAGCAGGGTGAACCACCGGCCGGTGTCGGTCCAGACCTCTGTCGTGCGCAGGCCGGATCCGGCTGCCAGGCCGTCGGCCCGGTCGACGCCTACCCAGGCCCAGGGAAACCACGCGCCCGGTCCCGCTGCCGTCCTCAGCCGGACGTGTTCCCGGCGTGACGCAGCCCCCGGCGGGCCGACCTCGGCCACGACTGCGCCACCTGGCATGAGCAGGTCGGCGACTCGGCGCAGCAGGGCCGCCGGATCGCCGCCGATGCCGATGTTGCCGTCGGCGAGCAGGACGGTAGCCCAGCGCCCGGCGCCTGGCAGGGACCCGAACACGTCCCGCTGCAATGCCAGCGCCCCGGATGACCGCGCGAGCATGACAGCATAAGGCGTGACATCGATGGCCAGGGCGGGAACGCCGCGCTCGGCGAGCGCGACCGTCAGGCGGCCGGGTCCGGCCCCCACGTCAAGCACCGGGCCCGTGCACCTGTCGAGCAGCGAGCGGTCCCCCGGCACCTCGCGCAGCCAGCGCTGCGCGTTCAGCGGGGTCCTGCGGCCGTCGGCGTGCTCGATCTCCGGGCGGGCCAGGCCCGCCAGCGCCTGCTCGTAAAGGCTGCCGATCATGCTGTCTCCGTCGTCGTACGACGGCACGGCGTCCTGCGGCCGGGCCGTCACGAGGCCGCAGCGTAGCCGCGGGCCGGGTGGGTTGACCCTTACGAAGCGATGACGGATCGCAGGCGGCCGGGCATCTTGCTCCCGCCCGGTTACCGTAGGTGTCGTGACCTGCGAACGAGCGAGGATCAGGCGCCTGCGGCCCGGCTGCGGGTGGCCGGGGTGCTGAGCGACCCCGGCCAGGCGGGCCGGATCATGATCGTGGACGACGACCGGATGATCGCTGAGGTCATCAGCCGCTATCTGGCACGCGACGGCCACCAGGTGGAGTGCTTGCACGACGGCGACGCGGCGCTGCGCCGGATGGAACGGGAGCTACCCGACCTGGTGGTGCTGGATCTCATGCTGCCGGGAACCGACGGCCTGGAGGTGTGCAGGCAGCTGCGGGCCCGCTGGCCGATCCCGGTGGTGATGCTCACGGCGCTCGGCGAGGAGACCGATAAGGTGGTCGGTTTCGAGACCGGTGCCGACGATTATGTGACTAAGCCCTTCAGCCCCCGTGAGCTTGCCCTGCGGATCAGGTCGCTGCTCCGCCGGGCCCGCGGCAGCGGGCTGGCGGGCGCCCCGGCCGCAGGAGTGATCACGGACGGCGATCTCGCCGTCGATCTCGGCGCCCATGAGGTCCGGCTCGGCAGCACGTTGCTGTCCCTGACCTCGCGCGAGTACGACCTGCTGGTGTTCCTCATTCGCCATCCGCGGCAGGCGTTTACCCGCGAGCAGCTGCTGGCGCAGGTGTGGAACTGGTCGTTCGGCGACACGTCGACCGTTACCGTGCACGTCCGCAGGCTGCGGGAGAAGCTCGAGCCGGATCCGGCGCTGCCGCACCGGATCGTGACGGTCTGGGGAGTGGGCTACCGGTACGAGCTGGAGGCTGAATGATTCCCGCATCGGAGCTGCTGAGGGTCGGCTACACCGTCGCCGCGATCGCGGTCGCGGCCGGCGCGGCCGGCTTCGTCGCGCTGCGACTGCTCGCGGCACGCTCGGTCGCCGCGAGCCTGGCCGTCATCTCCGCGGTAACCGTGGCGGCGACGCTGGCCGGCGTGGTGGTCATCTCCACCGAGATGCTCATCACGCCCCACGATCTGGACGTCGTGCTCACCGTCGTCAGCATCGCCGGGATAGCGGGCCTTGCCGTCGCCTTGCTGCTGGGCCGGCGGGTATCGGCGGCGAGCCGGCTGATGCTCGGCGCCGTGCATGAGGTGGGCCGGGGCGGCGGGTACCGCCGGCCGCAGGCAGTCCTGCCAGCCGAGCTCGCGGGCCTGTCGGCGGGGCTTGAGGCGGCACACGGCCAGCTCGCGGAGGCCAGGGACCGCGAGCGCACGCTGGAGTCAAGCCGCCGCGAGCTGGTCGCCTGGGTCAGCCACGACCTGCGCGCTCCGCTGGCGGGGCTGCGCGCCATGGCCGAGGCGCTCGAAGACGGCGTGGTCGCCGACCGGCTGACCACAGGCAGGTACCACGCCCAGATCCGCAGGGAAACCGACCGGCTGACAGTCATGATCGATGACCTGTTCGAGCTGTCCCGCATCCACGCCGGCGCGCTGCGGCTGTCGTGCCGGCTCGTCGGCATCGGTGACCTGATCGGGGAGGCCCTCACCAGCACGGAACCGCTGGCTCGAGCCAAGGGCGTGCGGCTGAGCGGCGCTGGCGGCTCCGGGCTGCCGGTGTTCGTGGACTCGGCGCAGGTCGGGCGCGCGCTCGCCAACCTCGTGGTGAACGCGATCCGCCACACCCCGTCAGATGGCGCGGTCGAGATCCTCGGCGAGGAGGAATCCGGCATGGCGACGGTCAGCGTGCGTGATTCCTGCGGCGGGATACCCGCCGAGTATCTTCCCCGGGTCTTCGACGTGGCATTCCGCGGCGAGACCGCGCGCACGCCGGCGCCGGGCGAGGGCGCAGGCCTCGGGCTCAGTATTGCGCGGGGAATCGTCGAGGCCCACGCAGGCAAGATCGCCGTAAGCAACGCCCGCAATGGCTGCCGGTTCGTCATCAGGCTGCCGCTGGCGGCTGCGCCGGCGGCCAGCGCGCACTGAGCCCGGGCCGCTCGCCTCGCGCGGGTTCCCTCAGCGGGGCGCGGGCGAACCGGGCCATCCCTGAGCCGAACCTGGTCTGCGCCAGGAACCCCAGCTCGGACCTGGCACGCGCGGGCGAGGCCACGATGTGACGCACATCCCCGAGCCGGAACTCGCCGGTCACCTCCGGCTCGGGCGCGCCGAGAGCCCTGGCCAGAGCCGCCGCCATCTGACCGATGGTGTGTGGCTCGCCGCTGGCGATGTTGTAGGCGCGCAGGTGCCCGGGCCGCCCGGCGGCCATCGCCAGCAGGTTCGCGGCCGCGACGTCTTCGGCGTGCACGAAATCCCGTTGCTGCGCGCCGTCCTCGAACACCCGCGGGGCCCGGCCGGCCTCCAGAGCGGAGCGGAATATCGCGGCGACGCCCGAGTACGGGGTGTCGCGCGGCATCCTCGGCCCGTAGACGTTGTGGTAACGCAGCGCCATCGCCGAGCCGCCGGTCAGCCCGGCCCAGACGGCCGCCATCTGCTCCTGCGCCACTTTGCTCACCGCGTAGGCGCTGCGCGGGTCCAGCGGCGCGTCCTCCGTTACGGGGACCGTGCGCAGCCCGGCGCCGCAGTAGGGGCATCGGGGCTCGAACATGCCGCGCGCCAGGTCGTCGCGGCTGCGGGCGGGCGGCTGGACCCGGGCGTGGGCCGGGCAGGTGTAGCCGCCCTCACCGTAGACCACCATCGATGAGGCGAGCACCAGCCGTGGTACCTGCCGCCGCCCCATGGCCTCCAGCAGCACCGCCGTGCCTGTCACGTTGACATCGCTGTAGGCGGGCAGGTCGGGCAGGCCCGTTCCGAGCCCGACCATGGCGGCCTGGTGGCAGACCACGTCCACACCCTCGAGCACCCGCCGCAGCAGCGAGGCGTCGCGGATGTCCCCGACGAGGAGCTCGGCATCGTCGGGCCAGTAGCCGGGCCGGGCATCGTGCGTCGTTGCCTCAAGGGAATCCAGGCCGGTGACTTCGTGCCCGGCCGCCAGCGCCGCGTCGACGACATGTGAGCCGATGAACCCGGCCGCGCCGGTGACTAGTATCCGCATGACACCAGCAGACCACGACCCCTGGCGGTAGCGCTCCCGCAGGCCGGGGACGTCACCGCTCTGTAAGAGCCGATCATGGCCGGCGCGGCTAGCGTCGCAACCATGCTGACCGATGTAGTGCTGCCCTGCCTCAACGAGGCCGCCGCCCTGCCCTGGGTGCTCTCCAGGATGCCGCCCGGGTACCGGCCGATCATCGCCGACAACGGTTCCGACGACGGCTCCGCCGAGATTGCCGAACGCTACGGCGCGCTGGTGGTGACCGTGCCGCAGCGTGGCTTCGGTGCCGCCTGTCATGGCGGGCTCATGGCCGCGACCAGCGACGTCGTCTGCTTCATGGACGCCGACGGATCGCTGGACCCGGGCGACCTGCCGCTGATCGCCGGCCCGGTGCTGACCGGCGAGGCGGATCTCGTTCTCGGCCGCCGCCGCCCGGAAGGCACCGGGGCGTGGCCGCTGCACGCCCGGCTGGGCAACCGGGTCATTGCGGCCGCCGTCCGCCGCCGCACCGGAATCCGGCTGCTCGACATCGGCCCGATGCGCGCGGCCCGGCGGGCTGACCTGGTACGGCTCGGCCTCCGGGACCGCCGGTTCGGTTACCCGCTGGAAATGGTCGTCAGGGCGGCCGAGTCCGGCTGGCGGATCGGCGAGCGCGACATACCGTATCGCGAGCGGACGGGCAGGTCCAAGGTCACGGGTACGGTCCGCGGCTCCCTGCGGACCGCCCGCGACATGCGAAGGGTCCTGGCGGGAGTGACCGTCAGCCCGCCGGGTCCCGCGCGCCGGCGCCGGCGAGGGTGGGTGGCGTGACCGGCCCGGCGGCGCAGCTTGTGGTCATCGCCAAGGCGCCCGTGCCCGGCCGGGTCAAGACCAGGCTGACGCCACCGTTCAGCCCGCTGCAGGCGGCCCGGCTGGCCGAGGCGGCGCTCGCCGACACGCTCGCGGCGGCGGCGAAGGTGCCCGCCGCCCGGCACGTGATCGCCCTTGACGGCGCACCCGGCCACTGGCTACCCGGCGGGTTCAAGATCATCAGGCAGCGGGGACGCGGGCTGGACGAGCGGATAGCCGCAGCGCTTGGCGAGGCATACGCCAGGCTCCCCGTTCCGGTGGTCCTGATCGGGATGGATACCCCGCAGGTGACTCCCGGACTGCTGGAATCCGCGCTCCGCCCGCTGGCGGACGGAACCGCCGACGCAGCGTTCGGCCCGGCGGCCGACGGCGGCTTCTGGCTGCTCGGCCTGCGGCGGCCCGATCCGGCCCTGGTGGTTGGCGTGCCCATGTCCACCGCCAGGACGGGGGCTGCGCAGCTCGCCAGGCTGGCAGACGCCGGATTGCGGGTCCGCCGGCTGCCGTGCCGCCTCGATGTGGACAGTGCTGCGGACGCGGACGCTGTGGCCGAGCAGATCCCGGGCAGTCGCTTCGCCGCCGCCCTCCGGGCCGTGTACTCGGCGTGACGGAGGGGAGAGCATGAGCGGTAATGCAGGACGCGGGCGGCGGGGCAGCCGTGGGCGCAAGGCCGCCAGGGTACTGCTCGCGGTGACGCCGCTCGTGGTGACCCTCATCGCCGTGGCAGCACGAGCCGCGGCCGCAGCGAAGCTGGCCCTGGTCGCGGCGCTCCGCCAGGCCGCAGCAGCCCCGCACCAGGCGATGACCGCAACGCGCACCGCCGCCGCGAGACTCGGCGACCTGGCCGCGCCGCTGCGGGCCGTGATCAGCCGCCCCCCGCCGGGGCCGTTGTTCAAGCCCGGCATCTGGCGCAGCCCGCTACGCGGGCAATGGCTGACCTCGCTGCTCGGCCTGGTCCTGCTGTGCGGCCTGCCGATCGTGGCGCTCACCGGCCTGCTGTCCTACGCCGCCTACGACCCGCGGCTGCCGGGCAACGACCAGACGCCGGGGGCGCCGCTGCTGAAGTTCTTCCTGTTCTCCTGGCCCACCCAGCCCTCCTGGCTCTACCGGGTAGACCAGGCGACCCACATCACGCTGGGCCTGGCGCTGCTGCCCGTGGTGCTGGCGAAGCTGTGGTCGGTGCTGCCCAAGCTCTTCTCCTGGCCGCCGACGCGCTCGCCGGCCCATGCCCTGGAGCGCCTCAGCCTGGTGATGATCGTCGGCGGCGTGCTGTTCGAGGGAGTCACCGGGATCCTCAACATCCAGAACTTCTACGTGGTTCCCTCGTTCTACACCGCGCACCTGTACGGCGGGTGGGTGTTCATCGCGGGGCTCATCACTCACGTGATCCTGAAATTCCCGCGCATGCGCGCAGGCCTGCGTTCCCGCAGCCTCCGCCGCGAGCTGCGCACCCCGCTGTCACGAACCCGCCCGGAGAACCCCGACCCGGCGGGCCTGCGCGCCCTCTCTCCCGCCGCTCCGACCCTCTCACGGCGAGGGCTGCTGGCCGCGGTCGGCGGGGCGTCGCTCATGCTGGCCGGCCTGGAGGTCGGCCAGTCGATCGGCGGGTGGACCCGCTGGACCGCGCTCTTCGGCCCCCGCGGGCTGTCCGTCGCCCAGTCGGGCAGCCTCCCGGTGAACAGGACCGCGGCATCGATCGGCCTGACCGACGCAGACGTCGGCGAGGCCTACCGGCTCACTCTCGTCGGAACCAGGACCATGACCCTGACCCGCGAACAGGTCCTCGCCCTGCCGCAGCACACCGTCGTGCTGCCGATCGCCTGCGTCGAGGGCTGGTCCGCGGCCGCCAGCTGGACCGGGGTCCGCCTGGCGGACCTGGCACAGCTGGCGGGGATCAGGCGGCCGGCCCTCGCGCGGGTGGAGTCGCTCGAGCGCGCCGGCTCGTTCCGCCGGGCGGACCTGTCCGGTACTCAGGTCAGCGATCCGCGTTCCCTGCTGGCACTGCAGGTCAACGGCGCGGACCTGCCCCGCGACCACGGCTACCCGGCGCGGACGATCATCCCGAACGTGCCCGGCGTGCACAACACCAAGTGGGTCAGCAAAATCACCTTCATGGAGGCCGTGTGACCAGGGTGATCGCCCGGATCCGCCGCTGGTACGGCGCCCACCCGCTGCACCTGCTGGCCCTCCTGGCAGCCTTCGCGCTGGGCGGCTACGCGGTACGCGCGGTCGTCGCCGCCGGGCAATGGCAGATCTACGCGCTCTGGTTCCTGGTCGCGATCGTGGGTCATGACCTGCTGCTGTTCCCGCTGTACTCGCTCGCCGACCTGTCCCTACGCCGCCTGCTCCCCTGGCGCGGAGGCGGCGCCTCTACCGCGCCGAACCGCGTGGCCAACCCACTGCCGCCGGTCATCAACCACCTCCGAGTGCCTGCCGGGTTCTCCCTGCTGCTGCTCCTGGTGTGGTTCCCGCTAATCCTGCGGCTGTCGTCATCGGCCTATCACCGGGCGAGCGGCCTGACCGCGGCCCCCTACCTGTGGCGCTGGCTTGCCGTCACCGGCGTGATGTTCCTGGCCTCGGCCGTCGGTTACGCGCTGCGGCTGCGCCATGCGGCGGTGAAGAGCAGCCCGCCAAACGGCCACAGGCCCGAAAGCGGGTTGAACCGGGAACGTGGCCGTGGATTACCCACCGGGGGTACGTGCCACACAGGCCACGTCTGTCCCTCCGCGCGCGAGCGCGACCGCGGTGGCGCGCCCGATGCCACGTCCTGCGCCAGTGACGATCGCTGCATTAGCGCCACGGCAGGAGTCGGTCTTACCTTCGGGCCGGATCCCCCTAGACTGAAAGAACGCAGGAGGCGCCGGCCCGGTAGCGAGGCAATACGGGACCTGGCCCGACTCCGGATTATTCCTGAAATGTCAGGTAAGTGCCCTCGCCGGTCCAGCTGATCGTGTAGCTCCCAGCCGGTCGTGCACCTCAGCACCGGCGCCGGCCGACCGCTGGCCGCGGTGTGTCGTCGGAGCGGCCCGCCCGGTGCCCGCGCTGGACGACGCGCCGGCGGGACGGCGGCGGCTTTGCGGGGTCGGACCCGGCAGTGGCTGCCGGCTTCGTCAACGGTCAGAGGCGGTGTCTGCGACGCGCAGGCCAGGGACCGCCGTCAGCGGCGTAAGACGCCGGCCGGTCCGGCCCGCTAACAATCTCAGGGAGCCGCAACCAATCCGAGGGGGTTCCGCAGTGAACGACTATCCGGCGGCGATCACCGCCGTCAACCATGTCGAGCCGGTACCGCGCCGCATCCGCGCGTTCCTGGCCGGCGAGAAGGTGCTCGATACCACCGGGGCGCTGTATGTGTGGGAGTGGCCGTACTACCCCCAGTACTACATCCCCGTCGCGGACGTGCGCGGTGATCTGCTCATCCCGGAAGGCCACACCCAGCAAAGCAGGCGCGGCAGGACCGAGGCGCATACGCTGCAGGCCGGGCGGGTCCAGCGGCCCGGCGCGGCCCGGCTGCTCACCGATTCGCCGGTCCCGGGGCTGGCCGGCACGGTCCGGTTCGACTGGGCGGCGCTGGATGCCTGGTTCGAGGAAGACGAGCAGGTGTTTGTGCACCCGCGCAACCCCTACGTACGGGTCGACGCCTTGCGCTCGACTCGGCCG
>Ga0070699_100005266_pt1 | contig 11358 bp, 14 predicted proteins | sample KBSK1503metaG_FD_65473 | JGI IMG/M metagenome (GOLD analysis project Ga0070699, IMG submission 65473) | Corn, switchgrass and miscanthus rhizosphere microbial communities from Kellogg Biological Station, Michigan, USA - KBS K1-50-3 metaG | ecosystem: Host-associated > Plants > Roots >...
AGTACGCCTCGAGCCCGAGGCGTCCGCGTTCTTCGTTCTCCCACATGGCGACGACGCCGGCGCTGTGTCTCGGCGTGAGGGGCACGTCTTCTCGGTCGGCGCCGACGCCTTCACGCGAATGAACGAATGCGTACGTGCCGGTGGCGCTGAACGGCGGGTTTCGGTACGTGACGATGCTCTCGACCCCTCTCGTAGTGGTCGGTTCGGCGAGCGTGGCCAGCGTGTACGTCGCGCGGTCGACGACGGCCGGATTCCGGACGTTGTAGTGAAACAACGTGCCGGTCAGCGTGAGCGGACCCAGCGTTCGGCTCACGTCAAGTGACGCACTCCGACCTCGCTCCGCCTGGAGTGGAGTATCGACCATCAGGCGAGTCAGTCCGGCCGCCTCGGTCTCCTCGGTCAACGCGTTCGGGGCAAAAAACCCGCTGCCCACGGATACGCGGCTCGTCCACGTGCCGCTTCGCAGGAGCGCCGATACACGCGGACTCAAAAATGTACCGAACTCATTGTGGGCGTCGACCCGCGCGCTCGCCGACACGGTCAACCACTGTCGAAGGTCGATGTCGTCCTGGAGGAAAAGGCCGGGAACGTTGAACGTGTACGCAAAAGCCGGCTGATCGCGTGGATCGAGTGTCGACCGCTCGAATGCAACGCCAGCCACCCAAGTCTGGCGCGGCGCCGTGCCGCGAATCGCCAGCTCCGTGAAGAGCGTGTCTTGGACGTCGTGTTCCGCCTCGTCGCCGATGTGGTGCTGCTCGGTCTTCCGAGTCGCCGAAACGCGAAACGTCAGTACCTGCCGCTGACGGATCGGTCTCTGAGCTATCAGACCTGCGTCGAGTCGACTCGTGTCGAGCGATTCGAGAAATGGTTCACCCGTCGCGGGCAGAACAGAGGATGGCATGGTGCCGCCGTCGCGCTGCTCCCACATCGCGCCAGCCGTTGCAAAGAGAGAGCGGCCGGATCCGTCGCTCCAGAAGAGGCGTGGACGTACCACGCCTCGTGAGTAGCCGGCCAGGTCCGCCCAGCCGTCGTCGTCGACGTCCTTGCGCTGCTGCCAATGCCCTCCCACGAGCAGCGTGCCGCTCCACCGGTCCGTGATCGGTTGCGTCGCAAACAGCACGGCATCGGTTCCGCCGCGGCTCGTGCGGTTCACCAGTGCGTCACGCGTCGGATCCGTCCCAGGGCGACGCGAAATCAGATCAACAACCCCTCCGAGCGCACCGGCCCCATACAGCGCGGACGCGACGCCTTTGATCACCTCCACTTGTCCCAAATCGGACGGCGGAATCTGCAGGAGCCCGAGACCGCCGACGTCGGTGCCGAACAGGGGCAGACCATCTGACAGGAACCGCGTATATCGGCCTCGCATGCCCTGCACGCGCACGCTGGCCGCCCCGAGTGACGGCGACGTGGCCTGGACTCGCAGTCCGCCCATTTCGTTGAGCATCATGACGATGTCGCCGGGGGTCATGAGCTGCTTCTCTTCGATTTCTTCTGCGTCGAGGACCTCGACGCGCATCGGCTGATCCTCCAGCCGCCTGTCCGTGCGCGTTGCCGATACGGTCACGTGCTCTTCGATGGCGCCCTGTCGCTCGAGTGTGACCGCTATGACCTGAGGCGGGCCTGGCACTGCCGTCGCCGTCACCGTCACGGGGTTGAACCCCTCTTTGATCACGGTGATCTGCACCTCGCCGGGAGCGACCTGCAGCGTCACGCGACCGTCGGCCTTCGTTTCAGACGTCGTGCCGTTGATTACGACCTGAGCTCGCCCGATCGGACCGCCTTCGCCGGTGACGACGACTTCGATCACCGACGCTGGTTGTTGAAAGAGTGCTGCGAGCACCAGAACGAAGACGCACATAGATACACCTCGCCATGCTTTACTGCGTCCGCGATGCGATGGGATTACGCGGGTCGGCGCGGCGGGTGGTCGATCGTCGGCGAGAACGAGGCTATGACGTTGTGCTCAGGCGATAACGGCGCGGACGCGACGGCCATACCGGCCACGAGGCCTTTCCGACCGATGGCAACCGCACCCGGCTGGCAAATCGGACAATCGCTTCCCGTCTGGACGTGGTGCGTCAAGGTCAGGTCGCCGCGTGTGCAGCCGTCCGGGCAGTACAGGGGATCCACCGACGCGATCGTCATGATGATGACGACGAGAGCGAGCGCGGTCGTCCGCATTGGAGTCCGAGTATACCGCCAGAAACGACGTGTTCGCCGGGCTGTATGGCTGCCATTGGCGGATCCGTGCTGTGCAATCGGGAACAGTACGCCGTACTGGTTCGAGGTACGTTCAACACTCATTGGACAGATCTGCTCGCTCTGCCGCACTCGAAGAGCTTCTGCAACGTGTCCGCGCAGAATACCTGGAGATGCCGAGCCTCCGGTTAACCATTTGGGAAGCGCAGCGATTATTTGGATTGACTCCCTCGGTGTGCGTGACGATTCTCGAGACGCTCTTGAAGCAGAACTTTCTATCCCGCACCACCGACGGCCTGTTTGTGCAAGCAGCAAACCACTAATTTAATCCCTAATGTTCGAACTGTTCAATCGGGAAGAATGAGAGCAGCTATGCTGGACTGGATGAAGAGGCGCGTATCACTGGCACATAATCAGCCTGAAGCGTACACGGAACCGCCGAAACGGCAAGGGAGTGTCGTGTCTGGCACATATCTGGCGCTCTACAAGTACTTGTTGAATCGATACGCGAACACCGTCGTCCTAACGTTCGCGGAGATCGAAGACCTTCTCGGTTTCGCGCTGCCGGACCTGGCGCGCGCCGACCAAGAGTGGTGGACGAACGCACACGCAAACCCTGACCGGCCCAGTTACTCAGATTCGTGGACATTGGCCAGCAGGACGGCGAGGCCGAATCTGATCGCCCAGACCGTTGTGTTTGAACGCGCATCCTAAGTCTTCCGTGTAATATGGCACATCACGTTGATGACGGTGCCATTCGGATCGGTCACAAAGAATCGCCGGACACCCCACGGTTCGTTCGTGAGCGGATACGCGACCTTGAACCCCCGCGATACGGCCCGCGCATGAACGTCGTCGACATCAGTGACTTCTACACTTATCTGGGGAAGGATCGCCGGCGACTCATCATCCCGCACAAGACTGACCTGGGCTGTCGGATTGGTGGGCGACACCAATGTCACGATCATGCCCATGTCCATCGCCAGCTCTAAGCCGAGGACGTCGACGTAGAACTGCCGGCTGGTGGCGAGCAGCTTCGATTTGATGTCCGGCACGATCCTTCTCACGCTCATCTGGCCGCTCCATTTTCTCGAGCACCAGGAGGTCGTCGATGTTGATGCGACGCGATCTCCAAATGCGCCGGGCGCCCACGCAACCCGAACGTGGAGCGCGCCTACCGATTTTCGGTCGGCGTCGCAATGCGGAACGTCAGCTCAGGCACCTCGCGGACGACCGTCCGTTCGACGTGCGCCACAACGCCCGCAAGCTTCCTCTGAATCGCTGCCGCGCGGTCGGCGCCATACGCCAGTCTCACCGCCGGACCCTTGTCCAATTCGGCGAAATTGTGCGCCAGCGTCGCGACGATGAACTCGCTGCCGTCGCCGCCGAAGAGACCCTGGTAAACCACGAGGCCGCCGGTCGTCAGCTGCTTGTGGGCAGGGATCACATCCGTTTTGATGTAGTTTTCAAAATCGGCCGCGCGCCCCGCCGCGATGGAGTATGCGCTGACGACGACCATCGGCAGTTGCGCACTGGGATCGGGACGGTACGTCAGATCGGTGCGCAGGCGAGCGACGGAGGTCCGCTGGCTCGCGATGAACCGACGGCTCTTCTGCGTGTACACCCGCGCTCCGTCCTGTCCGAGCGCTTTGACGATCGGGTTGTCTCGATCGCGTTCGGCCAGGTTCGCGGCCGGTGTCAGGAAGGCGTACTCGAACGACGGTCCGATCGCCGTCGCAAAGGCGCTGCGTTGCCTGACGCCGCCCTTCTTCAAGGCCGGAATGGCTTCGTTCTTCTGGAACTCGAGCCATTCGTTCACCAAATCGGGTTTGACCTGCACGATCGTGATGCTCACGAGCGGCATCTTGGATACGTCAGATACCGCCGGCTCCGTGGCCTGCGCCACGGCCACGCTCTGAAGAACTGGCAGTTGACGTCCCGACACGATTTCTGGCGGCAGCGCGAACGCGATGACGAATGCGACTCCTGCTAAAACCAGCGCGGCTTTACCTTTGATCATTCGATTCTCCTTGTCCTCGCCACGGTTGTGTAGACGCCGAGATTGGCCGATCCACCGGGATCTGGCTGTTCCTATTTGCACAGTGTGCGAGCAGTCGCCCGTAGAAAGGCCCGTTGTGATTCCGCAAAAGACCCAATCGCTATCGCACATCCCGGCGCGTCGACTGTCAGCGACTCTGCGCTGTTCAATCCGAGACATCGCGAAGCCCGGCGGTCGCGAGACACTGTCGGGGTATCCGGAACATGCTTCAACCTGACTGCCACGATGACGCGCGGGCCGACGACCGATGTCGTCGCCCGTGTGCTCGCTTCCGGCGGATCACGCCGGAGCATTCGTTGAAAGGATCGAACCGCGGTGAACAACGAGGGTCGACCCTCCGTTGAACACTGATGTCCGGCCGTGGTGTGCAGTTCGAGACATCGTCGGCCGGTGCGCCCGAACGATACTGTTTTCGGGAAATCCGAACATGTTCAGATTGATAGCCACGATGAGACGCGGATCGGCGACGGGAGTTGCTGCGGCGTCGGCTCGTTACGAGACCATTGAAGCCGCCCGACTGGCCACTGTGACTCTCCTCCACGACGACCGCATCTTGCGCGTGATGATCGTGCGCAACGAAGTTCCGCCCGCATTCGTCGAGTGGGCGGAACGGTGAATTCCAAAGTCCCCACCTCCTGCAGTCATTGACGGCGGCGGGACGACACACGGAAGGTAACCAGCCGGCTTGGCGCGGAAAGTCGAACGCGGGGCCGCAGGAGATCCGTCATGGCAAAACAAATTGTGTACGGCGATTCCTCCCGGCAGGGGATTCTTCGCGGAGTCAACAGCCTGGCCAACGCGGTCAGAGTGACCCTCGGGCCGAAGGGACGCAACGTGATCCTCGACAGGAAATTCGGTTCGCCGACGATCACCAAGGACGGCGTCACCGTCGCGAAGGAAATCGAGTTGAAGGACGCGCTCGAAAACATGGGCGCGCAGATGGTCAAGGAAGTGGCGAGCAAGACGTCGGACATCGCCGGCGATGGCACGACGACGGCCACGGTTCTGGCGCAAGCGATCTACCGGGAAGGCGCGAAGAACGTCACCGCCGGCGCGAATCCGATGGCAGTCAAGCGTGGAATCGACAAGTCGGTCGCGGCGATCACGGTCGCGCTCGAGAAGATGTCCAAGCCCGTCACCGGACCGATGATCGCGCAGGTCGGCACCATCTCGGCGAACCATGACGAGACCATCGGGCGGATCATCGCCGAAGCCATGGACAAGGTCGGCAAGGACGGCGTCATCACCGTCGAAGAGGCGAAGAGCATGGACACGTCGCTCGACGTCGTCGAAGGGATGCAATTCGACCGCGGCTATCTGTCGCCGTATTTCGTGACCGATCCCGAACGGATGGAGGTCGTGCTGGAGAATCCGTTCATTCTCATTCACGAAAAGCGGATCAGCTCGATGAGAGACCTGCTGCCGCTCCTGGAACAGGTCGCGCAGGCCGGCCGCCCCTTGCTGATCATCGCGGAGGACGTCGAGGGTGAGGCTCTGGCGACGCTCGTCGTGAACAAGTTGCGTGGCACGATCAACGCCGCGGCCGTGAAAGCGCCTGGCTATGGCGATCGCCGGAAAGCGATGCTCGAAGACATCGCCGTCCTGACCAATGGCAAGGCCATCACCGAGGACCTTGGTCTGAAACTCGAGAACATCAAGACAGGCGACCTCGGTCAGGCGAAGAAGGTCACCATCGACAAGGACGACACGACAATCGTGGAAGGCGCCGGCAGCGCGGCGTCGATCGCGGGACGCGTCAAGCAACTCCGCGCGCAGGTCGAGGACACGACCTCCGACTACGACCGCGAGAAGCTGCAGGAGCGACTCGCGAAGCTCGTAGGCGGCGTCGCCATCATCAAGGTCGGGGCGGCGACCGAGACCGAAATGAAAGAGAAGAAAGCGCGCGTCGAGGACGCGATGCACGCCACCAAGGCGGCCGTCGAAGAGGGCGTCGTGCCGGGCGGTGGCGTGGCGCTGCTGCGGGCCTCGAAGGTCCTCAAGAACTTACAGGTTGTCGGCGACGAGCAAGTCGGCGTCAACATCATCATGCGCGCGCTCGAGGAACCGATGCGATGGATCGCGACCAACGCGGGTCACGAAGGCTCGATCGTCGTGCAGCGCGTGAACGACATGAAGGAGGAAGAGGGCTTCAACGCACAATCGGAGCGCTACGAAAACCTGGTGCAGGCGGGCGTCATCGATCCGACCAAGGTGGTCCGATCGGCCCTGCAAAACGCGGCCTCGATTGCGTCGCTGCTGCTGACGACCGAAGCCGTCATCTCACAGATTCCCGAACAGCATCAGCACGGTGCGACCTCGGCTGGTGGCATGGGCGGCATGTACTGAAGATCGGCCGTCTCTCACGTGTGTTGTTTCCGTCACCTCTGCGGGTCTGAAATGTGTGAAAGACGATGTTCGGCGAGCCACTGCTGGCTGACGAATCCCAGATCCGATTGGCCGGCGCGTTTGCCCGACCACGCAATCCGTTTCGCGAGGAAGCCGACGATTCCGACGCCGACGATGATCCACACGACGTTCATCGACACCTCTCGTTTTTCGTTTCCACGATTTTGAGAGTACGGGATCCGCAGCGGCGAGAATGCGCGAAATGGGACAGTTGCATCGCTCGAGCCTGTTACTCGCTCAGCGGCGAGGCGTCGATGCGGCTGGCTTGTACCTGACCTGACGACAGACCATGCCGCGTGGCGATCTCGCGGACGAGCATCGCCTCACACTCGACGCGCCGCATCTGCGGTCGATCGATGTCGCGTATCGACAACATGTACCGTTGCGCGGTGCGCTCCGCGGAGGCGAGGTCCGTGGCCAGATGCTCGCGGTCGGTCTCTCGGCTGAGCACGAGCACACGCGCGCCTTCAACTGACAAGGTACACGTTGCCGCCGGACGCTGAATCCACATCATCAGCAGCATGACGACGAGCAGTCCCGAAGCGACCAGTGACAACTCGACACCGTTGCGAAGCGGTTTCATACGCATGATGTTACGACCGCACGTCGTCCGAGCAGTGTTCCTTTTAGGGACATGTGAGGCGACCGGCGACATGTGCTCTTCGTGTGAGTTACTCATCCCTGCGACCCGTCTTCTCTAGCGGCAAGCGCGTTTCCTGCGATCTCGGTCTCGTCATTCGGCAGCCCATCGTCGTCCAATCCGGGCGCATTCGTCGTGGCGCTCGGGCGGCCGTCCTCGATAGCTCCCTTGTGGATGTCATGGTCCCGTGACGTCACAGCACCGCGTCGCTTGGTTCCAGCGTCAGGATTCGCGTGCACTGTGGTCATGATCTGGGAAACGCATAAACGATGGCGGCACCCATCGCGAGCACCGAGACCCAGATCAGGAACGTCCGCCGCATGCGCTGCTCATGAACGCGCCCTCGCACGATCCAGGTGGCCCAGCGGGCCTCGAAATCGGCATCTGGTGCGACGGCGGACGCGACGTGAAAGGCCGCGTTGTCTGGAAGCCGAGCAAGTGGTTCTCTACTGACCATGCGCACCCCTCCGGTGACAGTGAGTATGGCTGCCATTGACCGATCCGGGCTGTGCAATTGAGGACAGTGCCGTACTGGCTCGAACTACGCTAATTAAAGTGACGGGCGTCGATCGAAGCGACGGGACGGAACGGCACGCCCGCATTAATCAAACGCGCGCCTGGCGATGTCGCGCTCCGCCAGGCCCCCTGACGTCGATCATTTTCGTCCTCATGGTGCTCCTTTAGAGCGAGTGTGTTTCGGACGAAGGATGGTCCGCCGCAGAACGCTTCCTGGCCTGAGTGACACGAGCGGTCTCGAATGCCGTCGCATCGCGCTGCGCCTCGTGCGCGCCGCGCGCGACTCGGTCGGCGATCTCGTCACGGACGTCCTCACCTTTGCCGGTGAGAGCGTCGACCGCTTCGCCGACACGCGTGCCAGCCCGCCGATAGCGTCGGCCGGCCTTGGACGTCATCCGTGGGGCGACCCACATCATCAGGCCGGCGCCGACAAACATGCCCGTCAACAATCCGATCGCGAAGTCATGGTCTCGATGTTGCTGCGTGTAGGTGTTCATCATTGCGGCTCCTGGCCCAGTACCTTACGCGGGCGACGAATGGGAACGGTGTTCACAACGGCACAGGCGTCTCGTTCGTGATTCCGGCAGAGCGACATTTCGATCGGGATATTCCTTGTACCCGCCACGGGGCGGCAAGATCAGAGTGGGCGTGAGCCGAGACGACGACCAGGCGGTCGATTGGTGTGACGGACAATGGCATGGGCATCGCCGAGGATCAGTTGCCGCGGCTGTTTGAACATGTTGAACCTGGCAACATGCTACGCACTCCCGGGACAATCGTGTGTCCCGTTGTGCACACGTGTTTCATCGCCAAGTGCGTATCCTCGTCGTATGGGCAAGCGCACACCCAGTTTCAACCCACGCGCGTTTCTCGACAGGGCCGGGCTTTCGAAAGAGATCGTGGAATACGCACGATCCGAGGCCATCTTCTCGCAGGGCGACCGCTGCAAGACCGTGATGTACATTCAACGCGGCGGCGTGAAATTGTCGATCCTCTCCAAAACGGGACGAGAAGCTGTCGTGGCAATGCTGGGGCCCGGCGACTTCTTTGGCGAAGGATGCCTCGCGGGTCAGCCATTCCGGATCGGCAGTGCCACCGCGATCACGCCCAGTACGATACTCGTGATCGACAAGGAGAAAATGGTCAAGGTGTTACGACAACAGCATGCGCTGTCGGACCGTTTCATCTCGCACCTGCTGTCCCGAAACGGCCGCATCGAACAAGACCTGATCGATCAGCTGTTCAACTCCAGCGAGAAACGGCTCGCGCGGGCCCTCTTGCTCCTGGCGCGTTACGGCAAGCAGCCGAAACCGCGACGCGTGGTGCCGAAGATTTCCCAAGAGACCCTGTCGGAAATGGTCGGGACCACGCGCGCGCGCGTGAATTTCTTCATGAACAAGTTCAAGCGGTTGGGATTCATCGATTACAACGGCGACCTCGACGCTGGCGTGGAGATCAACAGCTCGCTGCTCAGCGTCGTCCTGCACGATTGACGAGCGGCCGCATTCCGTGCGGCGGCTCTCTTTTCGAGCCTGTTTCGAGCAATCGTGTGCGACTCGCTGCGCGAGGCGGCATCGCCGGACGGCAGGCGACCGTCTGTGCCGTCGTGCACCCGTTCGCGGCCTCCCGCGGCCGGCCCATCCCCTCGCCAGCCGCAAGTGCGATAATCAAGTCGTTCAACCCCAAATGGCGCGGAAGAAACAACCCCATCCGTTCGACGCCCGGGCCTTTCTCGAGTCGACAGGGCTCGGCAAGCGCGTCATCACCTACGCGCGGCGTGATGTCATCTTCTCCCAGGGCGATCCGTGCGACAGCGTCATGTACTTGCAGCGAGGCGGAGTCCAGCTCTCGGTCATTTCGCACGCAGGCAAGGAGGCGATCGTCGCCACGTTGAGGCCTGGCGATTTTCTGGGCGAAGGGGCGCTTGCGGGACATCCGGTTCGCCTGGAAACGGCCACGGCAACGCAGCCAAGCGCCGTGCTCGTCGTCCCCAAGCGACAGATGATCCGTCTGCTGCACAGCCACCACGCGTTTTCGGATCGATTCATCGCGCACATGCTGGCTCGAAACGCACGCCTCGAGGCGGACCTGGTCGATCAATTGTTCAACTCGAGCGAGAAGCGGCTCGCCCGCACGCTGCTGTTGCTCGCACGGTACGGCAACGGAAATACGCCCCAACGTGTGCTGCCGACCGTCTCTCAAGAAACCCTCGCCGAAATGATCGGGACGACGCGGTCGCGCGTGAACTTGTTCCTCAACAAGTTCAGGAAGCTCGGCTTCATTGGCTATGATGCCCGCGGTCTCACGATCAATCCGTCCCTCCTGACCATCGTCGTCCACGACTGGGACTGATCCCGATCCGGGAAGCGCTCGCCGAATCCAGAAACGCCGTCGCCATCTGGATCCTGGAGCAGATCAACAGCCTCGTGCGGGCGGCACGCAGCCTCGACGTGCACACGTCGCTACAACGCCATCACAGCGCGGCCGCAAGTCATCACGGGGCGGGCAGTACGACCAGGCGTCCCGAGAGGCGTATCTCGCCCACGGTCACTACCTGCACGCCAGCAACCACGCCGCGCAGGACGCGCGGCTGCATGCGAGGCATTTCGGGCAGAAGTAGTACGCCGAAGGCAACCGCATTCACGCTGTCCAGTTGGGTACACCTGACCCGGCGTGTCGACAGCTACAGTACAAACAGGCGAACGATCCTCATCGCGTCGATCTTCGCGACGAGCAGGGATTGCATCCCGTCCAGCTCGGAAGACAACGCGACCCGCGAAGAGATCGCCCACTTCGCCCCGCATCGTCGAGACGCGTCCTGAAGCGCGCACGCGGACAAATGTCCGTGGGAGGAGGACGCCTTTGACCATTGCCGGAGCGCCGGCGCGGGGACGGCCATCGGCGGCTGGATTTACGACCTGGCCACGCGGAAGAAGGAATAGGCGAATCGAATGCTGAACATGAAAATCGATTTGCCGCGGGTCCACATGGCGGGCTCCGACGCGCACCATAAGGCGCACCTCGAGGTCGGTCAGCATGGGTTTGCGCTGTTTCTGGCGCCGAATGCCGAAGCGCCCGTGTTGGACATCGATGGCACTCTGGAACAACTCGACGCCGTCGTGCGCGAACTGCAAGCCGCCCTCGCGGCGAGGCGCATCGAATCGCTGGTGCGATGAAGGTGACGATTGCGCTGGACGAACGGGCGCAAGGAGACGGAAATGACTCGGAATTCGAGCGGCGCACATCTCTCGATCGATCACAAACTCCTCACCGGATCGTGGACGTCCGATGTCGAAGCGCTAAAAGCCTCCATCGGACGGTTTGCGGAACGAAGGCCGCTGACGAATGCGTGTCGGGTCGTATTCTTCGAGATCGCCGGCGATGCGCACCTTCACGTCAACGTGACGCACCGACACCAGACTACGGCGGTGAGAGGTTGGGCCGGACCGGCGAAGATGCCTGAAGGATTTGTTCACAATCGCATGTTCGGCGAGACGCCCTCGGGCCAGATGCTCCGCCACATTTGCGAGATGGT
>Ga0070699_100005267_pt1 | contig 11357 bp, 3 predicted proteins | sample KBSK1503metaG_FD_65473 | JGI IMG/M metagenome (GOLD analysis project Ga0070699, IMG submission 65473) | Corn, switchgrass and miscanthus rhizosphere microbial communities from Kellogg Biological Station, Michigan, USA - KBS K1-50-3 metaG | ecosystem: Host-associated > Plants > Roots >...
CGAGAGCACCAGGTCCTCGCCGCCGGCGAGGAAGACGTCTTCATCGCGGTAGCGGGGCAGCACTTTGTCGGTCTTGCGCGAGATGCTTCCGAGCTTGAGGTCCCAGCCTTCGCCGAAAGGACCGTTGCCTGCGCCCGAGTCGTAGGCGAGCGTCAAGTCGGGCGCGTGTCCGCGCGCTGCGGGCGCGGTCAGCGGCACCGTCACCTGGAAGGTGCCGTTGGCGGCGTTGACCTTGAACGTCTCGCCCAGGCCGCGCACCGCGCCGCCGCCCTTGGGCAGCGAGGGCGAGGGCAGCGCGGAAACTTGTGGTGCGGTGTCTTCGTCGGTGGTGGTGCCCTCGGGACACTCACCTTGGGTCGCGTCGCGCTCTTGCGTCCGAGCAGGTGCGACCGTGCCGCTTACGGTCGGCTTGCTCGCGCCTCTCGGGTCGCTGTCGTCGGGCGCGCCCGCCCCGCGGCGCTTGTCGTTGTCGCGCGGCATCAGCTTGCCAGCGTGTAGCCGACGACCAGCGAGAGCTCGAGCAGCTTGCTCGGATCGCCGAGCGCGACGGAGAAGGAGGCGTCGAACGGGATGTTCGCTGACGACCCCTTGCTCAGGTTGAGGTTCGGGTCGGCAGTGAGGGCGACCGCCCCGCCCAACACTCGAAGCCCTGGATCGCCGTTCACCCGAGCCAGCCAGGTCGCGCTCTGCACTGCCGGCGCGTGTCCCTTGGCAAAGTAGGGCAGCTGGTCGAGGCTCACCTCGATCTGCACCGCGCCGCTCTGCTTGAGCGTGAACCACTGGTCGGGGTACTCGACCCTCAGATTGAAGCCCTGGTAGAGCGGCGCCTTGCCGCCGACGACCGCATCGACCACGTCGTGGATGCGCGCCTCGGCGGCGGCGCGGAGCGGGCTGCCGCCGTCGCGCGCGGTGTAGCGCAGGTGGAGGATGACGTCGGTGATGGTGTTGTAGTCGAACTGCTTGAACGCTTGCGGCATTTCGAGCCGCCAGTTTCCGAGCGCGCCCTGCCCCTCGAAGGGTAGGTAGCGCTCGTCGCGGAAGTTGAGCTCGAAGAGGCCGCTGTCGTTTTGTGCCTGGCTCGTCGAGATCGACTGAATAGAGCCGACGTTGTAGACGAAGCGCGAATCGTTCCCCGGGTCCTCGGGGTACGTCGTTCCGAGGTCGGCGTTCTTGCGATAGCGGTTTCCCACCAGCGACAGCTTCGCGCTCACCGTCGCGTACGGTCCCGCCACGCAGGGCACCGTCAGCGCCACCGACTTGATCCTGCGCATGTAGTGGCCCGGGTGATCGATGTCGAAGAGCACCTCGGGCACGCCGAAGTTGCAGCTCCCGGTGTTCTTCAATGCCAGGAGCGCGGTCGGGTCGAGCTGCGCCAGCGAGATGTTCTTGGTGAGTTCCTCCTCGCGGCGGTTCTGGTCATAATACGCCGACTCCATCCGCTTGAGGTCGGCCATCAGGAGCTCGCCGGCGGTCAGCCCCTTGCGCAGGTTGTCCCAGTAGCCGAAGCCGATGAATGTCTCTGAAGAGCCAAGCTCGTGCTGGAAGCATCGCTCGGCTTTGTGCGCACATGCGAAGGCGAGCTGGTAGGCCTGGAAGTAGACCGTGCTGAGTTGGTCGATGAGGAATTCGTACAGCTCCTGGTTGGTAAACTTCTGTTGCAGAAAGCGGAGCGTTTCTGCCGAGTTGACGATCTGCTCCTGTTGCTGCGCGACGTCCTTCTGCGCGATGTCTTGGCGGAGCACCGCCGCGTCGAGAGAGCGGCCGAGCTGGATCAGCTCTTTGTCGGCCAGCGCGGCCTGGAACTGCCAATCGTCCATGCGCCGCTGGTGCGACGCGAGCGTGGTGGCCAGGGACGAGCCGGTCTGCAGGGCGGTGCCGACCCCGCTTTTCACCTGCGCGAAGCCCGACATCACCCCGGCAATGTTGTCGGCGCTGAAGCCGATGCTGAAGGTCGGCGAGCCGCCGAACCCCGCCACGCCGATGCTCAAGGAGGGGAGGGCGTGCGCGATCGCCGCGCCGGTGTTCAGCAGCAGCGCCGCAGCCTGCGCCACCAGGGCCTCGAGGGTCAGCTGCTCCGCCAGCGTTTCGGCGGCGTTCATGAACGGGCGCGAGTGATAGTACTGGCTCTTGAGCGTGGTCACGTCGATGGACTTGCGGACCGAGTCGAGCTGCACGACCGCTTCGCTCACTTGCTGCTGTTTCATCGCCATCACCGCGGCCAGCACGCGTGCTTCCTGATCGTTCTTGAGTCGAGCCAACGCCTCGCCGTCGCGTTTCTCCAGCGCCGAGAGCAGCGCCGAGCCGAGTCCGAGGACCTGCTGGGTGAGCTCCGTCGCCTTCTGCGCCATCGTCGAGAAGCGGTAGAAGGGCACCGGCGAATTGAGCCCGGCGATTACGTCAGCCAGGCTGAGTCCCGCCGCGAGCGCGGCCACCAGCGCGCCCGGATCGATGGGCGGCGCGAAGAGCGCTAACGGCCGCTCGACGCCGTTGATGTCCTGGCAGTGACGGATCTTGAAGAGCCGATCGTCGACCCTACTCCAGTACTGCAGCATCTTCTCGTTGGGCGGCAGGCAGAAATAGAGGCTGGAGAGCGTCAGCGGCGACGGCGGCAGCTCTGCCCCGCCATGCGGCAGCAGCCCCAGGTCGGGCACCAGGTTCTCCAAGTCGAGCAATGCGTTGCCGAACAAGTCGACCTTCGTCTCCAGCGAATTGAAGGTCTCGGGCGGGCGCTGGGCGATCGGCGGCACGATGCGAGGCTTGGGCCCGAGCAGCTTGTCGGCGAGCACGTACATCTGTGTCGCTTGGTTGACCGACTCCATCGTGCCCTGGGTAAAGAGCGAATCGCCCCAGGCGATCAGAGTGTCGAGGTAGCTCATCAGCAAGGCCTGCTGGAACGCTACCGTACGCGAGCGCGCCACCAGAAATGGCTCGAAGGGATGGTCGCGCCACTGCGCGACGGCGAACTTGAGCTCGCTGATCGAGACGCCGGTGGGGTCGGACGCGATGCCGTTCAGGATGGTGTCGATGCGCTCGCGTCGATACTCGTCATTGGTCGTCAAATAGAATGGCTTCGTCTTCCAATACTTCTGGGGCGCCGTCCCCGACGAGGCGTCGGTCGGATCGAAGACGTAATGGAACCATTTCATCGCCTGCTCGAATTGCTGGTCCTTGCGCAGTCGGGTAGCGATCTGGAACGGGAGGTGGAAGAACAGCTCCCAGTTGTAGCTCGAATAGGCGCCGCTCTCGGTGAAATCGATGTCGTCGATCGCATAGGGAGCGAGGACGATCGGCGCCGGATGGAAGTAGTCGTTGAATTGGAAGGCGTTATTGACGTGGAGCTGCGTGTCGCGGCTCATCAGCGAGCCAATGCCGTCCGCGTAGAGCTTCTCCCGAAGGAAGCAGACCAGCGGGTGATGGAAGTTGTCGACCTCGATCTGATAGGTCAGACCGGCCCAGCGCGCGATCTGCTCACGGATGGCGATGAATTCGACATCCGCGACCAGCTTGGCCAGGAGCGCCGCAACGTCGTGCTGAGGATCGGCTAGCAGGAGCTGCAGGTACTTCTGCACCAGCGCAATGATTCGCTGCACCAGCGCGAGCGCATCCGAGAAGGTCAACCTCGTGTCGCGCCGCCCGCCATGCTCCTGATCGGGTGGCGAGAAGAACCCCGGGATCGCGACGTAGCCGCGATTTCCGTCCTCGTAGAAATAGGGCATGAAGGTGCCGAGCGGCAGTGGGAGGTAAGGCACGCGGGAAACACCCTGCGTGCCGCCCTGCCTGCTAAGCCAGATGCCGAGCAAGAAAAGCATGTAGTCGATGGTCGATACTTCTCTCGGATAGGTAACTTTGAAGCGGCCCGGGGTGGTCTCGAAGATGGTGACGAATTGCCGGGCCAGGAACGTCATGATGGCGAGCTGGTCCATCTCTGCGGTCTCGGGCTGGATCTCGAAGAAGCGCAGATCGTCGATCTCGCTGTGCTGGAAGAGCGGCAGGTATTGGAATCGGAAGCCAGAGGCCGCGATCGGCTCGGGATATCCCTTGCAACCCGTGAGCGTAAAGGCGCCGAGCTCGACGACCGAGCCGCTCCCCTGGGCGCCGCCCGCGTAGAACCCGTCGTCGACATAGGCGCAGCCGATCGAAAAGCCGGCGCCCTTGAGGTCCATCGGCACGAAGGTGAACTTGTCGCGTGACGGCAGCACCTCGTACCAGGTTGGCCAGGGCAGCGCCTCTTTGGAGACGCGCTTTTGCAGCCACTTGCCATTGGCGAGCTCGCTGACGGCGAGCTGGATCTTCCACGCCTTCTGCGTCTTTTGCGCCTTGGTGCCCGGCGCGCTGTTGGGGACGGATACTTCCTGCTGGTCGTTAGGCTGCTCGCTGAAGAGCGGCCATGCCAGGTGCAGCCGCGCATTGCGAATGAACGCCAGGAGATGGTCGCCGGTGATATCGAGTTCGACTTTCTCCCAGGGCGTCCAGGCGTGTTCCTTGATAAAGGTGCGGTGATAGTAGAGCGGCGGATCACCCCCCTTGGTGCGGGCGAAGACGTGCAGGGTGTAGAGGGTCTCATCGTAATAGAGCGCCACCACCTCGAGGAAGGCGATCTCGTCGAGGGCCTGCAGATAGCCGATGGCAGCGTCAGAGACGCTCTGGTCGGTGAGCTGGCCCTTGCCCAATGCCTTCTCCAATTCCTTGAACGGCTGCGACTTGTCGTCGCGCAGCGTTGGCTCGATCCAGTCCTCGGGGTAGAGGAAGACCTTCCGGTTCGCCTCCCAGACCCGGTAGTTGCGCATCCAGGTCCACTGGCTCCAGCCGCTGTCAACGGCCACGTCGGCCACCGCGCGCGGCTCGATGCCGAGGAGGCAGCGCTGCACGAAGAGCTGCAGCGTGCCGTGCGCCGAGACGAGGCGCGAGGTGTTCGCGCAGGAGCACATCTCGACGTCGATCAAGAGGTCGTCGAAGAGGTCGTCGCTCGACTCTAGAGTAGCGTTCGTGGCGAGCAGGTACGCGACCAGCGCGTCGCGCTTCTTCTGGCGAATTGGGTCAATGACCGTCTTGAGCACGTCGAGCCACTGCGATTCGGGATAGCGCGCTTTCAGCGCCTGGCGGAGGGCGCGCGCGTCGGAGCTGTCGAGTTGCGGCTTGATCGATTTGACGCCGCCGGCGACGTCCAGGCCGAGCTTGCGCAGCAACCCCACCGCCTTCTCGAGCCGAACCAGCGCGCGCGGTTGGAGGTATTGCCCGAGGTTCGGCGTGGAGAGCTTGAAGCGCGCATCGAGATCGCCCAAGGTCTTTCGGTCCCAGCCGGTCGCCGCGGCGAGCTGGTCGAGGAACGGCCCGGGCGCGCCGTTTGCGATCGCCAGCTCGAACACGGAGCGGAGGGTGAGCGGATGGCTCGGGTCCGCCGGGTTCGTCACCGGTGGGTATCGTTTGAACAGCCCGAGCGCGTCCTGGAGCGCACCCCAAACGTCGAGGGCGATCGCTGCTCCCCCGAGCTCGTAAGGCAGCCGATCGATCCGTAGCCAGCCGAGCGCTGCGGCGTGCGCCAACAGCCAAGCCACGTCGTCGCTCGACATTTGTAGCGAGCTGACGAAAAGCGCCATCTGGCTCGAAAGACGCGTGGCGGCAAACTGATGCGGGAACGCCAAGGCGGTAATCGCAGGCGGGTGCGGTTCGGCGGTGGACTTGTGTACTTCGTCGACCAACAAGTCGTCACCTAACCACTCGAGCACCGACTTGGTATCGGGTCCGAGCTTGAGCTGTACGCCGCGAAGCAGTGCCGTGGCCATCGGCGGCGCGAGGTGAAACGCGCTCGCGGCCGCGCCGATCACCGTGGTCTCTCGCGCCTGACGGTAGAGATAGGCCGAGACCTCCGAGCAGATCACCGAGATCAGATCCTTGCGATCCGCCTCGAGCTGCGCGGCGTTGCCCAGATCGCCAGGGATCTTGGCGGCGGCAACCTTGATCGGGGCCGTGTTCACCGTGGCGCCGAGGAGCCCGTCGAGAAAGCCGGCGACGTTTCCAGCGAACGTGGCATCCAGGATTCCGTCCAGAGTGCCGAGATCGGCCGTGCCGACGCCGGGCAATTGTGCCACCAGCGCCTTGAGCCCGGCGCGGTTCTCGTCTGAGCGGAGCGTGGAGTCGAACGGCGAGCGGTCCTTGTCGAACGCCGCCTGGAGCTGCTTCTGAATCGAGGCGAGAAACTCGAGAATGGCGCCGTCCTTGACGGCGCGCTGCGCCAGGTCGGGGGCAGTGAAGGTCAGGAGGAATTGCAGGTCGGCAGGCTTGATGCCCGCGTCGCGGAAGCGGTCGCTCTCGGCCACAAAGCGCGCGGTCGCCGTGGATCCGGCCAACACGTCGTAGCCCATCATCGACTCGAGCAACAGGAGTTCTGCCACCGGCCGGGTTAGCGCGCGCGAGAGCTGGACCTGTCCATAGAGCCAAGCCAGGTTGTCGAAGGTCAGCTTGTCGGCGCCCGGGGCACGGGCGATCAAGAGCGCCAGATCGGCGGGATCGACGTTAAGCGAGATCGCGAGCGTGGCGGCGACGTCGCTGAGCTTGGTAGCAAGCGACTTGACCGCGTCGGGTTGAAGCAGCGGGTCGACGAAACCGTTTGCCGAGGGGTTCAAGAAAAGCTGGGCGTAACGCGATGGATCGCCCTCGAGCGGGATCCGCCCATAGAGGATGATCAGGTCGTCGAGCGACAGCGACGGCAGCCGCACCTTGAGCGTCAGGAGCCCGGCGAGCGCGATCAACAGGGCGTCGTCGATCTTGCCGCCTCCCAGGCGCGCTGCAGCCACCGCTCGGTCGAGCGTGGCCATCGGCCAGCCCAGCGCACGCTGGAGCCGGAGAAAACGATGGATCCGGTCGAGTGCGGCGTCGTCGAGCCCGGCGATCTGCTTCTTCGTCGTGTCGCAAGTGAGGAAGCGAAACTCGGTGAGCACGTTCCCGTCGAGGAGCGCATCGACCACATCGACACCGGTGTCCTTCACGAAGAGCTTGCCGTCGGGGTTGACGAACGCGCGCGCCAGCAGATCCTGGAGGCCGGCGTAGTCGAGTCCGGTCTTGGTGAGGAAAACGTCAACCACCTTGAGCGTGTCCGAGGCGGGGCTGGCCGGCGTGTTCCAGAAAACGTGCTGCTGGGCGGGAGCGGCAGTCGCAATCAGCGTGCGCTCGGCGCCGGCGAGGCCGAGCGCCTCGGCGGCCACATCCCGCGCGAGCGGCGTGGCGCCGTCGTCGAGCGCGCCCATCAGCTCGGTGCGGGCGACGCCGAATTGCTGGAAGTGGCCACGCGACTCCTGGTGCGCGAGGTCGAACGGCAAGTGGAACGCGTAGGTCGCGCCTTGCAGCGCCGTGTACGCCGCGTCGTTCTGGTACTCCGGCGCCGCGGCCAGCTCGGCGGAGCTGCGGAAGGTCTGCCGAAGCTGTCGCACCTTCCACTGGTTGACGCCGGTCCGCACCAGCTTGGCGGTCGCCTTCGCATCGCGGACGACGAACGCGCCGCTCGCGTCGGGGCCCTGGAGAAACGAAGCCGCGGTGAACCCGAGCCCCGCGCCTTGAAGCGCCGCGATCAGCGCCGGCGAGGCCTTCCCCGCCACGAGCGCGCCGTTGAAGTTGATGCCTGGATCGGGTGCGACCTGCTCTTCGAGCAGCTCGCACACCAGGTCGATATACGGCAGCGGCACGTTGGTGTTGTCGCAGCTCAAGTCGGTGTCGCCGAGGTCAGGCCGCCGCGCGAAAAGCACGTCCTTGGCGGTCCTGGTCGGCAGCGGGTTGAGCAAAGTTTTGTCTATCACCAGCCGGCTCTTGAGAAACTGAAGGGCATCCACGAAGTAGGCGGCTGGGCTGGTAACCCGGTTGCAGTCCTTGCATTCGCACAAGTCCACGAGGTTGAAGAGTGTTTTGAGATTCGGGTTGTCGCGCGAGACGGCCTCGAGCTTGTCGGCCGTCATTGGAGTCAGGGCGTGGGCCGCCGTCCCGCCAAGGCTGCGGAGCTCGGCCGCCAGCAGCCCGGAGGCGGCGTGCACGTCGGCTGCCTTGTGGAAGACGCGCTTCGCTTCGGCGGCAGTGAAAGCGCCCGTGGCCGAGATCTGAGCGACGGCTTGCGTCTCGCCCAGCGCCGCAATTTGCGCCGACGAGCGCAAGCCCGAGTCGAGCAGCGCACTGGCCTTCCGGTGATCGGGCGCAAGCTTGAACACTCGCTGGAGGGTCTTCAGGTCGCTCTTGAGGCGCGGGTCCGCCTCCGGCCCGAGCAGTTTGTCCACGTGGCCATGGGCGAGGTCGAAGTTCGGATTCTTCTGGAGCAGCCCCAGCACGGTGTCGGCCTGCGCAACCGCCGTCTTGTCGCCTACCTTCGCCTTGGCCAGGTCTGCAGTGAAAGCTGCGGTCTTGTCGGCCGGCGGGAGGGTCGAGCTCGCCAGCTGCGTCAGACCGGTGCCGATCGTCGGGTTGGCCTTGATCAGATCTCCGATGCTCACGCTGCCCGGCTGTGCGGCGCCGACTTGGGCGAAGGGGATTTGCGTGAGCCGGGCGGCGATGGCCTCGATGCTGCCGCGCGCATCTTCCGAGAGCGCATCGAGCACTTGCTGCCCGCGGCCGGCCTGGAGGTCTGCGGCGACCGCGTCGAAGACCTGCGCCGGATGGTCGGTTTGGTAATACGCCTTGGCGGCGTCGACGTCTCTGGCGAGCCCGGCCAGGATCTTATCGAGCGCGTGCGAAAGTGTCGCGGGCACCAAGCGTTCGGCGATCGCCTTGGCGATCCCGGCGTGCACCGCTCCCGGGTCGAGGAGCACGATGTCGAAATAAAGCGGATCGAGGGGTGTGCCCAGCTCGATGGTGAAACGCGCCTGCAGCCGCGCCGCGACCGACCCGAGCAGCGTCTGTTCCCGGAAGAGCGCGTAGGGGAACGACATGTCGATTCCGTGCTTTGCCCGCAGCTTCGCCGCGACGACAAGTTGCGAAAGCTGCTCCGCCGACCAGCTCGTTGCGCCCGCGAGGAACGCGACATCCGCCGGCCCGAGGTCGGCGATCGCCACGCCCTTCCCGATTCGCTCGGCGACTTCGAGGTGGATCCGCTCGTATTCGGTCGGCCGGTGCAGGTGGCTGACGTCGACCACCACGTCGATCTCGACGAGCGCGCGGGCGTGGAAGAGCGGGAGCGACTCGCCGACGACGGCTTTGCCGTCGAGCACGCGGATGATGATGGCGCTGCCGGGGCCCGCCTCCTCGCGGCCATAGGCGATCGCGTAGCGCCCGTCCCGGTCGGTCTGCTCGGTGGCGACGAGTTCCTCCGAGCGGAAGCCGCGTACCAGGAGCTGAACCTCCAGGCTAGACGCCGGCTCGCCCGACGCCGACGCCACGCGCCCGCGCACCGCCCTGCAGGGGTGTGAGTGCTTGCGCCGCTGACCGATGCGATGCGCCTCTAGCGCGTCGACCAGCAGGGAGATTGTTGGCTCGTCGGCATCTCCCGTGGGCTCGAGATCCCACGTCCTTTGGAACGCGGCGAGTTGCGTGCGCAGTGGCTTGCCGTCGCCGTCGCCGCTCGCGGAGAGGCCAACCTCGACCAGCGCGGCCCACACGGATGCCGGATCAGCGAGTCTTCGCGTCGCCATGGTTTCCTCCGAGGTCATCGAATGCCTGACGGGTAAGGGGCGTCGCTCCGGCGGAGCGCTCGCGGCGAGCGGAGCTGGCGCACGCGACGGCCGCGGCTCCGCAGTGATTCTCAGCGACACCCTGTGCCGCCGTTTCAGTGGAGCTCGGCACACGAGGCCGGCAAGCACAGCACACCAGGGCGATCAGAAACAGGCAAGCATTCCGGCCGGAAGCAGCATGCAAGAGTCCATTCATGGAAGAACTCCTTCGAGGATTCGTCAGCATTTTCCCCATGCAAGAGATAGGCTCAGTAGCCGACGCTGCGTTTGAGCGCGCTCCCGCCTGAAAAGCTCCTGAATGAAAGAGGGGCGGTCCTTCGTCCTTCGCGTTTAGCGCATCAGAGCCGCTCAATTTTTGTGTAGAAGGGCAGTGGACTCAGGCATATTTGTAACCCAACGTGGCGGTATCCCGCGTGTCCAATTCCGTATAGCTCCACGGATCCATCACCGCATCCGCGCCGGTCAGTGGCGGGTTTTTGCCAGACCCCTGCGGGCTCTTCTGCCAAGCGGCCCAGATGCGATCGAGGTTGGCGTGGTGCATCCAGAAGATCGGGTCAGCAGCGGCAGTCGAGGCATTCGACATCGTGCCACCTACCCAAACGTGGACGCTGCCGTGGACGCCGTTGATGGCCGGGCCGAACTGGTTGAAGGCGGTCATCTGCAGTATGGCTTGCACGTTCGCAGCGATCACGGCGAGCGACTGCGGCGTTTGCGGGGCACGAACAACCGTGATCGTGCGGGTCGGTGTGGTCACCACCGGTGTGACGCTCTGAAGCCAGGTCGGAATGCCCTGCTCAGCGGTCTGCGTCCAATCCCAGTAAGGGATGCCGACATCCGGGTGAACCGCTCGCAGCTTTTTCTCGAGTTCAACCAGGAACACGCGATGCCAGGGCAAGAGTCGATCGTTCGTGTGCTGCATGTGCATCTCGGCGTGGATGTCTACCAGTTGGCCGTAGGTGCCATTTTGAATCAACACGTTCACAGCGCAGAGAAACCGCTGGATTTCGAAGGCCGAAAGCTTTGACTGATCTTTGCGCTCGTAGCCCGGAGCCAACTCCAGCCACGGCGGGAGTTTCAACCGCAGTTCCTTGAGTAAGTGGAGATTGGCAGAGACCATTTCCGCGAAACTGTCAGTCATCGGCATCCGGTGCGGCATGTGTCGAGTCATCGGGATTCGGACCACCTTCCATGAAGACGAGCGTTATAAGAGAGATTGTTTCCTGCAAATCTCTCGCCAAGGTCGGTCGTCCACAGTTGGCTGAAATTCACCGCGCTGCCACAAAATCAGAAGCGCTTTGCGTGGTGTCGTTCGTCACGCGTAGGAAAGGGTCTTGCTCGGTTGTTTCCTGCGTCGGGTTGGGGGATTCCTTTCATTCGCACTCGGGGCAGGCACCAAGCCCACCTCACTTTTGCTGAGGGTGCTACAGCGCTGCGCTGTAGCGCTACCGTTGCGGAGTTGCAGCTGACCGGTGCAAGATCCTCAAGAGTGCGATTACGTCGCGTGAACGCCATCCCGGAGATGCACCGAAGCCGGGTCCAAGGCGGAATTCCCCCTCGCCGGTGTAGATCGGGTCTTCGCCGGCGTCGACGACGTCATCGCGAATTAGAGCATCGCCGAGCCCCGTAGCGCGGCCTGGGCCCACGCGGGACGCTTTGGAGAAGGTTGCGGGCGATGACCCGAAGAATAGCGCGATTACCCAAAAGCAGGCGTGA
>Ga0070699_100005268_pt1 | contig 11352 bp, 10 predicted proteins | sample KBSK1503metaG_FD_65473 | JGI IMG/M metagenome (GOLD analysis project Ga0070699, IMG submission 65473) | Corn, switchgrass and miscanthus rhizosphere microbial communities from Kellogg Biological Station, Michigan, USA - KBS K1-50-3 metaG | ecosystem: Host-associated > Plants > Roots >...
CCAATACCGGAATCGAGTAGTGTTGTTCGAGAAAGATGGATGGCTACGACGGCTAGAGACAGCGGTGGAAGAAAATGACAGAGCGGATCTCACCTCCGAAATACGGTGGGCCGCTGTGGCTATGACCGAGTCTCTTGCCGCTGTGCGCAACGCGCAGCTCAAAGAAGATCAGCGAGAGCTTAGAACCCGAGCCTTCTACATGGCCTGGGACACGGCGAGAGTCGTATTCCTCTGTAACAGAAGGTACGTACTTACCACTAGCTGGTTCTGGAAGCAGCTACTCGAGTGCAAAGAACACCCGAAGGATTTTCGAAACCTCATCGACATTGTCGCCGGCTTCACGGAATCGACTCAAACAGAGCTCGTCAACGCGGCCGAGGAACTATGGTTGAAAACGATAATGATGGTTCGGGCCCGCGAGGTTTCGATCGAGTCGAACGATATCATCGTTTGACTGACCGTTCGAACCTCATCGCCCAAGTCTGCGACAAAACGCGCGAGCAATCGAGAGGAGGAGGACAGACTAGTTTAAGGCTGATAATGAAGACGGATCCAGAAAAAACGTGGGTATTGAACCTAATAGAGCAAGAAGCCCCACTTTTACTTCTTACTCTTCTTCTTTGGCTTACCAGCCGTACGAATTCACCTGTTAGATGCTATATCATAGCTTACAATATAAAACTATTGTATTCTGTGCTCATTAGTTAAAACAACCCTTGTTTCAAGCTAAAATCTTCATAAATAACCTCTTTCTGCACTAATTCACAGGACAAGTGCAAAGATATACGCTTCTCGGAGAATATCGTACTTCACAGGAGACTCCAAACCCCCTGGGAAACCCCAGTCGAAGAAAAGACTCTCCCCTAGTCATACCCTGAGAATCTCCCGGGGAAATCGCGAAGGGTCGGTCGACAGCCAGACTCAGGATTACCTGAGCGCTAATCTCGCTCAATGGCCCCAGCCACCGCGCCCTCTTCAAGAACTGATCCGCAGAGAATGCATCGCCTTCCCTTCTCCATCTCGGCCAATAATTTCTCGCGGGAAATGCCCAGTGTAGACTCGAGCTCAACGATATCTTTCGGGAATGCCTGAGACTCCTCACACTCGTTGCAGATCAAACTGCCACGTCATCCGTCAATCCAGGATCGAATGAAGCCCTAGTTATACTCCTCTCCCGAAAAACTGTTCAACGAACACACTCTCCCGCTCTCCCAAAAACAGATTTGCGCCGCAATCAATAACCGAGAGTGTTAAAGAATCAAACAGCCGGAAGACTCGGTTCCGATTGGAAAGAAGAAGACTTGGAAAGAGCGACCTAAGAGTCACTAGAGCCGGGGTCGGCACTGCGCCAATAGGTTCGACGCCTGAGTGGAAAGTCTACTGGGGACCACAAGACGAGAAGGTTGCTGTCAAGACCATCCAGACAGCAATTGAGATTGGCGTGAACTGGATAGACACTGCACCATTCTACGGTTGGGGAAGAGCAGAGCAAATTGTCGGAAAGGCGATCAAAGGACGACGTCACCAAGTCCACATTTTCACAAAATGCGGGACCATTCCAGACGGCAACGGAGGATGGGTCGAGAACCTCAAGCCCGAGAGCATCAGGGAGCAATTGGAAGAAAGCCTCCGACGTCTGGGAACAGATCACGTTGATCTCTATCAGTTCCACGACCCTGATCCCCGTACGCCTATCGAGGAATCTTGGAGAGAAATGCAACGCCTAATCGATAAAGGGAAAGTCCGATACGGAGGACTATCGAACCATCCTACGAATCTGATCGAAAGAGCTCTGAAAGTGGGAGCAGTCGTATCCAGCCAGAACCAGTACAACCCTCTGCAGAGACTAGCCGAGACTGAAATATTCCCGTTCTGCCTGGAACACGAGATTGGAGTTCTCGGATGGGGATCCCTCTCCGAAGGAGTTTTGGCCGACAATTTTGACATTAACAAGTTGGACCCCAATGACTTTCGAAGACGACAAGTGTACGCCCAGCAGGAGAATCATGAGAAGATCCAGAAGATCCGGCAGGCTTTCCAACAAGTCGCAAACAGGCATGGCGGGACGATGGTGCATGCTGTTATTGCATGGGAACTAATGCATCTTGCACTCACGGCGGCGATAATTGGAGTGAGAAGCGAAAATGAGGCTCGAGAGATGATAGGAGGAGTCGACTGGAAACTAACACCCGACGATATGAACATGATAGATGATGCACTAGCGGCTTGGGAGGGCAGCCGAATTAGGAATGTTCTGCAGTGAGGACTCTTGACAGAATTCTGGAGGCCTTTCCAAGACACGTAATCTCGTCTGGATGTAGTGTAGAAAGTAACTTGATGAGTCGTTTCTCACGTCGGCTCCGTCCTCCGTGGATGATCTTCGTCCCTTTGTCTGTCGAGGAGATAGTTATCGAACGCCTGTCCTCTCTGTTTGCTTCCCTTCGGACAAGACCCGCTCTAACGAGAGCTTCGACTATGCGGCTCATGGTTGGAGGCCTAACCTGCTCTGCCTGTGCAAGTTCGTTTAGCGAAAGTGGGCCGCCGAAGACGACTACTGACAGGGCGGAGGCCTGTGCGGGTCCAATCCCCATGGCCGAATCTTCAGTTCGGACATTGCGCAACAGATGGATCGCGCTACTGTGGAGGCTCCCGCATACTTCCTCGAGACTGAGCTCTATTGGTTTTCTTGTCATGTGAGCACCCCTGGTCGTAGGCCTTCACCAACGTATATATATTAGCATGGCTAACGATTAGCTATGCTAAGTATGCAAACGGATGAGTTCCTTGATGCAATCCAGAAAGGCAATCTATCTTTGATCACTCAGCTTCTAGAAGCGAACCCTTCCCTCGCAAACAGCAAGGCAAAGAACGGTGTTTCAGCCATACTCCTCGCGCTATACAATGGACATGGAAGTCTCGCTGAGGCAATAGCCGCCAAGAAAACCGAACTAGATGTCTTTGAAGCTGCGACCCTAGGAAAGCTCGACGCAGTCAAATCTTTGATAGAGAAGAATATTTCACTCCCAGATGCCTACTCTCCAGACGGCTTCGCGCTTGTCGCTCTTGCAGCGTATTTGGGCCAGAAGGAAACAACGGAGTACCTGATAAGGAAAGGCGCAGATGTTAATGCGGTAGCGAGGAATCCAACCGGTTTCACCGCTCTGACTGGCGCGGTGGCGAACAATCACACCGAGATCGCAAAGCTGCTTGTGAAACGAGGTGCTCAAGTCAACTACAGGTACGAAGGCGGGTTCTCGCCTCTAATGGGAGCATCTGAGAACGGAAACCGTGAACTTGTGAACTTCTTCCTTGCAAACGGAGCCGACCCTAACGCGAAGACCAAAGACGGAAAGACCCCGATGAGCTTTGCCAAAGAGAAGAATCATGCCGAGGTCGTCGAAATACTCAAGAAACACGGCGCCCTCTAAACGAGTACTATTCGAGCACCATTTTGACCGAGATTTTCGTGCTTAGATAGGATTTCCGAAGGTCTATAACCTAGTAAAGAGACTGAAAGGGTATCGCGGATTATAGGAGGTGTACTAGGCCGAATGAGTCGTGGTTCGTACGGTGGTCCCAGAACAATGCACAAAGTCGTCTGTTCTGACTGCGGTAAGGAAACTGAAGTTCCTTTCCAGCCAACAGAAGGTAGACCAGTTTACTGCAGGGACTGTTACCAAAAGCATCGAAGGTACTAGAAGCCCCCTTTAGGGAGGCCTAGATACCGTTCCCTCATTTTTTTTATCCGGACGAATTATGCGCGACGTGAGTTCTTGGAAGATTTCCTAGTTAGGCGACGATCAGGGCTCCTCTTCACAGATTCGCTATCCTTGTGAGACGATCCCTTGACGTTCTCAGCCGAGACGTTCTTTCTAGCCGCGTAGAGCCGGAAGAGACGGTTGAGCGGCGTCGGCATCTTCATCCACCGGTTCCACCTGCGTCATGGTAAGGCGACTGTTACTTGTCCCAACATCGCCTTGACAATAGGTTGGTACGACGCAAGACGCATGCTCCCAGCTTAAATCCGAACACGATTCCAAACTGCGGGGCAGGATACGAGATAATGGCTCTACCCCTGGAAGTCGTGCTGGCGAATAACCTCTGGGTTATCCTCTGCGGACTTCTCGTTTTCATAATGACTGTCTCGGTCGGATTCCTCGAAGTGGGCGAACTGGGCACGGATATGGAAGTCAGCCTCCTGAAGACTATGTTGATCACGGGCTCGGCCATATTCTTCATGGCCTTCATCGGCTTCAACACAGCGTTCGCCCCAACAATAAACGGACTGATCGGGAACCCAAGCTACAATGGATTCTTCCTTGGCGGTTTCTCTTCCGATGCGAATCAGCTACTAACGGGCTCTTGGTGGTCTACAGCCGGACAGGGCTTGACGACTGGGACTTACTTCCTCTTCGAGACTGCCTTTGCCTCCGTCACCCTAGCCCTCGTTGGAGTCGTTGTCTTGCGGAAGATGAAATTGCAAGCCTTCTTCGCATACTCGATCGTCTACTTCGTTCTGATCTGGAATCTGCCAGCAGCATGGATCTGGAACCCTCAAGGCTGGCTGGCTCGAATGGGCATGGCAGACTTCGCAGGCGGACTCGTGGTCCACGGAGCCGCGGGCGCCGCAGGACTAGGAATTGTTCTCCAGATTTGGAGGGAGGAGCAGAAGAGGGGACGGATCGAGAGCATTCAGATACCTTACAAGATCAACAGCGGGTGGCTGACCCTGTCGATACTGCTTCTCTGGATCGGATGGTTCGGCTTCAACCCCGGAAGCGTTCTCGCCTTCAACAACTCGGCCATGACTGTGGTACTCACGACCTTCCTTGCCGCAGCGTCCTCTTTTCTCTCGATAATGTACTTCCGATACTGGATGACGAAGAAGATGCCGGACCTGATCTATGCTACCAACGGTGTTCTCATGGGACTGATAATCATAACTCCTCTCGCCGGCTTCGTTAGTCCCGGTAGCGCAGTGATTCTAGGGCTGATCGGCGGACCGCTCTTCCTTGCCGGGGAGAAATGGTTCTCGCGATTCAAATGGTTCTCAGACCCTATCGGCTTGTTCCCAGGACATCTTCTAGGCGGATTGTTCGGGGTCCTAATGATCGCTGTCTTCTCACAGAGAACCTTCGCAATCTACTCCGGAAATCCCGTCACACTTGGGAACTCGCCGATCCCCGATGGTCTCTTGTTTGGAGGAGGCAGCGCGGCCGTACAACAGCTTGGCATCGAAGCCCTCGGCATAGCCACGGTCATGGCCACAGTCTTCGTGCTTTCCTACGTGTCCATTCGGATCATAAGCAGCGCGATGCACGGCATACTCAACCGAGAAGAACTGTAGCGAGCACACCTAGAACAACGGTCCTATTTCGGCGCGCTTTCGTGAAGGGCGGAGCGTGCGAAAAACGGACCACCCAGGGGGTCATAGATTAGTCAACGGAAAAGAAAAGTTCCGAAGAAAAAATAGTTACAGAAAAAAGAGACTCGCCCCCTTGGATACTGATGCGATCCTAGTCAAGGATATCCTTCCAAACTGAGACTCTGTCTGCCTCGAACACAACTAAGCCTCCGAAGAAGAAACTCTTCAATGCACAAGGCCCGAATGATTGCTCTATGAGATCCGAGACTCGGTTGTTGGTCTGCAGTCTCTTCCAAGTCGGAATGATCATCTTGAACGGATTGCCAGGTCTCCTTCCCCGAATCGAGAAGCGGGCTAGAACGGGCATGCCATGCAAAATGTAGAAACCGATTAAGGCCCTCCAGAAACCACTATCAGGTTTGCCGACGTCAACTACGGCGAGAGCACCACCACGCCTTGTGGCACGAGCGAACTCGTCTAGACTGCGGTCTAAACTGATCACATCTCGAAGGGCAAAACAGGTAATCACAGCCCCGAGGGAGCCTGGTCTCAAGGGAAGGTTCTCGGCGACCCCGACGATAGGACTGAACCTGGTTCCTATACGAGACCTTGCAAACCTGAGCAGATGAAGTGAAGGATCTATCGCAATGATATTCTCGAACTTGTCTTCCAGTAGCATTCGGCTGGCGACTCCTGGACCGGCGCCAGAATCCAAAACCCATTCCCTTCTGTGAGATCGGGCAAACGCGACAGCTCTTCGTCTCAACGGACCTGCGAGCCCGAGAGATATCCACTCGCTGGTAGACTCGTAGATCGGCAGAGCATCCTCGATAGCATGGATGACGTGTCTCCACTCGTCTCTAGTATTGTCCAGGGACCAGTCCTCTGATCGGGTGATGCAAAATCCAGTCCTTATATAGAGCTGAGCCGAAAATCATCATAGAGCACGCGAACCACGTGCCCTAGAAAGAATTCTACAATGGAAGCAACCCCCAACAATCCGGATGTCTCAGAGAGCCTCGATCGAAGCTTCAATTTCTCAGAGGTCTTCCAGCTAGTAAAGAGATCTGTGAAAACTAGTATCGGCAGGAGGCGCACCGGACTCATGCTAGGTCTCGCGGATCTGCCTGACTATATCGGGGCCTTCCACCAAATGGGGTCCAACTTCATCGTCATGAACCGAAGCTTACTGGACCAGATAACTCATCTTGCCAAGGATAGACGCTACATTAACGCCTACGTCTTCTACACCCTACTCCACGAATACCTCCACACCCTTGGCTATGCAGATGAAGGAGATGTCCGACGGCTAACCCGCCAGATATGCGCTAGGATACTGGGACCAGACCACCCAGCCACCAGGCTGGCAGTTGACGGTCCCGCGGTGATGTTCCCGGAGATAACATTCCAGCACCATGGTGAGTCAAGGTCGAAAAGACTGCCGAAATTCGAGATCGTCAGGGAATTCGAAAAGGAATACCGAAGCTACGTCGCCTAGAGTTCTACTGAATCTCTCTCGAGCGTCGCTTTCTCTCCTAGGAATTTCAGAAAACCCGCAAGCTTCCAATAAGCTTCGAGGAACTCAAGCCCGCGATGAGTTATCGAGTATGACGTATCTTCGCCCGTCAGTATCTTGACTAAGCCGAAAGAGGAAAGATCGGTAAGAAACCTCTTGATCCGGTCCACTGGAAGCCCAACAGCATAGGAGACTCTGGTAATCTTCGTCGGCCCTCTCCGTTTGAGGGCTTCTAGTATCTCAGAGTAAATGTCTACGCGAGACCGTTTTGCCACGCTCAGCCCAGCTCAAAGAGGAGGCTTGGGCAAATCGTCCGTTTTCATAGGGGGCTTTGCGAACTCCACGTCAGGCTCGGCTTCAATCCTATCGGTGTACTTTACCTCGCCACTTATCCGACAGCGAGACTCGAAGCGCGCAAACTTCGCGTACACGTTTCCTGCTCTGACTCTCTCGCCCATCTCTACGGTATCAGCATAAACGTCTTCAACTCGGGCATTGTCTCCAATTCTCACACGACCGCCTACTAGGACACCTATTGCCTCGGATCGGTGGCCGAGCTCTATCGTCTTCGCCCTCGTCCCTTTCGTTGTTCGCAAACGTCCTCCCACTTCGACCTCGTCCTCTGCTTCTATCAGATCCGCTTCTATCATGCCGCCTACCTCTAGCGAGGCGAGTCTTAGGCTTCCTCCAATTCGGGCCTTCCCGCCGATCTCCAAGTCCCGCTTCAGATGGAGGTTGCCTGATACTTCCAGCATACCTCCGATATCGACTTCTTCTCCCTCTCCGTTTCCAGTAATGTCAACGGTCCCGCCGACGTCTATGGATTCGAAGATCAGGTTCCCCTTGCTTTCGAATCTTCCTCCGACATCGATGGTTCTCCCCTCTCCTCCTTCTTCTAACGTAACCGTTCCTCCAACGTCAATCTTGTCGAATTTCACCGGCTTCGAGGATGTGAAGGATCCTCCTACGTCGATTGTCCGGGATATTTCGCCCCCGCCAACCTGGGCGCTTCCACCAGCATCTAGTCTTACGCACTTTATCTCCCCGTTGACCTCAACTCTTCCACCAACATCGATCTCCTCGACATTCGCATCCCCTTCGACCCTAAACGATCCTCCGACCTCGACCTTGCTCGCGTTGATGGACCCCCCGATGTCGAGCATTCCTCCAACGTCGAAATCGTGTGCTGTCGCAGACTTTCCGACGAACAGTCGGGCGTCGACCTCAACCGAACTGGCGTCTAGAGATCCATCGACTCGGAGCTCTCCATGTCCCACATCGATATCGCCTGTTGACTTTAGATCTCCCGATATCTCGACCCTGCCGTGATCAACGTTTAGTCTTGAACAGGTAAGGCTGCCTTCGAACTCGGCGTCTCCTTCACAGATTACCTCGCCTGAGACTTCGATGGGTGATTCTCCTTCAGCCTGTACCCTAGCTCTCTCTAGCATGTGAAGCTGGCCATCGACCTTTGCCAGTTTGACGGTTGCATTTCGGGGCACGGTAAGATCACCCATCGCTCTCACCTGCTAACGGATAGCTAGCCTCAACGGGTTCCTATTGATCCAGGTGACTGTTGTCTGTTTCGTTTCCGGATTCTGGCGCGTGTAACATTTCATGAATTATTCGCCTCAGAAGGGAACATTGCTGTCGCGGCTTATAATGTCCGTTCACGTTTCGTAGTCACTTCAAGTGATTATCGGAGATGCCCTTTGCTTTTTAGGGTCGAGACAGAAGAGTGCTCCGAGAAGAGTTGGAATTCATTCTCTCGGGAACCGGGAATTCTCCCGCGGACTGGAAACTGATCGATGTAGCTGCTTCTGAGTCCGAGCTACTCGGGTTTTGGGGTTTCGTAATGCCGGATCACTATATGGGTGGACGGGAATTCGGCGGCAACTCGACTCTCGACACTTGGCTCGCGCTTACACATATTGCTCCGAGAACCGAAACGATCCGTCTGGGCACCCTTGTTACACCGATCACACTACGCCCGCCATCGATTCTTGCCAAGATGGTTTCAACCCTCGACAATCTTTCTGGGGGACGAGCCATGCTTGGGGTCGGAGCAGGCTCCTCACAGACAGAATTCGATGGATATGGCCAATGGTCCGAATCCAAGATTAGAGTTGAGAAAACAAACGAGGCACTGAGCCTCATCCTCAAACTCTGGACTGATGACAGGGTTGACTTTCGCGGAACATACTATAGCTCAAATGGTGCGATCCTTGAGCCTAAGCCGCAGCAGAAACCACACCCGCCTCTCTTATTTGGAGGTGTTGGCAGGAAAATGTTGCTAATGGCTGGACGATACGCGGATATCTGCCTCATTCCGCCGTTTTCACAGTTCAGCTTTGGAGAGGCGAAGAAACTTGTGAACGAAGAGGCGAAGCGTCATGGTCGAGATAATGAAATATCATTCGCCGCCGTGGCAGGAAACCTTCCCTCGGCTAGCACAGAATATGACGCAAAACATTACCTGAAAATGTGCGAGCAAGCTGTTGAGGATGGCTGCGACTATTTGGTAGTTCCCTTTCGTCGAGAGGATTACATCGAGTCAATGGAGGATTTTGCCACGAACATAATGCCCTCCTTTCGTTGATCCCGGAAAACTGCTTTGCTTTCCGTCTCAACTGAAACAGTCAACGCTCTGAACAGTCTCAGCAGCAAATCTTAACCTCCGCCAAGTGTTCCGTTGAACGGGAATGCTGTATGAGCGCAGTCGACATTGCATTGTGGGGCATCATCACCGCAATTGTTGCGGGTTTCGTACTCTGGTTCCTATTCTCTGCATTTTCAGGCCAGACTAGTCCGCCGTCTAATCTGACCGAAGAGACGCTCAAGAGATTGGTCGGATCGACTGGTCGCGCTACATCTGATATTACTGAATCAACTGGCACAGTACTTGTGAACAGTGAAGAATTCTCTGCGAAGATGGAACGGGGGATGGCACAAAAGGGGACCCGGGTTAGGGTCACGAAAACGGACGGGTTGACGATAGTAGTAGAGAAAGAGTAACCTAGTCTCTTATCCGCAGCCGCTTGTATTGCCGCAGTTGTTGCACTTGTAGCAGGACCCGGCCCGGACCATGATCATTCCGCAGTTCTCACATGCAGGCGCGTCAGATTGGTTGTCGAAACTCGTGAGAGGAGTCGCTAGCTCGGGGGTCTCGTGTGGTTTCATCTCTGCGGTTGTCGAGGCTGTGGTACCTGTGCCGCCGGGCTCAACCAGCTTCACCTGGGTCCCGTTCTCCAGTGTTGTTCTAGCGAGTCCGAGCGCGTCCTGTTCTTCCTTTGGAAGGAATTTCAAGCCGAGCCATCTGAAGATGTAGTCGACGACAGATTTGGCGAACCGGATTTCCTGGTTGGTGGTTATACCTGCTGGCTCGAATCGTGTATGGGTGAACTTGTTCACGAGCACCTTCAATGGGACACCGTATTGTAGGGCTAGGGAGATGGAGGTTGAGAACGCGTCCATCAAACCGGAGATTGTGCTTCCCTCTTTCGACATCACCACGAATATCTCGCCGGGAGTGTTGTCATCGTAGAGGCCCACCATGAGATAGCCCTCGTTCTGGGCGATCGAGAACTTGTGAATGATCGCTTCTCTCTCTTCTGGCAGTCGACGACGGAAAGGCTTGAAGACCACCTGCTCCTTCGTCTTCTCGACTGCCTTGCTCTTGTCTTGGATAGTGGTGGTTAGGGGTTGGGTTCTCTTGGAACCGTCCCGGTAGATGGCGATGGCTTTCAATCCCATCTTCCACGCGGTGATGTAGGTCTCGACGATTTCGTCCACGGATACGTTGCCGGGCATGTTCACTGTCTTGGATATGGCGCCGGAGACGAAGGGTTGGACGGCGGCCATCATCTTGACATGGCCCATGTAGTGTATGCTTCTCGTCCCTTTGGCTGGCTTGAACGCGCAATCGAAAACAGGCAAGTGTTCCTGTTTGAGCTGCTGCGCGCCTTCTATCGTGTCGTGGTCTTCGAGATACTTCAGAATCTCGTTGGCTTCGGTCTTGGAGTAGCCGAGCTTTGTTAGGGCTTCGGGAACTGTATTGTTGACTATCTTGATTACTCCGCCTCCTACGAGCCACTTGTACTTGACCAAGGCAATGTCAGGTTCGATTCCGGTGGTGTCACAGTCCATCATGAACGCGATTGTTCCGGTAGGCGCGATGACGGATATCTGAGCGTTCTTGAATCCGAACCTCTCACCAAGGGAGAGAGCATCATCCCAGGACTTGAGGGCGGCTTTCAACAACTCCTCGGATACCCCTTCTATAGGAATCTTGTATGCGTGCGCGCGGTGCATGACGATGACGTTGAGGAATGGCTTCTCGTTCACAGCGTATCCCTTGAACGGGCCCAGCCTCTTGGCGATTCGCGATGATTCTGCGTATGCTCGGCCGGACATGAGTGCGGAGATAGCTGCAGCGTAGTTTCTACCCTGGTCACTGTCGTACGGGAGGCCG
>Ga0070699_100005269_pt1 | contig 11350 bp, 12 predicted proteins | sample KBSK1503metaG_FD_65473 | JGI IMG/M metagenome (GOLD analysis project Ga0070699, IMG submission 65473) | Corn, switchgrass and miscanthus rhizosphere microbial communities from Kellogg Biological Station, Michigan, USA - KBS K1-50-3 metaG | ecosystem: Host-associated > Plants > Roots >...
GGCGTGATCATCGCCACGGCCACGGCATCGACGAACTGCCGCTCGGTGAGCCAGTGATACTCGTTCACTACTCCGCCGTACAGGAATGGCACGATCGCGAGGCCGCTACCGAACACGAAGGCGCCCGCCTCCGCAAAAAACAAGCCGATCTTCGTCAGCACCGACCAGTCGGTGCTTGCGCCCAGCGCGCATGCCGCCGGCAAGACATTGATCGCGGGAAGCAAAGCGACCATGGGCGCGGTCCCGCTGCGGGCGAGCCAGCGCGGCGGCGCCCTGACGAACCACACGATCACGCCGGAGATGAGGAAGATCCATACGATTTCGGACTCGGTCACGATCGTCACCGCCGCGGCGACGATATAGATAGCCCAGAGCAGCTTGTCTTTCCCGATGCTCTTCGTCGTCAGCTTGTAGGCGCTGATCGCGATGATGCCAATGACGGCGGCGCCCACACCGTAAAAGACCGCCTGCATCCAGCTGAGGCCCCCGTACGCCACGTACGCGGCGCCGAGCGCGACGACCATGAGGAAGGATGGCAGCACGAAAGCGATGCCGACGAGCGTCGCGCCGGTGATGCCGTAATGGACGTAGCCGAGGTAGATGGCGAGCTGCGCGGCGAGCGGCCCGGGCATGAGCTGCGCGAGCGTCAGCCCCTCTTTGTAGTCGGACTCCGAGATCCAGTGGCGCTCCTCCACCAGGTCGCGATGCATGTAGCCGACGAGCGCCACGGGACCACCGAAACCGATAGTCCCGAGCTTCAGCGCGTACTGCACCATTTGCCACAGCGTATAGCCCACGGAACCACTCGTCCTTTCGGCTGCCTGCATTTTGAAGTCCTCAGTCAGTCGAGCTTTTCCGAGACTGTTTTCTTATCGGCCTCCTTTTGCAGGATCACGGTGGCCACGGGCTTGCCTTGCTCTAGCGACGGCATCGCGCTCACGGCCCGGTATCCTGGGTTAGCGGCCACCGCCTTGGCGACGGCAGAACGCAAGCTCCTCTTGGCTTTCGCCATTGCCTTGTTCTGAGCCGTTGCGTCTTTATAGTCCTCGCCGTCCTTAATCGCCTCCGTCTTCACGACCTTTCCGCTCGTGTGGTCCACGATGACTTCGGAAAACTTTCCCTTCCGTACCGTGTAAGTCGAAAGCTGGAATTTTCCGTCCTCCATTTCGAATTTGCCGGAAATCGGCTTGCCCTTCTGCTGCGCCTTGGCCAGTCCGCTTTCGAGCGATACCTTTGCAGCCTGCAGCGCTGCCCAGTCGACGTCCTTATCCTCTGCTCTCACGATGCCGGCGTACATGACCAGTCCTGCGATGGCGACGGAAACAATTGGCGTTGCGAATCTCTTGAACATAGGACGCTCCTTTTACTTCACCTGGTAGACAAACACGCGCGCCGGCGATGACCCATTCGCCGGGGCGGCGACGTAGAGCTTTCCGTCCTCGGGCACGAAATATCCCGTGCGCGCACGCGGCGCCGTCTTGATCGCGGTCTCGTGCACGTAGCGATCGGCGCTTTCCCGCCGGAAGACATCGACGCGGCCTTCACCGCAAATCACGTACAAGCGCGCATGCGCAGCGTCATAGTAGATATCGTCAGTGTCGCCGCCGATAGGCAGCTTCGCGACCATGCGCCCAGACTCGGTGTCGTAGATGAGTAGCTCGGCCGGCTTGCGCGCGCCGACAAAAAGGCGCTTGGCGTTCTCGTCGAGCGCCATCGGGAAATTCGCGCGCGCGGGCACCGGCCACGTGGCGAGCACCGTGCGCTTCGTGCGGTCGACGACCGCGACCTGCTGTGCGGTCGGCACGTTCACGAAAGCGCGCGCGCCATTCGCCTCGAGCTGGAATGATTCCGGATGGCCGGCGAGCCGTATTTCGCCAGCCGCCTCACCGTCCTTCGCGCGCAGCAGCCGCAGTGCACCCTTGCCATAGCCGACGATTACGACATGCGCCGCGCCGTCGTAGCGCACGTTGTCGGCGTCGGCAAGGCTCGGAATGCGCTTCACCATCGCTAGCGACTCGCCGTCGAGCACGTCCACGCGATCGGCGCTGCCGTTGGCGACGTACAGCAGCTTCGGCTCCGGAAGATAGGCGATTCCCTGCGGCTCGCCAAAGCCGGTAAGGCTGCGCGCGTGCTTGTTACCTGCGGTATCCAGCACTTCGACCGTATTGTTGCCGAGTGCCGCGACGAAGAGGCGATGACCCTTGACGTCTGCCGCGAAGTGGTCGATGCGGCCCTTCACGCCCGGCATCTCGATTGTCGCTTCGAGCTCGAGCGGCGCTTGCGCGGCGGCGGGGCCGGCGGCGAGCGCCATGGCGCCGATGAAACCGATCAGCGGTAGGCCTGCGGATTCCATGTATGCACCTCATCCTTCCCGTTCTTGCACCACGTATACAGCGCGTCGTACATCACCATACCGTGCCGGAGCATTTCGTGATCGTCCGTGAAGTTGCGCGACAGACCGAGCGACAGGGCAACGAGTCCCGGCGCCTGCGGCGCCAGATCGAGCCGCGCCGTATCCGCGCCGCGTACGATGGTGGCGAGCTCCTTCAGCGCCGGATCGGTGAGCCGGTAGTGCTTGACGAACGCATCGAAGCTGCACAGTTCGCCCTCGTGCGAGAAATGCACATCCGGGATGTCATACGGCACCGCGTCGCGTTCCTTGGCCGCGCTCAGCACCTCTTTCGGCGGCACATAGAGGAACTCGGCATCGGCATCGACGAAGCGCGCGATGAGCCAGGGACAGGCGATGCGGTCGATCTTCGGTCGCTCGCGCGTGACCCAGCGAGTCGTATCGCCGGACGGTTTGCGGTCGAGCGGTCCCTCCGCTGCGCGCCACGCTTCGAAGCCGCCCTCCAGATAGCTCGCCGAGATTCCAGCCTGCCCTAACGCCGCGGCTGCGCCCTGGCTCACCTCGCCGCCGCGCACGCAGTACGCGACCACCGAGCTCGCGCGCGGCAGCGACTTCGTCCAAACCTGGACGTCTTCGGGCTCGCGCCGCAGCGCGCCGGAAATCATTGCATCCGCCTCCCGAAAGGCCGAGCGGCGCCGCACATCGATCACGATGGACGGGCTTGCTTGTGCCAGCTTGGAGCGAAGCTCGGAAACGCTGATCGCCGCGGCTTTCATGGCTTGCCTCCTTTCAGTGAAAACGCCCAGGTGAGCCCGAGGCGCAGCTCGTGGATCGTGCCGCCGGTGCTGACCTGCGCCGAGCGCAGCCCGGCGTCGAACGAAAGTCCCTCGCGCAGGCGCCAGATCGCGCCGACGAGCAGCGAATCGATGCGCGGGCCGCCGCTCGTACGCTCGGTGAAGATCTCGCCGACCGGCCGCAGCCGCCATGCGACAGGACCTTCGACGATGGTGCCGAGGAAAACATCCGTGTCATGCTCGCGCGTGCGCGCAAGCACCCCGTTCAGGTGCACGGTCCCGGCCTGCCAGCGCTGCGAGACGATGCCGGCCAACGAATAGCCCGTGCCAGGCGTGCCGTTGACTTCGGGCAGGAGCAGGCCGTACTCGGTCGCCACGCTCGGGCCGCTCTCGTCCTGCAGCACGCCCTTGCGCAGGACCTGCTTGATGAAGGCGCCGGTGTCGACGAGCGCGGAGCGCGGCTCGCCGGGCTCGCGATCGAGCGCGATTTCGTGGCGCCCTTCGATCACGAGCTCGTGCTCATGCGTCAGGCCGAAGTTCGCGACCACCGCCGGCGCCTGCACAAACCGTTTTCCATTCTGGCGCAGCCATTGCACCGGCGCGAGCTCGATCTCCGCTTCTCCTGCTTTTGCGACGTCGGCATCCGTGCCGTCGAATGGTCGATAGGCAAGCGCGACGCTGGCCTGCGCGGCGAGCAGCACAGCGAGCGCGGCGCGAATCACCGCAGCTTCTCCAGCGTGCCGTACCAGGCTTCGGCGTCGTTGATGAGCAGGCGCACGTGCTGCCCCTCTTGCTGCACTTCGTAGCATTCATGGGGTCCGGGCGGCCGCAGCCAGGCCCAGCAGAACTGGTTCTGCCGTACCCGCCAGGAGCCGCTCACCGCCTTCGCCATCTCGGTGCCGCTGAAGGTGCCATCGGCCTTGAACTGATAAGCGAAGTGCACGCCGTCGGCGAACTCCTTGTCGCGGAACAGCTCGCCGAGCGCCGCTCCCTTTACCGTGCGCCAGTGCTCCTGCGAAGCCGCCGGCATCGCGAGCGCCGCGTAGACGAGCACTACGCTGATCACGGCGAGGCCGTGGCTTCCGCGCGCTCGATGCGCCGGAAGCCGGCGAAGAGCGCGAGGTCGTAGACGATCTTGAGGATGCCGCAGACAACGAGCGGCGCCGCCATGGCGCCGGCGGCGAACAGCGCGCCGGTGATGGATGGGCTGATCGCCGAGGCGAGGCTGCGCGGCACGGCGGTGAAACTCGCGGCGGCCGGCCGCTCTGCCGGCGTCACCACGCTCATGACGAGCGCGCCGCGCGCCGGCACGTCCATTTGCGAAAGGAGCGCGCGACCCAGGAGCAGCCCGAGCGCCCAGGTCAGGCTCGGCGCGAGCGCCGCGCCGATCAGACATAAGCTCGACGGGATGTGCGTGAACACCATGGTGTTCACCATGCCGATGCGCCGCGCCAGCGGCGCGGCGAGGAGCTGCGAGCCCGCAGAGAGCACTCCCGTCCAGAAGAAGAACGCCCCGGCCGCCGCGAGCGTCATGCCGTAGCGCTGGAAGAGCCACAGGGCGAGGAGCGAATTGAGCACCAGCCCGCCGGCGAACGAATCGATGCTGAAGAGCGCCGCGAGCCGCCACACGACGCCACGCGACGGTCCCAGGGCGACGTTGGGCCGCTGCTGCTCGGCATGCGGATCGGGCAGCCGCAGGTACAGCAGCCATACCGCGACGCCGAGCGCGCCGTAGAGGACGAACATGGCGCGCAGCGCGTCCAGCATGGCGATGTGATGGGAAAACGCCTGCGGCAGGCCGGCCGCGAGCGCGCCCACCGCGCCCGCGATCGAACCGATGAAGCTGTAGCGCGCGAAGACGCCCGGGCGATCGGCCGCAGTGGCGAGCATCGTGTGATCGAGCGGCATGAAAATGCTCGCGTCGCCGCTTGACGGATTCAGCGTGCCGACGAACGCGACCACTACGAGCGGCCAGAAGGACGAAAGGCCCGCGAAGCCGAGCCCGGTCACCGCCATGAGGAGCGCGGCGGCGATGAGCAGGCGTCGAATCGAGAAGCGGTGTCCCCAGCGGCCGATCGCGAGGGTCGCGAACGCCGAGCCGAGCAGCGTCGCGGTGCTGATGAACCCGACCTCGAGCTGCCCGAGCCCGAGCGCGAGCAGGTACGCCGGCAGCACCACGGCAATGAAGCCGTCGGCGAATGACCGCAGCGCCCGGGCGAGGTAGATGCGGCTGATCACGCTTGCATCCGCAGCGGAGCCCCGATCGCCTTCCAGCCGGAGTGGCCGCTGTTCATGTACTTCGCGTCAAAACCGGCTTCACGCAGCTTGATCGCAGTCTTGCAGCCGACATGGAAACCGTACGCGCAGTACACGACCACCGGCTCCGACTTCGAGAGCTCGCCGATCCATTGCTGGAGCTGCTCGGGATCGCGCCACTGAACGCCCTCCGCGATATCCTGCCCGCGCGTGACGGATGCCCGCGGGCGCACGTCGATGACCTGGACGGGCTTGCCGGCGGCCATCATCGCTTTCACTTCCTCCACGCCGATGCCTTCGATGTCGCCGAACTCCGGCTGCTCGAGCGGCCGCGGGCCGGGAACTTTGGCCGCGTCCTCATAGCGTAGCTCAAGCGACGGCCAATCCACGTTGCGCAGGAACGTATCGACGTATGCCTTGGCGTTGGCGCCGAAGTCCATGTGGTAAGCATGCTCGTACATGTCGAGCGCAAGGATCGGCACGCCGCTCGCGACTGCTTGCGAGTGCTCGGCGGCATACTGGTTCATGAGACGTCCATCGCGCGGCAGGTACGTCAGTAACACCCACCCCGAGCCGCCGCCGAGCGCGTATCCCATCGCCCTGAACTCCGCGCGCCAGCGATCGAGCGAGCCGAAGTCGCGCGCGAGGATTTCGGTCGTCGCCTTCGTGGCCTGACCGTCGCCCCCCATGCTCGCGAAGTAAAGCTCGTGCAGGAGCGTGGAATTGAGCGCGACCAACTGCTCGCGTTTGAGGCCATTGAGGACGTGCGGTAGCGTTTTCTCGAAATCGAGCGACTCGAGCTGCTCCGTGATGGCGTTCAGGCGCCGCAGCGCCCCGCCGTAATTGTTCTCGTAATGGCTCTCGATGAGCTTCACGGAGAGATAGGAGAGCGTCCAGGGACGGCAGTGAATCGGTTTTATCTCATAGCGCATGTTGGTCTCCACAAAAAGGGGTTCAAAGACCGTTGTCCTGCGCACAGCGACCCGCGAACACATAGCCCGAGCGCTGGTCCGGTGTGAGATGCACGGCGAGGCTGCCCTGCTCGGTGATCGCACAGAGCACCACGGTGCGCCGGATTCGCGTGCGCTCGCGCACCAGGCCGCATGCTCCGGTGACCGGCGCCGAGAGCGGTATCTTCTGCGCCCGCCTGAGGCGCGGATCGATGCGCCACAGCGAGCCATGGCTCGCGCCCGTGGCGAAAAACGCCGCCTGGTCGGGCGCGTAGACGAGCCCCGAAAACCCGAAGTCCTTGTCCGAGTCTGCATCGAGCACGGGTTGGTGCACGCTGACCGCGTGGGTTACTGGATCGATGCGCCACAGCATCGGCACGGCGTTGCTCGAGATGACCGCTGCGCCTTGGGCATCGAGCGCGATGTCGGGCGCGCACGCGTAGGCGGGACGCGCATAGATCCAGCCCGGCAGCTCGAAGCGAGCCTTCAGGGCACGCGTGCCCGCATCGTGCAAATAGACACCGTCGCGCTTGAGCACCCAGGTCTGATGCCGCTGCTCATCGCCGACCGTTCGCAGCAAGGCGACATCGTCCTGTGCGCGAGCCGGGAGGCCCGTGACGAGGGTGGCCACCAGGATGAAACTGCAGGCGATTTGCCGGATTCCGTTGCTCATAGCCGTACTCCTTCCCGTAGGAAATGGAGCAGCGCTTGAGACGGCGTCGTCTTTATCGACCGGGTGTCTGCGAAGGACCCGGCTAGGCGGACGGCGCACCTGCCGAACGCCTACCCCGCGCACGGTACGCCGCCCATTATCTCTTGTCAATAATGTCACTTTAATGTGACAATCTCTACAGCTCATGGATGCCTTGATCCTCAGCCTGCCGAGCCACCACTCCACGGTGCGCATGCGTATCTGGCGCGCACTGAAGGACAGTGGCTGGGCGGTGCTGCGCGATGGCGTCTACATTCGCCCGACCGGCGAACACGCCGGCGCAGCGGCGCATGAGATTGAGTCGGCCGTCCGCGCGGCCGGCGGCTCGGCGATGAGCGTGGCGCTCAAGTTCCGCACGGACGAGCAGATCGCGCAGGCGCGCTCGCTCTTCGACCGCACCGCCGACTACGCCGCCTTGGTACGCGACATCAAAACCGTCACGAACGGCTTGCCCCGGCTTGGCGCGCGCAAGGCGCGCACGGCGATAGCGCGTCTCGCGCGCGCCGTGGAGAAGGTGGGCGCAATCGACTTCTTTCCCGGCACCGCGAAGGAGCAAGCGCTGCGCGCCATGGGAGAGCTGAAGGAAGCCTTCCATGCCGCGTACGCCAGCGGTGAGCCGCGGCCAACGCGCAAGCGGCTGCGCCGCCTGGCGCGCGAGCGTTATCAGAAGCGCATCTGGGCGACGCGCCAGCGCCCGTGGGTCGACCGGCTTGCGAGCGCTTGGCTCATCAAGCGCTTCATCGACCGCGACGCCCGGTTCGTCTGGCTGCCGTCGCCGCGGTCGCGTCCCAAGAACGCGCTCGGCTTCGATTACGACGGCGCGCAATTCACGCATAGCGACGGTCTCGTCACGTTCGAAGTACTAGCCGCGAGCTTCGGCCTCGATACGGATCCGGCACTGAAGACGCTGGGCGCGGCCGTGCATTTTCTGGATGCCGGCGGCATTCCGGTACCTGAAGCGCACGGCCTGGAAACCATGCTTAAAGGCGCCCGCGAACGCGCGAAGGACGACGATGCGCTGCTCGCCGAAGCAATGCGCATCTTCGATCTCCTGTATCGCGGCTACGGCGCTACTGCGCGCCATAACTGAAATCGTCGAACACAGTCACGCTGTCTGCCTTGGTCCACAAGCCCACGGCGCCGGGACCGGAGATGTGCGTGTCCTCGAGATCGATGTACGTCTTGCCGTCCAGCGCTATCCTGATGCGCGCGCCGGAGAATTCGACGCGAAGCGTATGCCAGACGCTCGACGGCACCGGCGCGTCGACATACTTGATCGTGTTACGGCGGCCGTCGGTGGTGTGATAGAGGGAGACGTTGTTCTCGAGCGCGTTGGCGCGCGCGACGTAATAGTTGTTGCCGTCCTTCCAGCGCCAGACGATGCCGCCGGCGCGGTCCTCGCTGCCGGAAATCGGCTTGAAGCGCACTTCGACGAAACCGTTTTGCACGGCGCTCTTGCGCAGCACGCACCAGGCAAAGGTGGCGCTGCCCGATTGCTGGAGCACGTTCGGCTTGCTCGGCGCGTCCCGGTCGGCGCGCACTTCCCATTTCGGATTGCCCTTGCCGGTGACGCCCTGCTCCCATCCGGCAGGCAGCGCGCCGGGTGGATCGGCGTCGAAGTTGATGGTCTGCGCAACGGCGGCGCTGCTCGCGAATATCGTGGCGGCGGCGATGCACGCTTGGTTCACGGTGGCTCCTTTCCGGCACACGAGCCGGTCAGAGCAGAACTTGGACGCGCTCGGCGTCTGTGAGACGGGGAGTCTGCCGGCACCCCCGTGTAAAACGGCTGCAAGTTTAGAAGATCGAACTAGCATAGGCAATGCGTCGCCGCGCGATTGCTTACGCCTTGCTGTCAGCCGGGCTCTTCGGCGCGAGCACGCCGCTCGCTAAGCTGCTCGTCGGTGTGATCTCCCCGCTCGCGCTCGCGGGCCTGCTCTATCTCGGCAGCGGCATCGGCCTCGTTGCCTGGCTCGGCATTCGAAAACTGCGCGCCGCGGCGCGTCCGGCAGCGTTCGCAGCTGCGGATTGGCTGTGGCTCGCGGGCGCGATCGTTGCCGGCGGCATCCTTGGGCCGGCGATGCTCATGTACGGACTCGCGCGCGTCGACGCAGCGACGGCGTCGCTGCTCCTCAATCTGGAGGCGGTGTTCACCGCAGCGCTTGCATGGCTGGTGTTCCGCGAGAACGTTGACCGCCGCGTCTTTGCCGGCATGGCGGCGATCGTGGCGGGCGGCGTCGTCCTGTCGTGGGAGCAGATGCCTCAGTCGCGCGGCCTCGCGGGTCCGCTTCTCATCGCCGGCGCCTGCCTTGCGTGGGCGCTCGACAACAACCTCACACGCCGCGTATCGGGCGGCGACGCGGTTTTGCTCGCTGCCCTGAAGGGCGTCGTCGCCGGCGGCGCAAATCTCGGCCTCGCGCTAATGCTGGGCGCGCACGCACCTGCGCCCGGTGCGATCCTTCTCGGCGCAATCGTGGGGCTCTTTGGCTATGGCGTGAGCCTCGTACTTTTCATCATGGCATTACGCGACCTCGGCACCGCGCGCACAAGCGCGTATTTCTCGGTCGCGCCGTTCTTCGGGGCGGCGCTCGCCCTGCTCTTCTTTGCCGCGCGCGCCGGCCCCGCGTTCTGGGCAGCGGCGGCGCTGATGGCAATCGGCGTGTGGCTGCACCTGACCGAGCGCCACGAACACGAGCATGTACACGAGCCGATGAGGCATTCGCACGAGCACGTGCACGATGTGCATCACCGGCATGCGCACGAGCTCGGTCAGGAGGGCCGCGAGCCGCATTGGCACGTGCACGAGCACGTCCGGTTGCGGCACCGCCACCCGCATTACCCGGACCTGCACCACCGGCACGAACATGAGCCGCGGTAGACTCGCCGCTTTCCGATCCAGGGAGAAATGCAGTGGCAGACCTCAAGGTGCTCGGCATCAGCGGCAGCCTGCGCAAGGGATCCTTCAACACTGCGGCGTTGAAGGCCTGCGCCGAGCTCATGCCCGCCGGCATGGCGATGACGCTCGCGCGCATCGACGATCTTCCGCTCTTCAACCAGGACGTATTCGATGCCGGCATGCCCGAATCCGCCAAGCGCTTTCGCGCGGAACTGACGGCCGCTGATGGCGTGCTCATTGCCAGCCCGGAGTACAACTTCTCTCTCTCGGCTGCGCTCAAGAACGCCATCGACTGGGCCTCGCGCCCGCCCAACCAGTCGTGGCAGGACAAGCCCATTGCGGTCTTCTCCGTGTCGCAGGGCCCGATGGGCGGCGCGCGCGTTCAGTACGACCTGCGCCGCATCCTCGGGCAGCTCTGGGGCCACGTGCTGCCGCGGCCGGAGGTATTCATCGGCAATGCGGCGAGCAAATTCGACGCGCAGGGCCGCATCACCGACGAGGCGACGCGCAAGTTCCTCACCGAGCTGGTGGTCGGCTTGAAAACGTGGATTCAGCGCATGCAGGTCAAGAAGTAGAATCGCAGCCCAGAGGAGGAGTCATGCTACGAACCATCGCCGGCGCGCTTGGCGCGCTCGTTTCGCTCTACGCGATTGCGCAGGCGCCCGCGCTGCCGAAGAGCCCGGTCACGCTGAACGTCGTCGACGTGGCGGGCAACCTGGCGCTGACGCAGGATGCGATCGAGGGCTACCGCGCCAAGCACCCGAACCTCGTATCGCGCGTCACCTTCACGAAGGCTCCGGCACCCGAGCTGCCCGGCAAGATCAAGGCGATGCAGGCGGCGAAGCGTGTCGACATCGACCTGGTCCTTACCGGCACCGATGCACTCGCCGCCGGCATCGAGCAAGGCCTTTGGACGCCGATCTTGCCGGCTTATGCGAGCAAGTTTCCGAAGCTGATGGAGAACTACCAGGCGCCGGCGGCGAAGATGCAGGAGCTCGCGCAGAACCAGGGACTGGTGGTGACCTTCATGCCGGCCGGACCGCTGCTCGAATTCAATCCCGACAAGGTGAAGCAGGCGCCGAGCACGCCGCAGGAGCTGCTCGCCTGGTGCAAGGCGAATCCGAACCGCTTCATCTACGCGCGGCCGGCGAACTCCGGCCCGGGGCGCACGTTCATCATGGGGCTTCCGTTCATCCTCGGCGACAAGGACCCGAAGGACCCGGTGAACGGCTGGGAAAAGACTTGGGCATACTTAAAAGAGCTGAATAGTTGCATCGAGTATTACCCGACCGGCACCGGCGCCGTGATGAAAGAACTCGGCGAAGGGTCGCGCGACATGACGGTGACCATGACCGGCTGGGATCTCAACCCGCGCATCCTCGGCATCGTGCCGAA
>Ga0070699_100005271_pt1 | contig 11345 bp, 8 predicted proteins | sample KBSK1503metaG_FD_65473 | JGI IMG/M metagenome (GOLD analysis project Ga0070699, IMG submission 65473) | Corn, switchgrass and miscanthus rhizosphere microbial communities from Kellogg Biological Station, Michigan, USA - KBS K1-50-3 metaG | ecosystem: Host-associated > Plants > Roots >...
GAGGGTCAGCTGCACCTCAGAGGGATCCCGTTTGACCGCCTCGCAGTGCTCATAAAAGATCTGCTTCTTGCGCTGCAGCTCCTCGATCTCGCCACCGAACCAGTGGCCGATGTCGCCGTGCTGGGCGAGCAAACGCAGCGTCCGTTTCTCGCCGGTTCCCCCGATCAGGATCTTCGGACCACCGGGCTGTATTGGCCGCGGTATGTTCAAAGCGCGTTCGATCCTGTAGTACTTGCCCTCGAACGACGGACGGTCCTGGGTGAACATCAGCTTCGCGATCGTCAGCGCTTCGTCGAGGCGGTCCATGCGCTGGCCGATCGGAGGAAATTCAATGCCGTAGCCCTTGTGCTCGTCCTCATTCCAGGCAGCGCCTAGGCCAAGGATGGCGCGGCCGTTTGAGATCACGTCGAGGGTGGTGACCATCTTGGCGAGCATCGCCGGGTTGCGATACGTCACGCCGGTGACCAGGGTTGCGAGCTTCACGCGTGACGTGCTGGCAGCCAGCGCACCGAGGGTGGTGTAAGCCTCGAGCATCGGGTGCGTCACGGGACCGATCCCGCGTATCTGGTAGAAGTGGTCCATCACGGTGACGAGGTCGAAGCCTGCGGCCTCCGCGGCCCTGGCCTGCTCCACAACCCGGCCGAAAAGGGCAGCATCTGGAGTCCCTTGATGCGTGTAATTGGGCATGTGAAACCCGAAGAGAGCTTTCATGCAAAGTAACAACGCTATTTCTCAGTCGAAACATTCCGTAACAGGTCGCTTCACTCCAACGTTGGCCAGGGCATGAGGTGGACGAGGCTCGCCGGAGTCGGGGTCGCCCTGGCCGTGCTCGCGTATGGAACTGTCCTGGTCTTCCTCGCCTTCGACCGCAATTCCCACTCGGGGAGCGACACGATCCGGCCGTTTGTGATCACGATGGGCCCGGTCTGGGTGCTGACGATCTGGGCGGCGACCGTCCTGCTGCGAAAACCTCGCAACTAGAACCGGTTTCGCCCGGGTCCCTATAGATAGAATTTGTGGCCACCCCCGTGGCCATAGACGAATCACGTAACGGAAAGCCCAGTGGAATTCAGCTGGTGCAGGTCGAAGGCTTCCTCGAGGTTGCCCGCCGCGGCAGCGTCAGTCGGGCCGCAGAAGTCCTGTTCATCACCCAGCCGACGCTGACCGCCCGGCTGCAGGGGCTCGAGCGCGAGCTGGGAACGGCGCTCTTCCTGCGCACCCCTCACGGGATGCGGCTCACCGACGCCGGCAGGGCCTGGATCCCGTTTGCCGAACGCGCGCTGCGCGCCCTCGTCGACGGGCGGGATGCGCTCGAGCAGGTGATCACCGCCTCCGCCGGACACCTGATGATCGCGGCCGCGCCGGCAGTCAGCACCTACGTCCTGCCCGAGCTGCTCGAGCGCTTCGTCGCCACTCACCCGCGGGTCGAGGTCTCGGTCCGGACAGGCCATTCAGAAGACGTCGTCGAGCTTGTCATCCGCGACGAGGTTCAGATCGGGCTGGGCCGGGCCATCCGCCACCCAGACCTGGAGCTCCGGCCGTTCCACACCGAGGAGCTGGTCCTCGTCTGCGCGCCCGACCACCCTTTCACCAGGCGCGGCAGCGTCCCGATGGCCGATGTCGCGGCGGAAAAGCTGATCATGTTCGATCGTACGTCGAGCTACTACGAGATCACCCAGGGGGCGTTTCTCTCCGCCGGGGTGAAGCTGCGCGGCCTGATGGAGCTCGACTCCATCGAGGCAGCGAAAAAGATGGTCGAGCGCGGCCTGGGGGTGGCTCTGCTCCCGGGCACTGCGGTGGCCCGCGAAGCGGCGGGCGGGACACTCACGGTCGTGGCCATGAAGGACGCGCCCAGGATGCACAACTCGATCGTTGTCTTTCGGCGCCGAGACGCGGGCCAGCCCGCCGGGGTCGTGGCGGCATTCCTCGAACTGATAGAAACGCGCGACTGACCCCTCTCGTACATCGGTTTTTCCGATAGGATTCATCAAATCTATTAATTGGACTTATGGACGGCGCCTTGATAGGTTGCGCCTCATGGAAAGCCACGAGCAACCGCAGGAACTCAGGACGGAGCCTTCGGCGCACGAGTGCGAATGCCCCGATCCGTGCAACTGCGATCACGAGAACGAGTAGACCCTCCCATTCGCAGCGTTAGCGATCTGAGCTCGCACTCAAGGAGGGCCTGATGGATCTGGTCGACACACCGCTGCTCCCACATGGGTTCAAGGTTCCGGCATCGCGTACCGAAGACCCGAGCAAGCGCCTGCGGCGGCTGCTCGCGACGAGGCCGTATGTCTTCGGACCCGGCGTGTACGACCCGATGGGGGCCGAGCTCGTCATGTATCACGGCTTCGACGCCGTTTACTTCAGCGGCTACTCGTTCGCGATCGGTCACCTCGGCACCACCGACATGGACCTTTATTCGTCGGTCGAGATCGCCGATGGCGCTCGACGCACGGTCAGCGCGCTGCGCAAGTTCCAGCTGACCATGGCGATGGGTGACCCCGACAAGGGTGCGCCGCCGGTCCACCTCGAGATCCCACCAGTGGTCGTGGACATGGACGCCGGGTACGGAAATCTCTTCAACGTTCAGCGCACCACGGAGCTTTACGTGCGAGCCGGTGTCGCGGCGGCACACCTCGAGGACCAGGTGATGCCGAAGCGCTGTGGACACATCGCCGGCAAGGCGCTGATCTCAGCCGACGAGTTCGTCGGCAAGCTCAAGATGATGCGGAGCGCCGCCGACGACCTGGGCCAGCGCGATTTCGTGATCATCGCGCGCACCGACGGCGTATCCGCCACCGAGGCGCCTGAGTCAACGCGGGGCATCGAGCTGGCCATCGATCGCGGCCTGCGCTACCTCGACAGCGGGGTGCCGGACCTTCTCTGGTGCGAGTTTCCGACCGCGGAACGCGGCCCGGTCGAGAGATTCAGCGCTGAGATCCACAAGCGCTTTCCCAAGGCGCGATTCGCTTTCAACTACTCGTCTTCGTTCAAGTGGTTCAACGAAAAGAACCCCATCACGTGGGACGAGCTCGGGGACCTCGGCGTCGGCTTCATCTTCATCACGCTCGCTCTGCAGCATGCGGCCGGGCATGGCATGTCGGTCCTGCTGAACGACCTGAAACAGAGCAAAGAGCAGGGGTACATGTCGCTGCAGCGCAAGGAGTGGGCCGACGGCGCCGACTTCCCAACCCGCAGTCACCACCTTTTCACGGGTGTGCCGTATCACCAGCACGTCGGTCAGGAGTACGGCGCGACGCGGCTCAGCGAAGACATGGATGAGCACCTCGAGGTGTCGAAGGTCGTCTGAGTCCCGGCCCGTATACCCCGTAACCTAAGCGGGGGCGATGCTTCTTTTCCCATTTCGCTACCTCAGATGGCTGGTCTCGAGCGTTCGTCGCGCGCGTGGACGGCCGCCCGAATACGTCATTTTTGTGCTGGAGAGCGACCTGCCTGCGCTGCCCGACCCTCCCCGTCCTTGGTGGCAGCGCTTCACCTCGCGCCCGCGCCTGAGCGTTCGAGAGCTCGGGGAGAGGTTTGATGCGATCGCGAACGATCCGCGGGTCAAGGGCGTGATCCTTCACCTCCGTCCCGTGGGCATGCCGATGGCGACGCTGCAGGATCTCAGGGAGCTGGTGGGCAAGCTTCGACAGTCGGGAAGGCGTGTCGTGGCGTGGGCCCCGTTCTACACAACCGGGACCTATTACCTGGCCTGCGCATGCGATGAGATCCTGCTGATGCCAACCGGCACGGTGCAGCCGCTCGGCTTCGCCAGCACAGGGATGTTTCTGCGGGATGGTCTCGCCAGGTTTGGGATCGAGGCTGACTTCGTGCAGATCTCGCCGTACAAATCCGCCGCTGACCCTCTGACCAAATCAGGCATGTCCCCGGAGTTTCGCGAGCAGGTGACCTGGCTCCTCGACTCCCAGCAGAAGGAGCTCTTGAGTGCGATCGGGAAAGGCAGGGTGCTTGACGAAAAGGGGGCACAGGCGCTGGTCGACGGCTCTCCGTACGGCGACGACACGGCGATCGAGATGCGCGCCGTGGACGCCGTGGTGCCCGAAGAGAACCTGGCCGAGCGCCTGGGCCCAAGCTCTGGCGCTTTGAGCACGATCGGGACCTGGGATCGAGCGCGGGCCAAGCTCCGGGTCGCCGCCCCCACCCTTGCCCGGGGCAAGTACGTCGCCGTGCTGCGCATCGAGGGCACGATCCTCGACGGGCGGTCTGGAAGGCTGCCGGTCAAACCGCCGATCGAGGTGCCGCTGGTGGGAGATGATCGCGCCGGCGACCTGACCGTCGTGCAGGCTGTGCGCCAGGTGGCCGGCGACAAACGGGCGGCGGCGGTGGTTCTATACGTCAACTCACGAGGCGGCTCGGTGACAGCATCAGAGGCGATGCGGCAGGCGCTCGAGGTGGTCGCCGCCCGCAAGCCTCTCGTGGTGGCCATGGGCCCGGTCGCAGGGTCGGGCGGGTACTGGGTGTCGACGCCCGGTCGCTGGATAGTCGCCCGCCCCGGGGCTCTGACCGGGTCGATCGGGGTCCTCACCGGAAAGCTGGTGACCGGCGGGATGTGGTCGAAGCTCATGTTCAATCGCGAGACGATCGCGTTTGGGCGGCACGCGACGATGAACAGCGATGAAACGTCCTACACCGAAGAAGAGAGGACGATCGTCAAGGCTCAGATCGATCGTGTCTACACCCAGTTCCTCGGCGTGGTGGGCAAGGCTCGTCAGATGACCCCTGAGGAGCTGCACCCCATCGCCGCAGGCCGCGTGTGGACCGGCCGCCAGGCTTTCGAGCGCAGGCTGGTGGACGAGCTGGGCGGCCTGGACGCCGCGATCCGCAAGGCGCGAAGCCTGGCGAACCTCGACGACAAGGCGCAGGTGCGCGAAGCCAGGCCGTCGAAGCGGGTGATTCCGCCGCCCGCGGTGACGGAAGGGGCCGCAGGGTTTTTGGGCTACCTGCTGGAGGGGATCTCGCTCCTCGGCCGAGCGCCGGCGCTGGCGGTGATGGAGTACCTACCCGGAGAGCTGACCTGACAATTCATCTCCCCCAGGTGGGGAGGTGAACAGGAGCTACGAATCCAGGGAGGGGAATCTCCAGGGCTGCCGCTCCTGTACGAGCTCGTACACGGTCTTGACGATGCTCTCTCGGTTCGGCTTGCTGAAGTAGTCACCGTCCGGCCCATAGGCCGGCCGATTCGCTGAAGAAGCCAGGGTGCGCGGAGCCGCGTCCAGGTGCCACCAGCCCTGCTGGACCTCGAGGATCTCCTGCAGCATGAACGCTGAAGCGCCGCCCGGGACATCTTCGTCGAGACAGATGAGAGCATGCGTTTTTTCGATCGACCGGACGATGGTGTGGTTGATGTCGAAAGGATTCAAGGTCTGGACGTCGATCACCTCGCAGGAGACCCCTAGCTCCTCGAGCGTTCGGGCGGCGTCGAGGGCGATGCCGCAGCAGGCGCCGTAAGTGACCACCGTGGCGTCGGTGCCTTCCCGGAGCACCTCCGGAACGCCAAGCGGCACCGTGAAGTCGCCGATGTTGTCCGGCACCCGCTCCTTGAGCCGGTAGCCGTTCAAGACCTCGATCACCACCCCCGGGTTGTCACCACGAAACAAGGTGTTGTAGAACCCGGCCGCCTGCGTCATGTTGCGCGGAACCGCGACATACACGCCGCGTAATGCATGCAGGAGCACAGCCATCGGCGAGCCAGAATGCCAGATCCCGACGAGCCGGTGGCCCTTGGTACGAATCACCACCGGCGCCTTTTGGCCGCCGACGGTTCTCCAGTGAAGAGAGGCGAGATCGTCGGACGCCGTTTCCAGTGCGTAGAGGAAGTAGTCGAGGTACTGGATGTCGCAGATCGGCCGCAGCCCGCGCATTGCCGACCCGATCGCCTGGCCAAGGATCGTGGCCTCGCGAATGCCGGTGTCCGTGAACCGCAGGTCACCGTACTTCGCCTGCAAGCCCTCGAAGACCAGGTTAACGTCCCCAAGGCGGCCCACGTCCTCCCCAATCACAAACAGCCGGGGATCGCGCGCGAAGTTGGCATCGAAGTTTCGCAGGAGCACCTGCCGTCCGTCGACCAGCGGTGATTTCTCGGAAAACGCGGGGGGCACGACCGGCACCTTCAGCGGAGACTCGTCCGACCCGCTGTAGAGGTGGGAGTTGTACCGTTCGCTGTTTTCGCGGCCGTACTCAGCGACGAACTTCGCCAGCTCTGTCCGGGCGGGAGACTCGATTCCACGAAGGCGGTGCAAAGCCCGCGTCGCGCTGGACATGACGAGCGAGCGCGTCACCTTGCCCGCGTCGTCCAGCCCGCTCGTGATCTCGGCGACCTCCGGCATGTCGACCCGCTTGAGGATCGCAACCGCGCGATCGCGCTCGGCCCGGATCGGCGACTGGAACGCATCCCAGGCAAGATCTCGCGCCGCCTCGACAGCCTCCTTGTCGGCCGCCTCCCAGCCTTCGAGCTGCGACTCGCTCGCCATCCCGCTCTCGATGATCCAGTCGCGCATTCGCGCGACGCAGTCGTACTCGTTCTCGAAACGCAGCCTCTCCTTTGTCTTGTATCGCTCGTGGCTGCCGCTCGTCGAGTGACCCTGAGGTTGCGTCAGCTCCGTGATGTGGAACAGGGCGGGTTTGTGTTCGCGCCTGACTTTTTCGATCCCGGTCGCATACGCTTCCACCAGCGCCTGGTAGTCCCATCCTCGGACCACGTAGATGTCGATGCCGGGCCGGTCGTCGGGCATGAACCCGCGCAGGGCGTCCGAGATGGATGCCTTGGTCGTCTCGGCGGTGATCGGCACCGAGATGCCGTATCCGTCGTCCCAGACCGACATCGCCAGGGGCACCTGCAGGACCCCCACTGCATTGATCGCTTCCCAGAACAGGCCTTCGCTCGTGGCGGCATCGCCGATGGTTCCGAAGGCGACCTCATCGCCGTTGACGGAGAAACCTTCTTGCGCCGGCTTCAGCTGAGGATTGTCGCGGTACAGCTTCGACGCATAGGCCAGGCCAAGCAGCCGCGGCATCCACCCGGCGATGTTGGAGACGTCTGCGCTCGAGTTCAGCATCTCGATCGTCCGCGAGAACGCGCCGCCGTCATCGAGGAATCGGGTCGCAAAATGGTTTCCCATCTGGCGCCCACCAGAGGCCGGGTCCGCATCCACGTTCGCGTTTCCATACAGCTGTGCGAAGAAGTTGCGAACGTTCGACATCTGTGTGGCCCACATGAACGTCTGGTCGCGGTAGTAGCCGGCGCGCCAGTCACCAGGACGGAAAGTCTTGGCCATCGCGAGCTGGGCGATCTCTTTGCCGTCGCCGAAGATTCCGAACGTCGCATTGCCGCGCAGGACCTCAGCCCGACCGATGATGCTTGCCCGCCGGCTGCTGTACGCCAGTCGATAGTCGGCGACGATCTTCTCGGCAGTGAGGGAAGACTTCGCGTTGCGCAGCGTTTTCGCCAGCAGGAACCTCCCCTACGCCTTTGGACTAGCCGCTTTTGACGGCGAAATCTACGTTAGCACGCACCGCCCAGGGTTCCGCTCAGGCTGTGCCGGCGCGCTCTTTGTCCTGATCATTCTTGGTCTGCAGCAGGCCAGGGCGGCTGGCCTGCAGCGCACTCTTCATGTGGACGTACGCGCGGGCCATGTCACCACGCCTTTCGAGGATCTCGGCATAGATGCCGTGGCACTGGAGGGCCCTTTCGTGGGTCCCAAGCTGCTCGAGGCCGCGGATGGCGAGCGCGAACTCGCGGTCCGTGGCCTCGTGGTCGTCCATCCTGTCGGCGACACGACCCAGCCACATGTGCGCGGCCGCCACGTTCGGGCCCTCGTGCAGCCGCTCCGACAGCTCGAGGGCCTCCTGGGCGAACGTCCGCGCCTGGTCGATGTTGCCCTCCTGGAGGCACAGCTCGCACAGGCTGAGCAGCACCTGGCTGCGCCCGACCTGCAGGTCGGTCTCATCACTCAGCTCGAGCGATCGGTCGAGGTGCTTCCGTGCTTCAGTGAGGTCGCCGCGAGCCATGAGAACCAGGCCGAGGTTGTTCTCGGAGCGCGCCAGCGAGACCCTGTCGCGCAACGCCTCCAGCAGGGCGACCGACCGTGTCGCGAATCGCGACGCGGTGTCGATCTGACCCAGCTCCTGGTACGCGACGGAGAGGCCGCTGTACATCTTTGCCATCCGCCGGAGATCAAACAAGGCGCCGGCGACATCGATCGCCGCTCGATAGAACTCGATCGCCTGGTCCCATTCGTGATTGGCCAGATGAGCGCTCGCCACGATGAAGAGCAGGCGCGCTTCGGTGGGTGTCGGGATCGGTTTGAGGCCCCGGCAAACGGCCAGCGCCCGCTCGGCCATGGCCAGGGCATCCGGACGTTGGGTCATATAGGCAAGGGAAGCCTCGGCGCCCATACATTCAGCCAGCATCACCCCGTCGTTGATCGCTTCAAAATGCGCGCGAGCCTCCGCCAGCAAGCCTTCGGCCGGCTCGGGCTGCCCAAGCTGCAGGTAGGCCATGGCGAGGAGGTACCGGATGCGGCCCAACCGGTGGGCCGACGACCCAATCTCCAGAAGAGATCGACCCAGGACGATCGCCTGCTGGTACCGGCCGTCGCCGACCATCGCCTCGAGGTCGGCGAGGGCCGCCTGGCTTGAATCTGTCGTGCCTCCTGGGTCAGCCAGGAAGAACTCAACCGGCTTGTTCGTCCGATGCGCAATGTGCTCCAGCGTCGGCAGCGAAGGCCGAGTGCGTCCGGTTTCGATGAGGTAGATCGCGGGGGCGGTGACGTGACCCTTGCCCACCTGGGCCAGGCTCAGCCCGGATTCCTGCCGGGCTTGCTTCACGGCACCCGGCCTCAGCGTGACGCCCGGAAGACGCCGGCGCGGGGCTTTCTGGCCCTGCTGCTCAGCATGTGGAACGTTCCGATCCGTCACGGGCCACAACTGTAGACCAAACGAATCGAGGCGGAAATGATCTTAATCACGCTAAGTCGGCATGAACCTCGAGTTAACACCATTGTTAAGTTAAGGTCGCGGTCAGAGTGCTTCCCGCCGCGGCTCCCGGCCGGCTAGGCCGCTGGATACGTCCCGAACAGCTTGATGTCGGCGCTCGCCTCTTCCAGGTCGCTGAGCGCCGCCTCGGCGTCGGCAGCGTTTCCGTTGACCGCGAAATCGAGGTAGAAGCGGTACTCGAACGGGCGACCCTTCATGGGCCGGCTGTCGAGGCGAGTCAGGTTGATCCCGCGACGGGCGAAACAGTCGAGCGCCTGGGCGAGGCTGCCCGGCCGGTGCGCGGCCACAAAAGCGAGCGAGCACTTGTGTCCCTTTTCGGATTCCGCCGGCCTGGCCGGCGTGCCCCGTTCGACGACGATGAACCTGGTCCGGTTCTCCGAATCATCCTGGATCGATTCCGCCAGCACGTACAGCCCGTAACGGGCCGCCGCGGCCTTGCTGGCGATCGCCGCGGTGCCTGGCTGGCGCTGTTCGGCAACAGCACGCGCAGCGCCGGCGGTGTCGTGAAAGGCCACAGACCGGATCTGCCGGGCGTGCAAGTAGGCGTCGCACTGGGCCAACGCCTGCGGGTGCGACAGAGCACGCTCCACGGGGCCAGGCCAGCCGAGCAGGCAGTGGCGCACGGGATGGACATGCTCGCGCACCACGCGTAAGCCCGGGAGATCCCACAAGAGATCGGAGACCTCCTGCACGACGCCCGCGCTGCTGTTCTCGACTGGGAGTACTGCGACGTCGACCGCGCCCATCGACAGCGCCTCAAAAGTCAGGCGGAAGGTTGCATACCCCACGGCTTCCGCGTCTGTGAACACCACCGAAACGGCCTCATCGGAATACGCGCCAGGCTCCCCCTGGAAGGCGACCTTCACCCCCAAAAACTCAGCCGAAAATCAGATGCCGCAGGGTGTCCGCCACGTGATTGTGGTCGTGGAGCTGATCGGTCACCGGTGGATGTCCGTTGGTCTCGTGCCCATTGGCCTCATTTCCGTTGGTCTCGTGACCGTTCGGCTCCGTCGCCGCGGCGGCAATCTTGCGCAGGTCCTCGTCGGTGACCTCCTTCTTGGTATCCGCCACCTGGAGGAATCGCTGCCATGCGCCCTCCACCTTTCCGTCCGCGAGAGTGATGCCAAGCCGGCTGAGGCGGTGGTGAAAGGCGTGCCGGCCGGACCGCGCGGTGAGCACGATGCGTGAGTCGCTGAGCCCGACGTCCTCGGGCTTCATGATCTCGTAGTTCAGGCGGTCCTTCAGGACGCCGTCCTGGTGGATGCCGGACGCGTGTGCGAAAGCATTCGCTCCGACGACCGCCTTGTTCGGCTGCACGGGAGTGCCGGTCAGCTCCGCGACCAGACGCGACGCCCGCGTGATCTCCCTGGTGTTCACGCCACACTCGAGGCCGAGCTTCGCCTGCCGCACGTTGAGCAGCATCACGATCTCCTCGAGGGACGTGTTGCCCGCGCGCTCGCCGATGCCGTTGATCGTGCACTCGACGCGCCGGGCGCCGGCCTCGAGCGCGGCCATCGTGTTGGCGACGGCGAGGCCCAGGTCGTTGTGACAGTGCACGGAGAACAGCGCGTTCTCGCTGCCGCGAGCTTCGGCGATCGCGCGGCGCACGATCCCGCCGAACTCATTCGGAAGGCAGTAGCCGGTGGTGTCCGGGATGTTGATGACGGTTGCGCCGGCGGCGATCATCGTCTCGACCGTCTCGACAAGGTAATCCGGGTCAGCGCGGCCTGCGTCTTCCGGCGAGTACTGGACGCGGTCACATAGCGAGCGCGCGTACGAAACCATCTCGGCCCCGCGCTTCAACACCTGTTCGCGTGTCATGCCCAGCTTCCGGTCGATGTGCACGTCCGACACCGACAGCACGATGTGAATCTGTGGTGTCTCGGCCTCCTTGATCGCTCCCCACACCGCGTCGATGTCTTCGCGAACGGCGCGTGCGAGCGCCGTCACGGTGGCGCCTCGGATCTCGCGCGCGATGCGGCGGCACGCTTCGAAATCGCCCGGCGAGGAGATCGGGAAACCGGCCTCGATCACGTCGACGCCAAGCTTTTCGAGCTGGCGCGCGATGCGGAGCTTGGAGTTGGCGTCCAGGTGGAAGCCGGGCGACTGCTCACCGTCGCGCAGGGTCGTGTCGAAGATGAATACTCTGTCCGGGTTCTTATCGTTCATTTTTCTACTGGCTCCAACCAGGTCATCATCGAGCGCAGCTCGCGACCGACCTTCTCAATCGGGTGATCGGCATCCTCGCGGCGCATTGTCAGGAACCCCTCCCTTCCGTTCGAGTTCTCATCCAGCCAGCGCTCGGCGAAGCTCCCGTCCTGGAT
>Ga0070699_100005273_pt1 | contig 11341 bp, 8 predicted proteins | sample KBSK1503metaG_FD_65473 | JGI IMG/M metagenome (GOLD analysis project Ga0070699, IMG submission 65473) | Corn, switchgrass and miscanthus rhizosphere microbial communities from Kellogg Biological Station, Michigan, USA - KBS K1-50-3 metaG | ecosystem: Host-associated > Plants > Roots >...
CGTGGATCCGTCGGCCCGGGCCCTCAATGACAAAGAAGGAAAGCTGGCGGACTTCCTCGCCTCCCACCCGCCGATGCGGCAGCGGATCGCGCGGCTCCATGGGATGGCGTTCCAGCAGGCCAAGCAAACAGCTGCACAGGCTGAAATCACTGGCTAGAAGAATTCACCACGGGGTGCAGCCTTCGCGTACTCCGTGACTCCGTGGTGAGTGCGCTTCGAAGCCGAGAATCGGTACGAATTCTCCGCACGCACCCGAACCCCTGATGTCCGTACTTCCACGCTGGGCGATCTATGCGCTGGGAATCATCGCCCTGCTTGCGGCTGTGGGGTGGGTTATTCAGCGCGGGCTCAAGCGGAGTGCGCGGCGGGAGGTGCTGCGCTTCCGGGCCCGCCTCGAACGCTACAAACTGGTAGACCGGAAGGTGGTGAAGGCGGAGTTGATGCGGGATCCGGTGGTGCTCGAAGCCGCGGCGGCCCACGGCGCGGCCCACGGGATGGCGCCGCAGAAGGTCCTCGGGAAAGTCGAGGCTTACATCGACGAGATCGTCCCCTTCTTCAACATTCTTTCCTATTACAAGCTGGGCTACAATCTCTCCCGCCTGCTGCTCAACCTGCTATACAAAGCCTCGACCGAATACCAGGACAAGACCGCGCTGGATGCGATCCCCCGGAACGACGTCGTTCTCTACGTCATGAACCACCGCAGCAACGCGGACTACGTGGTGGTCGCCTACGTGCTGGCCCGGGTGGTGAGCATCAGCTACGCCGTGGGCGAGTGGGCCCGGACCTGGCCGCTGGAATACGTCTTCAAGAGTTTCGGCAGCTACTTCATCCGGCGGCGTTACCGGGAACCGCTGTATCACGCGGTGCTGGAGCGCTACATCCAGCTGATCACCCGGAACGGAATTACCCAGGGGATCTTTCCCGAAGGCGGTCTCACCCGGGATGGCGCCCTGCGGCCGGCCAAGCTTGGTCTCATCGACTACATGGTGCGAACGCTGGGAGAGCCAGGATTCACCCGGGATCTCTGGCTGGTGCCGGTCGGCATCAACTATGACCGCGTGCTGGAGGATCGTTCCCTGATCCGGGAGCGGATAGTAGGTGGGCGGCCGGAGCCGAAGATCCGGCAACTGGCCGGAGTGGCCGGCTACCTGTTCTGGAACACGGTGCGGCTGTTCACGGGACAGCTGCGGCGCTACGGGCGCGCGGCGGTGAACTTCGGCACCCCGATCTCGGTCCGGACCTGGCTGACCGCGCAACCGGATGAGGTTCTCACGCTGGACAAATACCGGCGATTGGCGAGAGTGCAGCAGCTGGCGGACCTGGCGATGGAGCGGATCGGCGCAGTCATCCCGGTGACGCCAGTGCCGCTCGCCGCGGCCGCGCTCCTCTCCTTCGGCACCAGCGCGGTGTCGCGGGCCCGGCTGCTGGAGCGGATGGACGACCTGCGCGACCAGCTCGGCGAGCTCAATGCCAAGGTGGTGCGGAGCGAATTGCCCATCGCCGAGGTGTGGGAGCGGGCCTGGCGGATGTTCAGCATGCGGCGTCTGGTGGTCGAGCAGGGTGAGACCCTGGTAGTGCTGCCCCGGCAGCGGCCGTTGCTCGAGTACTACGCGAACTCGATCCGCCACCTGCTGCCACCCGACACGCTGCCGGTGTTCTCGCCCGCCCGGGAGAGCGATCCCACCCTGCCTCGGCTGGCCACGAGGGAGGAGATGGAAATCGGCACCCGGGAAAATCTCCTCCCGGGTCCCTGAGACCGCAGGTCACACCCGCGCCACGCCGCGCCTTCAGCTTCCGGTGTCCTCAACACCGGAGACCTGATGCGACGCACTTCACGCTTGCTGTTGGCGTCTCTCCTGGTCGGGTCTTCCGCCTGTGCTGGCTGGGTACGGCAGCCGATTGATCCGAGCAGTCCGCCTCCTGAGTCTTCCAAGTTTCAAGTCTGGTCCCATGACAGCGCGTACCTGGTCCATGCCCTCCGGGTCGATCATGATACGCTCACCGGAGTCGTAACCCGGTCGGATGAGAACGGGAGCCGCTGGGTCGCGATTGCCATGGCCGAAGTGGACTCCATTCGAATCGCGCGCAGCGGAGGGCCGGATCCCGGGCTGCTCCTCGGGCTGGTGGCAGTCGGCGCCTATCTCATCCTGCTCCTGGTTGGACACGGCAATTGAAGGGTCCTCCACACTCCCCTCTTGACCGGCAAGGGGATGACGTTGGCGGCGCCGACTTGAGGGCTTGCCGCCCCGGGCCCCGGTCAGCAGCTTATCCCCGGGTCCCTGACCAGCCCATCCTAAGGGGGCGAACGTGCACCGACGCGGGTTCCTTCAGACTGGCGGTTCGGCCGCACTGGGCCTCGCGCTCGGGGGCTGCGCTTCTCGAATCGCCCCGGCTGAACCGGCCGGCACCCGGCGGCGGCGACTGGTCAATCTCGCCCCGGTCGAATGCTCCATGGACCGGATCATTCGAACTACCGTGGGGCTCCGGCCCCATCGCGACTCCGGGTTCCTGCTCCGCGCCGAACAGCTCGACGACAAGATGGTGATCCACCACTTCGGGCATGGCGGCGCCGGCATGTCGCTCTCGTGGGGAACGGCCGCGCTCGCGGCGGATCTTGCCCTGGCCCGGACCGAGCGGCGCGTCGCCGTCATTGGCTGCGGCATCATCGGCCTCACCTCCGCCCGCCAGCTCCAGCGCCGGGGATTCGACGTCACCATTTATACGATGACGATGCCGCCCGACACCACCTCGAATCTGTCGTTCGCCAGTTTTACTCCGACGGCGGGCCTGGTCTCCCCCGAGCGGCGGACCCCGGAGTGGGACCAACAGTTCCGCCGCGCCGTGCAGATCGCGTACCTGGAGCACCAACTGCTGGCGGGATCCCGCTATGGTGTCTCCTGGATCAACGAGTACCGGTTGTCCGACGAAGCCCCGGCTACTCCATCCCCGGTCCCCGGGAATCCGATGGCGGACCTTCTCCCGCCTGAGGTGGACGTTGGCTCCGTGCTGTTGGGACCGGGAGAGCATCCCTTCGGAGCCAGGTACGCGACCCAGCATCCTACCATGCGCTTCGAGCCGTCGATCTACCTGGATGCGCTCATGCGCGATGTCACGGAGTTCGGGGGCCGGATCGTCATCCGCTCCTTCGACACGCCGCGCGACCTCATGTCGCTCGCCGAGCCGCTGATCGTCAACTGCACCGGGCTCGGCGCCAAGACCCTGTTCGGGGACCCGGAACTGGTTCCGGTCAAGGGGCAGTTGACCGTGCTCGTGCCCCAGCCCGAGGTCACCTACATGGTTGGGGGCATGCTGCCGCGCAGCGATGGAATCGTCCTCAACGGAGGAATGCAACAGCGCGGCGACTGGACCCTGGACGTGGACGAGGGCTTTCAGGAATGGGTAGTGCAGGAATTCAAGACGATCTTCGACGCGATGCGTCAGCCGCTGGCCGGCGTCCCGCTAACTCGGCTCGTTCCGCCCGGTGCGCCGCCGGTCGAGAGCTTCTTCGGGCGAGAGTCTTGATGATGCGCCGCCGCTCCTTTGCCGCGACGCTCCTCTCCCTGGTTGCCGGATGGGGCATCCGGCCGAAACAGTCATTGAGCGCCACCCTCCCGACCCGTCCCCTTGGTCGCACCGGGCTCGACGTCACCATCCTGGGGTTGGGCGGTCATCACGTGGCCGTATCCGGTTCCGAAGCCAACGCCCGCCGCCTGGTCGAGACAGCGCTGGAGGAGGGGATCAATTTCTTCGATACCGCGGAGAGCTACGGTGGCGGTTCCAGTGAGCAGTGGCTGGGGCTGGCGCTGGCCGGTGTGCGGAAGTCGGTCGTCCTCATGACCAAGACGTATGCGCCTGCCGAACGAAGCGCGGAGAGTGCCCGGCGTCACCTCGAAGGCAGCCTGTCCCGTCTCAGGACCGATTACCTGGATCTGTGGCAGCTCCATAGTGTGCAGAGCGCCGAGGACGTGGATCGCGCTTTCGGCGCCGGGGGGGCCATGGAGTTCATCCAGGAAGCCAAGCGGCAGGGAACGGTGCGATTCATCGGCGTAACCGGCCACGTCTCGCCGGCGGCAAACCTTCGGGCACTGGAATACTGGGGTCGCGGAATCAGATTCGATGTCATGCAGATGCCGCTGAACCCCATGGACTACCATCAGCAGAGCTTCACCCGCGAGGTGCTGCCCAAGCTGGTGGATCGCGGGATCGGCGTCATCGCCATGAAGACCTCAGCCGATGGTGCCTTGCTCCGCGAGGGCCTGGCTTCGATTGACGAGTGCCAGCGATATGCCTGGTCGCTGCCGGTAAGCCTGGCGGTTGTGGGGATGGAGCGGCCGGAACTGGTACGGGAGAACGCCCGCCGGGCCCGGGAGTTTCGGGCCATGCCCGAGGCGGACATCGCGGCACTGCGTTCCAGGCTCGAGCCACAGGCACGGCTGGCTCTGGAGTGGTACAAGCGCTAGAGGGAACTCTTCTCGAGCGCCCGCAATACCTCCTCCGTGAACGACCCCGGATCGAACGGCAAGGGGATGACCACGTCGGCGCCGGCTTTGCGCTCCGTCTCCCCATCACCTTCGGCCAGCGCGACCAGGGTGTAGAAGCGTTCGGGTCCGGGGCGGAAGCCGCCCAGTGGCCGGGCGCCGGCGCCCGCGGGCTGGGCGATCAGGAGCAATGAGACCCCGAGCCGCCCCGCCTCCCGCACCATCTCTTCGATGCCGCCGGCCCGCCGCGCGGTGAATCCCGCGTGGCGCAACAGCAGCGCCGTCACCCGGGCGATGCTCTCATCGTCCACCCAGAGCACCGCATCTCCCCGGCTTATCGCGGAGACCGGTTGCGCGCCCGCCAGGTCCAGCATCCCGATCTCGTTGAGATAGTTGGTAGTCCGCGAGTCGCTCAGGTCTCCCACTTTCTTGAGCACGTCCCGGATCCGGCCCAGCGAGGTCCGGATGTTTTCCAGCGCGGCGCGATCGACGTCGCTGCTCTTGACCAGAAGCAGCTCCAGCTCCGCCGTGGCCGACATGAGAGGATTGTTGATCTCGTGGTGCAGTGTCACCATCAGCTGGCCGATGGCCGCGAGTCGTTCGGCCCGCACCAGGTCTTCCTCGGCGGCCACCAGGGTGCTGCGAAGCACCCGGGTCCGGCGCACCCGTTCGATCACCTGGGGCAACAGCTTGGGAAGCGAGCCGTCCTTCACCAGGTAGTCCTCGGCACCCAGCCTCAAGGCTGAGGCCGCCAGCGTCTCGTCGCCGTTCCCGGTAATGAGGATGACCGACGGGTGGCCGGGCCGGATCTTGAGGGCCGCCAGGAGGTCCAGTCCGGTCATATCGGGCAGCTGGTGATCGAGCAGGATAATGTCGGCCGGTTCGCTGCTGGCGAGTAACTCGCTGCCCGAAGTCACGATCTGTGGATCCGGATAGCCGTGGCCCTTGATCAGCTGCCGGGCCAGCGCCGCCATCGCCGGGTCGTCGTCCACGATCAGGACGCGGAGTTGGCCGGGCTCAGCCATGCGCCGGTCCCGGCTGCACTATGGGAGGAGCCGCGGAGGCCTGTTCGGTGCGGAAGCCGACCCGGGCGAATTTCTCCCAGGTCTTCTTGCCCCGCCAGGCGTCCCACAGGCCCCGCATCCGCCAGTAGAGCGTGATATGGCGATAGCTGAACGGCAATGTCTCCAGCACCGAGTAGATCAGCAGGATGAGCACGTCGCGCTTGCGGCTGAACGGCAGCAAGCCGCGCTGCAGCCGGTCGGCCAATCCGAACCGGAAGCGCCAGGCGCCGACCAGCACCGCAAAGAGGTTGACCAGGATGCCGTACCCCAGTGACGCGAGGAAGAACGCGACCGCGTAGGCCTCGTTCAGAAAGTTCATCCCCATCACGTACTCCATGATGAGGAAGAGGGTTACGAAGAGATAGCCCCCAATCTCGATGACCGGTCCCCAGTATTCGAAGAGCCAGAACGATGGCAGCGCAAACCAGCCGATCCGCCCGTACTTCTTTCGGAAGAGCATGTCCCGGTGATACAGCAGGGATTCCCGGAGCCCGCGATACCAGCGGCCCCGCTGCTTGCGCAACGAATCGAGCCGCTCGGGAACCTCGGTCCACGCCACCGGGTGGGGCAGGAACGCGATCCGCTTGTCCTTCATCTTGTCGCGCACAAACCGGTGCAGCCGGACGATGATCTCCATGTCCTCGCACACCGTGGCCGCCCGGGACCCGATGTACTCCTCTACGATCCGGTGAGTAACGAACGGAGTGAGATACCCGCCGGCCCGGATCACGGTCTCCTTTTCAAACACCGCGAAGACGCCGGAGAGGATGAGGATCGCATCCAGTTTGTCCAACCCGGTACGGCCGGTCGTGAAGGACCGGAGATACTCCACCATCTGGAAGCGGGCCAGCGGATTGCTGGGGAGGCCGACGCTCACCACCCGGCCGTTCCGGATGGCGCAGCCGTTCGCGATGGCTACCTGGCCGCCCACCGCGACCACCCTGGGGTCTTCCTGGATCACCCGCATCAGCTCCTTGAGCGCCCGCTGGTCCAGGATCGAATCAGCGTCGAGCGACACGAAGTACGGCGCGGTCGAGGCGTTGATCCCGGCGTTCAGCGCGTCCGCCTTGCCGGCATTGTCCTTGTCGATGACCACGAGCTTGGTGACATGCTTGGGAAGGGGAATGGTCGCTTCGAAAGTCGCGCGGACCCGCGCGGTGCCGATGGCGTCGCGGTAAGCGAGATCGGTGCGCCGGAGCCGGAACGCCTGCTTCAGGACTTCGAGGGTCCGATCCTGTGACCCGTCGTTGACCACCACGACCTCGAACCGGGGGTAGTCCACGTGCAGCAGGTTGGTGATCGAATCGACGATGGTGACTTCTTCGTTGTACGCCGGCACGACCATGGTGATGGGTTTGGTCGAGTCGTGGGCGTCGATCAGGTCCAGGTCCTCGATGAAGTGCCCGGCCACCCGGCGGCGGACCTGGCGGGCCGACAGCATGATCAGCGCGAGCGTGTAGGTGTTGTACATGAGGAAATACAGCAGGAACAGCGGCTGCAGTACGATGCCGACGATCCCCAGCACCAGGGCCAGGGTTTCCCGGGGCGTCATGTCATCGCTCCGATCTGCTCCAGTGCCCGGGATATCTCGTCGCGCACCTGCGGTACCGGGTCGGTCCGGGCGATCTCCTGGGCCAGCGGATCGCCCAGTACCGCCAGGGCGATGGCGGCGCCGAGCCGCTGTCCCGGGTCGGGATTGGTGCGCACGATCACCTGCAGGTCCTCGGGCGTGGTGACCTCCCGCAGCGTGGCAATCGCGGTTTCCCGGCCCACGTCGGCGGGCGGCACCGTTCGGCGGCCCCGCACCAGCTCGGCCAGCCAGGCTGCGGCGCGCACCCGCTCATCGGGATCGTTCTGGAGCGACGCGGGATCGGGACCATCGGGCGAGGCGCGCAGCTCGAGCGCGGCCCGGCGGCGGATCTCCGGCTCGGGATCCTGGAAGAAGCCCGCCAGCTGGTCGAACCGCTTTGCGGCACCCCACGCCTGCGCCGCGGCCAGCCGGACTGTGGCGTCGGGATCCAGGCTCAATCCGGCCAGTACCGTCTCCTCGATCAGCTCGGGACGGTCGCGCCAGACCAGCACCAGTTCCCGCCGCACGTCGGGTGCCGGGCTCCGGGCCAGGGTCTGGAGCAGCCGGGCGAGATCGGCGTGGTGGACGTAACGCGCCACCCGGGCGATCACGATGCCTTCCCTGGAGCCGGCGCCGTGGCCGAGCGTCTGGTCCACGAAGACGTCGAAGGCCGCTTCGGCGTGCCGGGCGGCGGCCTGCAGTACCACCGGGTCTTCGTCTTCGGTGCGCAGCATGCGAATCAGCATGGGCATCGCCTGGTCCGGCGTCATCCGGGCGAACAGGGTGACTGCGACCCGCCGCACCGCGGCATGGGGATCGGTGACCGCCCGGCGCGCCGCGAGCGACAACTCATCCGGGTCCAGCAATCCGGACACCGCGGCAAGCGCTGCTGCCCGCACTTCCGGGCTCGGGTCACTCCGCACCGCGTACATCAGTGCCCGCCGGCTGCGCTCGCCCTGGAAGGCATGGATTGCCGAGACCAGGCGGACCCGTTCCCGCGGGTCCAGCACGGCGCGCATGCCTTCCACCAGCGACGCCTCCATCTGCTCCCGGTTCAGGCTGCCCAGCGCCCGAAGCTCGACCTGCTGGGATTCCTTGAGTCGCTGCCGGATCTGGCGATATCCCGGATCGTGCTGCAACCGGTCCCGCAGGTACTCCCGCACCGGCTGTTCGTCCACCATCTGGAGCACCTGAGCCACGATGCTTTCATGATCATAGGCGCCGATACCGAGCGCCGCGGCCGCGCGGACGTTGAGGGGCTGGTCGGAATGACAGACTTCCACCAGCGCTTCTTCGCCGCCTTCCAGCCGGAGCAGGCCGGTGGCGATGCCCGCGCGCTCCCGCACCGCGAAGGAAGGATCGTGTTTGAGCAGCTCCAGGATCGCCGGCTCCTTCTGGCCGAACCGCGCGAGCCCCTCGATCGCCCGGGAGCGCACCGACTCGTCCGGATCTCCCAGGCCTTCGACCATGAGCCGGGAGCCCCGGGTGTCGCCCGAAGCAGTGAGCGCCTCGAGCACCAGCGCTCGCACCCGGGGGTCCGGGTCGCCCCAGACCACCTCCAGCAACTCCACCGACCGGGGCGACTTGGACTTGCCGAGGATGCGGACCGCCGCGATGCGCGACTCCGGGTCTCCGAACTCCATCAGGATGTCGAGCAGTCCGGGGAGCGCTTCCACGTCCAGCTGGGAGACCGAATCGGCGATGACCAGCCGCAACTCGGGAGAGCCGGTCTGGAAGGACCGGACCAGGGCGGGGAGGATCGCCGGGGTTCCCACCCGGCCCATCGCGCGCGCCGAGCTCACCCGCACTTGGGGGTCGGCGTCACCCAGCAGCTTCAACAATTCGGGGACGGCCCAGCTGCCGCCGCCGTCGCCGACGCCATCCGCGGCGGCGGCCCGGACCTCGGGCACCGGATCCTTGAGCAGGCGGGCCAGCTCGGGCTGCACATCCTTCGACTGGATCTGGCCCAGCGCGCGCGCGGCCGCCGCCCGGACCATCGGCTCCGGGTCTGCCGAGCGGGGCCGGATCATGTTGGCGACTTCAGCCTCACCCAGTTCCCCCACCAGTCGCATGGCCGAGGTGCGGACCCGCTGGTCGGTGTCGCCCAGGCCGTCGAGCGCGGAGGGGACCGCGTCGCGGATGCCCAGGTTGCGAAGCACGTCGAAGGCCAGGGCGCGAAGCTCGGGTTCCTCATCATTCAACGCGGTATGGATCAACTCGAGAGAGAGATCGCGGCGGCCGGCCTGGAGGATGGCGTTGACCACTGCTTCACGGACGCTGGAGGAACGATGCTGGAGCTGCTCGGCCAGCAGCTCCCGGGCACCGGCCAGGCCGAACTTGGTGAGGGTCTCGATCGCTTCGGTCGAGGCGGTGCCCGCTTCGATCTGGCTGATGATCCGGTTGGGAATGCCGAGCCGCTCCAGGGCCACCGCTGCCCGGATCCGGATCTCGGGGTCGGTGTCATCGAGGGCCAGCATGAGCGGCCCCTCGGAAACCGCGCCGATCTGCTCCAGCGCTTCGACGCTGCGCATCCGGACCCACCAGGCCGGATCGCCCAGCGCACGCACCAGGGTATCGATGACCTCGGCTTCGTTGAACTGGCCCAGCGCTCCGGCGATGCGGGCCCGGACAAACGGGGCGGGATCGCTCAGCAGGTGGTCCAGCAGGTAGGTCACCGCGCGCCGGTCACCCAGTTTTCCCAACGAGGCGGCGGCCTTGGCCCGGACTTCGTCATCCAGGTCGTCCAGGGCGCGGACCAGCGCAGGGAAGGCCCGGGCCGCGCGAACCTCGCCCAGGATGTTCGCCGCCCAGGCTCGCGCCGGATGCTGGGACGGCTCCTCCAGGAATGCGATCATGGGTTCCACCGAGGCTTCGCCATGGCGGGCGAGGATGTCCGCGATGCGGGGCGCGAGCCAGACTTCGGCCCGCTTCAAGGCGTCGGCGAGCGGCGCCACGGCGCGGGGATCGGCGATGCGAGCCAGGGCACGGAGGGAAATCTCCCGGACGTCGGCGTCTTCGGCCTTGGTCGCCTGGATGGTTTCGAGCAGCACCGGGACCGCCTTGGCATTTCCGACCCGGCCCAGCAGCTCTGCGGCGAAGGCCCGTTCCCGCCACTGCTTGGCATCCCGGAGCCGGCTGATGTACTTCTGCACCAGGTCGAGCCGATCGTACGCATCGAGCAACCATTCGGGCCGTTCCACCGAACCGCGGGCCTGTTCTTCAAGCACCGCTTCGAGGGCGTCGAAGTCCCGCGCGGTTCTCACCTGGTGCAGCACCGGCTCCAGCAACGCGCGATCCCGGGTGGCGAGTCCCGCGACCAGGTCGCGATAGATCCCCTTGCGGGCGGCCAGGCGGTGTTCGAGCCGAGTGAGGTAAGTGGTGTAGCCCAGCCAGACGAGAACCGACACCAGCCCGATGGCGGCGAGGCCGACGGCCACGACCAGGATGATGTCGAGGAAGCTCACTCTGGGCCCGTCATGCTGGACACCGCGGCAAGGAGATCGGCCGGGTTTACCGGCTTGACGAGAAAGGCGCTGGCGCCGACCTCGCTGGCCCAGAACTGGTCCGCCGGTTCCTGCTTATGGGTGAACATGAGAATCGGGATGGTCGCGGTGTCCGGGTTCTGCCGCAGTGCACGACAGGCCTGATAACCATTCATCCGCGGCATCATCACGTCGAGAATGATGACGGCGGGGCGGACCGCCGCGGCGGCTTCGATGCCAGCCTGGCCGTCCGGGGCGGAGAACACCCGGTAACCTGCGCTGCTCAGGATCCGCTCCAACAATTTCCGCTGATCCGGATCATCCTCTATGACCAGAATCACCTGGGCCATGCTGCCCCTTCCGATAGGTGTTCTAAGGGCTTGTATCAGAGCAGGTTGGAAAATAATGAAGCCGCCACCCTGGCGGCCTGTCATCGCCCGTTCGGCTGGGCCGCCACGGTTGCTTCCGCCGCGGGGTCACTCCTTGGATTCGTCGAGGAAGACCAGCGCCTGGCGCCGGCCGACCACCGCCTCCAGCGCCCGATGGACCGCGGGGTCCAGCACGGTTCCTACCAGGTCGCGCATCCGCTGCACGGCAAGCTCCGGTGTCATCTTCTCCTGGTAGGGCCGGGAGGTCGTGAGGGCGTCGTAGATCTCCGAGGTGCACAGCACCCGCGCACCCAGCGGAATGGTTTCCCCGGACAGGCTGTCGGGATAACCCTGGCCATCCCAGCGCTCGTGATGG
>Ga0070699_100005274_pt1 | contig 11341 bp, 7 predicted proteins | sample KBSK1503metaG_FD_65473 | JGI IMG/M metagenome (GOLD analysis project Ga0070699, IMG submission 65473) | Corn, switchgrass and miscanthus rhizosphere microbial communities from Kellogg Biological Station, Michigan, USA - KBS K1-50-3 metaG | ecosystem: Host-associated > Plants > Roots >...
CCGCGTCGGCCGCGGCCGCGCGCGCCGCTGGTTCGTCCCGCACCGTCCGTTCCTACCCGCGCGGGATGAAACCATGGCGGGATGACCGCGTGGTGATCTCCTTCACGCCCGCCCGTCACGGGTTACGCTTCATCCGTGAGCGGACTCGAGAACTTCGCCCGGCTGGTCGACGGTGATCACGGCCTGTGCGTGGTGTCCACGCTGCGGCCGGACGGCACGATCCAGTCGTCGGTGGTGAACGCGGGCGTGCTCCCGCATCCCGTGACCGGGGCCCAGGTCGTCGGCCTGGTCAGCCGGGGCGACGCGCATCGGGTGGCCAATCTGAGGGCCCGGCCGCGGGCCAGCGTGGTCATCCGGGCCGGCTGGGAGTGGGCCGGCGTCGAGGGGCCGGTCGAGCTGGCCGGGCCGGACGACCCTATGCCCGGGGTCGACGCCGAGCGGCTGCGCCTGCTGCTGCGCGAGGTCTTCACCGCGGCGGGCGGGACGCACGACGATTTTGACGGCTACGACCGGGTGATGGCCGAGGAGCGGCGGGTCGCGGTGCTGGTCGCCCCGGCCCGGATTTCCCCCCGCGGCTGAGCGCACCATTTCCGGCGAACAGACCGTGGACACCGGACGCCGCCGCCTCACCCGCCCGGACGGCCGCGTCATCGAGTTCCTGGTGGCCGGTCCGCCCGACGGCCTGCCCCTGGTGCTGCACGAGGGCACCCCGTGCGGCCTCGTCCTGTACCCGCCGACGGTGCGGGCGGCCGGGGTCCGCGGTCTGCGCGTGATCCTGGCCGCCCGGCCCGGCTATGAGGGCTCGACGCCACGGCCGGGCCGCCGGGTGGTGGATGTGGCCGAGGACATCGCGGCGGTCCTCGACGACCTCGGCGCCGGCACCTTCGTCACGCTGGGCTGGTCAGGGGGCGGGCCGCACGCGCTGGCCTGCGCCGCGGTCCTGCCCGGGCGCTGCCTGGCGGCGGGATCGGTCGCCGGGGTGGCGCCCTACCCGGCGGACGGGCTTGACTGGCTGGCCGGCATGGGGCCGGAGAACGTCGCCGAGTTCGGCGCGGCGCTGCGCGGTGAGGCCGCGCTGACCGAGTTCCTCGGCCAGGAGGCGGCCATGGTGGGCGCCGTCACCGGCGCGGACGTGGCCTCCTCACTCGGCGGCCTGGTGATCGCGGCCGACAAGGCCGTGCTCACCGGGGAGTTCGCCGACCACATCGCGGCCTGCCTGCGGGCCGCGCTGAGCTCCGGCGTCGCGGGGTGGCGGGACGACGATCTGGCGTTCGTCAGGGACTGGGGCTTCTCCCTGGGCTGGGAGTCACCGGCGCCGGTGCCCGGTGATCCGGCGCCGGTCGCCGTCTGGCAGGGCGACCAGGACCAGATGGTCCCGTTCGCGCACGGGCAGTGGCTGGCCGGAGCCATCCGGGGCGCCCGCGTTCACCTGATGCCGGGCGAGGGGCACCTGTCGATGACGGTGCGTGCCTTCGACCGCATCCTCGACGACCTGCTCGACCTAGCCGGCCTGGGGGCGTAACTGACCCTAGGCGGGTACGCCGCCTGTCACTCCGTCAGCGCGTTTCCTGGACCGCAGCCGGAACAGGCCGTAAGCGACCGGCCCGGCGCACAGCGGCAGCCAGTAGGAGGCGATCCGGTACGTGAGCGTGGCCAGCACGGCCTGGCTGGAGTTCACCTCGGCCAGCACCAGCAGCCCGGTCAGGCTCGCTTCCACGATCCCGAGACCGCCAGGGGTGATCGGGATCATCCCGATGATGCCGGCCACCGCGTACGCCACCAGGACCAGCGAGGGACGCGGGTGGCTGCCGGTCGCCCGCAGCGCCAGCAGCAGGCACAGGTAGTCGAACGCCAGGCGGCCCGCGGAGAGCAGGAGCGCCTGCCACCACTGCCGGCCGAGCGTCGCCCGGATCTCGTCACGCTTCTCCAGAAGGATGTCGTCCAGCCCTTGCAGCGGGGGACGTTTCCGCAAGACCCAGTTCCTGATCCGCTGCACGACCCGGCCGGCCCAGCGCAGCGGGGGGTCGTAGGCCAGGACGACCGCCCCGAACCCGGCGTAGGCCACGAAGCCCGCTGCCCCCAGGTACGCCGCATGTTCCAGCCCCCGGGCAACGGGCGCGCCGAGCAGGATGATCGGCAGGGCGAAGAACGGGAGCATGAGGAGGCTGCCCACGCCGAGCAGAGAGAACGCCGCCAGGCCGCCGACGGTCTCGCTGGTCTCCATTCCGCTGGCCGCCAGCATCCGGAACTGGACCGCGGCCCCCACGGCCGCCCCTCCCGGCATGACGAGGCTGATCGCATTGCCGGCCAGCTGGGACGTGATGACCGGGAACCACGCCTTGGTCTGCAGGGCGAGGCGTTGCAGCGCGAACGTGCAGATGAAGTGGGCGATCTCGGCACCGATCGCCGCGATGAGCCACCACGGGTTCAGGGTCGACAGGCGCGGCCAGGATGCGAACACTTCGGTGATCGCCGGGAACACGAGGTATATGGCCAGGCCGGCTATGACGACCATCGAGGCGCGCTTGGCTACCGTCTTCCAGGGCAGCGGATGCGACTTCTCCTGGTCGATCCTCGCGGCCAGGGACGGCTTGCCCGGGACCACTGATTGATCGCTCATGACGGCAAGGCCCCGGTTACACGCCGGTTCGGGCGGCCAGCCGCCCCGAGTCGACGGCGGCGGCGAACGCGGCGTAGTCCCGTTCGTTCTGGTCCGCGTAGGCCGCGGAGAAGTCCGCCGTGGCACAGTCGAATGCCTCCCCCTTGCCGAGGTAGGAGGCGATGGCGATCCGGTCTCCCCACCGAGCGTGCGCGCGGGCCAGGGTCGCCCCGCAGAGGCGCGCGTACAGGGCCGCCCCCGGCTCGAGGAGGGTCTCGACGTCCGCGCTGCCCTTCCAGTCGTGGAACTGGCGCACGTAGTAGTCGCGGGTTACGCCGTCGAGGCCCGTGATCCGCTGCCAGCCCAGGAAGATGTCCGTCGCCGCCTGCATCAGCCGCTGTCCCGCGACCACGCGCTCGCCGTGGTGCGAATAGGTGCTCGCGCCGAGGAAACGTTCGATCACCGAGGGCTGCGCCTCCTTCACCTGCAGGAACAGCGGGTCGTTCTGGTCGCGGCCGATCAGCAGCATGATGTAGCAGCGGGTCCCGACGCTGCCCACGCCCACCATCTTGTAGGCCGCGTGGACGTAGCGGTACTCCTCCAGGGGGTGGTGCTGCCGGCCGAGGGTGCGCCGGTACGAGCTGAGCAGCTTCTTAATGAGCGGGGCCGGGTTTTCCCATTCCGACCCGGGCGGGACTATGTCCTCGATCGGGACGATGACCGGCGGGTCGGCGACGATGCGCAGTTCACCCTCGACCTCCTCGGCCCGCTTGGCGAACACCCGGGTGCTGTCGCGGGTCCTGGCCTTGGCCGCCATCTCCTCGATCGCCCGGGCTTCGTCCTTGCCCACGCGCCTGACGCGGACCTCCTTGCGAACCAGCTTGAGCAGCATCCCGACCTCGAAATGCTCGTACCACGCGTCCAGGCTTCTCATCCCGGCGGCCCGGCGCATCCGGCTCCGGTACTCCCGGACCCCGGCCATGACCACAGCGCGGCGATCGGCCGGGGAGAAGCCGCGGTCACGGCCCATGATCTCGAAGCTGGCCGCCAGCCGCTTCACGTCCCACTCCCACGGGCCAGGGAGGGTCTCGTCGAAATCGTTGATGTCGAACAGCATCTGCCGCTCCGGCGTGCCGAACAGGCCGAAATTCGACAGGTGGGCGTCACCGCACAACTGCACGGTGACCCCGGTTACCGGGGTGGCGGCCAGGTCGGCCGCCATGATCAGCGCGGCGCCGCGGTAGAAGGTGAACGGAGAGGCCAGCATCCTGCCGTGGCGGATCGGGACCAGGTCGGGTACCCGGCTCACCGCCTGCTGTTCCAGCAGCGTGACCGGATCGGGGCGGTCCGGAGCGGGCTCCCATCGTCCGTGACTCGACCGTGGTGCCTGCTGGCGCGCGGCCAGGCCCCGCGCGACTCGCTCGTCCACGGTCAGGTGCCTGCGCCGCCACGAAGACGCGAACGGTCTTACCGATTCGGGCGGCGGGCTCGTGCCCGGGCGCGAACGTTCCGCCATGGTGCCTCCTCTTTCACAGGTACTCCCTCTTTCGCATCCAGACGAGGGTGATCCAGCCCCAGATGGGCGGCAGGTAGGAGGTGAACAGGCGCTGGATGAATACCGCGGCGGTAGCGTCGGCCTCGGCGACCCCGGCCGCGGTCAGGCCGAGGATCATGCCGGCCTCGACCACGCCCATGCCGCCAGGCGACGGGGCGATCCCGCCGATGAGCGCGGCCAGGGTGATGACCACGATCAGGATCGGCAGCCGGAGATGGTCGCCGAACGCGCGCAGCGATACCGACAGGGCCATGGCCACCAGCAGGTCCCGGCCGAACGCGCCGCCCAGCAGTTGCACCAGCTTGCCCGGGGAGCTGGCCACGACCTTGAGGTTGCCCCAGATATCACGCAGCTTGGGGCGCATCTTCTCGGCGGCCAGCCTGCGGAGCCTGGGCACGGCCAGGGCCAGGCCGACGACCAGGCCGATCAGGACGACAAGGGCCAGGATGATCCAGACCAGCTTCGAATCTCCCCCGGCCTGAGGGGTGGCCTCGAGGTCCAGTGATCCCCAGGCGAACGGCAGCGAGACGACGAACAGCACCGCGGTCGAGATCCAGCTGGCGGTGGTCATGATGGCGCCCGAGCTCAGTGCCACCGGCGTGTCGTAGCCCTGCTTCTGGTAATAGCGCACCCGGGTGGCGAAGATCGCGGGGGCGCCGCCGGCCAGCCCGCTGAACGCCTTGGCCACTTCGACGGCCAGCGTGCGGCCGAGCGGCAACGGCCCGGCCACGCTGCCCAGGCTCTCAACGGCCGACGCCACGTAGGCCAGCTGGGCCAGGACGAACGCCATGATGACCCACAGCCAGTCGGCCCCGATCACGGTGTCGAAGGAGCCGGCCACGTCGATGAGCACCCCGATCAGGGCCCAGCCGCCGATCAGGCTGCCGATGATCATGATCAGCGTGGGCCAGCTCACGCGGCGCGGCTCGGCCAGGGCCGGCAGCTCGATCGCGGCAGCCGCCGCGGCGCGCTCCCGGACCTCCGGCAGCAGGTCACGGCGGCCGCGCAGGCTCCGGGCGAGCAGCGGGTCGAGGGCCGGCTTCTGCAGCTGCCTGAGCGCCCCTTCCATCATCTGCGGCTCCAGGCAGCGTGCCGCGGCATCGGCGGCTCGTTCGGCGCCGATGACCACCGCGGTGGCCGCGATGGCGCCGGCCAGGTCGCGATCGAGCTGATCCGGCGACGCCCGCTCCGAGGCGTTGCGGAAGTCCGCGAGGACAACGGTCCCCGCCACCGGGTCGACCAGCACCGCGTCACCGCTGATCGCGCCGTGAGCAATGCGTGCCCGCCGCAGGGTCAGCAACTGGCGGTACAGGTCATCGAGCATGGCGTCGCTGATCTCGGCGGCTTCCGCGTCCGACAGCGCCGTCCCGGGCGGCATCCGGTAGACCAGCAGCGCGTCGCGGGACGGTCCCGCCGTTCCCGCCTCGACGATCTCGGGTACGGCGACATCCGCCAGGCCCGCTCGCATGGTGACGTAGGCCTCGTGCTCGACCTGCTGAAGCCGGGTAATCGTCAGGCTCGGCCCGGAGTCCCGGTACAGCACGAACCGGCCCGCCTTGGTGAGCAGCCTGGCATCGGCCGCGTCCCGGCCGTAGACCGCGATACCGAGGCGACCGGGCGAATCCGCCCGGCATAGCTCGGTCGCCTCGAACCTCGCCACCCCCCAGACCTGCCGGGTCACCGGGTGCACATCCCTCGCGCCGATGCCGAACCCCTCGAGCAGCAGCCTGACGTCCTCGGCCGAGGGCAGGCCAAGCGGTGAGCCGAACACGAGCCGGACTACCGCCGTCACCCCCCAGCCGATGGCCAGGCTCCCCAGCACGTTGAGCGGCAGCCCGTGGCCTCCGACGGCGGACGCCAAGGCCACCAGGGCGATGAAGATCTCGATGAGGCGCTGCACGCCGCGCGCCAGATACGGCAGCCCCGCCGTGGCGACCGCCATGAACACGGCGATCTGCAGGACGGGAAAGCTCATGTAGTAGCCGTTGATCACGATCCCGCCCGGCCGTCCGCCGCGGCTTCCGAGCAAGGCGATCAGGATCCCGCATACCGCCGCCGTCCCGGCCGCGCTCAGCCCGATGTCGCGCGCGACCTCCCAGCGGCGCGCGAGCAGGGCCAGTCCGGCCAGGACGACCACGACGCCGAACGAGCCCGCCTGGTACACCACCGTCACCAGCCATGTGATGCTCCACGGCGGCGGGTGGATCACCTGGGTGATGGCCCGGTCGATCCGGGAGTCATACCGGATGACCAGCAGGCAGCACACCAGGGCGAGGACGGCGGCGGCCAGGCGTACGCCGTCGCTTCCGCGTCGGCGTCGCTGGCCGCTGCCGACTGGGGCGAACATGACCGAGCGCCAGCCACTTTGGAAACTCTGCTCATGAAGCGAACTGGCGCTCTGGATCACGTCTTCAGTCATACACGGCCCACTGGTGCTCAGGCCAGGATCTTGGCCTTCTCTCGCTCGAACTCATCGGCCGTGATGACGCCGCGGTCACGCAGTTCGGCCAGCTTGGTGAGCTGGTCGGCCGCGCTCGGCGTACCCGCGGCCTGCTGGATGTATTGACGGGCGTCTGCGTCCGCCTGCTGCGCCTGCTGCTGGGCCCGCTCCTGCATGCTGCCGCCCCGGGCGATCAAGTAGACGAGGACGCCGATCAGCGGGATGAACAGCACGAAGATAAACCACAGTGCCTTCGCCCAGCCGGACAGATCATGGCTGCGGAAGATGTCGATGAAGACATAGATCAGGACCCAGATCCACAGAACCCAGAGGAAGATCTCGAGGATCGTCCAGAAGGCCCCGAGCAGCGGGTAGGAGTAGGAACTAGCGAGTGGCATGGCGACCCCATGGTGGGAACGGCGCTTGTCAGGCGCTACGTCGATGGACCGTCCATCACCGCCATCGTCACCCTCTACTCTGCTCCGCCGCCTCGCCCGCCACGGGTGATTGTTCAGTCTTAGCCGGAGACCGTGACCGTCGCCCCCGCCTCGCGTAGCCAATCTCCTGTCGTGGCGGTGGCGTGCACCACGGCGCTGGCGTTCGGCGCGTAGACCGGCGGCGTCACCAGGAAGGTGACGGCCGGGGCCTGGCCGGGCGCGACCGAGCCGAACACCGCCGGCCCGGTCGGCACCGCCTTCCAGCCGCCGGGGAGCTGCAGCGCCAGGCGGACGCCGTGCAGCGTCGCGTCGCCCGCCGCCGACAGCGCTACCCGCACCGCGGTGGCCTGGCCCGGCCGCATGGTTGCGGGCGCGCTGACCGTCACCTGGCGGGCCCCGGGCGTGGCCGTGGTGAACGAGGCCCGCAGCGGCAGGTCCGCCTGGGCCGAGGAATCGCCCACGTACACCGTGTACTGCCCCGCGGTCTGGGTCCAGCCGTTGGCGGAGTCATCCCACCATGATTCCTGCTGCGGAGTGATCACGAACGAGACCCGCGCCGAGGCCCCCGGTGCCAGGGTGACCCGCTGGAAGCCGGCCAGCTGGCGCGACGGCTCGCCGGTGCCCGGCGGGTCGCCGAGGTAGAGCTGGGCCACCTCGGACCCCGCTCGGTGACCGGTGTTGGTGACAACCGCGGACACCCGCACGTCCCGTGTCCCGTCTGCCGCAGGCCGGCTCACCGACAGGCGGCTGAACGCGAACTGGGTGTAGGACAGGCCGAACCCGAACGGGAACAGCGGCGCGATGTCCTTGGCGTCATACCAGCGGTACCCCACGTCCACGCCCTCCGAGTACTGCACGGTCGTGCCGTTCCCTGGGAACTGGGCCGTGGTAGCGGCCGGCACCTGGCTCAGTGCGGCCGGGAAGGTCACCGGCAGGTGCCCGCCGGGATCAGTCTGGCCGAACAGCGCGCTGGCCAGCGAGGTCCCGCTGGTCTGGCCCGGGTACCAGCTGTCCAGCACGCCCGCCACCGCCGGCAGCCACGGCATCGCGACCGGCGCGCCCGCGTTGACGACCACCACGGTGTGCGGGTTCGCCGCCGCCACCGCGGAGATCAGCTCGTCCTGGGCGGACGGCAGGCTCAGCGACGGCCGGTCCGTGGCCTCGGACTCGGTGTCGTCAGACACCACGACCACGGCCACCGGCGCCGACTTGGCCGCGGAAACCGCGGCGGCGATGCCCGGCGCCAGCGCCGACGGCGTGCCCCACAGCAGCTGCGACGAGTCGCCGCTGATCGACAGCGTGTACGTCTTCCCGGCGGTCAGCGGCACCGCGACCGAGTACGTGTGCACCGGGGGCGTGGACGGGTCGTCGATGATCTGCTTGCCGTCCAGGGACAGGTACGTCGAGGTATAGCAGCCGCACGGATTGGTGATGGCCAGCACGTAGGTGCCGGTCTCCGGCGCGGTGAGGGTGCCCGTGTAGCTGCCCCCGAACGGCGTGGGCGCGTACGCCGGGGACAGGTCGGCCGGCGGGATCGCCGGCAGCGACGTGTCGGCGGGCAGGCCCGGCTGGTACGTGACGTTCGTGCCGGAACCCGCGGCGGCCTTGATGCCGGCCAGCGGGCTCACCGTGCCCGAGGGGAGCACGTAGGCGCTGCCGCCGCCCGCGTAGGCCGGCGAGGCGTCCGCCGCCGGGCCGACGACGGCGATGGAGCCGCCCGCCGATAGCGGCAGCACCGAACCCGCGTTCTTCAGCAGCGTCGTACCGGACTCGGCGACCTGGGTCGCCAGCGCGACGTGCCCGGGCGTGGTCACGGTGGCCGAGGGCGTTCCGGTCCGCGGCCGGCTGAACAGGCCGAACTGGAACATCTCGGTCAGGATGCGCTGCACCATGGTGTTCAGGACGCTCTTCGGGATCGTCCCGTTCTGGACGCCGGTCTGCAGCGGCGTCCCGTAGTAGGTGTTGAACGGCTGCTCCTGGTCGGTGCCCTCAACCGCCCCCTGGGTCGAGTGCAGCGCCCCGTAGTCCGAGGTCACGAAGCCGCCGAAGCCCCACTCGTCGCGCAGCACAGTGGTCTCCAGGTTGGCGTCGTTGCAGGCGAAGTCGCCGTTGATCACCGCGTACGAGCACATGACCGAGGCGTCGCCCGACTTCACCGCCGCGTAGAACGACGGCAGGTAGATCTCATGCTCGGTGCGGGCATCGATGATGACGTTGTCGGCCGGCGTGTTCCGGTACGTCTCCTGGTTGTAGACCGCGAGGTGCTTCGCCTGGGACAGCACGTCCTGGCCCTGCACGCCCCGGATCTCGGGGACACCGAGCGAGGCGTTCAGGAACGGGTCCTCGCTCAGCGCCTCGAAGGACCTGCCCCAGCGCGGGTCCCGGTCGATGTTCACCGTCGGCCCGAGGTTGACGCTGGCGCCCTTGCCGTACTCCTCGGCGCCGATCACCTGGCCGTACCGCTCGGCCAGCGACGGGTCCCAGGTCGCCGCCAGCGCCACGCCGGCCGGCAGCTGAGTCACCCCGGTCAGCCCGTCGGCCACCCCGGCGGGCCCGTCCTCCTCGCCGACAGCCGGGATGCACAGCGCGGGGATCGCGGGTGTGTAGAACACGTACGGGTTCGAGGTGCCGTGGCCCTCCACCATGCTGATCTCGTCGGCCAGGCTCATCTGGCTCATCAGCTGGGCTACGCGCTGCGGGACGGGCGCGTGCGACGTCACCCACGGGCACGAGGCAGCGGCCGCCGAAGTCAACGAGGCACTCGCCGGTGCCTGACTGGCGGCCGCGGTCGCCGGCACCGCGAGCAGAACCGTCACCGCCCCCGCCGTCAGCCACCGCGCCTTCCTCGACAAAACCCGCCAGGCCCGGGCGTTATCCATCACGTTGTCCTCCGGTTCCGGACTAATCCCCCCTTACAGACCACGCAACTCAACAAGGCCTAACACATCACCTCAGTGAAGCGGTAGCAGTGCGCAGAGATTTTCAGGGCTTTTTAAGGCCGGGCCGGCACCCCGGCCGACACGCCGGCCGACGCGCCGGCCGGCACCCTGGCCGGCCGGGCCCGCCCGACACAAGCGGGCGCGGACGGGCCACCCGCGTCCGGCCGCTGGCACAATGCTCTGGTGACGCAGACTCAGTCAGTGGACCAACGGATCGCCGGTGAGCTGGGCGTGGCCGTACGCCAGGTCGGCGCGGCGGTCGAACTGCTCGACGGCGGCGCGACCGTGCCGTTCATCGCCAGGTACCGCAAGGAGGCGACCGGCGCGCTCGACGACGCGCAGCTGCGCACGCTCGAGGAGCGGCTGCGCTACCTGCGCGAACTCGACGAGCGCCGGGACGCCATCCGCAAGGAGATCACCGCCCAGGGCAAGCTGACCGACGAGCTCGAAGCCCAGATCAGCGCGGCCGACACCAAGTCCCGGCTGGAAGACCTCTACCTGCCCTACAAGCCGAAACGGCGCACCAAGGCGCAGATCGCTCGCGAGGCCGGCCTGGAGCCGCTGGCCGACCTGCTGCTGGCCGACCCGTCGAACGACCCCCAGTCGGCCGCCGCGGGCTTCGCCGACCCGGACAAGGGCGTCCCCGACGCGGCCGCCGCCCTCGAAGGCGCCCGCGCCATCCTGGTCGAGCGGTTCGCCGAGGACGCGGACCTGCTCGGCGAGCTGCGCGAGTCGATGGCCGCCCGCGGCTCGCTGACCTCCAGGGTCCGCGAGGGCCTCCAGGAGAAGGGCGCGAAGTTCTCCGACTACTTCGAGTTCAGCGAGCCGTTCTCGCGGCTGCCCTCGCACCGCGTCCTGGCCCTGTTCCGCGGTGAGAAGGAGGAGATCCTCGACCTCACCCTGGACCCCGGGGCCGAGGACGCCGAGAACGAAAAGCGCATCGCCGAGAAGTTCGGCATCCGCGACGAAAACCGCCCGGCCGACCAGTGGCTCAACGCCACCGTGCACTGGGCCTGGCGAACCCGCATCCTGATGCACCTGAGCGTCGACATCAGGGTCCGGCTGTGGCAGGCGGCCGAGGACGAGGCCGTCCGGGTGTTCGCCACCAACCTGCGCGACCTGCTGCTGGCCGCGCCGGCCGGCGCGCGGACGACGATCGGGCTTGACCCGGGCTTCCGCACCGGCGTCAAGGTCGCGGTCACCGACGCCACCGGCAAGGTGCTCGGCACCGCCACCATCTACCCGCACGAACCGCACCGGCGCTGGGACGAGGCCATCGACACGGTGGCGAAGCTGGCCCGGCAGCACCACGCCGAGCTCGTTGCCATCGGCAACGGCACCGCCTCGCGGGAGACCGACCGGCTGGTCGCC
>Ga0070699_100005275_pt1 | contig 11341 bp, 12 predicted proteins | sample KBSK1503metaG_FD_65473 | JGI IMG/M metagenome (GOLD analysis project Ga0070699, IMG submission 65473) | Corn, switchgrass and miscanthus rhizosphere microbial communities from Kellogg Biological Station, Michigan, USA - KBS K1-50-3 metaG | ecosystem: Host-associated > Plants > Roots >...
CGAAGTCATTGACTAGGATGCAGTCATAAATGGCACCACAATTTTCTTTACATTTGCCATTTCAAACAATTCAGGATAAAATCTCTGAAATTCATTAACATCAGTAAGCCAATGAACGCCCCCCGTTCTTGAATCAAGCTTCGCAGCAATTGTTCCTCCCGTCACAACAAGCCCAATTGAAGGCAAATCCTTATTTTTCTTCAGAGAAGTTTTTTCTTTAGCTTCTTGCTCCTGAAATTTTTTTAAAATTCTGGCAGCCAAAATATTTTCCTTCAGAATTCCAATATTGTAGCCTGATTTTAATTTTAAAAGCAAAAATCCCGGCTCAGGATTTTCCAATACCGTCCCATCAATCTCTTTTAATGCTCCTCTAATCCTTACATAGTCTCCAGCCCGAAAATTTAGTTCAACCATTGCTCTTTCTATTAATGATAATATAAAAAAGTTCCTACCTGCTCTTTCTCAAGACCCATAAACAGCCTAATACGCCTTTGCAAAATAAGCAACTGTCCTCGTTTTCCTTCCGGATTTTATGCAGACTCCTTCCCTTTCAGAAACTTCAATTATCCTTGAAGTTGCTCCGCCCGCCTCATTTTTTATTTCTTTTTCCACTTTTTCATCATCAATCATGTAAGCTTTCACAATCTTTCCTTTTGCAAGTTTTTCCTTTAGCTCCCTCATATCCTTTGCCGAATCAATTCTTGAGTCCAAAAAATCCCGCGCCCTTCCAAGCATTTCCTTCTGTATCTGCTCCAAGATGGCTTCCACTCTCATAGAAAGATTTTTCTCGCTGACTTCTTCCTTTTTTCCAGTGTCTCTCCTGACAACAATGAAATGCCTTTTTTCAGCCTCCTTAGGCCCTACTTCAATTCTTATGGGAATTCCTTTCATCTCCCATTCAGAAAACTTCCATCCTGCTGAATACCCTTCTCTATCGTCTAAAATAGGATTATATTTCTCAAGGATTTTCTTTATTTTAACGGCCTTACCCATTACTTTATCCTTGCTTTCAGAAAAAACAATTGGCACAATTGCAATTTTATTTTCAGCAATCCTCGGAGGCAGAACCAGGCCTTTGTCATCTCCATGAACCATTATCAATGCTCCTATTAATCTAGTGCTGAAGCCCCATGAAGTCTGCCAAGGGATATGTTCTTTCTCATCTTTTCCCTTAAAAGAAATTCCAAATGATTTTGCAAATCCCTGCCCAAGATTATGGCTTGTTCCCATTTGCAATGCTTTTCCATCAGGCATTAAGGCTTCAAGTGTAGTAGTTCTCAAAGCTCCTGCAAAAGTCTCCATTCTAGATTTCCTTCCAAGTAAAACTGGAATGGCTAAATATTCTTCAAAAAGCTTTCTATACTCTTCAGCCATTTCCATCATATTTTCATCCGCTCCTTTTTCATCCTCAAACACGCAATGTCCTTCCTGCCACAAAAATTCTCTTGTCCTGACAAATGGCTTTGTCTGTTTCACTTCCCATCTAAGAACATTGCACCACTGGTTTATTTTCAAAGGCAGGTCTCTCCAGCTTCTTATCCATTTGGAATAAGAGTCATACATTATTGTTTCAGAGGTCGGCCTTAAAGCAAGCCTTTCTCCTTCTTCCTTTCCTTCAATATAAGCCAATTCTGGAGCAAATCCAGAAGCATGTTCAGCTTCTTTTTTAAAAAAGCTTTCAGGTATTAGCAGGGGAAAATAAGCATTGTCAATTTTCTCTTCTTTTAACACGGAATTAAAATAATTCTGTATTTTTTCCCATATTTTATATGCATTAGGCCGTATTATCATAAATCCTTTTATGGGGGCATAATCGGCAAGCCCTGCCTTTTGCACAACTTCAGTATACCACTCGGAAAAATTCTCATTTTTCTTTACAGTCAGGCCTTTGTTATCCCTGCCTTCTGCTTTCTCGCCTTTGTTCATTGCCATTCCAAGTATTACAATCTTTATTTATTAAACCTTATCATTGCTTTTGCCGAGAATTTTCAATAATTTTTTCCCGTAATCTCTTGCTTGATATCCGAAGGGTATCCATCTGGAGGCATTTTCTTTAAGAACTTTATATTCCTTAGGATCCATTGCCTTCAAAAGTTTCTCTTCTGCAATTGCTGTAATACCGGTTGTTAAAAATACTGCAGAAGTGGCGGCAATCATTTCAAAAGTAGGATTTAGCATTGCTCCTCCAACAGCCACCATTCTCATGCCTAAATAAGAAGGATGTCTTACAAAAGAATAAGGTGCTCGTGTAACAACTTTCTTTTTATCTTTTTTGTAATGTTTGAGAAAAGTATAAAAAGCTGAAAAATGCAGGCCAAGGCCTGAAAATGCCAGAGATTTAGCCGCCAGATTCATGTCAGGATTATGAAGATATTCTTCAAGGCCAGACTTATGGTTTCCAAGAAGATAAGTTGCGCCTAAAATAACATAAGAACCCATCATAACTTTCCAACTGCGCGAGGCATTCTCATTTGCTTCTTGCACTTCTTGTGAATTCATAAAAAACACAAAATTGCACTATTTTTAAAGCTGCTTATAGGCTCACGAGGAATTGAACCCCGGTCTCAAGGTTTCTCCTATATTCCATAAGGAAGGTTGAACCCTCCTAGAGGAAGGTTGAACGTCAAGGAAACCTTGGTTTCCTTACGATCCGAAGCCTTGCATTCTATCCACTGAACTATGAGCCTTTACAAAAATAGCAATTAAGGGCTTTTAAAATATTCCCTATCCTCTCCTCTTTTAATAGGCGCCCTCATCCTATCATTGTATGAATTAATAATTTTTAAAATCTTTTATAGATTATGCTAAAATTTAAATATTTCTTCACTATGCATTTTCATGAAAAAGAAGTTCAAAATACTTTTAGCAGTAGCGAGTGCGGTAATTTATCTAGCCATCTTAGTTTTCTCCTTTATTTCAATTGACAGGAATTCTCATAGTGCGGGCGATACGCTAATTTCGTTTGCCCCGCGATTTATAGTTTTCACCTTATTTTTTATATTATTCATAAAAGACTACTCTTATTCGCTATTTAAAAACTAGAGCCAGAATAACGCAAATCAAAATAACGCTATTTGCAATTACCTGCCTTATAGTCGGCTTTTCTTTCAAGAATACAACTGCAAATAAAAGCATTAAAACAGGAGACAAGGTAAACAAAACAGTTGTATATACAATTCCCCAGAATATGTAGCCGTAATAAATTATCACTCTATAAAAAACCCAAATAACTGCAATTAAACCTATTAAAGCTCCTGATTTTTTATCAATGGCCTTAAAGCTCGGCCTGAATATCAAAAAAGTAACCGCAAAAACAAAAAGGCACCTCAAGAAATAAAAGCTGAATGGCGAATAATATCCCAATATCGGCTTTGATGCTACCAGCTCTATTGAGAAAAATAAACTGCTTAAGACTGCAGCAGTCATATATCTATTAAAGCGCAAGTGATGCCTCTTTACATGAGTTGCCGCTAAAGTAATGCTGGCAACTAAAGCAAGAATAAAAATCGCGATATTTCTTTCAGAAGCATAAAATATAGCCGCCAATATTACAGTAAATAAAGGCAGCATAAGCCAAGCAGGCTCAAACTCAGATATATTCTCCCTCTTCAAAGCATAGCAGCTGAATAAATTTCCAAGCACAGAGACAAAAACTATAAATAAAAATATTATTAAATTCCAAAATTTAAAAGCTTCCGTTTCTACCTGCCAAATAAAATAAAGAAACGGCATCATGATTAAGACTATTCCCAAAAAGCCGTAAACAACGTAATTCTTATAATTGAACTTCTTAAGTTTCAGCATTCTTTTTTCAAGAATCATTCCAGTAGCTTCTAAAAAAGCTCCAATTATTGGCAGATACATTTTATTCCTCTTTAAATAATTATAATTTATGCCTGACTTATAAATTATCCTATTTTGTAAAATCTTATTTTTTAAGAAGCTTTTTCAAAACCTCTCTCGCAACCTTAAAATCTGCCCTTCTTTCAGTTTCTTGCATGATTTTGCCCATTAAAAAATTAAAGGCCGCTTCATCTCCGCCTTTATAGTCGGAAACTGCCTTGCTGTTTTCAGCAATGACTTTTTTAGCAACTTTCTCAAGCTCTCCGGCATCAGATATTCTTCCTTCAACCTTTCCAGGAAAAAAGCTTTTAGGGTAAAACTTATTCAGCATCTGCTTCCCCTGCAATTCCGTTATCTTTCCTTCCCTAACAAGCTTAAGCAGGGCAATAAAATGCTCTGCCCGGAAATCCAGCTCATCAAGTCTTTTTTTGTTATAATTAAGAAACCTAAGCAATTCAACAGTCACCCAAGGCAGGGCAAATCTAGCTTCAATCCCTCCATGAACTATTTTCTCATAAAATTCAACAATATCAATATTCTTTGCAAGAATTTCAGCATTTTTCTTGTCTATTTTATACCTTTTAACCAGTTTCTCAAGTTTTTTTTCAGGATTTTCAGGTATTTTTTCCTTTTGTAAATTAATGATATTATCATCAATGAAAATGTCCTGCAAGTCAGGGTCGCTCAAAAACCTGTAATCTTCAGCCTCTTCTTTTGAGCGCATTTTTACAGTCTTTCCTTTAGCATCATCATATCTTCTTGTTTCCCTTTCTCTTCCTCCTTCCAAAAGCTGCCTTTCCAATTCATAATCAATCGCCTTTCCAATTGATTCAAGCGAACTTACATTCTTTACTTCAATTCTTTCAGTTTTTCCGGGAATATTAACATTAACATCTACTTTTATCCCCGCATTTGAATCAACGCATTTTAAATAAGAGAGATTATGCAATAGCTTTTTAAGCCAATCAACTGCTTCTTCAGAAGTTGAAAAATCAGGCTCCGTAATTATTTCAACAAGAGGCAATCCAGACCTGTTATAATCAACCTCTCCCGAATCAGGATTCCATGAAGCAGGGTCTTCCTCAAGATGCATACTTCTTATATTAATTCCATGAAATCTTCCTCTTTCTCCAACAGCTTTTGCAAAAGGCCCGGATAATGTATTTTGATACCCTTTTGGCAAATCAGGCCAGTCATAATGCTTTCTCTGCCAAATCCAATTAGTATTAACCTTGCATCCCAGCATTAGGCCAATCATAATTGCCTTCTCAACGGCTGCTTTGTTTGGCAGCATTGGCTTTGCTCCCGGCTGCCCTGCGCATATCGGGCATATGTTAATATTTCCCTTCAGGCCTTTTTCTCTGCTTGCTAAACAAGTGCAAAAAAGCTTTTCCTTAGTAACAAGATAAGCATGTATTTCCAAGCCAATCATTCCTTTCAGCTCTTTTTCCTTAATTCCCTTGGCTTGTTTCCCCATTATCTTGCCGCTACTATTATTTTTAGCTTTTTTAACAAATTTTACAATTTTAGTCCTATCGCCCGCACCCTGTTCTTTTATCAATTCTTGCATTCCATTCATAACGCTCTTTAGAAAATCAAGTTTTTAATTCTTTTTAAAGAATAATTTTATTAATCATGCTCTAAACCACTTAAAGCTTATTTCATCAGCTTGCCAGAGCTTTGCCTGGCAAAGCTCCTGCTCGCACCTTCGCTCGTAATTGGCAGGTCATTTTTCTCTCGCGAAACTGCTCGCAACTAAAATGGGAAAAACAATAGTAGCATCAGCAAAAACCTTCACGCTTTCAGCTCCAGGCAGTATCTTGCCCCAAGAAACAGCCTCTTCAGGCAAAGCTCCTGCATCCGAGCCGTCATATTCCTGCTCTGTATTTATGTAAACGCTGTAGTCGCATCCATTTCTAAGCATATTTGCATTAAGAATACTATGTTTAACCACTCCAGCTCCTAATATTATCACTCCACTTTTCTTTAAGCCAATTGTTGTGTCATTCAGTCTCTTAGTATCCTCCACAATGTCAATTTTAAAGTTTTTATGCCTGAAAGAGGAAAAATAAATATTATCCCCTAATGCCCCGTCAGTCAAGGCAGGGCAGTAAATTCTTATTCCGTTTTTCCATGCCCAATAGCATATGCTTTCCTCATCATTTATCTTTTCCCCCAATTTCCATATTAAATCAGAAGCCGAGATAATTCTGCCTGTTTTTTCCTGCTCTTTCCAGCATTCATCCAAAATGGGCTGCATAAACTTCTCAAACTTCACATACTCATTGTTTGGAGCATAAATATTTCCTATTCTGTTTATTCCCTTTTCCCTCAAAACAGCTCCAGAAGCTCTGAAATCTCCCAAAACAAAATCTCCAAGGCATTTTATAATATCCTCTTCAACTCCTCCTGCAGTTGTCACAATGACATTCACCATTTTATTCTTAACAAGATATTTTATTATCTCCCTATTTCCAGATGAAACCATATTTGATGTATACCCTAAAAAGATGAAAGCCTTTTCATCAATCATTTTCCTGGTAATTTCAATTGCCCTGGCAAGATGGGAAGCCTGGAATCCCATTGATGAAAAGCTTTTTATTATTTCAGAATAATCGGCTCCTTTGTCAAAATCATATCCCTTTATTTTAAGGCCTTTTATCTCGCCGCCTTCTCTAAGCAGGTTCTTCCTTGCTGTTTTTTCCTTGTCCATAAAACCTGCTGTTTTCAATGATATTTAAAACTAACCAATTCTAAGCTGCAATTTCCCTAGAAATTAAATCTTCCTTGGCAGTTGCTCCAAATCTTCTTGTTCTTCTTCCAAATTCATATACTGCCTTTCTCAGTTCAGAGGCATCAAATTCAGGGAAATAAACGTCTGCAAAATACAATTCTGCATAAACTGACTGGAAAGGCATGAAGCCTGAAGTCCTTTGCTCTCCGGATGTCCTTATAATTAAATCCGGATCTGGAATTTCTCTTGAGTCAAGGAATTCTAGAAAATCTTCTTCGCTTATCTTTCTCTTTCCTTTTTTTAATAGGCTGTTTACTGCTCTTATCATTTCATCCCTTCCTCCATAATCCAGGCAAAGCTGAACATTAAATTCATTATAGTCTTCGGTCTCTCTTTCCAATTTTATTAATTCATTGACTAATTTTCTAGGCAGTCTGTCCTTTCTCCCTAAATGCCTGAACCTTATTTTATTTTCTTTTGCATTCTTGGAAAACTCCTCTATGTTTTCAAGAATATAGTTAAAAATTGCCTTTATTTCCCTTTTGTCCCTGTTCCAGTTTTCAGTGGAAAATCCCCATAGAGTCATGTATTTCGCTCCAAGCTTTTTTGCCTCCTCAAACAGCGAGGTTACATGCTCCGGGCTTGCCGCAGTATAATGGCCATAGCTCGCTCCAAGCCCCTTTTCTCTGGCCCACCTTCTGTTTCCATCCGGAATTATTGCAATATGCCTGGGAACCCTGGCATTCTTCTCAATCACAAGGCTTCTTCCTAAATTCAAAAAGCTTCTTGCCTGGTCAACTAAAAAATTCCCCTCTTTTATTATGTTAAATCCTGGATATCTTGCCTTTGCTTTTTTCCATTCCACTTCAATCCTTTCTACCTTTGAAAGTCCCGGGCTTCCCTCAATCCATTTAATAGTCTTTTTTAGCTTGCTTTTCTCCGCCTGCCCGATTATAAGAACTGACCCGTCAGTTTTATTCATAACATACCCTGCAATTCCATTTTCATCTGCGAATTTCTTTATGCTTATTCTAAAATTTACTCCCTGAACTCTTCCCCAGGCATTTATTTCAATTTCACAAATTTTATTCTTTTCCATTTTGCTTTTCTTGTTTTAATTTAATCTCCTTTTCCAAGGCTTCTCTGAATTTCGCAAGGTCTCCAGTCCTGGCTCTGGCTCCAACGGCATCTTCATGCCCGCCTCCTCTGGCATCTTCAAATCCCTTTAAAACTTTTTCTAATATGCTCTTTACGCCCTTGCCTCTTAATGAAATATTGGAAATATCCCCTTTTCTGTAAGCAACGGCAACATACTTGCCCTTATTAAGATATGAAAGCTCGTTTGCCAGCTCCGCACTTATGCTCAAATCTCCCGAATAATCAAAGAACAATAAGTCTCCAAACCAGCAGTCTTTCGCTTTTTCCAATAAGATGCTGTATTTATTCATTATCTCGCTATTCCTCTCTCTCAAGGCTTTATTTCCATTAATCTCCGCCAGAACATCTCCCGGGCCTTGGCAGTTCAAGAGAAAGTTTTGCATCTCTATCACTTTGGAGATAGAATCCTTTAATCCAAAGCTCAATGCCCGCGTAATTCTTCCAATCTCGCTTTTATAATAAACATCAAATGCCCCTTTTGATTTCGCATAAAATTCAGGATACTTTTCCTTAAACTCATCTATAAAATCGGGCATAAAATTATCGGCAATGCATCCCATTACTGCAATCCATAAATCTTCTTTTCTGCCGTTTATTTTATAGGCCAGATAAGTGACGGGCTCATTGCTTTTGTCCTTTCCAGAGTTATGGTTGGGATTGTAAGTAAAAAAATTTTCCTTTTCCTTTAAAAATTCCGGAGCTTCCAGGTCATGATGGTCTACCCAAACAGCCGGAATTCCAAGCCTCTCAATTTCTTCCGTAAACTCCTTGGATATTAAAGGTTTGTCCAAAATAAAAACATAATCTGCATTTAATTCATAGGCCTTCTTGGCATATTCCGCATTCAAATCAGGGTAGCTTTTTACCGCAACTCCTTTTCCCCTGCTGATAAATCTTCTTAGAAGCAAATAGCTGCATAATCCGTCTACATCATTGTCATAATAAAACAATGGATTCTGCGCCTTTTCCAGATGCTCCCTTATTTCCTTAATTTGTTTTTCTGTTAGCATGCCAAAAAGCAAATCTTGGGGCTTTTTAAGCCTTCGGGAACTCAAAACATTCCCATTCTATATCTTGCATTCACCCTGGCAGTTACTTTAATATCCTCTGGGCTTGCCTGGATGCTTGAAGCCGCGTCCCTTGCTTCAACATTTGCCTCCCTGGATTCCAAACCGGATTTCATAGTATAATATGGAGTTGGATGATAGCTAAACTCATTATTTTGCAGTTCAATCAACCTTCCTAGCCTCCTTCCCTGGCCAGTTGCAATTGCCCTTGCCTTTTCCCGGGCGTTTTTGCTTGCCTCTTCCAAAGCTTCTGTTTTGTATTCATTCTGCTTTTCCTTGGATAACTCCATCTGGATGCTTTGAACTAATGCACCTCCCTCAATTGCCGCTTCAACTACTTTCTGAACTTTCTGAAAATCCTGGGTTTTTACCGCTATCTGCTGATAAACAATAAATCCTTTTTCCCTATTAGTATTTCCAGTCCATTCATACCACGGCTGGCTGTAATAGCTTACATATTTTATATCCTCATCTTTAAATCCTGCTTTTTTCAAAGCCGCTATTGTTTTTTCCTTTACCAAAGAATTTTGCTCTTGAGCGCCCGCAGAAGTTGCATTCTTTGTTTCAATAACAATATTCACAGAAATTTCATCCGGCTGTGCATCAATTTCAGAATCTCCCTGGGCAGATACTTCCGGCCCGGTATAAAACGCCCAATATATAATTCCAACAGCCACAATTAATCCTACAATTACTAGCCCGAGGCTGATTTTTCTTTCTCGTTTAGTTATTTCATTTACCATGCTTTCCTCCAATTAAATGCAAGCACGATTATAAATACTGCGATTGCCCCGCCTATAAACCACATCCATGGCTCCCCCATTTGCATTCCAATCTTAACAGTTTCACTTCCAATTCTAATGCTTTCCTGAGCGGCAGCAGACGAAGCATCATAAGAATAGCTTGCAGCTTCCGGGCTCGAGCCGGCTGCCATCAGCTTCTCCCTAGCATCTAGAATATTAGAATATTTATTATCAGAATAAATCTTTATTCCCAAAGCCAAAAGCCCCGCGATTATAACTCCAGCTATTAATCCTGTAATTCTTCTTTTTGGAGAAATAACAATTTTCCTATTAGAAACCCTATAAACATTTATCTTTTTTCCCTTCACGCTCCAGAAAAAATCTTTTTTCTCTATCAAGCCGGCACTTACCAGTTTCTTTACATTATAGTTAACCGTGTTTCCAGGTATTTTCATTTCCCTGGAAATATCGCTTTCACTCATTTCCTTTTCAGCCAAAGCTTCCAGAATCCTCTTGCATGTCTTGTTTCCCAAGATCTCTGAAATTAAATCAGCTCTTGCATCATCAATATCTATCATCAAGTATTTTTCTGTCATAATGCATCTAAGCTAGACGCATTTAAAAACACAGCGAAGACTTCAATCGTAATTGAAGTCTTATCATGTTAGCAATCCTCAATTATCTTTCTAAATCTTGCCTCAATTTGAGGGCATCTGCAACATCAATATCAAATTTATACTTCATTTTATTCAAAAATTTTAACAGAATACTTCTTTTCTAATTTCTTTTTTGTTCTATCTTTTATTAAATCCTCCCATAATGGTAAATTATCTAAAAGCTTTCCAGCAGCATACATACCTAAAAACGATAATGCGAACAAGGCTAGAGAATATATTTCAATGCTCCTTTTTCTTTCAGAATATCTTTCATACTGTGAAGTTTTCTGAATATTGTCTAATTTACTTCTCATTATGGCCAAAGCGCTCTCCTTTTCTACAATCCCTATTTGCTCATCCAACTGCTTTAGGCGGTATGGATATTTTTCTTTTTCTTCTGCAATCTCTCTTTCCAAACTTTTTACAGTTGTTCTGGCTTTAGCATTTTCTTCTGCAACTAATTCCATTTCAGGATTTCCGGTATAGGCCAACTTCCCGGAATTCCAGACAGCCCCAAGAGATAAGCCTACAGTTAATAAACAAGGCAAAAAGCTGGTGACGAGCAAGCCTTCCGTAACAACTTTAAGTAAATCAATTTTCTTAAGTCTATTATCATATATCCTTTGAACATCGTCGTATGAAAGAGGCGATGCACTCGGTTTTCTCCAATAAAGAGGCCCAGAAATTTTATCCCCTAGCCCATTTCTAATATTATTTCCGATTACTCTTGCTTCCTCATTAAGCCTTTTCCTAAATTCTGTTATACATTTCATAATCTCTTTATCTAATATCCAATTGATAAATTTTGGCATTAAATTTTTTATCATAATAACAAAATTTATATACTCTATGTAACTATAATAAATTATGGCTAAAATTGATAAGAAAGACCAGAAAATTTTGGCTCTTTTAGACAAAAACGCTCGGCAATACAATAATGAAATTGGGAAGAAAGTCAGATTAAGCAAAGAAGTAGTCAAGTATCGCATTGATAAACTAAAAGAAAAAGGAATTATTCTGCGTTTTCATACTATTATTAATTATTTCAAGATGGGGTTTTCTAAATTTAAGCTTTATCTGCGGCTAACAAGTGCTGACAAGCAAAAAATGGAGGAGATAGGAGAATACTTTAACAAACAA
>Ga0070699_100005277_pt1 | contig 11337 bp, 13 predicted proteins | sample KBSK1503metaG_FD_65473 | JGI IMG/M metagenome (GOLD analysis project Ga0070699, IMG submission 65473) | Corn, switchgrass and miscanthus rhizosphere microbial communities from Kellogg Biological Station, Michigan, USA - KBS K1-50-3 metaG | ecosystem: Host-associated > Plants > Roots >...
CATCTGCCGTCGCCTCGGGCCTACTTCGCGGCGGAATACAACATTCCCGGAGTGCAGCTCGAGCCATTGCGGGTGGAGTGCGATCCGGGTGCCCTCAAGAACGGCTATTTCTGGGTGTTCCCCCACGCTACCTATACCTCGATTGGGGCCGTTGCGCCCAAGCACATGGTGGCGCCATCGGCGCTCCGGCGCTACCTGGAAGGTCGACTGGCAGGGCTCGATGTCTCTCCTGCCGGGGCACCCTTCGAGGGTGCTACCCTCGAGGTGGAGTTCCGCGGATTCCACTTTCCCGGCCAAGTCCACCTGATAGGCGACGCCGCCGGTGTGGCCTCGTCGCTCACCGCCGAAGGCATCTATGCCGCCCTGATTACCGGTGAGGACGTGGCGCGCGGCCTTCTGGAGCCGTCCTACCTGACCCTAGACACGACCAGTTGGCTGAGGGTCAAGCGCCGGCACGACCGCCTCGCCGGTCTCCTGTCCTGGCGGTTGGGGCGCGCCGCTGCCTTTCCGATGCTGGCGGCGCTCGCTTGGTTACCCCCCATCCGGCGCCCAATGGCGGAATGGTTTCTCGCTGGTTGACCGCCACCGACCATGGACCTGGAGTCTCGATTCCAAGAGTTGTGGAAACGGCTGGACGCCGCCGGAGCTGGTCAGGGGATCTACTCCAGGCTGATGGCGGCGTACGCCGAACCACACCGGGCCTATCACACTGCCGAGCACATCGCGGACTGTTTGGCTCAGCTGGATGCCGCGCCGAGAACCCCGGCCGACCGCACCTTGGTGGAGGCCGCGATTTGGTTTCACGATGTGGTGTACGACCCGCGTGCCGCGGATAACGAGGCCGAGAGCGCCGCGTGGGCCACCTACATTCTATCGGGCGCGGGGGTGGCGTTCCCCACCATCGAAGCGATCCGCCGATTGATTCTCCTCACCCGCCACGTGGAACCCGCCCGTGACTCCACCGGCGGTCTCCTGTGTGACATCGACCTGTCAATCCTCGGAAGATCAGCTGCAGAGTTCGATGAATTCGAGCGTCGCATTCGCGCCGAATATGATTGGGTACCCGACAGGGAGTACCGCGAAGGTCGAGCGCGAGTCCTCAGCCGGCTGCTGGGATGGGATCCGCTGTATCAGACTGGGTACTTTCGCCGGCGCTACGAAACCCCCGCGCGTAACAATCTCGCGGCGGCCATCGCTCGGCTCGCCGAACCCGTGGCATAGAGCGGCGGCCGTGATCTGCATCACGTCGTGGGATACGGGACCCGGCTTAGGTTCGCCGCTTCAGGATGGGTTTCGGGCTGGGGAGGCACTTACAACCGAAAGGTTTGAAAAACATGAAGCGCACGCCTTGGATTATTTGCTCGATGACCGCGATCGCCCTCGCCGCTTGCGGTGGTGGGCGGCAGAACACGCCGGGGACGCCCGAGTCGGGCGCGGTCGGCGCTCCGGCCGACACGACCGGGATGGCACCGGCGCCTGCACCCTCTGATACCTCGGCGGGCGCGGCCGGCATGTCTGATACCTCGATGAAGTCCACCGGCACCGACACTGGCTGGAAGTCCGACGCGGCTGGCAAGAAGCACAAGAAGAGTGGCACTGGGTACGACACCACCTCGAAGACTGGTACCACCAAGGACAGCGCGAAGTAAACCGAGCAGGGGGGTGGCTCAGGCGGCTAAGTGCCGCGTGAACCACTCCCGAGCCAGCTCGGCCACCATTTCAAGCGCGCCTGGCTCCTCGAAAAGGTGAGTTGCCCCTGGGACGATCTCCAGTCGCGCCGCCGCGGTGAGGTTCGCGAGCGCTAGCTTGTTGAGCTGCAGCACTAGGGGATCGCGCTCTCCCACGATGAGCAGGGTGGCTGACCGCACCCGGGCCAGCGCGTCGCCCGCCAGATCCGGCCTTCCTCCTCGAGAGACTACCGTAGCCACCCGATCCGGCCGTTCGGCCGCGGCAACCAGTGCCGCACCGGCTCCAGTACTCGCGCCGAAGTAGCCTACCATAAGCGCCCGTGTCGCCGGCTCCATGGTGATCCAATCGGTCGCGGCCGTCAGCCGTCGGGCCAGCAGCGGGATATCGAACCGGAGGCGCCCGCTGACGTCGTCCACCGATTCTTCCGACTCCGTCAGCAGGTCCATGAGGAGGGTGGCGAGTCCGGCAGCCTGGAGCTCTGCGGCAACAAAGCGGTTGCGGTTACTGTGTCGGGAGCTTCCACTGCCGTGGGCGAAGACCACCACACTAGTCGCGGAGTGAGGGATTGTGAGATCTGCCTTCAGAAGAACCTCGCCCACCGGGATGTTGACCGCGAGCGACTGCCCAATAAGTGAGCGGGTCACACTGTGGACTCCGTTGCGGAACGCGGCCAGTCCATCCGATCACTCTGCTCCTGGTTCCACCCTCCGTGGATCGAACGATCGAGCAGCGCGCGGGCAAGCATGCCCAGGCCGAACACGGTCAGCAGTCTGCCCAGACTCCCCCGACGTCTCAGCCCAGCAATCGCGGCAGTGGCCCCAACCGCTCCTGAGACCAGGCGCGTCAGCGACGAGACACCACTGGTTTGCTCGTAGTGCCTATCCTCCTCAAATCTCTTCACACGCCAACCTGCTCCTCCGCAGCGCGTTGAAGGAGGGCTCGGACCTCATCGTCGCTGATCTGGGTGAAGTCGTCGTACCAAGCACCCACCGCCACAAAAGGCTCGGGAGAGAGCGCGCAGACGACATCATCCGCCACGGTGCGGAGCGCTTGGCAGGTCTCCGGCGGAGCCACCGGCACCGCTACCACCAGCCATTCGGGACCCTGGGTCCGGAGCGCTGCGGCTGCTGCTCGCATTGTGGCACCGGTCGCCAGCCCATCATCGACCAGAATCACCACCCGCCCCTGCACGTTCGGGCTCGGCCTTGCGTCCCGATAGAGCCGCTCGCGCCGCTCCAACTCCTTCTCTTCCGCGGCCGCCACGGTCGCGATCACCCGGTCAGGGATGCCCAGCATCGCTGTTACATCCTCGCTCACGATTCGCACTCCTCCCGAGGCTATGGCGCCCATCGCCAGTTCCTCGTGGCCCGGCACGCCCAGCTTGCGCACCAGGATGATGTCGAGGGGCGCGTGCAGGGCGCGGGCGACTTCGTAGCCCACCGGTACGCCTCCGCGGGGCAGCGCCAACACGAGCAGGTTCGGGTTGCCGGCGTAGCGCTTGAGCGCCTGCGCCAAGTGGCGCCCGGCCTCAAACCGGTCGCGGAACCGCGCCTGGTCCATTCCGCCTCTCTCCTCTCTCACCTATTCACGTCCCCGGTTGACCTGAATGACAACGCCAGCCCACGAGAAAGGTATCCCCGGAGCTGGCGCTGCTGTGGTGGTCCGGCGCATGCACGCTCGCCCGGCTCGCACGAGGCAGACAGCCCGGGACGGGTGCATGCATACGCCCACCAGATTGGTCTCGATGTGACCCTGCTCACACGCTGAATTATCGTTCCTCCATGGTGCTTTACGAGGTGACCCTCGAGGTGGACCCACCGCTCGCCGAGCGACTTATAGCGTATATGCGGGACGGTCACATTCCGGGGATATACCAGACCGGGTGCTTCCGGCGGGTCAGCTTTCAGAGAGCGTCCGCAACCCGCTTCCGCACCTCCTATCAGGCCGCGTCACCGACCGACCTGGAGCGGTACTTGACGGTTCACGCGGAGGCGTTCCGCGCCGATTTCCGGGCCCATTTTCCGTCCGGATTGAGGATCACCCGGGAAACCTGGACAGAGGACACAATCTGGGACTGAGCCGATGGCTGCCGGGTCGCTGGTGGACTATCATTCCCCAATGATGCGGTCCCTGGTGGCGCGATCGGGTCTCCTGTTACCGAGCCTGCTGGCCATCGCCGCCTGTGAACGAGGCGGAGGCGGACGCGCCGCGTGCGGACTGGCGGCGCTCGCCGGCCCCACGGCGCTCCTTACCCAGTTCGGCATTCCTAATCAGACGCTGAGTCAAGCACCCCGCAATCTTCCTGAGCGAATCGTCGCCCGGTTAGTTGCCGGTCCTGCCTTTCCTGCGGTTGTGGGCCGCTCCGACTCGCTGCTTCTGATTGGGGTCGAAGGCAATCTCCCGTCGGAAGCCAAGCCGGGGTACGGTGTGCTGGTCCTCGACCAGCGCGAAAAGGTACGCGGAGTCGTGATCTACGAGGGCGTTCCGGTGGAGGGGGCGCCACAAATGGGAAAGGTCGCCATCGGGTCGTTCACTGTGCCGCTCATCGGAATCCAGCTCGACCCCAGCCGGATCGAGGATCCCCGCTGTCCCCTGTTCCCCGATTCGGCCATTCCGTGAGTCTGCCGCGCATCGCGATAAGCGGGGTGGTGCGAGACTGGGACGGAGGCTCCCGCACCGGGGTGAATTCGGCATACGTCCGATCGGTGGTCCTTGCTGGCGGCGTGCCCCTGATTCTCTCGCCCCTGATGGGCGCCTCGGTGGCTGGAAGAGCTCTTGCTGAGGTGGACGGGCTTCTGCTCACCGGCGGAGAGGATATTGATCCGGCCTGGTACGGAGCCCAGCCCTCTCCCCTACTCTCTCCGCCGAGTCGGGAGCGGGATATTTTCGAGCTCGCCCTCTTCGCTACGGCACGGCAACTGGAGCTTCCCATTCTCGGCATCTGTCGCGGGATTCAACTGGTAAACGTGGCGATGGGAGGGTCACTGTATCAGGACCTTCCCACCGAACGACCGGGAATAACCGAGCACAACCCTTCGGGCGATCGCGCCGCGCGCTCCCACGCAGTGCGGCTTACCGAAGGCAGCCGAGCGGCATTGGCGCTCGGCGCGACCGAACTGAAGGTGAATTCATTCCACCATCAGGGAGTCCTGGAGCTGGCTCCGGGGCTGGTGGCGACGGGCTGGAGTGAAGACGGGCTGATCGAGGCAGCCGAGGGAGGGCCGGATGCTCCGTGGCTGCTGGCCGTCCAGTGGCATCCCGAAGAGATGTACGCCGACGACTGGGCGCCGGACCGAGGGTTGTTCAAAGCATTGATCGAACAGGCGGGGAAGGAACTAGTGCGCGCCGAACTCCCGTAGCACGCGGGCGGGGGTATGCACGGCAGGGAAAAGTACCCGGTCGCTCATCCCGTTGAGAGCGCCCCGGAGAGCGGCGAACCGATCCGCGGCGGTGCGGAGCACGGTGGCCAAGCCATACTCCGCGGCCAGGGCATGATCGGAAGCCAATTCAAACCCGCGCCGCCCCAGGGAGTCGTAATAGGTCACGTCCGGACCCGCTTTGCGGAGATGTCGCGCCGCGATATAATCGGGAAAGAGCCCGGCCAGCCAGAGCGCATAATTGCCCAGGTGCACCATCACTTTGAAGCGGCGGTCACCACCCGTGGCTTCGAGATCGGCCAGGATGTCCACCATGTAGCGGTGGCGCTGATCGTCGTGCCAGTCTATGCGCCACGCGCGATCTCGCTGCCCGAAGTCGAGCAGCAATGCCGCCAGGTAGTCAGCGAGATCCCGATCCTCAATACCGGCACCGCGGAGAGCATGGCGAACCAATACGTAAAAGAAGAGCGCTTCAGAGGGGACGAGCATCGTTCTGACCGTGAGCAGTCGTTCGAGCAGATCGGGCGTGTCCAGCAACTGGTCCGGACCCTCCGTCATCAGCCGCCGTTCCAGATAGGCCCTCCGGTGCGCGGAGCCGCGGCTCAACAGCAACACCACCAGTTGCAGGTCCGCCGACGTCAGACGGCCGCGGGTATTCGCCCGAATCATGACCAGCCCTCCCTTGACACATCCACCATCATCCGCTGAGCCCTCCGGCTCGATGGCGCTGCTTCGCCAAGTCACCGCGTTCGGTCAGGAACTGGCGGGGACGCTTCGCCGCGCTTCGGTGGTTGATCTCCTCGTTCGACGCATTCGGGAGAGCTTCGCCCCAGCCGAGATCGCGCTCTCCCTCTTTGACCGGGATGCCGAGACCCTGGACTTCGTGCACGCCTGGCCCGGGGGACGTCCCGATCGCCGTCCCTTGCTGGAGCTGGTGAGCCGGCGGGGAGCGATGGTGCTCGCTGACGGCCTCGACCCTTTGCTCCAGGATGCCGGCCTTCCATCACAGCCCGAAGGTGACGGAAGCTGGCTGCTGGCTCCCTTTGTCGCAAAGGTCAGGGTAACCGGAGCGGTCGCGGTACGCGGTGAGGTGAATCGCTTCGGATCACGTGACCTCGCCCTGCTCGAGGGACTGGTCTCCCAGGCCAGCATTGCGCTCGAAAGTGCCCGGCTGGTCGACTTGCACGACGACGGCCGGCGCTCCTGGCAAGAGGTGGTGGACGCGATCTCGCCGGCGCTCTGTATTGTCGATCGAGTGGGCCGAATCCGCCGGGCCAACCGGGCCTTCGCCGACCTGGTGAACGCGCCCCCGGCAGGTCTGATCGGCCGCCCCTGGCAGGCCTTCGTGCCGCCGGAGTGGGCTACCGATCTGCAACGTGCCTTGGATCAGCAAGGAGCGGGCCGCGAGGTTGAGCTCCGCACGGGCGACCAGACCTATGCGGTTACCGCCGTGCCAATTAGCAGCACCGACCGGTCCGCCGCCGTGCTCCTCTTCGATGATCAAACGGAGCGGCGGCGATTGCAAGACCAGCTCATCCAGTCCGAGAAAATGTCCGCCATTGGCCAGCTGATCGCGGGGATTGCCCACGACCTGAACAATCCACTGGCCTCGGTGGTGGGATTCGCCGACTACCTCACCGAGGTGCCCCACGTGCCTCCCGCGCTGCGGGAGCCTCTGACCGTGATTCAAGAAGAGGCCGAGCGAGCCTCCAACATCGTCAAGAATCTCTTGAGCTTCGCCCGGAAGCAGGATCACGCGCGGCGACCGACGGCGCTCAAGCCGCTGCTCGACGCGACCTTTGTGCTGCTGCGCAATCAGCTGATGGCGCACCGGGTCGAGGCGCGAATCGAGGTCGAGCCGGATCTGCCGATGCCCGACATTGACCCCAACCAGATTCAGCAGGTGTTCGTGAACCTGATCAACAACGCGGCGCAGGCCATCGCTTCTACCGGCCGTTCGGGCACCGTCGTGGTTCGTGCCCGCCGCTGGCTCGACGGGGTGGCCATCGACGTGATCGATGACGGGCCCGGAATGTCCGAGGCGCTTGCGGCTCAGGTCTTCGAGCCGTTCTTCACCACCAAGCCGGAAGGCGAAGGAACCGGACTGGGGCTTTCCATCAGTCAAGGTATCGTCCGAGAACACGGCGGCCGCATCATGCTGGCCACCGAAGAGGACAAGGGCTCCACTTTCACGGTCCAACTGCCATTGGCGACGCGGCCACCCGAACCCCAGCCCGACTCGGACGCTCGCGCTCCCACCAAACGGCTTCGCGTATTGGTGGTGGACGACGAACCTCACATCCTGCACTACATGCGTGCGACGCTCGAGGCGTGGGGGCACATCGCCTTCGTCGCGAGCGATGGGGAGGAAGCCCTGGCGCTGGCCAGCCGTGACAGCTACGACCTGGTGATCTCGGACCTGCGCATGCCCCGGCTCGGTGGGCGAGAGTTCTACGAGGCACTCGCCCGTCTCCACCCGACCATGGCCGAACGAGTCGTGTTCAGCACGGGGGACACCGTCCGGGGCGACACCCTCGCCTTCCTCGAAGCGCTCGACCGTCCCTATCTCCACAAGCCGTTCAGCCTGGCCGAACTCCGGAGTCTGCTCTCGGAGGTCGCGCGGGAAAGTGGGCCACATCCCTTGCGCCGCGACAGCGGGAGTCGGCCGGTCGAATCGATCTCCGAAGGGTGAGCACGAGGGTGGTTCACGTCGCTTCGGGTCGCGAGTGGCGCGGAGGCCAACGGCAGGTGTGGCTCCTCGCCCGCGAGCTGGAGCGACTCGGCGGGGTGGCGCAGACGGTGGTGACGGGTACCGGGACGGAGCTCGCACGCCGGCTGCGTTCCGACGGGGTCACCGTGCACGAGGTTCCCTGGCGCATCGGACTCGACCCGCGCGTCTGCGGCACCATTCTCACCGCCCTTCGGGGATCAGCCGCCCTGCTTCACGCCCACGATGGTCATGCCGTCATTCTCGCCGGGCTCTGCGCCTCGCTCGCAGGCCGACCTTTCATCGCGACGCGGCGAGTCGCATTCCACCTCCGGCACCGAGGCTATTGGGCGCGCGCCACCCGCGTGATTGCCGTCTCCCAGGCAGTCGCGTCCGTGCTGGCCGAGGATGGGATCCCACCCGAGCGGATCAGCATCGTGCACTCTGGAATCGCGCTCGAGCTCGCCCTCGAGTCCCAGCCTCTCGGGGTTCGACCTCGGCTCGGTCTGGCGCCTGATGCACAGATCGTGGCCGGCGTGGGATCGCTGGAACCGGAAAAGGATCACGCCACCCTCTTTCGAGCCGCGAAGGTGTTGGAGGCGCGCCATCCCTCACTGCACTGGGTGCTTGCGGGGGCAGGGCGCCAGCGGCCCGTCCTGGAGCGTCTCCGGGATGAGTTGGGGCTTGGTAACAAGATTCATCTGCTCGGCCAGGTGGACGAGCCACTCGGCCTCATCGCCGATGCCAATGTTTTCGTTATGAGCTCCAGGGATGAGGGGTTGGGAACCTCGGTTCTGGATGCTATGGCCCTTGGCATTCCGATTGCTTCTACCTCCGCCGGAGGGGTGCCAGAGATGTTGGCTGATGGCGCGGGGCTGCTGGTTCCGCCCGGGGACCCGGTCGCACTTGGGGCCGCGGTGTCACAGATCCTGGACGATTGCGCCCTGCGTCGATCTCTTACAGAGAATGCCCGGGTTGCGGTCCGGCGATTCAGCGCCGACCGCATGGCCGCGGAGGTGAGAAACGTGTATCGTTCCTGCGCCCATTTCCTTGACTGACCATGATTTACGTTTGCATACCGAGCTATAATGAGGCGTCGACGGTGGGTCTCTTGTTGTGGAAGATCCGCCAGGTCTTCGCCGGATTCCCTCGGGAATATCAGCTGCTCCTACTGGATGACGGGTCTACCGATGCCACGTCGGAAGTGCTGGAGCCTTATGCCCGAGTTCTGCCGCTCACGCTGCTGCGCCATGAAGTGCGCCAGGGCTATGCCGCGTCGGTGGAGGAGTTGCTTCGGAAGGCGGTGGAGCTCACCGATCGACCCAAGCGCGACGCGGCGATCGTGATGCATGCAGACTTTGCTCACAATCCGCAGGTCATCCCCGATCTGGTTCGTCGGATCGAGAGTGGCGCCGATGTGGTGGTTGCTGAGGGACGAGTCGCAGGCCAGCAGTCCAGGTCGCACCGCATGTTACGGCGCTTCGCCCCGCTGTTCCTCCGGGGGATCGTGACCGTACCGGGGGTTTCTGATTTGGTGTCGGGGTTTGCCATCTTCCGGCTGGTCGCGCTGAGGAACGCGCTCCGGAGTCAGAGCGGCGCCTTGCTGGTCACTGACGGGCTTGCTGCCAATGCCGAGCTCTACTGGCGGGCAGGACGATACGCTCGACGAGTCGAAGTCATTCCGGTGATCGAGCGCCACGATCTTCGGGGCCGTGGCACCCGGTTTCAACCATGGCCGGCCGCCCTGGAATTGTGGCGAGCCCGGCGATTGCTCCGAGATTCTCCGATACCCCCGGTGACCGCCGATGCCTCCGCCCGGCGCGAGAGCGAACGTGAAGCCGAAGCGGTGTCCCCATGAGCCTGCTGGTCCTCGCACTGGCGCTCTTTCAAGGCGGACCCCCGCAGGCCCCAGCGCCGGTCTACCCCTTCGCGGTAGGGGAAACCCTCACCTATAGCGCCAAGCTTGGTCTGCTCACCCTGGGCTCGGGAACCCTGGAGGTGGCGGCCCTCGACTCGCTCCGCGGCGAAGAGACTTTTCGATTCCGCTTTCGGCTTCAGGGGAAGACGGTCTTCTTCAGCTTGGATGATGTGCTGGAATCCTGGGTTGGAACCAGGGATTTCAACTCGCGGCGATTTCTCCAGAACTTCGTGGAGAACGACAAGATCCGGCGTAAGCAGTACGACATCTACCCCGACTCGGGATTTTTCCGCGAGACCGGGCGCCCTTTACCTGAGCCTTCGCCCCCCGACCCGCTGGACGATGCGGCGTTCTTCTATTTCGTGCGAATCACGCCCCTGGAAGTGGGCAAGAAGTATTCCTACGACCGGTACTTCAAGAAGAAGATGAACCCGGTCAATATCGAAGTGCTCAAGAAGGAAAAAATGGAGCTACCCGACGGGAAGGAGATCGAGTGCCTCGTTCTCCATCCGGTGATCGAGACCAAAGGAATGTTCTCCAAACGCTCCGACACCAGGATCTGGCTCACCGACGATGCACGCCGGTTGCCGGTGCAGATCCGGACCAAGTTCAATTTCGGGACCATCACCCTCCGCCTGAAGGATATGGTGCTACCCGGCGCCGCCACCTCGACACCAGGCACCTGACCGTGCCCTATCGCGAGGCCGACCTCAGTCGTCTGCGCACGATTCCCGTCGCAGGGCGCACCAACAAGGTCGACAGCGCTCTCCTGGCCGCTCCACCAACAGCCGATGCATCATTTACCGACTTCCTGAATAGCCTGCCGGATGTACTGGCGGCGCGGGATCTTCGGGCCGTCATCACCGGGGTTTCGACGGCCGTGCGCAACCGAAGAGCGGTGGTGCTGCTGGTGGGCGGGCACGTCATCAAGGTCGGCCTGGGTCCATTGATCAACGCCTGGATCGAACGCGGAGTGGTTTCGCACATCGCGCTCAACGGGGCCGCGGCCATCCACGATTTCGAGCTGGCCGCCTTCGGAGGCACCAGCGAAGACGTGGAGAGCGGTCTGGCGGATGGGAGTTTTGGAATGGCGGAGGAGACCGGGGCCGAGATGAATGCCGCGATCACTGCCGCGGCTGGAGCTGGGCAGGGCATGGGTGAAGGATTGGCCCGAGCACTCGCTGCTCGCGGCACCATTCCAGGCGCTGCCGCCTCAGTGCTCCTGAGCGCCCTGCGCCACGATGTTCCCGTCACGGTTCACGCCGCGATAGGCGCCGAGATCATCCACCAACACCCCAAGACCGACGGCGCCTCCTTGGGCGCCACCGGTCATCGCGACTTCAGACGGCTCGCGGGCTCCCTGGTGGAGCTGGACCAGGGCGGTGCGGTGCTCAACTGGGGCAGCGCGGTGATTCTGCCGGAGGTGTTTCTCAAGGCACTCACCATCGCTCGCAATCTTAATGAAGGGCAGCCTACCCATTTTCTCGCCGCCGATTTCGACATGCAGCGGCACTATCGACCCCGCCTCAATGTGGTGCAGCGACCTACTCGCCTCGGCGGCAGCGGCTACCTGCTTACCGGGCATCACGAGATCCTGATTCCGTTGTTGGTTTGGGGGGTGGTGGAGAAGCTATCAGCTAACAGCT
>Ga0070699_100005278_pt1 | contig 11337 bp, 9 predicted proteins | sample KBSK1503metaG_FD_65473 | JGI IMG/M metagenome (GOLD analysis project Ga0070699, IMG submission 65473) | Corn, switchgrass and miscanthus rhizosphere microbial communities from Kellogg Biological Station, Michigan, USA - KBS K1-50-3 metaG | ecosystem: Host-associated > Plants > Roots >...
CGCGCGCTCGTACACCGTCAGCGTCTCGCGAGCGGTGCGCGTCCAGCTCATCTCGCGCACGCGCTGAAACGCGCGCTCGGCCAGGCCGGCGCGCAGCGCTGGATCGGCGAGCGTGCGGTCGAGAGCCGCGGCAAGCGCATCCGGGTTTCGCGGCGGGACGGTCAAACCGGTCTCTCCGTCACGAACGAGCATCGTCGCGCAGCCAACCGGCGTGGCGACCACCGGCAGACGCTGGCTCATCGCCTCGAGCAGCACCATGCCGAATCCTTCGTACGAGGACGGAAACGCCATCACGTCGTGCGACCGGTACGCGGCGATCACTTCCTCCTCGGACGCGCGATCGACAACCGTCACGTGCGGGCGCGCGGCTTCGGAAAACGCGGAAAGGATCGCGTCGGCAGGTACGCCGCCGCCGAGGACGGTGAGGTTGATTCGATCGGTTGAAGCGCGAGGCTCCAGCCGACCGTCCACCATCTTCGAAAACGCCCGCGCAAGATAATCGATGCCTTTCATCGCGTCCCACGTGCCGCAGAAGAGGATGCCGCGCCCGCGCGGGTGATTCGGAGGCGGCACGTCGCTCAGGAAGCGCGACGACACGCCGTGCGCCACGAGATCGATCTGCTCGTCGCGCTTCCACCGTTTCGACCGTACGAACGCGCGATCAGCGTCGTTGAGCAGGATCAGGCGATCGGCGACACGCGCCGCGCCGGCTACCTGCGAAAGCCGGACGGCAGGATAGAACCATCGCCGCGTCCACCGTTTCCGCGAGAGACCGTCGTCGTGATCGTCGAGCATCCGCTGATAGTTGAGATGCTCGATGCCGTTGGACCGCGAGATGACCGCGGCGCCGTTGAACGAACCGGCACGGCGCAGCGCGCCAATCCACAATCCTTCGGCGCTGGCGACGTCGACGATGTCGTATGCGCCTCGATCGCGAAACGCGCGCCGGACGGCAGCCAGCGCCGCGACCGGCTCGACCGCCCAGCGCAGAAGGCGATGCTGCGGGTGAAGACCCAGATCGTCTGCAAGCAGCACGTCGCACTCGTGACCGAGGGCGCGGAATTCTTCCTGCAGCTTGAGGAAGACCTTCGTCGATCCCAGCCGCGGATCACGCGGATAATCGCCCACGAGGAGAATGCGCACGGTCTTCAGTCGTCAGTCATCAGTCGTCAGTCGTCAGTCGTCAGTCGTCAGTCACGAGTCGTCAATCTTCGGTCACGAGTCGTCGGCCGTCAGTCGCGAGTCGTCCGTCGCTGGGAGTCACGACTGAAGACTTCCGACTGAAGACTGACGACCTCTGACTCACGACTGATGACTGACGACTGGCGAAAGATCCCCTCGAGCTTGTCGAGATGTCTATCGAGCGACATCTCTCGCGCGACAGAGACGGCGCGGCTGCGCATCGCCGCCAGCTCGATCGGCCGGCTCAGCGCCTCGGCCAGGACGCCGCCGAACGCCTCGGCCTCCGGCGGATTGGCCGGCACCAGGAATCCGTTCACGCCGGGCCGGAGCCACTCGCGTACGCCGCCGACGTCGAACGCGATGGCCGGCACACCGAGGGCGGCGGCCTCGAGGCCGACGAGCCCGAACGGCTCCGGCCACGTGCTGGGTACCGCGGCGAGCGTCGCGCTTCTCACCCAGTCCCAACGGTCGTCGCCGCGCAGCCATCCGGTGAACCGCGCATCCACCTGCAGGTCGGACGCCAGCGCTTGCCACCTCGCGCGCTGCGGTCCATCGCCGATCGCCACGAGCGAGATGGGACGGCCGAGTCGTACCGACGCGTCCGCCACGGCACGCACGAGCAGATCGCCGCCCTTGAGAACGGTCATCCGTCCGAGGAACACGATCGACGGACGCTCGAGCCGCGGCGCCACCGCCGGCGCAAGGTCGTGCGTCGGAAAGAGCGGGTTGACGTGGACGCGCGCGGCGTCGACGCCGTTCTGCACGAACTCGCGCTTCATGTGCTCGCTCGCGACGACGACAGCGCGATAGCGCGCGAAGAGATCGCGCTGCGCACGCGCCCACCGGTAGTGCGCGACGAACTTCGCGGCGTTCAGCTCGCCGCAGTGCCTTGGCCCGTAGAGCGCGAGACAGGCCGTGCCGAACACGCGATCGCACGGCTGCAGCACGGGAAACCCGAACCGCTTCTGTCCGCCGATGCACGTGCCCAGGTACCCGTGCATGAACTTGACGACCGGCCACTCGTCGGCGAGACGGTGTTCCACTTCGAGGCGGTCCATGTTGTGCGAGAAGCAGACGTCCGGAGCCCATTGGCGAACCCGCTCGAGCGCCGCATCGACGCCGCTGGCGACGCTGAACTGTTCGAACCCGTAGGTCGCAGCCGCGGCAAACGGCGCGGGCGTCGAGTCGCGATGGAGAATCGCCACCGCATGACCGCGTGCGGCCAGGCCCGCCACGATGCGATCGAGATAGCTCTGGACGCCGCCCGCGTCGCCGAACCCGTCGTTGGCGAGCAGGATGCGCATCAGGCGGCGACCAGGCGCAGGATGGCGTGCACCGAATCGGATACTTCGCGCGGCGTCAGCGCGGCGCCGGCACACGTCCGAAAGCGATAGCCGTGCGATTCGAGCAGCGCGACGACGAGACCCGCCGGCGTCCCGCGGCGCTCCAGCAGATCGAGGTGGAGCTCGAGGCAGATCGCCGGCTTGCGCTCGCGAAGCAGCCGTTGGGCGCCGAGCAACACTTCGTACTCGTCGCCCTCGACATCGATTTTCAGCAGATCAGGCACGAGCCCGAGCTGCTCCACCTCGCGATCGACCGAGCGGATGTCGACGTCAATCGTCCCGATGCCGTCGGGCGAAGCCCCTACGACGACCGTGCGATCGGCGAACACCGATGCGGTCGCGCGGCCGGGCTCCCGCTGCAGCGCGCAGTCGCGATACAGAATGCGATCGTCGAATCCGTTCATCGTGGTCAGCGCCTTTGCCGACGTCATGCGGTCGGGCGACGGCTCGTACGCGACGGCTCGATTCGGCGCGTCCATCGCGCAGAAGACGTGCGAGAAGATCGCGCGATCGGCGCCGATGTCGAAGAACGTCCGCGCGCCCGCCGCGAGTCCAATGAAGCTCGCCATCTCCTCCACCGCCGCTCCGTGATCGACGAAGTGCGTGCGAAAGACCGGGCGGTGCTCTTCGGCGAATCTCAGCGCCAGGCGGCCGTCGACGGAGATGCGGGTGGCGCCGCGCTCTTCCGCGAACCAGACGGGGAGAGCGACGCTCGCGGCGCGGTAGCCATACAAGGGCGCGCGCAGATGCTTCTTGACACGCTCGGGCAGGACGGTTGCCATCGCGCGCTTCAGCGGTCGCCGCCAGCCGAGCGGGATTGGATTCATGCGAGCGCGACCGGAGCGGCCGACGTCGATCGAAGGACAGCCAGCGAGTGCCTCAGGTGAAACCGTCGGTCGTACAGCCCCGCGCCGTCGGCGCCGAGGCGCGCCCGGTGGGCGGCGTCGCCGACGAGCGCGGCGGTCGCAGCCGCGAGCGCGACCGGATCGTCGCACGGCGCCAGCACCACGGCGCCCGACGCGTCCCACAACGATTCGGTCAGCCAGCCGCTCGTCGTCACCAGCGGTCGCGCATGTGTCAGCGCCACCATCGCGCTCGTGCGTCGTGTGCTGATGCCGTCCGGGTAGGGCTGCAGCATCACGTCGCACGCGCTGACGTGGCGCGACACGTCATCGTCGGCGAGCATGCCCGTGCCGTGCACGCGATCGCGCAGAGAGGGGTGCTGCTCGACGATCGCCCGCGCGACGCGATCGCTCCCGCGCCCGAGGAGCAGCACGCGGCAGTCGCGTGCGTCGAGGAGCGCCGCTGCCGCCGGTTCGAGGATCGCGCGAATCGAATCGCCGTACGTGCCGAAATGGCCGACGAGCGCCGCACCGCCGCCGTACTGCGCGCGCAGGCGCATCGACCCGCCGGGATCGTCGACGACGGGAATGGCGCTCGGCACGGGCAGCCACTCGACGGCCGCGCGCGGCTCGACCAGATCGTGAATGTGCGTCCGCCATTCCGGGATCGACACGAACAGCCGCTCGGCCGACGTCGCGATCATCGTCGCCATCACACGGTTGACCGCGGCGAGCGCGTTGCGCGACAGCGTGTCGTCGCGATCGAAGGGATACGCAACCTCGTGGAACATCACCCAGATCGATTCGCGCCGCCGCGATCGGATCCAGAAACAGAACGGCAGGTTCGCGGCCTTCCAGCCGAACGCGTGCGGCACGTACTGAACCAGGAAGCGCTTCGGCCCAGGAAGACGATCGATTTCGCGGGTGAGATAGCGCAGCCCGTTGAACCCGAAGCGATCCGGCAGCCGGTGAACCGTGACCCCGCGATCGGTTGCCGCCGAGCCCTGGTCGCCTTCGACCGGCGGCGCCCAGACGTGGACGGCGTCGCCGCCGTCGGCGAGGCCGCGCGCAATCTGGCGCGTGTAGTCGCTCACGCCGCCGTGCTGCGGCGGATACTCGCCGGTGATGACGTGCCAGTTCACGATTCGGAGACGGCGACGTGGAACAGCCGCCCGCGCCACACGCTGAGGAGCGGCACGCGCAGATCGCCGTGCCGCGCCTTCCGCCAGGCCGCCTCGAGCAGGATCGCGAGGCAGATGCGCGTGCGGCTCGCACCGCGGAAATGTTTGCGCGCGAAGCGCATCGCGCTGCCGGCCAGCTCGGCGCGCAGCAGCGGGATGTGTTCGGACGTGTGGCTTTGATCGTGGATCACGCGCCAGTCGGGCAGGTAATGCCACGTCAGCCCGTGCTCGCGCCAGCGCCAGCAGTAGTCGACGTCGTTGAAGAAAATCGGAAACTGCTCGTCGAGCGTGCCGACGCGCCGCATCGCCTCGGCGCGCATCAGCACGCACGAGAAGGCCGGCTGCTCGAGCGTCATCGGGGCGCTCCAGTCGCGATCGACGAGGTAGTACTCGCGCGAGCGGCCGTGAAAGAGGAGCCACGTGAGATGACGGCCGATGCCCCACGTCACCACCATGTCGAACTCGGACGGCAGCTGTGCATAGAACAGCTGGAACGAGCCGTCCGGGAACTCGTAGCGTCCGCAGATGCCGTTGACGTCGGGGCGCGCCGCCATGTACGCGGCCGCGCGACCGAGCGAGGCACGGTCAGGCAGCACGACGTCGTTGTTCGCGAGCAGGACGTAGCGCGCGCCTGCCGCCGCGGCAAGCCCCTGGTTGACGGCGGCCGCGTAGCCGAGGTTTCGGCCGTTGCGAATCACCTTGACCGACGGGCACGCCGACTCGATGGCCACGAGCGACCCGTCCGTCGATCCGTTGTCGACGAGCCACACGTCCGGCGCGGCGTCCTGCGCGGCGATCGACGCGACGCTGTCGACGGCGACGCCGCCGCCGTTCCAGTTGACGACCACGACGGCGATCTCAGACATCGACGCGCGCTTCGGCGAAGAGCCGCGAGTACAGCGACGGCCGCAGGATGCCAAGTCGGTACAAACCCGACAGCGGCCGGCGCACGATCGGCGGCAGCAGCAGGTGCGGCAGGATCGGATCGCCGCGCGTGATCTCGACGGCCGGGAAGAACCGGTCGAGCAGCGCCTGCAGCCTGGGTTTCGTGAAGAACTGGACGTGATCGGCGGCGAGGAAGTGCTCGTGCGTGACGCCGGCGCGTTGGAGAGCCGACACGTCCTCGCAGTCGGGGACGGTGATGAGCACGTTCCTGCGAACCACGCGGCGGATATCGGCGAGCACCGCCTCGACGTCGTCGTCAGACACGTGCTCGAGCACTTCAATCATCATCAGCGTGTCGAAGGCGCGGTCCGGAAACGGCAGCGCGCCGTTGACGCGCTCGGCGGGAACGCCGAGGCTCGCGGTCGCGGCCACGTACACCGGGTTCTGATCGACCGCCGTCACATCGAAGCCGCTTTGTCTCAGGAGCGCGGCGTACCCGCCCGTGCCGCATCCGAAATCGATGATTCGACGTCCGGCGCGCGCGCGCACGAACGCGAGAATCGACGAGGAGACACGCGACTCCGGATTCTGGTCGACGTAGAGCGCCTCCGCGCTGCGACGGGGATCATCGGTGAACCTGGGCATCGTCTTAACGCGGGGGCCCGACATCGTTAGAACACAACGTCACCACTCGTCGTGGAGACAGGAACTTGTGCAGGGATTGATTCGACACGCCACTCCAGCATCGGGCGGATCACGCCGGGCCAGTTGCCGGCGTAGTCGCCGCGCACGCCGTCGCCTTCGCTGCGATCGACGACCTGGAACGACACGACGTCGTATTCGAGGGCGTGGACGAGATCGGGGTTGTAGCTGCAGACGGCGGCGGCGATGAACAGTTGTCCCTCGGCGAGGAAGTTGCCGGGTACGCGGCACGCGCAGCGGACGAGGCCCGGCTCGCGAGGCGTGCGCCACCACGCTCGGTTGTTGAAGTCGTTGCTGACGAGCAGCGTGATCCCTTCTTCGTTGACGAGATGGATCGACACCGTGGGACGCGTGCCTGTCTGTAGCGCCCAGTACTCGACTTCGACGTCGAACGGCTTCCGGACGTCGACCGTCGGCGCGATGCGGCCGCGCTCGTCGCGGATGCGGACGGCGTGCAGGCGCGCGACGCCGTCGCCCGGCGCGCTCGAGACGTCAGGCCAGATGCGCTCGGCCGGACTGCCGCTCCCCGACTGCAGGTAACGGCGCGTCACCTGATCGGCCGGTCCGTCGGCGACCAGGGCGCCGTCCTGCATCAGAATCACCCGCTGGCACAGGCGGACGACGCTCGCCATGTTGTGCGAGACGAACAGGACCGTGCGGCCGACGGAGCGGAACTCCTCCATCTTGCCGAGGCAACGCTTCTGGAAATTCGAGTCGCCGACGGCGAGCACCTCGTCGATCAGCAGAATCTCCGGCTGGAGGTGCGCCGCAACGGCGAACGCGAGCCGCATGTACATACCGCTCGAGTAAAACTTCACCGGTGTGTCGATGAAGCGCTCGACCTCGGCGAACGCGACGATGGCGTCGAACTGCCGGAGGATCTCGGCGCGGCGCATGCCGAGAATCGCGCCGCTCAGGATCACGTTCTCGCGCCCGCTCAACTCCGGATGAAACCCGGTGCCCACCTCGAGCAGGCTGCCGACGCGGCCGTACAAATCGATCGCGCCGCGCGTCGGCTGCGTGATGCGCCCGAGCACTTTCAGCAGCGTCGACTTGCCGGCACCGTTGCGCCCGATGATGCCGACCGCCTCGCCCGCCTTGACCTCGAAGCTCACATCGTTGAGCGCGTTGATCACGTTGCGGCGCGTCGCGGCGCCCGGACGGAAGCGGCGCGTCATCGCGCGCATCACCTTGGGCACCGCATCGCGGAGCGTGCCGTAGCGCGCCCGTACGGCGCCGATGGCGTACTGCTTGGTGACGTGGTCGACGACGATCATCGGCGTTGGGTGTGATGTCATCTCTTAGATGTAATCCGCAAACGTCTGCTCCACCGTGCGGAACGCGCGGACCGCAATCATCACCATCGCGAGCGTGACGAGCGTCGACAGGCCGATGGCGGTCCAATCGAGCGGCTTGTCGAAGCACACGGCGCGAAACGCCTCGATGTAGCTCGCCATCGGATTGAGCGCGAGGAACACGCGCCACCTCGCCGGTACCAGGCTCGCCGAGTAGATGACCGGCGTCGCGAACATCCATAGCTGCATGAAGAACGGCACGATGTAGCGGACGTCGCGGTACTTCACGTTGATTGCCGCGAGAAATCCGCCGACCCCGGCGGCGAGCAGCAGGATGAGGCCGACGACCGGCACGAGCCAGACGAGCGTCCACGACACGTGGCCGCCGTAGCGCGTCATCAGCAGCGCGAGGCCGACGGCGGCGATCAGAAAATCCACCAGACCGGAAAGCACTGCAGCGCCGGGAATGATCATCCGCGGGAAGTACACCTTCGTGATCAGATTGGGGCTGCCGACGACGCTGCCGGAGCTCGCGCCGACGCCCGCCGCCATCAGCGTCCACGGCAGAATGCCGGCGTACGCAAACAACGGATACGCGACGCCGTCCGACGGCACGCGCGCCAGCTTTCCGAAGAACAGCGTGAACACGATCATCGTCAGCGCCGGCTGCAGCACCGCCCAGGCGATGCCGAGCACGGTCTGCTTGTAGCGGACCTTGATGTCGCGCCACGCGAGAAAGTAGAAGAGCTCGCGGTGCGCCCACAGCTCGCGCAGCTCGGCGTGGAGCGGCGGCCGCGTCGATCGAATGGCGATGTGGATCTCGCCGGGGGCCGGGGGCTGCGGGCCGGAGGCCGAGGGCCGGGCGCTGAGCGCCGGGCCGGTTGCCGTAGGATTCATGGGTGGTAACACGTCAGGCGAGCGTTCCATACGCCTGCAGATTCAGCGCGAGCGGCGTATGCACGGCGCCCGGCAACGATGCGGCGCCGAAGGTGGCGAGCCGCGCGGCGCGAGACAGCCCGCCGTGCGGCAGCTCCGGCGGCGCGGTCTTGATGGTCAGGCCTGAAAAGCCGGCCTGCTCGAGCGCGAGCGTGAGTGAGCGCGGCGAAAAGTGATTCACGTGAACGAGGTTGTCGGCAAGCGACACGCGGTGCGCGCTGACCGCCGCCAGCGCGCGCTCCTTGATCCATTGCGCGCGGCCGTTCGGTACCTTCACCGCAATCGATCCGCCCGGCTCGACGAGCGCCGCCAGCGATGCCAGCAGGCGCATCGGCTCGGGAATGTGCTCGAGCACGTCGGTCAGGACGACGGCGCCGAAGCGGCGGCCGTCGGACGCGAGGGCGTGCGCGTTGATCTGATGCACGAGCGCACCGGTCCGCTTCGCGGCGAACGCTGCGGTGCGTGGATTGAGCTCGATGCCCTCCACGCGCCAGCCGTCGGCCTGCGCGAGATGCAGAAAGCGGCCGGCGTGCGCGCCGACGTCGAGGAGCGTCCGCACGGCCGGCGGCACGCGGCGCTTCAGCGTGCGCAGGATCGACGCGAAGATGAAATCCTTGTAGTCGGCGTCGAACTCGCCGGCGATCCATTCGTCGGACCACTGCTGCGCGTACATGCGATCGAAGAACCGATCGAGCGCCGGCAGCTCCTCGGGCTGGCCGAATCCACACGCGGCGCACCGCACGAGCCACACGTGCCGGCCGGTGTACGCGTAGAGGTCGCGATCTTCGTTGGAGTACTGCTGAAAATCGAACGGCGCCTCGTGGAACCGGACGAGATCGGCGCCGCCGCAGATCCAGCACCGATCGATCATGCGGCGAGCGTGGCGATGTCGCGCGCCATGTCGTTCCAGCTGCGGCCGCGGAGCGTGTCGGCAAACGGCGCTACGCGCGCGCGGACGCGATCGAGATCGCGGCGCCACAGCGACAGACGTTCGGCGAGCTCGCCGGCGTCGTTCGGATCGTCGAGAAGCAAGTCGGAGAGGCCGGCGGGATACCGCTCCGCGACGCCGGACGACTTCGCCACGATCGCGGGGACGCCGCGGCAAATGGCTTCGTGAACCGAGAGGCCGTACGCCTCGTAGCGCGCCGGATGAACCAGTCCGTCGAGCGCCCCGAGAACCGCCGGCACATCGTCACGAAACCCGAGGAACCGGACCCTGTCCGCGATTCCCGCCTCGGCGGCGCGGCGCTGCCAGGCCGCGAGCTCCGCGCCGGCGCCGACGACGAGCAGGTCCGCGTCCCACGCAGGGCGGCCGCACAAGCGCGTCCAGGCGTGGAAGAGCGTGTCGAATCCCTTGCGTCGATCGCCGAGCGCGCCGACGAACCCGACGATCGGTCGATCGCCGGCGCCGATGGCCTTGCGCGCCCGCCGGCGCTCCGGATCGGCGACGCCCGCGAACCGGGCTGAATCGATGCCGTAATACACGACGTGCGCGCGCGCGGCGTCGACGCCGACCCGCTCGACCACGTCGGCGCGCGTGCGCTCGCTGTTGCAGACGACGACGCGCGCCGCCTGCAGCGCCGCGCGTTCGGCCGCCACGTCGCGGCGATGCACGAGCGCCGTCTTCGAGCGGCGCGCCATCGATCCGGCGACCGCCGGCGTGTATGCGGCGTGCACGTAGTGCACCCAGTTGGTCGCGACCAGGCGGCAGTTGCCGCCGTTGACGACCGCGCGCGCGCCGAGCGGCTCGAGCCGCCGCCACAAGCGCCGGCCCGCGCCCGAGAGCAGCGCGCTGCCGAGCGCGTGCCGGTTCAGCGGACGCGGCACGCGGTGGACGGCGATCGAATCGAGCGCCTCGAGATCGGCCCACGCGCGGTGCGTCACCAGGTGCACGTCGCCGTCGGACGCGAGACAGCGCGCGAGCGCATGGTTGGCGGCGTCCATGCCGCCGAGCGGCGTGAAATCGCCGGCGACGAGCATCCAGCGATTCACGCGCGCAACCGCGGACGCTTCGTCATCGCGCCGTGCAGCGCGCCTTCCAGGAACCAGAACTGCATGCCGCCGACGGTGCCGAACGGTACGAAGGTGAACACGAGCACCAGCGTTCCGAAGTTCGCGGCGACGATCGCCGCGCTCCAGAGGCGATCGTCGGGGTCGGCGAGGTTGCGCACGAACACGGCGTCGTACACCACGGTCGCGATCAGCGCGAGGAAGTAGAACGCGAGGAGGAAGACGCCGCCGTCGAGGACCCAGGCGCTCGGCTGCACCTCGGCGAACACCTCCGCCACGTCCATCCGCGAGGGGGCGCCGAAGTAGTAATGCATCATGCCCCAGCGCGCGAGGCCGGCACCCATCGGGTATTCGGACAGCAGCGTGGTGAACCCCTGCTGAAACGCCACGCCGCGATTGTTGTAGTACAGCGTCGCGGGATCTTCGGCGAGGAGCGTCGAAAAGCGATCGAGCGTGCTCTGGCCGCCGAGCGCGACGGCGAGCACCAGCGCGCCGCCGAGGATGCCGACGGCGAGCGTGCCGAATTGCGTGAAGCGCTTGTGCTCGCGGAGAAACGCGAGCAGCGCGAGATAGAACAGCATCATCGCGACGGCCACGACGAGCGACACGCGAACGTGGCTCAGATAGATGGCGGCGATGCCGGCACCGGCCATGACGAACGCGATGAGCCGCTTCCACCACCGAATCGGTTCGAGCGTGAAGATGAGCCCGAACATCGCGGCGATCGTGCCGGCGCCGCACACCGCGCCCGGCGTGTCGAACAGGCCGGGTGGACGCATGATCAGTCGGCCGCCCGGCCCGACGTAGGTGACGGCGGCCGACATCTGACTGCCCGCGGCGTAGAACATGGACAGCTCGCGCGGCATCCAGCGCGCCGGGTCGTACACCTGCAGCACGCCGACGATCGAATTGATGCCGTTGCAGACGATCAGGATGGCGAGCACTCGAACGAGCTGACGCC
>Ga0070699_100005279_pt1 | contig 11336 bp, 9 predicted proteins | sample KBSK1503metaG_FD_65473 | JGI IMG/M metagenome (GOLD analysis project Ga0070699, IMG submission 65473) | Corn, switchgrass and miscanthus rhizosphere microbial communities from Kellogg Biological Station, Michigan, USA - KBS K1-50-3 metaG | ecosystem: Host-associated > Plants > Roots >...
TGGACCTGCAGCCGAAACTGTTGCGCGCGTTACAGGAGCGTGCTTATGAACGAGTGGGTAGCGCACGCACCAGAAACGTCGACGTCCGACTGGTAGCAGCGACTAATTGTGATTTGGAGCAGATGATGGCAGACAAGCAGTTTCGCAGCGATCTGTACTATCGTCTGAATGTCTTTCCGATTCAGCTGCCGCCCTTGCGCGAACGGCGCGAAGACATTCCTCTGCTGGTCCAACACTTTACCCAGAAGTATGCCTCCCGGATGGGTAAGCAAATCACAACAGTTCCGGCAGCAACGATACAAAAACTGCAGCGTTGGTCATGGCCCGGGAACGTGCGTGAGTTAGAGAATCTAATCGAGCGCTCAGTGATCCTCAGCCACAACAGTGTGTTGGCCGTTTCGCTACCGGATAAAATGAATGGGGCGATCGATGCAGCCTCAGTGGTGGGGAACCACGAAGAGCAACTAAGAATAGTAAGTGTGCTGAAGGAGACGAAAGGACGAGTTAGTGGGCCAAACGGTGCGGCCTTTCGCCTGGGCGTGAAACGCGGCACGCTGCTCGATCGCATGAAGAGACTGGGTATTGACGCAAGAGAGGTTAGAAGTAATCTTGCATACAGCACTCAGATTGCTTAGCCGGAACAATTGTTCTCAGAAGAACCAATGGATCTTGGTTTGAAGCGCGGCATAATTGACATTTAGGTGGTTACTCTTGAGGCGAAATTTGAGCTAGCGACGTTTGCCCAAACCTTTACGGGCTTGATTGTGGGCGTCGTACACATCCAGTCTCGAGAGAACCCGGGTGATATCCAGTTCGCAATTAAACTTCAATTTTGAGCAAGCGAGTATTTTGATCTTTCAGAATTCCTCTGACCGCCGCTAGCAAATCAATACCGGTCATCGCATAGAGGTCGCCGTTAATAAACGTAGTGGGCGCGCCTGAAATGCCGGCGATTACGCTGTTGTAATAATCCTTCATGATTTGCTCGGCATAAGTGCGGCTCGCCATCTCACGATCGAATCTGTCGAGATCAAGTCCTATCTCCCGAGCGTGCCGGCGCAGATCTCGATGTCCCAGTTTGTCAGGACGAAGATAGAGGCGGCGATGCATCTCCCAGAATTTGCCTTGAGCCGCCGCCGCTTCGGCCGCTACCGCAGCCGACAACGCATCTGGATGGACCTTCACAAGCGGGAAATGGCGATAGGCAAATCGCACGGTGCTGCGGAGCTCATCGACGATCTTTTGCACCTCGCGATGTATTTTGCCGGAGCCCGGGCTTTGGTAATCGCCGTAGTTGACCACCGTAATTGAAGCGCCGCTTGGGCCGATCACGTGATCGCCTTCAGTGACGGGAATGACTAGTTTCATGGTCGTTGCTTCAGTCATCTGGACAACCGCGTTCGGTTCGCCTCCAGGGCAAGCGTAGATAAAACCCGGGTCGGCTCACCCAGGTCGCTCCAATCGACGTCGCCGACTCGCATCACCGCGAGATCGTTGGGCCTCCTGGCCAGGACTTCATGAGAAAAGTTTACTTCTGGAAGTTTGGCATAGATCTGGTGCACCGCAGCCTTTTCCAAGATCGTGCCAAAGGTGGGACTGATGGCAGCAAACAAGTTGTGAGCTTCCGGGGACGCCTGCTGCGTCATCTTCAAGAGGGCATCGACTCGGCCCACCATAACGAAACTGTTCCACAGACAACCGCGCTCCATTAGGTTGTGAGCGATAGCGGCTGACGGCTTCTCCCAAAAGCGCCGCACGCGAGTGATCGAGCGCGGCATGCTACCGAGGATCGATGCATGTGGTTCAATCCACCCATATTCAACTTCCGGGCCCGAGGGCGTAATACCCAGGAGCACGACCGTTTCTGGATTCGTTTGCGCCGCTTCGAAGGCCAAATCCACGTGCGACATGAACGCTTCGTCATTCGAAAAGTAATGATCAGAAGGAAAGAATGCGGCAGTTGCTCTCGGTGAACGTACGGCTATGCGGAAGAGAGCGTAAAGAATCGCGGCCCCAGTTCCTCGATTCTCAGGTTGTTCGAGCAGCAGATCGTTCGGTACGGTGCCGGCCAATTGTTCATAGAAAGATTCGTGGCTTTTTGTGACGACGATCAGTGTCCGATTTGAATCAATAGACATTGATACGCGCTGACGAGTCTGCTCTAGCAGTGTGCGCTCGTCGACCAGCGGACAGAATTGCTTCGGCCGATCATCGCCGGCGATAGTGCGAGTCATTGAACGAAGACGAGTGCCTTCACCTCCGGCAAGTATCACGGCCCAGTGATCGTTTCGTAGCCTGGCTTGATATCGCAAGTTCATCTGCTAATCATCTTTACCTTTCCTCATGTCCTCGGATCTGACACTCATTTGGAAGCGTAATTTCTTCGCTTCGCCTGGTCAGAGCAATACACGTACCTAAGGGATGAGGTTCAAGATTGGCTAATCAGAGGGGTATTTGGAGTAGGAGAGGGAAGCGTGCCGGAATTGTCGGGCTCTGATCGATCGCCGCCGGAAAATCGACCGGCATTCTCTATCGCGGACCTGAGCCTTTCCTAATTCGCCCCTTCGTGGACCACGTTGCGCGCTTGAGTAGCTGAACTGACATAAGAGCACTTTACCTTTCTAGCTGCTTCTTTGCCGCCGCAACCACCTGGTTAGGTTCAAAACCAAACTTCCTCTGCAACTCCTTGAGTGGCGCAGAAGCGCCGAACGTTTTCATGCCGATTACCTGACCCGAACGTCCAACATATCGCTCCCACCCAAGAGTCGAAGCCTGCTCTATTGCCACACGTGCTTTCACCTTTGGGGGCAGCACGCTGTCCTGATACTCCTCGCTCTGGTGCTCGAAAATTTCCCACGACGGCATTGACACCACCCGTGACCGGATGCCTTCAGTCATCAGCTGCTCGTGTGCCTCAACCGCGAGCGCAACTTCGCTGCCTGAGGCGATGAGGATTACTTCAGGGTCATTGCCTGGCGCGTCAGCGAGGATATAAGCGCCTTGCGCGACTCCCGCTGCCGGCGCGTACTTGCTGCGATCGAGAGTCGGGAGTGCTTGGCGCGACAATGCCAGCACCACAGGCTGATGGCGCAACTGCATAACGTATCGATAAGCCTCAACCACTTCATTTGCATCGCCGGGTCGCATGGTAATGAGCCCGGGTATCGCACGCAGGGAGATTAAGTGCTCGACTGGCTGATGAGTTGGACCATCCTCACCATCGCCCATCGCGTCGTGCGTAAAGATAAAAATAGATGGCAGCTCCATCAGAGCCGCCAGCCGGATCGCCGGGCGCGCGTAATCACTGAAAATGAAGAAACTAGCGCCGAACGCCCGGACTTTAGACAAAGAAAGTCCATTCACAATCGCGGCCATCGCATGTTCGCGAATACCGAAATGAAGGTTCTTCCCACCGTGGCTATCAGCTTGAAAATCTCCAGCGCCAGCGAACGTCAAGGTGGTCTTGTTCGATGGTCCAAGGTCTGCTGAACCACCCATGAGCCACGGGATGTTTTGGGCGAGCACGTTTAGAATCTTTCCCGACGCTTCCCGCCCCGCGATTCCTTTTGCATCTGGCGGAAAAACAGGCAGGTTGTTATCCCACCCGACCGGGAGCTCTCGACGCTGCATCAGCTCGATTTCGTTGGCCAGCTCGGGATACTCGGCTCGATAGGCATCGAGAAGCTGCGTCCATTCACGCCGCAAACTCGCACCGCGTGTGCCGACTCCCGCTGCGAAATGTTCATACACACCATCCGGAACAAAAAACTTTTCGTCCTCGGGCCAATCGTAGCTGCGCTTCGCGAGTCGGACCTCTTCTTCGCCTAACGGCTCGCCGTGAGCCGCTGCCGTGTCCTGCTTGTGTGGCGCTCCATATCCGATATGGCTATCCAGCACGATGAATGTGGGCCGGTCTGTTGTTTTTCGGAAAGTGCTGAGGGCTTGTTCGATGCGATCGATATCGTTGGCATCTCCGACTCTCAGCACGTTCCAGCCGTACGCGAGAAAGCGAGCAGCAACATCCTCAGTGAATGCCAGACGCGTGTTTCCCTCGATCGTGATGTGGTTGTTGTCGTAGACCCAGCACAGATTGTCGAGGCCAAGATGACCAGCCAGAGATGCCGCCTCGGACGCAATACCCTCCATCAAACAGCCATCCCCACAAACTGCGTAGATGTTGTAGTCGAAGATCTCGAACCCCGGTTTATTGAAGCGGCTGGCGAGGCACTTCTCGGCAATCGCCATGCCGACGCTGGTGGCCACCCCCTGGCCCAGTGGACCAGTTGTGGTTTCAACGCCCGATACCCAGTGGTACTCGGGATGGCCTGGCGCTTTGCTGTCGAGCTGGCGGAAACGAACGATGTCATCAAGTGTTACCGAAGGTGTTCCCAGCCTTTCATATTCCGCATTCACTGCACGCGTGCCGGTGAGATGGAGCGCCGACCACAGCAACATCGAAGCATGTCCATTCGAGAGTATGAAACGATCTCGATTGGGCCAAATCGGATCTTGAGGATCAAATCGCATCACCCGATTCCAGATGGTGTACACCAACGGAGCCAGGGCCATCGGTGTGCCGGGGTGTCCGGACTTCGCCTGCTGCACGGCGTCGATCGAAAGCGTGCGAATGGTATTGATGCAGAGTTGATCAAGTTTCGTATCGGTCAAAAGGTCAACGGCTTCCAGTAAACTCATGGGTGTCTCCTCTGCTACTTTAGGAATGATTCGTTTCTACTTGAGCGACTTTGCTGAGGCGTCGCAGATGACGCTCAGCCTGACTGAATTCAGCTGCTAGAAAGGCCTGGACCAGGTCCCATGCGGCCTCTGGACCAACAACGCGACCACCCAGACAAATAATGTTCATGTGGTCATCTTCGACTCCTTGTCGAGCGGAGAAATGGTCCAGGATCAGAGCGGCTCGCGCACCGTGAACCCTGTTAGCGGCAATTGATGCGCCCACACCACTCCCACAAACCGCTACTCCGCGATCGACCTTACCTGTTGCTACCGACCGCGCCAGAGGGATTACAAAATCGGGATAGTCGTCGCCTGATTCCAGACTATGGGCACCGAAGTCGACGACGTCATGACCCGCTTTTTTAAGGCGCCCAAGGAGCTCTTCCTTTAAACCAAACCCACCATGATCGGTGGCAATTCCGATACGCATACTCACTCCTTTAATCTGGGTCTGCCGCCGCGCGATCTGCAAGCATTAGGGCGCGATCCTTCTGAACCCTTCCGCCCGGAATCGAAGTATCTCCATCGCGAAGGCGACCAACCATTTCAGCTTTGTCTTTTCCGGTTACGAGCCACAATACTCGGCGGGCCCGGTTGATAATTGGATAAGTCAAGGTCATACGCCGTCTTTTTTGATAGACGCCCGTGATGGCGACGTCCGTATTAGTCACGTCGAGGACCGGGTCTCCTGGCACCAGCGAGGCTGTGTGTCCATCAGGTCCTAAGCCCAGGTGAACAAGATCCAACACTGCCGGTGAACCAGCGATCTTGTTGAGATCCGTTGCATATTGTACCGCTGCCAATTCCAGATCCGTCGCCTCCACCGGCATAGCGTGAATCTGATCAAGCCTCAACGAATCGACCTCCCGCAGACTTTCAAGCAGGTGCGTAAGATTTCTGTCGGAGTCTCCTGCCGGAGCGACTCGCTCGTCCACTTGCACGAGATGTACTGCTTCCCAGGGAACATCTTCGTGTGCCAGCGCGCGAAGCATAAGCCACGGTGTATGACCACCGCTCATAGCCATGACGAAGCTGCCACGCGCTGTGACTGCCGCTCGGGCCTCAGAAGCGACAGTAGCAGCAGCTTCTTTGGCGACCGCGTCGCCGTCGGCAAATACTTCAACCTTCATCACAATCTCTCCAAACCGCGGCTTCGTCCGAAAGGCCACCGAGCTCTTCTCTGTGCAACCTCTGTGTCCTCTATATCTCCGTGGTTACTAATTCGCAACGAACACTCACCACAGAGACACAGAGGACACAGAGGTTGCACAGAGAAATCAGTACGCAAGGTACTTTTACGGCAACCCTCCAAACCAGCTGTCAATTCTCATGCGGCGACAGCAACTATTTCTCCTCCGACTGTTGGGTTGCTCCATCCTCCCGGTGGCCGCACTCGCTCCACCTCGCTCGGACCCCAGGTATTCGGATCGTACTCGTAAATTGGTGTCGCTGCTTTCATCACTGAGTCAACAATGCGCCACGCCTCTTCGACGTAATCCTCCCTCGCAAACATTGTGGCCTCTCCTTCCATCGCGCCTCCCAAAACCCGTTCGTAAGCGTCGATCCCACCTGCGCGCGGAAAGCGGCTCGCCAGCATTTCCACTGTCTCGGCAGATAGATCCTCACCCGGTGTCATCACCATCATTCCCATTGCGATTGTCACGTCGGGATTTAGGCGGAGACGCAAGTGGTTCTCCTTCAGACGATCGCCATCGACCAATGAAGGAGGTTTACGAAACCGAGCCACAATTTCGGTGCAGGTTACTGGCAGGTTTTTCCCGGCTCGAATGTAGAAAGGAACTCCTTTCCACCGCCAGGAATTGATCTCGAGCTTTAACGCGGCGAAGGTCTCCGTTTGTGAATCCTTTGCCACGCCATTCTCATTGCGGTAGCCGCGGAATTGGCCACGGACGAGGTCTTTCTCGGCTATGGGACAAATAGCTTTTAGCACCTTGGCTTTTTCGTCGCGTATGGATTCGCTGTCGAGTCTGGCCGGGGGCTCCATCGCCAGGTTCGAGAGCACCTGAAAGAGATGATTCTGAATCACATCGCGAATGGTTCCGGTCTTATCATAGAAAGCGCCCCGGCCCTGGACGCCGAAATCCTCGGCCATCGTGATCTGAACGCTCTCGATGTAATTGCGATTCCAGAACGACTCGACAAACGTGTTCGCGAAGCGAAAGACCATTAGGTTATTTACGGGTCGCTTTCCCAGATAGTGGTCGATGCGAAAGATATTTTCTTCGTTAAAAGAGCCGAGCAGAATCCTGTTTAGTTCTCGGGCAGAATTAAGGTCCTCTCCGAAAGGTTTTTCGACGATGACACGAGCCCCTTGCGTGCAACCCGATTTTGCCAGCTGCTCGACAACCGATCCGAAGAGAAGCGGCGGAATGGCCAGATAGTGCGCTGGTCGCGTGGCCCCGCCAAGTTCCTTGTAGAGCGTCTTAAACGTCTCTGGGTCCTGGTAATCACCATCAACATAACGCAGTAACCCGCACAGTTTTTCAAAAGCCACAGCGTCCACGCCGCCGTGTTTTTCAAGGCTGTCGTGCGCCCGCTCTCTGAACTGTTCCAGATTCCAGCCAGACTTAGCCACACCGATGACCGGTACATTGAGATGTCCACGCTTCAACATGCCTTGCAGCGACGGGAAAATCTTCTTGTAGGCCAGATCGCCCGTCGCGCCGAAGAAGACCAGCGCGTCAGAATGCAGATTGCTCATCAGTACCCCCTTGCGGCCTATGCCTTTTCGGCCGCCTTCTCCAGGTGTCCACCAAATTGATACCGCATCGCGGACAAGACTTTGTCCGCAAAACCCGCTTCGCCTCGAGACTCGAATCGTTCGAACAGAGCCGAGGTCAGAACCGGGACGGGCACCGCCTCATCAATTGCGGCCTTGATGGTCCAGCGACCCTCGCCGGAGTCAGATACACGGCCAGCAAATTTCGAAAGAGTTGAATCTTCGTGCAGAGCTATCGCCGTAAGGTCCAGCAACCACGATGCGATCACGCTGCCACGTCGCCATACCTCGGCGATGTCAGATAGATCGAGGTCGTAGCGATAATGCTCGGGATCGCGTAATGGCGTGGTCTCGGCATCAATTCCTTGATTCTGATTGCCGATATTGGCGGAACGCAGCACACTCAGCCCTTCAGCGTAGGCGGCCATGATCCCGTACTCGATCCCGTTGTGGACCATCTTCACAAAATGGCCGGCACCGTTTGGACCACAGTGCAGGTACCCGTATTCCGCACTACCTTCAGGCTTCTCGCGGCCGGAGGTGCGTGAGATGTCGCCCGCTCCCGGCGCCAGGGTCGCGAAGATCGGATCGAGATGTTTAATCACATCTGTCTCGCCGCCAATCATCATGCAGTAGCCGCGCTCAAGGCCCCATACACCACCGCTCGTGCCAACATCAACGTAGTGGATATTCTTCGGCGCCAGTTCCTTTGCGCGCCGGATGTCGTCAACGTAATAAGAATTCCCGCCGTCGATCAGGATGTCTCCTGCTTCGAGGAGGGGCAGAAGATCTTTAATGGTGTCATCCACGACTGCCGCGGGAACCATCAACCAGACCACCCGGGGCGTATCGAGCCTCTTTACAAAATCTGCAAGCGAGGTAGCGCCCACCGCCTTCTCTTTAACAAGTTGGCTCACTGTTTCCGGTGAGCGATCAAATACCACGCAATTGTGGCCATTCTTTACCAGGCGACGGACCATGTTCGCGCCCATCCGGCCAAGTCCTATCATTCCAAGTTGCATAAGTCCTCCGTCCTCAAAAATCGTTTCCCCGCGTTTCCGGGGTTAGTGCAAAGTGGTGACTTTGCTCCAAGAGTCTATCGGCATGCCTGCTCCGGCTTTGCCGCCTGATGTGAGGCGGTGGCTTTAGCCCCGCCGTAACCAGTGCGCTAATTCTTCTGGGCTATGCCCTGCAAACTCATGACCCCTTACGACAAGGCCTGTGAACCAGGGCAAAGCCCAAGGCAATAATCGAGCCCCTTCGGCGGGGCAGAGCCACCGCCTCACATCAGGTGGCGCAGCCGAAGCGTAGCTTCTGGCTGTTTGGCTTCGGTTCTGCTGCGCTGGATAAAACAAATCTTTAACCTCTCTTAATGCACGCCGGCACCGATCGCTGTTCGCAACCTTTGCATAGCGGCGCATACGCCGACATCGGTACCAAAGATCGATGATCCGGCGACCAACACATTCGCTCCCGCGGCTACCGTTAGTGCCGCCGTTGCTTCATCGATTCCTCCATCCACTTCCAAGTCACATTCGGGTTTAACTTCTTCAATCAAGTGACCCACACGCCGTATCTTCGGCAGCGTGGAATGAATAAAGTGCTGGTGCCCGAAACCCGGATTGACCGTCATCACCAGAACCTGATCCACATCCGGAAGAATTTCTTCCAGCACTAACGCTGGTGTTGCTGGGTTGATGGCCACACCCACGCGTTTCCCCAGCGACTTGATCCGTTGCACCGTACGATGCAGATTGTTGTTGCCTTCCCAGTGGACCAGAAAAGAGTCAGACCCGGCCTCAACGAACTCGTCGAGAAAGAAGTCCGGATCAGTGATCATCATGTGTATCTCAAGCTGCAGCTTTGTAACCCGCCTCAGTGACTGGACCACCGGTGCACCCATCGAGATGTTGGGCACAAAATGTCCATCCATAATATCGACGTGAATTCGATCAGCGCCGGCACGTTCCGCTTCGGCGACCTGTTCTCCCAAGTGGGCGAAGTCAGCCGAGAGGATTGAAGGGGCAAGCTTGACACTACCCTTGTCCATATCTCGAGTCCCTCTCGGTGGTAATTCTCGGAACGTTAGGGTTGGGCCGAGCCGTCATCCGATTCGCGTCCGATTCAACGATCGTGGCCTGCTTGGTGTTGGACGCGTCGAAGATACTCTGAATGGATTTCTCCAAAACAGAGTTGAACTCAGCATCGGATTGCTGGGCCGACAGCCCTTCCAGCAGCGCCCGCGAAAAGCTCGCCACCATGCTGTGATCTCTGCGCAGCCGGTCGTCGGCACCTTCCTGCGAATAACCGCCCGACAGCGCTACCACCCTCACGACCCTGGGATGTTTGATCAAATCGGAGTAGAAATCGTCTTGCTCCGGCAGCGTGAGCTTCAGCATTACAAACTGACTCGCCGTCAGCTCATTGAGCTTCTCGAGGATGGCCGCTTTGAGCAACTCTTCGGACCTGACTTTTTCCGGGCAGTGAATGTCAACTTCCGGCTCGACGATTGGCAAGAGGCCAGCGGCCACGATCTGCCCGGCTACTTCGAACTGCTGGTTCACAACGCTCTGGATGCCGGCTGCGTTAGCTTGTTTGATGACCGAGCGCATCTTGGTTCCGAAGATGCGCTTCGCTTTGGCTTTGGCGAGTAGCGCCGCAAGCGCGGGCATCGGCTTCATCAACTGAACTCCGTCCTTCTCAGCTGCAAGACCCTGGTCTACTTTCAGAAAAGGCACTACCTGTTTCACGTTCCAAAGATAGTCCGCGGTAGGCTGCCTCTCGATGTCTCTGTCCATCGTGTTCTCGAACAGGATGGCGGCAATAATCCGGTCGCCGGTGAAGCTGGGGCTGGTAATGACGCGCGTGCGCATCTCGTGCACGAGCGCAAACATCTCATCCTCGTTGGACCACGCGCCTTCTTTGATTCCGTAAAGACGCAGCGCGCCAGGCGTGCTGCCGCCGCTTTGATCCAGCGCCGCAATGAAACCAGGATGTGTTTTCATCTTCTCAAATTGTTCTTGGTTAAAGCCGGGAGTTTTCATAACGCCTCCTTATGTTCTCGATAGCGACGAACCAGATTGTTTGTTGAACTGTCATGATTGAGCTTGGGCTCCGCCTCGCTCTCAAGCTCTGGGATTATGCGCTGGGCCAATACCTTGCCGAGTTCAACGCCCCATTGATCAAACGAGTCGACATTCCAAATGACGCCCTGTGTAAAGACGGAATGTTCGTAAAGGGCCACGAGCTTACCGAGTGTTTCCGGCGTGAGCTTGTCGGCAAGAATCGTGTTCGATGGTCTGTTGCCTTCGAAGACTCGGTGCGGCACGAGCCAATCCGGTGTGCCTTCGGCCTTCACTTGTTCGGGCGTCTTACCGAACGCTAAGGCCTCTGTTTGAGCAAAGACATTTGCCAGCAGCATGTCATGATGACGGCCCAGCGGATTGAGTGATTTGGTGAAGGCGATGAAATCGCAAGGGATGAGTCTGGTTCCCTGATGAATCAACTGGTAGAACGAGTGCTGCCCGTTCGTTCCCGGCTCGCCCCAGTAGATGGCCCCGGTTTGATGTGTAACTTCGGCGCCGTCGAGCGTGACGTGCTTGCCGTTGCTCTCCATTGTCAACTGCTGCAGATACGCCGGGAATCGTTTCAGGTACTGTTCGTAAGGTAAGACGGCGACAGTTTGCGAACCAAAAAAGTTGCTGTACCAGACGGCCAGCAGTCCCATCAGCACAGGCAAGTTGCGCTCAAAGGGAGTCGTGCGGAAATGCTCATCCATCTGATGAAAGCCGTTCAGCATGGCGCGGAAGTGATCCGGGCCAATGGCGATCATAGTCGAAAGTCCGATCGCCGAATCCAT
>Ga0070699_100005280_pt1 | contig 11336 bp, 8 predicted proteins | sample KBSK1503metaG_FD_65473 | JGI IMG/M metagenome (GOLD analysis project Ga0070699, IMG submission 65473) | Corn, switchgrass and miscanthus rhizosphere microbial communities from Kellogg Biological Station, Michigan, USA - KBS K1-50-3 metaG | ecosystem: Host-associated > Plants > Roots >...
TCCCGCGGGGCCAAGGCGCGGCTGCGCCGCCGCACCATCGGCTACGTCTTCCAGGATTTCAACCTGCTGCCCGGCCTGACCGCCGCCGAGAACGTGGCGCTGCCGCTGGAACTGGACGGCACGTCCGCCCGTAAGGCCCGGGTGGTGGCGCTGAAGTCGCTGGACCGGTTCGGCCTCGGCGAGCGCGCGTCGCACTATCCCGACCAGCTGTCGGGCGGCGAACGGCAGCGGGTCGCGATCGCCCGCGCGATGGTGGGCGAGCGGAAGCTGCTGCTGGCCGACGAGCCGTCCGGCGCGCTGGACTCGGCCAACGCCGAGGCCGTGATGCAACTGCTGCACGGCGCGTGCAAAACGGCCGGGATGGCCGCGGTCGTGGTAACCCATGACGCGCAGCTGGCGTCGTGGGCGGACCGCGTGATGTTTCTGCGGGACGGGCGCGTGACCGACCAGGCCGCCCCGGCGGAGGGGTCTGAGTCGCTACTCACCTCGGAGGCGGAGAAGTGAGCGCCACTCCTCTTCTCGAGCGGCCGGGACCGGCCGCCGACCGCGGCGGTGGCGGCCTGGGCGGCGGCATGCCCGCCCGCCGCGCCGTCATCCGCTGGGCGCTGCGCCTGCTGCGCCGCGAATGGCGGCAGCAGCTCCTCATCCTCGGCCTGATCACGGTCGCGGTCGGCGCCACCGTCGTCGCCTCGGCGGTCGCGACCGACACCCCGTCCCCGATAGCCGGAGTGCTCGGCACCGCGCAGGACGCCGCCTCGCTCACCGGCGCGTCGGCGAAGATCAACGCCGAGATCAAGGACCTCGAAAGCCGCTACGGCAGGGCCGACGTCATCGAGAACCAGAGCGTTCCCGTTCCCGGCACCCGCAACACGTTCGACCTGAGGGCGCAGGATCCGCACGGGCCGTTCGGCGGTCCGATGCTGTCTCTGGCCGGCGGCCAGTACCCGGCCACGGCGGACCAGATCGCGGTGACCAGCGGCGTCGCCACCGACTTCAGGCTCAGCATCGGGAGCAACTGGACCGTCGCCGGCAAGACCTGGAAAGTGACCGGGATCGTCCAGAACCCGCAGAGCCTGCTCGAGGAGTTTGCCCTGGTCATTCCCGGCCAGGTCACCGCCCCTGACAACGTCACGGTCCTGTTCAGCGCCCCGGGTCAGACCGCGGCGGGCATCCAGGCGAGCACGGGCCTGAAGGTCACCACCGCGCAGACGGTGGCAAACACCAACGTGATCAACCCCGAGACGATCTCGATCGCGGCCGCCGTCCTCGGCATGCTGCTGATCGCGCTCGTCGGCGTCGGCGGCTTCACGGTCTTGGCGCAGCGCAGGCTGCGGGCGATCGGCATGCTCGCCGCCCAGGGCGCGACGCAGCGGCACATCAGGCTCGTCGTACGGGCCAACGGCGCCGCGACCGGCATCGTGGGCGCAGCGGCCGGATTCGTGCTCGGCTTCCTGGCCTGGCTCGCCTACCGCCCGCACGCGGAGCAGAGCGCGCACCACCTGATGGGCGTGTTCCAGCTGCCGTGGACGGTCATCGGCATCTCCATGGCCCTCGCGATCATCGCGACCTACTTCGCCGCCTCCCGGCCGGCGAAGGCGATCGCCAGGACCCCGATCGTGGCAGCGCTGGCCGGCCGCCCGCCCGCGCCGAAGAAGACCCGCCACCTCGCGGCCCCCGTTGGCATCGCCTTCCTCGCCGGAGCCTTCCTCCTGCTCGGTGCCGCCGGCGCCGTCGCCCCCTCCACCGGCGTCGGGAGCGTGAGCGGCAGCCAGAATAAACCGCTGCTCGAAGCCGTCCTCGGTCTCCTCGCGCTCGGCGTCGCCATCGTGCTGCTGGCCCCGGCAAGCCCGGCGGCCCTTGCCGCCGTCGGCCGGCGGGCACCCATATCGGTGCGGCTCGCCCTGCGGGACCTCGCGAGGTACCGGGCACGATCCGGTCCGGCGCTGGCGGCGATCAGCCTCAGCACGCTGATCGCGGTCATCATCTGCGTGGCCGGCACCGTCCGGTTCAGCAACGTCCTCGACGACGTGGGCCCGAACCTCACCTCCAGCCAGCTCATCATTTACGCCCCGATCGCCCCGAACGGCGGGACGGGCAAGGACCTCGGCGGGCCGTCTGGTCAGGGCACCGCCGCGCCGGTCAGCACGGCGGAAGCGCGGCAGGTCGCGGACGAGATCGCCGTCGGCCTCGGCACGACCAGCATGGTCACGCTGGCCTCGACCAGCGCGTGCCTGATACACGCCGCGGCCGGGCGGACCTTCTCCGGCGCGATCTACGTGGCCACTCCGCAGCTGCTCAGCGCGTTCGGCATCACGCAGTCGCAGATCAACCCCGGTGCCGACATCCTCACGTCGCGTGCCGGCCTGCCCGCGATGAGCCTGATGCAGCTCACCAGCAGCCCGCCGTGCACCAGCAGCAGTAACCACTACCCCTGTCCGCCGGGCTCCTGCGCCGCCAGCCCGCCGATCCAGGAGGTCAGCCAGCTCCCGTCCGGCACCTCCGCGCCGAATACGGTGATCACACAGCACGCGATCACCACGCTCCGCCTGCAAAGCTCGATCACCACGGCTGGCTGGCTCATCACGGTGCCGAACGGCCTCACAGCCGCGCAGGTCACCAGGGCCCGGCAACTCGCGGCCGGAGCGTCCGGGATGAGCGTCGAGACCCGCAACAGCTTCCCGTCGCTGGCGCAGATCATCGACGCGGCCACGATCTTCGGCATCGTCCTTGTGCTCGGCATCCTCGGCATGAGCGTCGGCCTGGTCCGCAGCGAGGCGGCCCGCGACCTGCGGACGCTCGCCGCCACCGGCGCGGCCCCCACCACCCGGCGCACGATCACCGCCGCGACCGCCGGAGCGCTCGCCTTCACCGGGGCCGTGATCGGCATCGCCGGCGGCTACCTGGCAGCGATCGGCTTCTTCCGCAGCAATCAGCTGGACGAACTGTCCTCGCTGTCCAGCATCCCGCTGACCAACCTGCTCGTGATCCTCGTCGGCATGCCGCTGGCCGCCGTGATCACCGGATGGCTGGCCGCCGGCCGTGAGCCTGCCGACATGTCCCGTCAGCCGCTCGAATAACTCCCCGTCCAACCCCGCCCTCGCGCGGGCCTCTGGGCGCGCGTCACCCGGAAGCCCGCCTTCGGCGATCGCGCAGGTTTCCGGGCAAGGCTTCGGCGAGGCCTGCCCCACCGTCGACCGCGTCCGAGACGGCGGCCGCGCCATCGCGATCGAAGAGGGCCTCACCGCCTACATTTTCACTATGGCAGCGCAGCACAGCTTCTTCGCGAGCCTCGCCCACGTGCCGCCCAGCGTGCTAAAGACCTGCGCCAAGATGACCGCCCACCTCGAAGTCGCCGCCCGGTCAACCGCGGACTGGCACGCGGCCATCCTCGCCGGTTATGCGGCATTCCGGAACGTCGTCGGCAACCGCGGCGGCGTACTCACCGCTGACCTCGGACGACGCACCCTAAGCTACGACGGTCCCCCCAGCTCCCGAGCGGCGTAGCACTGCCGCACCTGAGCCGGGCAGCCGCCGGAGCTAGGGCCAGCAGTCGAACAGGGCGCCCTGAGCCGCGCCAGCTAGCCCGGCGGCCTGGCCGCCCGAAGAACGCCTGCCAGCAAGTCCGGTCAGCACCGGTTCCGGGCCGGGACTGGGCAGCGGCTCGTGGCCGTTCAGCCCCCACTTCGGCGGAAACCACGCCGTCAGCGGCGCTGCATCACGGCGATACGCCTGCTTGATCCGTGTTCGCCCGCTCAAGCTTGTTGGGCCAAGCTAGATGAAAGGCCAAGCTGGATGAAAAATCGGGACCAGACTCGATGCAAGACTCGCGCATTACCCCAGCTCAGGGCCGACCTTGGGGCCAACTAACGTGCAAGGTCACACGCCCGTGTGACCGCGCATGATGGTTGGCGCCCTTGCAGCTAGCCCGCCAGAGACACCGGAGGGCGGTTAGATGGTGTACAAACTGGTACTTCTAGTAGTGTACACTCCAGGCATGGATGTGACCGTCACCGACCTGCGCGCTCACCTGAGTTCCTGGCTGGAGCGAGCGCGCGACGGGCACGACGTGGTGATCACCGATCGCGGGGTTCCTGTGGCCCGGCTTGTAGGCCTGACCACCACGACGACGCTCGAGCGGCTGACGGCCGACGGCGTGATCGGCCGCCCTGCGACAGGTCAGCGGCCACAAGCGTCCGGGCGTGCGCGACCGCGTGCCCGGCGGGCGCTGGCCGACGTCGTCAGCGATCAGCGGCGGTAGCAGCATGGCGCTGGTCTACTTCGACTCCAGCGCATTTATCAAGCTGCTGGTCGAGGAGGCCGGCAGCGAGCTGGCCGCCAGGCTGTGGGACGGATGCGACGCCGCTGTGGCCAGCCGCCTCGCCTATTCCGAGGTCCGCGCCGCGCTGGCAGCCGCCGTCCGCAGCCATGATCTACACGAGGCCGACCTGGATGACACCGAGCAGGCCTGGGACAGCTACTGGGCAGCCACCCGCCCGGTTGAGCTGACCGCCGCCGTCGAACGGCACGCAGGCGAGCTCGCCCGGACGCACGCGCTTCGCGGCGCTGATGCGATCCACCTCGCCAGTGCGCTGACCATCGGTGACCCCGGCCTGGTCCTCGCCGCCTGGGATCGGCGCCTCCACGCCGGGGCGCAAGCGGCTGGCCTGAACACCGCGCCGGCACAACTCGATACGCCGATCCCCGCCGTGCCGAACGCGGGTTGGGAACGCGAGGCGGTTCGGCTGGAGCACGGGCGCAGAGCCCGGCACGTCGCCGCGATGCGCGCCCGCCTCGTCGAGGTGTCGCTCGATCTCTACGATCGCCAGGGGTTCAGCGCCACCACCATCGACCAGATCGCCGCCGCCGCGAAGGTCCACCGCAGCACGTTCTTCCGCTACTTCGAGTCCAAGGAGGGCGCCCTCCTCGCCCCGCTCGCCCGTTCACACCGGTGGTTCCTCGACGCGCTCGGCGCCCGTCCCGCCGGAGAGCCTCTCGTCCGCAGCGTCGCCGTCGTCTGCACCGAGGGAGAATGGCCGGCGGTCGAGCGCGCCCAGCTGCAAAAGATCGGCCGCATCGTGGACGCCGATCCTCTCCTGCAGGCGGCCGTCGGGGGACAGCTGTCGTCGGCCTTCGCGCCGCTGCTCGCGGAGCGACTGCGCGCCATGAACCCCGGCGCTGACGACAGCGAGGTCGCCGTCGTCTCCTCGCTGGCGGTCATGTGGTCGAACGCCGCTTTCTCTCGCCTGATCGAGCGCGGCGGCACCGTGCGCGCCCACTTCGCCGCAGTGATCGGCGCGACAAGGAAGGTGGCGCTCGAGACCCCCTAGGCCCTTCGTCAGGCCGCAAGCCGAGCGGGATCGAAGCCGAACACCCTGGCGGCGTTGCCGCCCATGATGGCCGCCACCTCGGACTCGGGGACGCCGGCGAACTGGGCCGTGGCGGATTGCGCCGAGTGGGGCCAGGTGCCCTCGGGGTGCGGGTAGTCGTTCCCCCACAGGAGACACTCGACCCCGGTCACGTCCCGGTTGCGGACGGCCACCGGGTCCACCATGAAGGTGGCGTGGCACTGGCGACGGATGAACTCGCTCGGCTTGGCCGAGAGCGCCGACTTGGCGTACATGGCGTGGTCCGCGTAGACCTCGTCGGCCTGGGTCATCACCCAGGCCAGCCACGACGCCCCCGTCTCGATCACGACCACCCGCAGCTCGGGGAAGCGGTCGAGCACCCCGCCAGCCGCCAGCGCCAGGAGCACCCGGGGCCCGTCGAACTGGGCGGCAAGGACGTAGTTGAGGACGTGGGCTCCGGGGCCGTGCGAGAGCCGGGGGTCATAGCCCGTTCCCGAGTGGAAGGTGACGGGAAGGCCGAGCTCGCTGGCGCAGGCCCAGAAAGTGTCGAAGGCCGGCGAGTTGTAGTCGGCGCCCTCCACGCGTGACGGCAGCGACAGGGCCCGCATGCCGCGCGCGGCCACCCGCCGTGCCTCGGCAACGGCGGCCTCGACGTCGGCCATGGGGATCATGGCCACCGGGAGGGTGCGGTGCTCCGCCGAGAGCGTCTCGCACGCCCAGTCGTTGTAGGCCCGCGACAGCTGGACCTGCAGGGCCGGGTCGCCGACGAAGGCGGTCGTGAGCGCCCAGTTCGGCAGCACGACCTCCCCGGCCACGCCGTCGCTCTCCTGCTCCCGGCGGCGCTGCTCGAGGTCCGGGCCCCCGACGACGGCCAGGTCGAGCTCGCTCGCCTTCATGAGCTTTCGCGGGGCGATGCCCTCGGCGTGCAGCGTCCGCCAGCCGTCGCGGTTCACGATCGTCGGGACCCGGTCACGGAAGGCGGCGTCGACACGCTCGGCGTAGAGCTCCAGGGGCTCGGTCACGTGCGAGTCGGCGGAGATGTAGCCGGCCATGGTCATGCCTCCTTCATACGCGGACGGAAGACGGGCAGGGCCACGCCCTCGCCCGCCGGGTCGAAGTGCACTTCGACGGGCAGGCCGATGACGAGCGCCTCACGCTCGACATCGGTCACCTGGGTGAGCAGCCGGACCACGCCATTGGTGCCGTCGAGCTCGACGACCGAGACGTTGTAGACGCCGAGGGAGGCGAGCGCCGGGACGACGGGGCGATCGGTCCACGTATAGCTGTAGACCGTGCCGAACCCCGGATGAGGATCCCAGGCCCACTCCAGCGAGCCGCAGGCGTAGCAGACCTCGGTCGGCGGGTGGCGGTGGACCCCGCACGCCGCGCAGACCTGGACAACGAGTTCCCCGCGGCCGGCGGCGAGCCAGTAGCCCTCGGTCGTCGGGTCCGGCTGGGGACCCGGCAACCCGGGCATGCGGGCGCTCACCTCTCCCCCGTGAGGATCATCCCGCTGGTCGGGGCCGGTCCGGCTCCGCCTGCCACCAGCACGTTGGTCGCTCCCTGGATCTGGTTGACGGCCGTCCCGCGGATCTGGCGGACCGCCTCGTTCACGTGCGTCATCCCGTGCGTGTAGGCCTCGGCCAGGTTGCCGCCGTGGGTGTTCACGGGGATCGGTCCCCCGAGGCCGAGGTTCCCGCCCGCCGCGTAAGGCCCGCCCTCGCCCTTGCGGCAGAAGCCGAAGTCCTCGAGTGTCATGACCACCATGCCGGTGAAGTGGTCATAGATCATCGCGGCGTCGATGTCTTCCAGGCCCAGCTTCGAGTGGCGGTAGAGCTCCTCCGCCACCACCCGATGGCCGCTCGACGCGAAGTCGTGGTCGGGCTGGTTGTAGAAGCTCATGAGGGCATTCCCGAAGCGGAATGGCGCCCCGGCCGCCGCGGCGGATATGTAGGCGGGCTTGCCTGGCGCGTCGGCAGCCCGCTCGGCCGAGGTGATCACGACCGCACAGCCGTAGTCCGACTCCATGCAGAAGTCGAGGAGCCGCAGCGGGTCGGCGATCATGGCGCTCGCCTGGTGGTCGGCCACGGTGATCGGCTCGCGGAAGCGGGCAAGCGGGTTGGTGCGGGCCATGTTGCGGGCATTGATCGCGACGTGAGCCAGCTGCTCGCTCGTCGTGCCGTAGAGGTGCATGTGGCGGCGCACGGCCAGGGCGAACATCTGACCGGGCGACTGCAGGCCGTAGGGTACGGAGAAGGCCATCGGCCCTCCCACTGCCGCCACCCCCTGGCCGATCTGGCCGAAGGACTGGCCGTAGCGCTTGGTGTGCTCCATGGTGGCCACCTTGTGGACCACGACGTAGTCGGCCTGCCCGGAGGCGACAGCCATGGCGGCGTTCTGGAAGGCCCCGCACATCGAGGCCCCGCCGCCGCCCCAGGTCTGGGCGGCGTAGCGCAGCCGGCGGGCCCCGAAGGCGGCCATGAGCTCGGCCGGCTCGACCGACGAGTAGTAGGAGCTGTAGCCGTCGACGTCCCTGGGGCTGATGCCGGCGTCCTCGCAGGCGCCCGTGATGGCCTCGACGGCCAGGCGCACGAGACCCTTGCCGGCGAGCTCGCCCCGCCGCCCGAACGGCACCGCTCCGACGCCGACGATGGCCGCTTTGTTGCGCAGCTCAAGCACGCATCCCTCCCCTTCTCGCACCCGGCCGGCGCGCGGGGTCCGGCCGGCCGCCCGTTGGACGCTTCACAGGCCCTCCGCCTCGAGCTCGGCCAGGATGGCCCCCGTCTGCTCGCCGAGGAGGGGAGCAGGCCCGAGCACTGAGCGGCTCCTCGAGAAGGTGGTGAGGGCGCTGGGCCGGGGGTACTCCTCCATGGCGGGGTGCCGGGCCGTGGTGACCACGCCGAGCTCGGTCCCGAGCGGCCCGAGCATCACCGTCATCTCCACTCCCTGCGGTGATACCTCGACGCAGCTCACCCCGTCGGCGAGGAGGCGCTCCTGCCAGCGGGCGGCAGGCTCGGCCAGGAACGCCGCCTCGAGCTTGGTCTCGAAGCCTGCACCGGCCAGATCGACCCCGGTCGCCACGGCGAGCGCCGCTCGTTCACGCTCGCCCTCCGCCGCCAGCAGGACCCATCCCTGCGCCGTCTCATAGAGACGGTGCAGCGGGCCCACGCCCATGAGCTCCTCGTCGGGCGCCGGGGCGCGGGTGCCCGGGCCCGCCACCAGCCAGTCCCCGAGTGCGTGGCTCATCGTCGAGAGCATCGAGGTCCGCAGGACGTTGCCGCCGCCGAACCGCCGCCGGCCGAGCAGGCCGAGCAGGATGGCCGTGCCCACCCCCAGGGCAGCGAAACCGTCGGCGTTGCCGATGCCCATGGCGGCGCTCGACAACTTGACGGCCGTGCGCTTGACGGTCATCTCGTCCAGGTCGGGGCCGTCGGGCACGGCGCCCCAGCCGCCGGCGTTGCGCACGGCCAGACCCGAGGCCGCCCCGATGGTCGGGGCAAAGGCCGGCCGGTGCCCGCACGGAGGGCCGTCACCATAACCCGGAGAGCTCACGTAGATGAGATCGGGGTTGATGGCCAGCAGGTCGGCTGCCGTGCAGCGCAGGCGCTCGGCAACCCCCGCCCGGTAGCTCTGCAGGACCACGTCGGCCTTGCGCGTCAGCTTCCCGAGGACCTCCTGGCCCTCGGGCGTGGCGAGATCGGCGACGATCGACTCCTTGCCCTGGAGCACCTTGATACCGCCGAGCTCGGGGATGCCCACGACGTTGCGGATGGGGTCGCCCTCCGCCGGCTCGATCTTGATGACCCGGGCGCCCTGCTCGGCGAGCAGGGTCGCGCCGTACGGAGCGGCGTAGAAGGTGCCGAGCTCGATGATCGTGACGCCGGCCAGTACGGGCTCGTTGCCCGCGTCCGCTGGGGTCGGGCGCGCCTCAGCGGGCTGGTGGACGAACCGGTCGGTGTCGGCGCCGAGCCGGGGTCCCGGCCGGGGGACGAACGCCGGCCAGGTGCTCCCCTCCACCAGGGCGCCCGGCGTGAGGGCGCCGTCCTGGCCCTGAGCCAACCGGTGATCGGCGAGAAGCTGCGGGTGCTCGAGGGCGGTGCGCTCGTTGCGGAACTCTTCGGCCCAGACGTCGGGATCGGCGTCGAACACCGCTCGCCACTGCGCCGCAGTCCGGCTCCGCACGGCGCGAAGCAGCGTCTCCCAGAAGCGCACCCGCACGGCGGGGTCCTCGGAGACGGCCGACTGCTGGACGCCCGGGTCGTCCGGGTCGAGGCCGCACGCCCTGAGGAAGGCATGCCAGAGCCGCTCTGTGGTCTGGGAGAACTGCAGCCATTTCCCGTCCTTCGCCAGCGCTACCAGCAGGCGGAAGAAAAAGGGCGTGTTCGGCACGAGGGTCCCCGGGTCGACGGCTGGCTCCAGTTCGAACGCCGAGGCGTGGCGAAGGGCGAGGACGTGGATCAGCCAATTCCACGTGTCGAAGGCGAGCAAGCCCTGGACGAGGCTGGTGCGCACGCGCTGGCCGCGCCCGCTGCGCTCGCGTTCCAGGAGCGCCCCGAGCGCTCCCTGCAGGGCGAGGTGGGCCGCGCTCACCGAGCAGTACGGCGTGCTGACAAAACAGGGACCCGGACGGGCGGACAGGTTGGCGAAGCTCGCTGACCCGCCAGCGCGCGCCATGACCACCGACTCCCAGCCCTTGAGGCCAGCAAGTGGCGACTGGTCGCCGAACGCGCTGATGCGCACCTGGACGAGGCCCGGGTTGCGCGCCTCGAGGATCTCGGGCGCCAGGCCGAGCCTTGCCGCCACGCCGCTGCCCCAACCGTCGACAAAGACGTCGCTGCGGCCGAGCAACCGCCGCGCTCGCTCCTGCCCCTCAGCGTCACTCAGGTCGACGAGCACGCTGTGCTGGCCCCGGGACCAGTACCCCCAAGCCGGGTGGTTTCGCAGGGGAGAGCCAGCCGGGGGCTCGAGCAGGAGCACCTCGGCGCCGTAATCGGCGAGCACCTGGCCTACGATGGCGGCCGGGAGGGCGTTGGCCGTGCTGACGACCCGAAGACCGTCCAGGGGCAGCGGATCCCTCCTGCGGGGCTCGGTCACTGACCCCGCGTCGTCGATCGCACTCCCGGCGGTGCGACGCTGTCCGGCGCGCACATGAGCTGCTGGTGTCATGCAGAACCGGCTTCCCCACAAACTGCGACTAGTCGCAGCTTCGCACATCCGGCGAGCTGTGTCACCCATCTTGAGAGCAACTACAGTCATCGCGACAGATTCGGCCGCCGCTTGCCGCTCCTTTGTGCCGGGTGCCCGGTGCGCACCGATTGCCGCAGCTACGCCATCGAAACCGGACAGGCCGCCGGGGTCTGGGGTGGCGCCAGCGAGGGCGGTCGGGGTCGCCCTGAATTGTTATGACGCAGGCCTGGCGGCAGCCCGGCCCGGCAATACGTTCGGCGAATGGCGTGACCGGTGAATGATCGTCTGCCATGCCATTTACTCGCTTAAAAGGGCCGAGGGCGGGTATCTCCGGTTACCCCTGCAGCCGGGAGGGGGGATCCGCGGCGCGGAGTGAGGGAGGGAGATGCCCGTCCCCGACGGATCGATAGTACGCCTCTATTTCGTTGGTGCAGAACGCCCTGCTTGGCCGTCTCCTCGCTCATGCCCATCCTCCGCGCGACGGACTTCATTGGCATGCCGGCGGCATAAACCCGCAGCGCGCTGGGCGAGGCGCGGCGAGATCGAATCCGTTCCCTTTTCGTCCGCCCGCGCAATCCCGTCTGCAATCGCGCGGCTACCGGCCGGCACGTGCGATCGGCGCGCGCCTGAGCGCCGATTCGCCCGGGTGGGCTCCGGGTACAGTAGCCTCGTGAACCGTCTTGGTGACCTCGAGCGCGCGATCATGGACGTACTCTGGGAGAGTCGCGATCCGCTCACGGTCCGGCAGGTCAGCGATCGCCTGACCGAGCGGGATCTCGCGCACACCACGGTGATGACGGTCCT
>Ga0070699_100005282_pt1 | contig 11330 bp, 13 predicted proteins | sample KBSK1503metaG_FD_65473 | JGI IMG/M metagenome (GOLD analysis project Ga0070699, IMG submission 65473) | Corn, switchgrass and miscanthus rhizosphere microbial communities from Kellogg Biological Station, Michigan, USA - KBS K1-50-3 metaG | ecosystem: Host-associated > Plants > Roots >...
TCGATGACGAAAGGCTGGCCGAGCGCTTCCTGCAGTTTTTGCGCGACAACCCGCGCGGCGATATCGGTGGCCTGGCCCGGCGGCCACGGCACGATCACCTTGACTGGCCGGGTCGGATAGTTCTGCGCGCCGGCGAGGCCGGCGAACGCGATGAATGTGGCAGCGAGCGCGGTGCGCAGCATGGCCCTCTCCTCCATTGAGGGCCCTGATGCTATATCAACGCGGCGCGCCGGGCGGCGGCGAGGCGGGCACCGTCTTCCAACCCTCCGGGCACTGGCTCACATACGGGTAGTAGCCCTTCGCCGAGTCGCAGTAGTACCAGACGGCCGGCGCCTGCGCGCCCGGGCTGCCCGCGGGCGCCTGCGGCGCTACGGGCGCGGGCGCCTGCGGCGCGGCGCTCGGCGGCGCCACTACTTCATAGCCCGTCGGCTGCTGCGCGTAATAGACGTCATTCGCGTAGTAGTAAGGCACGCCGCCGTAATACACGACCGTATAGCCGGGCGGCAGCGCCGGCACGAGCACGCCGACCGGCGGCTGCACCACGACGTAGCGCGGGCCGGCGTGCTGGTACCACACGCCGGAGTGGAACCAGAACTGGCCGCCGCGGAATGTGACCGCGATGTTGCCCGGCGGCAGCACATCGATCGCGTAGCCGCGCGCCGGGTAGTAGCGGTTATGGTGGAAGCGATCGTCGTAGACCCAGTGCGGGGTCGCAAACCGCTCCCGCTCGTGCTCGCGCACGACGCGCCGTTCCTGCGCCTGGGCGCCGGCCGCACTCGCCAGCGTGGCGACGGCGAACACTGCAGTGGCAATGCGTTTATTCATCGTCTTCTCCTTCGCATCGCATCCTAGGGACCGGGATGCGAAGTTGCGTCGCCGATTTGTATCGGTTCGTTACGAAATCGGTGCCTGACACCGATTTCAGATTAAGTCGTCGAGCAGGATCGGCAGCTTGCGCACACGCCGGCCGGTCGCGTGGTAGACGGCGTTGGCGATGGCGCCCGGGATGCCGGTGATGCCGATCTCGCCGATGCCGCGCGCGCCCACCGGGTTGAAGCGCGTGTCGTCCTCGTCGCAGAAGAAAACGTCGATCGTGCCGATGTCGGCGTTCACCGGCACGTGGTATTCGGCAAGGTTGGCGTTGACGATGCGGCCCTCACGCAGGTCGAGGTGCGTCTCCTCCAGCAGCGCCATGGAGACGCCCCACACCAGCCCGCCGATGAGCTGGCTCCTCGCGAGCTTGGCGTTCATCAGCCGGCCGACGCTGTAGCCGGCGACGATGCGCGGCACGCTGATGCGGCCGAGGTCCTCGTCGACGCGCACTTCGCAGAACACGCCGCCGAAGGAGCGCGTTGCGTAAGCTTCCTTCCCGCGCTCCTCGGGCTCCTCATGCGCACTCGCCTCGAGCGGCGCGCCGCCCGCCCGCGCGAGCAGGGCGGCGTAGCTCTCGCGCCGCGCGGGGTCCGATTTCAGGCTGAGCCAGCCGTTCTGCGCGACGACGTCCTGCTCATTGCCGGGAGCGAAGAGCGCAGCGAGCTTGGCGCGCACGCCTTCGCACGCCGCCTTGACTGCCGGCGCGACGCTCGCCACCGTGGTCGAGCCGCCCGACACACCCGCTGGCGGCATGAGGGTATCGCCAAGCTCGAAATCGATGCGCTCCGGTGGCAGACCGAGCGCATCCGCAGCGACCTGCGTCATGACCGTATAGGTGCCGGTGCCGAGCTCCTGCGTGCCCGAGCGCACGAGGGCGGTGCCGTCGGGAAGCAGGCGCGCGCTCGCGCTCGCCGGTCGCCGATGCGCAGGATACGTGGCCGTTGCCATGCCCCAGCCGACGAGCGCGTGCCCGTCGCGCATCGAGCGCGGCTTCATCGGCCGCTTCGCCCAGCCGAAGCGTTCGGCCGCGTCCGCGTAGCACTCGCGCAGCATCTTGCTCGACCACGGCTTGCCGGTGCGCGGATCGGCCTCGGCGTAGTTCGCGAGCCGCAGCTCCAGCGGATCCATGTCGAGCGCATACGCCAGCTCGTCCATCGCCGATTCGATGGCGAAGGTGCCGCTCGATTCTCCGGGTGCTCGCTGGAAGGTCGGCACGCCGACGTCGAGGGCGGCGAGGCGCTGCGTCGCCGCGACGTTGCCGCAGGCGTAGAGCTGGCGCGTCGGCATCGACGAGGGCTCGACGAAGTCCTCCATCACCGCAGTATGGGAAATCACGTCGTGCCGGATGGCGACGAGCTTGCCGTCTTTCTGCGCGCCGAGCGCGACGCGCTGCTCGGTCTGCGGCCGGCCACCGACCGGCCCGAACATCTGCGGCCGCGCGAGCGAGAGTTTCACCGGGCGTCCGGCGCGCTGCGCCGCCATCGCCGTGAGCACGACGTGCGACCAGGTCGAGCCTTTGCAGCCGAAGCCGCCGCCGACGAAAGGCGACACGACGCGCACGCGCTCCGGCGAGATGCCGAGCGTCTTCGCCACCGCCTCGCGCACGCCGGAGATGTATTGCGTGGAGTCGTAGAGCGTCAGCCGCTCGCCCTCCCATGCTGCGATCGTCGCGTGCGGCTCCATCGGGTTATGCGTCTGCATCGGCGTGGTGTAGGTCTGCTGCACGCGCAGCTCGGCGGCGGCGAGCGCCTTGTCGGCGTCGCCCCACGCGACGTCGGGCTCGCCCTGTGGCATCTGTTTCGGCGGATGCGCCGCGCCTTTCGCCTGCTCGAAGTCGAGCTGCGCGCGCGCTTTGCGATAGCGCAGCTTGACCAGGCCGGCGGCAGCGACGGCATGCTCGAAGGTGTCGGCTACCACCAGTGCGACCGGCTCGCCGTTGTAATGCACGACGTCGTCCTGCAGGAGCGAAAGCGTGCGCCCGGCGGGCGGCTTGATGAACGCCTTGCCGCCTTGCGGCAGCTTGGGCGCGTTGAGATGCGAAAGCACGAGGACGACCCCCGGCGCCTGCTGCGCCACGCTCGCGTCGATCGAGGCGATGCTGCCCTTCGCGATCGTGCTCTGGACCATGACGGCGTGCGCGAGGCGTGGAAGCTGGAACTCCGCCGCGTAGCGCGCCTCTCCGGTGACCTTGAGCGGACCGTCGGTGCGGTCGATCGGCTGGGTGACGACGCTCATGCCATGCCTCCTGCGGTCTGCAGCGCGCGCACGATCGCGCGCTGCGCGAGCTCGACCTTGAACGCGTTGTCGCGATAAGGCTTGGCCCCTTCGACGGCCGCTGCCGCGGCCTTGCGCAGCAGATCGGTGCTCAGGCTGCTGCCGATTAGAAGAGCCTCGGCTTGCGTCGCACGCCACGGCTTGTGCGCCACGCCGCCCAAAGCGATGCGTGCGCCACGCACCCTGTTGCCCTGCATGTCGAGCGCCGCGGCGACGGAGACGAGCGCGAACGCATAGCTCGCGCGATCGCGCAGCTTGAGATAGTGCGCCTTCGTGAATTGCGAGGCCGGCAGATCGACGGCGGTGATCAGCTCGCCGTGCTCGAGGTTGGTGTCGCGCTGCGGCGTATCGCCGGGCAAGCGATGGAACTCGCGCATGGGAATCGCGCGCTCGCCCTGTGGCCCGTGCACGCGCACCGTGGCGTCGAGCGCGGCAAGGGCGACCGCCATGTCCGAGGGATGCACCGCGATGCAGCTCGGGCTCGCGCCGAGGATGGCGTGGATGCGGTTGTAACCCTCGAGCGCGGCGCAGCCGGAGCCCGGATTGCGCTTGTTGCAGGCGCCGAAGGCGGTGTCGTAGAAGTAATAGCAGCGCGTGCGCTGCAGGAGATTGCCGCCGACCGTCGCCATGTTGCGAAGCTGCGGCGATGCGCCGGCGAGCAGCGCCTGCGAAAGCAGCGGATAGCGCGCGCGCACGAGCTGGTGGTTCGCGGCATCGCTGTTCGCCGCCATCGCGCCGATGCGCAGGCCGCCGTCGGGAAGCTCCTCGATCGCGGCGAGCGGCAGCCGCGTCACGTCGATGAGGCGCCGGGGTTGCTCGACGCCGCCTTTCATCAGATCGAGGAGGTTAGTGCCGGCGCCGAGGAAGCGGCTGCCGGCCGCGCCGCCTTCGCGCAGCGCCGATTCGACGTCGCTCACGCGCACGTAGGAGAAGGAGTTCATGCCGCGCCTTCGGCTTTCTTCACCGCGGCGACGATGTTGGGATAGGCGCCGCAGCGGCAGATATTGCCGCTCATGCGCTCGCGGATCTCGTCGTCGGTGAGCCGCACGGGCTCAAGCTTGCGCACATCGGGTGTCACGGCGCTCGGCGCACCCGCCGCCGCTTCGGCGAGCAGCGCCACCGCCGAGCAGATTTGCCCCGGCGTGCAATATCCGCACTGGAAGCCGTCGTGCTCGACGAATGCGGCCTGAACGGCATGCAATTTGCCGGCGCGCGCAAGTCCCTCGACGGTGACGATATCGTCGCCCTCGTGCGCGAGCGCGAGCGAGAGGCAGGCATTGATGCGCCGGCCGTTCGCGAGCACGGTGCACGCGCCGCACTGGCCGCGATCGCACCCCTTCTTCGTGCCCGTGAGACCGACGTATTCGCGCAGCGCGTCGAGCAGCGTGACGCGCGGCTCGAGCGCGAGCACGTAAGGCCGGCCATTCACGTTGAGGGTGACCGACTGCACGTGCTGGCCAGCCGCCGCCCGCTCCGCCGCCTCGCGCACCGGCGTCTGCGCCGCGCCACGGGGCACGGCCCCATAGGCCGCCGCCGCCGCGGCCGACTGCATGAAGCGGCGCTTGGAGAGGTCCATGGGGCGCGGCCGTGCAAGCGACGCGCCCGTGTTGCACGAAAATCGCGCTTCATGCGCGATTCCGGGGTCTTTCTGGCAGGGGCCTGACAGCGATTGCGTAACCCGCGTCAATGCCGCGCTAGGCCTGTCACACGCGCGCTACAGCGCCCCTTGCTGAGTGGAGTATCGATTACAAACCCGCCCGCCTGTAAGGTGGCTTCTCGGTGAAACGGCTCATTTTCATATTGGCATCGCTCGGCACGCTCGCCGGCTGCTCCTCGCTGCTGCCGAAATCGCAGGAGACGGCCGGCGATGCGACCAACGCCTGGCAGAGCTACCACGAAGCCGAGCAGGCGCTCAACCGGATCGCGCCGGGCAAGACCACGGTGGCCGAATTGCGCACGCTGCGGCTCGATCCGCGCACGAACCCGAACATCACCCTCATGCAGCGCTACGAGATCCTGCAGATGTTCATGGTCAATAAAACCGTGACGGCGAACGATCTCGACGACGGCGTGCGCGAGTGCCTCGCGGCCGATACGCGCTGCATCGGCTGGCGCATCGACCAGACCGCGACGCAGAAAAAGCGCAACGGCAACGCGGCGCTCGACCTGCTGAGGATGCGCCGCGAAACGCATACCTCGGGCTGGCATTTCACGGCGCTGCTGCTCATCAGGGACGGCGTCGTGCTCTACAAGCTGAGCGGCGGCCAGCCGCTCATCCACGAGATCGCGGAAACCGAGGACGCGCTCGGCCCGCTCGGCGCGATCGGCAGCAAGCTGAACCAGATCAACGGCATCGACGTCACCGACGTGAGGAACGGCATCGCCGGCGGCGGCAACGCCGGGCACGTCCAGGCGACGACCGCCGTCGGCGTGCGCAGGTAGCCCGCTATTTCTTGACCAGTCCGGCGGCGCGCGCGATCTCGAGCACGCGGCGATGCTCGTCGCGCATGTCGGCGACGAGCTTTTCCGGCGGCGCGTAGTCGGCGGCGATGCCGAGCGGCTTGAGGTGGCCTTCGACCTCGGGCGAGCGGATCGCTTCTGCAAGCGCCGGCACGAGCACCTTCGTCACTTCCGGCGCCACGTCCGCCGGTGCAAAGATTCCCGTCCACACATCGAACAGCGGCTGCGAATAGCCGAGCTCGGCGAAGGTCGGGATGGCGGGCAGCTCGGGCCACTTGGTCGAGATGACGAGGCCGCGCACGGCGCCGCTTGCCAGGTGCGTGGTCATCGTGCCGAGCGCGAGGATCACGCCCTCGATGTGGCCGCCGCGCATCCCCGTGACCGCCGGAGCAGCGCCGGTAAACGGCACCATGGTGAGGCCCGCGCCGGTGAGGTGGTTGATGAGGCGGATGCAGAAATCGCCGACCGAGCCGATACCGGCAGTGCCGATGCGCACCTTGCCCGGATTCTTCTTCGCGTAGTCGATCATCTCGCCAAAGGTCTTGTACGGCAGGCCGGCATTCACGGTCAGAATGCTCGGCGAGCGCATGGCGCGCGCGAGCGGCGTGAGATCGTGGAACGCGTCGTAGCTCGCCACCTGCGGCTCGATAATCGCGCGGAAGACGAGTGCGGCATTGTTCGGGATGCCGATCGTCGAGCCGTCCTTGGGCGCCTTCACGAGCACGCTGGTGCCCAGGGCGCCGCCCGCGCCGGGCCGATTGAGCGGCACCATCGGCACCTTCAGCTCGCGCTCGAGGGCGGCGCCGATGACGCGCGCCGCGATGTCCGTTGCATCGCCTGCGGCGAGCGGGATGATGAGCGTGATCGGGCCCGAGGGATAAGCCTGCGGCGCCGCCGGCGCCGCGAAAGCGATGAGCGCGCCGGCTAGGCAGGCGCGGGCCAGCTTAATTATCATTGCGGTCCTCCTCCTCTGATCGTAACCCAACTGCCATGGCCGCTCCTGTCGTCAACATCTCGCCCAACAACCCGGTCTTCGACCTGCCGATCTACGTCGCACGCGACGAAGGCCTCTTCGCCAAAGCCGGCATCGAAGTGCGCTTCCAGGCGAAATATTCCGAGCGCCGGCCCTCGGACGCAGACCCGTTCCAGCGCCTGAAGGAAGCGCTCTTCGAGCAGGGCAAGGCAGACGTCTACAACCTGTGCGAGTGGGCGGGCATCGACCGCAGCGAAAAGAGCGCGCGCGGCGCCCAGGTGCTCGCGCTAAGGCCCGCCGTCGGCGCGCAGGCGATCCTCAGCTTCGACAAGCGCCTGCAGGAGCCGCGCGACCTCGCCGGCGTGCCGATCGGCGTCAACGACCGCACGGGCTCGCATTACACGACGCTGCAGAGCCTGGACGGCGTGCTCGCGCGCGCCGAGATCGCCGTCGAGCATCTCGGCGTTCCCGAGCGCCGCTACCAGGCGCTGAAGGAAGGCTCGAGCCGCGCGACGGCCGTGATGGAGCCCTTCATCAGCCTCGGCCTCAAGGAAGGCGCGCACATCGTCGACCTGACCTTCTACCGCGGCGCCGAGGTGATCGCGCCGCACCTCACGACCGAGCAGCGCAGCGCGTACTTAGATGCGATCAACGAGGCGGCCGACCGCATCATGGCGGACTTCGGTAAATACAAGCATTACGTCACCGAGCAGACCAAGGGCGCGCTCGCGCCGCAGGAAATGTCGAGCCACTTCGTGCGCTACACGCACTACATGGTCTACGAGCCGCGGCGCTTCCAGCAGGTGTACGAATGGATGCGCTCGTGGGGCCTCGCCTCCGGCGACGCCGACCACGCGCGCGTGGTGGCGACCCTCTAGTTGTTGGCTTTGAAGTCCTCGTCGAGAAACTGCTGCACCGCCTGGAAGAGCTGCATGCGGTTCTTCTCCATGATGACGGTGTGCGTGCCTTCGCCGATCTGCACGTAGCGCTTGTAGGGCGCGCTGGTCAGCTTCTCGAAATACGCGTACAGCATGTAGCTCGGCAGGTCGTGGTCCCATTCGGCGTGCGCGAGGAACGTCGGCACGCGGATGTCGCCCGGGTTGTAGAGCGGCTTGCCGGCGGACCAATACTCGCGTCCATCCAGAATCACGCCGTTCGGCGCGCGCAGCACCGGGGGTGATTGTTTCGCGCCGACGGGATCGGTCGCGAACGTCGCGTCCGCCCACGCCTCGTACCAGCCGGCAGGAATCAGCGTCGCTTTCTTGTCCTCGGGCACGCCGGTCAGCCAGCGGGCCTTCGCATCGGCTTTCGTCACCGTGCGATAAGCGCCAAGGCCGCCTCCCTTGTCGGTGAGCGAAGGGGCGTTGCGCACCCAGCCGGGCGCGTAGAGCACGAGCTTGTTCACCTTGTCGTTGTTCTGCGCGGTGTACCAGCCCATGATCGTCGTGCCCCACGACCACCCGAGCAGGTTCACCTTCTCGACGCCGCGGCGCTTACGGATGAACTCCACCGCGCTCGCGACGTCTTTTACCGCCGTCTCGGTGCGCACGATCGGCGCGTTGTCGGCAGCCGGTCGTTCCATTTCCAGCGGACGTGTCGACTTGCCGTAGCCGCGCACGTCGACGAGGTAGACGTCGTAGCCGTGCTGGGCGATGTAGTCCATCCAGGAGAGGCCGTTGAGGCGCAGATCAAATGCGGTCTCCGCCGGATAGGTCGCGCCGTGCACATAGAGGACGATCTTCCCCCCGGGAAACTCACGCATGCCCTCCGGATGCTTGTTGCGCACGTACAGGCTGATGCCGGGATCGCCGGCCGGCACCATGAATTCCTCCATCACGATCTTGGCGTCCATCGCGCGCGCGCCATTCATGAAACACAACGTGAGCAAAAGGCTGCACCAGCGCATCGTCATCTCCTCCCCAGGAAAAGCCTGAGGCACTATACGCTCCGCTACCCTTCAATCAACGGGAGATCGACATGCCGCGTGCCCCCCTGAGCGCGATCGTTCTCGTCCTGCTCGCGCTGCCTGCGCGTGCGCAGCTCATCACGCACCGCGACCTGAGCTATCCGATGGCGCTCAGCATCGCGAGCAGCGCGCTCGATGCGTGCAAGGCGCGCGGCTACCCGGTGTCGGTCGTCGTCGTCGATCGCGGCGGCGACACCATGGTCGCGCTCAAGGCCGACGGCGCCGGCCCGCACACCATGGAGAACGCGCGCCGCAAGGCCTACACCGCGCGCACCTTCAGGATGACGACGCAGCAGTTCATCGAGGAGATGAAGACGCGACCCACGCGCCGCGAGCAGACGACGCTCCCCGGCGTGATCGCAATCAACGGCGGTGTGCCGATCAAGGTCGGCTCTGACGTGATCGGTGGCGTAGGCCTCTCAGGCTCGCCGGGTGTCGACGAGGAATGCGTCAACGCCGGCCTGGAGAAAGTGAAGCAGTACCTGCAATAAAAAAGCGGGCCTCTCGGCCCGCTTTGGCTTCACTTCACTCTGTGCTGCGCTTAGTCGGCTTCCTTGCCGCCGCCTTTATGTTCGCTTTGTTTGGCGCGCGCATTGTCGCGGCCCTGCTTGCCGTGCTCGCCCGCCGCCTGGTCGGCGCGGTCTAGGCCGCGCAGCTTCTGGTCGTCGCGGTCGCGGTCGCCATCGCGGTCACGGTCGGTCGCGCCGGAAGCCGCCGAGGTCGTGCCCGAGGACTTCGTGGTGTCGATCGACTGCGAGGAGCTGCTCGTGCTGCCGCTTGCCGACGGTTGCGTAGACGACGTCGAGCCCGACGCGCTGCCGGAGCCGGACGACTGGCTCGTCTGCGCGCCTTGCGTCATCGTCGATGACGGGTTGGTGCTGGTCGCGTTCTGGTCGGCGCTAGCCGAGCCAGTCGACACGCCCTGGTCGCCCGTGCCGAGATTTACGCCTGCGCCCACGTTCGCGCCCGCGTTCACGTCGGTGTTGCTGATGCCGACGTTCGCGTCGACGCCCACGTTCGGGTTGACGTTCACGCCGCCCGACGGCGCGGTGCTGGAGCCGCTAGAGCTGCTCGGCTGCGAAGTGCCGGACTGGCTCGACGTCGAGCTCTGGTCCGTTGTCGTCGAGGACGACTGGGCGAACGCCGGGCCGAACGCGCCCATGACGGCCGCCGCTGTAATACTTACTGCGAGATGCTTGACTCTCATGGTTCTCCTTTCAAACGAGATGGTGCAGGCAGATGCCGCAAGGCCTGTGCCGAGCCTTAAGCGCTCGTAGGTGAATTCCCCACAGTTAAAATCCGCGCATGAGCGAGGCAAAGCACCCGCACGACATGGGCGGCGAGGACGGCGGTCCGGTCGACACGGTCGATCACGGCATGAAGTTCTGGGAGAAGCAGGCGAACGCACTGCGCAACACGCTCACCAGCCGCAAGCTCGTGCGCATCGATGAGCTGCGGCGCGCCGCTGAGGACCTGGGCCCGCGCTATCACGAGCTCGAGTACTTCGAGCGCACGACCGAAGCGCTGCGCAGCGTCCTGATCGAGCACGGCTTCTTCTCGCCGGAGGAGCTCGCTCGCAAGATCGCCGAAGTGCGACGCCGTTATGACGCTGCCTAGCGCGTATACCGAGGCGCCGGCGCGTCGCTTCGGCCGCGGCGATCGCGTGCGCGTGAAGCAAACGCATCCGCCCGGCCATCGCCGCACGCCCCATTACATCCGCGGCAAGCCCGGCGTGATCGAGCGCGTGTGCGGCGCCTTTGCCAATCCGGAAGAGCTCGCCTACGGCTTCGACGGCGAGCCGAAGCGCGTGCTCTACCGCGTGCGCTTTCGCCAGCACGATGTGTGGCCGGATTACGCGGGCCCCAAGAGCGATTACCTGGAGCTGGAAATCTACGAGCACTGGCTGGAGGCGGCATGAAGCACCACGATCATTCACACGACCGCAGCTTTGACGAAGGCGCGCCGTCCGAGCACGAGATCATGAGCCGCGCGATCCAGGAGCTGCTCGAGGAGAAAGGCGTCATCACCGCCGAGCAGGTGCGCGGGCGCATGGAGCAGTTCGACGCCGATTTCCCGTACCGCGGCCCGCGCGTGATCGCGCACGCGTGGACGGACGCCGCGTTCAGAGCGCGCCTCCTCGAAGACGGCAAGCGCGCCTGCGCCGAGTTCGGCATCGACCTCGAAGCCGATCGCCTGATCGCGCTCGAGAACACGCCGCAGACGCACAACGTGATCGTGTGCACCCTGTGCTCGTGCTACCCGCGCGCGCTCCTCGGCATGCCGCCCACCTGGTACAAGAGCGAGAACTATCGCCGCCGCGTCGTGCGCGAGCCGCGCGCCGTGCTGCGCGAATTCGGTACCGTGATCGCGGAGCACGTCAGCGTGCGCGTGCACGACTCGAACGCGGATATGCGCTACGTGGTCGTGCCGATGCGCCCGGCGTGCACCGAGGGCTGGAGCGAAGAGCGCCTCGCCGGCATCATCACCCGCGATGCGCTCGTCGGCGTGACGCTGCCGAAGGCCTGACCCGGCTGTTGAAAAATTTACCGGCCGGCGCGGGAACGCGCTTTGCGAACGGCGCCGGCATGGGACTGGTGATCGTCGGGCTGGTGAGCGGCGTGCATCAGGCGCGCGGCCTCATCCGCGCGCTCGACGATGCCGGCTTCAGCGGCGAGGACATCGACATGAGCGGGGGCGTGCTCTCCGATCTCATCGCGCGCGGCGTGCCGACCGAGGAAGCGCACACCTTCGCCGAAGGCGTGCGCCGCGGGGGCGCCCTCGTCT
>Ga0070699_100005283_pt1 | contig 11330 bp, 13 predicted proteins | sample KBSK1503metaG_FD_65473 | JGI IMG/M metagenome (GOLD analysis project Ga0070699, IMG submission 65473) | Corn, switchgrass and miscanthus rhizosphere microbial communities from Kellogg Biological Station, Michigan, USA - KBS K1-50-3 metaG | ecosystem: Host-associated > Plants > Roots >...
ATGACGGTGCGGGCCATGAAGGCCGGTGCCGTCGATTTCCTCGCCAAGCCGTTTCGCGATCAGGATCTTCTGGACGCCGCCACCGCCGCGATCCAGCGCGATCAGAAGCGGCGCGAATACGAGAAAGCGGTCGCGGACCTGAAGGTGCATTTCGAGGCTCTTACCGCCCGCGAGCGGGAAATCATGGCTTTGGTGGCGAGCGGGCTGATGAGCAAACAGATCGCAGCCGAGGTCGGGCTGAGCGAGATCACCGTGAAGGTGCATCGCAGTCATCTTATGAAAAAAATGGGGGCGAGATCGGTGGCCGATCTGGTCAGAATGGCCGACTCACTTGGGGTGAAATGCGCCAAATCGCCGCCTTGAGCAAGCGACGCTCGCGCCTGACGCCACTTGCGAGCCAAACCGCGGACCTCTGTCCCACGGAAACCAGGTGTAGATTGCGCACTGCAACGAGCGAAATTAATTGATGACGTTCGCCAGTTTCGAAACCTAAGTATAGTTCTCCGTCCGCAAATCCCGCCCTAAGTTTAAGTGTGAGGCGACGCTGTCGGGGGCCCCCCCTGTGTTGGCCCGGGCTTCGAGAAAAGGTCAGGTCGCGTGGCAGAGGCTCTGATAATCTCGGTCATCGACGATGATCCTTCGGTACGTACCGCGACGGCACGGTTGCTGAGGTCGATGGGATTTTCGGTACACGCGTTCGCTTCGGCACAAGAGTTCTTGTCTTCGCCGCAGCTGAGCGAAACGTCCTGCGTCATTGCCGATGTGCAGATGCCCGGTATGACCGGCGTCGAGCTGCAAGACTATTTGATTGCCAACGGCCACACGACGCCGATCATTTTCATTACGGCGTTCCCGCAGGAGCGGGTGCGCCAGCGCGCCATGAAGGCCGGTGCCATCGATTTTTTGAGCAAGCCTTTTGATGAACCGCAATTCCTCCAATGTGTGGAGCGAGCTCTGATGAGGCGCCAAAAGCCGGCTCCTCCGCATGGCAGCGAGTAGTCTCGCGGCCGGTGCCGGGGTTTCGCGGCTACAACAGTTTCACAAAGAGTGTCGACGACGGTGCAACGACTTCGGTGCATCCCCGCTCCCATGGAAGAGGGAGCAGATCGAGCCGGCGGCTCACGAGGGGTCGCGCTGCTCAGACGCCGCCCGGCGGTACGTAGCAATAGACCTGCCCGCCCATCCCGATGAAGATGATGCCGTGACCGGTCGGATTCCCGTCGTCCCATTTGATCTTGTGGTTCGGGACGACAATCTTCTCGCCTGACCCCCGATGCGGGCGGCCGAGCGGGCCGTCCGGGCGCTCGTCGGTGATGATAGCCACGTAGCGATCCCCGTCCACCTCGAAACTGTCGGCCCAATAGGCGTCCGCTTCGCCACAGCACGACATGGTCGGAAGGTCGGGCTGCATGAGCTTCTGAAACCACGCACGTACGTGCGGCGGCGGGTTCTCCCACTGTCCAAAGTCCCGCGCTGCCGCCGGCGACGCTAGCAGCACGAGCGCAATGATGATGCCGCGCATATTCGCCTCTTCCGGCCACTAATCCGGCCTCCCCCAATGGGGGCTGGCCCAATCATTGAGTATGTTGACCAGGCGCGGACTTCGCTTGCGCGAAATTGCTGCGAATACGCCTGTTTTGCATCAATCGCCTGTGCATGGCCCGGCATCCCGGCATGATTTTGCACGGCGTGGGCGCGCATTCAGCTGCCCATCAAATCGCAACCAAAGTATGAGCCGGGCAACGGAGGTATGGAGAGCGACCAACCCGAGTATGTGCGGCCAAAACCACAGCGTCAGCTGCATTTACCTCTGTACGATTGAGACGCTGGGTGAGTGGCCAAATCGTCGTCGAGGGGAGGGGCTTCTTCTGGTGGAGGCGGCATATGAAATTCGTCTTGGTGAACGGTAGGAGGCCCCGTCCAGAGACTTGGTGCGCGTTGTGCTGCGAGCCAATCGGCGAAAGCTATCTGCGGGAGCTCACCACGCGCCTCTCCTATTGCAGTTACGAGTGCTACCACGGTCACTGCAAGCTCGCCGCGTCAACACTCACAGAACAGGCGAGGGCATCATGACGACGATCCGGGATGGGAATGGTGCTGCGAGGACCCGGTGGGGCAATAAGTTCTGCAAGCGCAGGTGCAAAGACGCCTACCTTCGCGAAATCATGCTGGATCGGACCACGGTCCAGCGCTGGTGCGGGCTGCTGGGCCTGATCTCGCGAAGTCGATCATTACCGGACCAGAAGGAAAGCTGTGTTGCGCCCGTGTAATGTTGGCCGAGGTGGCTCGAGCGCATTGGCAGAAACCCGCGGCAACCGCGCATGGAGATGCAACATGAAGAGGCTCATCGGTAAGATCCTGGTGAACTCCGCATTGCTCGCGGCGCTTGCGGCCGCCGAGAGCGCTTACGCTCAATCGAGGGAGGTCTTTGATGAGCAGAGCGCGCCCGCTCGCGCGGCTCCCGCCACCGTCGATGACTCCTGCCAGACGGGGAGTTACGGTCCGCCCGTTCGTGTTGAGCCGGGAGACGTGATCGAGGACGGGGAAGTGGTCGGTCGCGACCCCGATCCCAATATTCGTACCCAGCTTGAGCGGGAACACTCTCCTGGAGGCTACGACGAGTGCTGATGTGCCCGCAGGTCGCTCCCCTACCGGCGCAGCCCTTTCGGCTCATAGCCCATGGTCGCTTGAGGCGGCGGCGCCCACCCGCCATAAACTCATCAGTCGAGAATTCGATGTGAGCGGAAAGGGTTCCAGGCGTGAGCGGGCGCTCTAGCGAGGAGGCGCTGCATCGCATCGTGGTGGTCGGCGGCGGCGCGGCGGGGCTGGAGCTCGTCACGCAGCTCGGCGATCGCCTCGGCCGGCGCGCGCGGGCGTCGGTCACTTTGGTCGAATGTGCCCGCACCCATCTCTGGAAGCCGCTATTGCACGCGGTGGCTGCGGGCAGCATCGATCCCGGCGAATACGAGGTGAACTACCTCGCCCAGGCGCATTGGCACGCCTTCCGCTATCGCTTGGGCGAGATGATCGGGCTCGATCGCGCCGGAAAAGAGGTTCGCCTCGCCGCCACCTTCGACGACGAGGGGCGTCAGATCACGCCGCCGCGCTCCTTGGGATACGACACGCTGGTGGTCGCGATCGGCAGCGTGACCAATGATTTCGGGACACGAGGCGTCGCGCAATATGCGGTGCCGCTGGAAACGCCGGCGCAGGCGGGGCGCTTCAACCGCCGCCTGGTCAACGCCTGCCTGCGCGCGCAGACGCAGGAAGGCCCGGTGCGTGAGGGCCAGCTCCACGTCGCGATCGTCGGCGCCGGCGCGACCGGCACCGAGCTTGCCGCTGAACTCCATCGCACGACGCGCGAACTGGTCGCGTACGGGCTCGATCGCATCGATCCCCAGCGCGACATCCGCATCGTGTTGATCGAGGCCGCGCAGCGCATCCTGCCCGGCCTGCCGGAGCGCATCTCGGAGGCGACGCATCGCCTCCTCGACCAGCTGGGCATCGAGGTCCGCACCGGCGCCAAGGTGGACGAAGTGACAGGGCAGGGCCTCACGCTTGCCGACGGTTCGTTTGTAGCTTCGGAACTGGTCGTGTGGGCGGCGGGGGTGAAAGCCCCGGACGTGTTGCGGCAGCTCGATGGGCTCGAGATCAATCGCATCAATCAGCTCGTGGTCGAGTGCCGCCTGTCCGCGCCCAGGCACATCCACCACGGTGCCGCCGCGGGCGCAGGCCGCGCATCAGGAGGCCTCGCATATGGCACGGCAGATCGAGCGCCGCCTGCGCGGCCAGCCGCTGCGGCCTTACACATATCGCGATTTCGGCTCGCTGGTGTCGCTCGGCAAGTGGAGCACTGTCGGCAACCTGATGGGCTTCCTGTTCGGCCGCGGCATCTTCGTCGAGGGCGTGTTTGCGCAGATCATGTACCGGTCGCTGCGCCTATTGCACGAGCGGGCGATCAACGGCACCCCGCGCGCGGTGCTCGGGGTCCTCGCCCGCGCTCTGGCGCAGCGCACCGGCCCGCAGGTGAAGCTGCATTGAAGCAGCTTGGCGTGCCGAGGCGCGCAACGCTGAGCCGCTCACAGCAAGAACCCTCAAGCCGTATGGGATAGAAACGGTTACATCCCATCCGGTGCCTCGATGAGGCGCTGCGCCGCGCTCCCCGGACTAGTTTCTCAGAGACGCAATGTGCGCTTCGAAACAAGGAGGCATACGATGAAATACACTCTCATGATTTCAACGGCACTCGTTGTGGCGTTGTCGGGCATTGCCCAGGCTGGCCCGAGACTCACCGACAAGGATAATTGGCTTAATGAGGTCAATCGGCAAGAGCCGGGTGACCGGAGCATGAATTGCTACAATCCTTACATCGGGGATTGGAAACACGGATATCCCCGCGACGATGACAGCTGCTGAAACGGCCCCGTGTTCAGACGGTAGAGTTGATTGGGAGTCCAGGATACCCACCGCGCTGGCGATTGCTGGTGCGGCGGCCGAGCGCGAGGCTCGATCTCCACAGTGGCCGTCTGGCCGGCGGCGAGGGTCACGCCCTCGGGCACATTGCACCCGGCAGGTCGCTCGATCCCCGACATCAGCGCTGGCTGGAGCGGCCACTGGAAGTCATCGGGCAGATTGGCGCCCAAAAGCGGTCATTGGCGGCGTCGCTGCGCGCGGAGGCGACGGACATCGCACTAACTCGAAGGTGCTCCAAAAATTGCCGTCATGACTTTCTTCATGCCGGTCCCAATTTGAGGCGCCGCGCCTTCCTTTATCACGACTGTGCAGGTCATGCCCGCGCTGACCAAGACGCCGGGAGGCACGTGCGTGATGTGGATCCTGACAGGAATGCGCTGCGCCAGTCGCACCCAGGTGAATGTGGGATTGACGGAAGAGAGGAGCTCTGGGCCATCCTTGTTATCCTGGTCCGTGATGCCCATTGATATGCCTGAGACGGTTCCTTGCAGCGCAGGGGATCCGTCCATGAGGTAAATCTCGGCGCTCGCGCCGGGTCTGATGTGCGGGATCTTGGTTTCCTCGAAATACGCGCCGACCCGATACGAATCGCTGTCGATCAGGGCCATCACCGGCTTCCCTTGCGAGGCATAGGTGCCCGGTGCAAGATTGAGATTGGTGATGAAACCATTGACTGACGCGCGCACTTCGGTTCGCTTGAGGTTCAGAGCAGCGGTGTCGCGCGAAGCAATCGCCTGCTGGTAGTTGGCGGCTGCTGTTTCCGACTGTCGGCGCGCGTTGTCGAGGGTTTCGACAGTGACGGAATATCCGGGCGTCAGTTTCGAGCGCCGCTCGTATTGCTCGCGCAACATGAGATACTGAGCGTGCCGCGCCGCGAGCGTGGCTTCGGCGTCTGCGAGCGCGAGTCGAAAGCGCTCCTGGTCGATGACGAAGAGCACGTCGCCCTTGTGCACGAATTGATTATCCCGCACGCGGATATCATCAACCCAACCGGAAATGTCGGGTGCCACTGTTGCCACATTGGCGCGGACCCGGGCGTCTCGGGTCCATGGCGAGTAGAGATAGTAGTTGGCCATGTCGTAGCCGAGAAAACCAGCTACAGCGAGGAAGATAAGCGTAAGCAATACACGTACGATCGTCCGCATCGTTTGCTCCTTAGCGCATGCTCGCGATCATCGCGATCCCGCAAAAGAAATAAATGAACAGAGCGAGGCGGACGAGTGGCGTATACCAGAACAGGCGGTAGACGCGCGCCGCGGTCAGCAGCGCATCGGTGGCGACGAAGACCGCCAGGGCAACCACGAACCAGAGAGCGAGCGCCGGCACGAAGGCGCCAAGAACATCAATTTCGGAGAACATTCCGGTCCTCCTGCAGAAGCACGCGAGCCCTCATGAGATCGGAACGAAGCACCTCACTTCCGACCAACACGTCGCCCAGTGCTTCGATTTCCTCTGTTTTGTTCGTGACCCGCGCCGCGGCGAGGGCATCGCGGCGAAGCGCATGTGCCGCCCATGCCGCTTTGACGAATTTCGCCGGCGAGGGATGAAAAAGGATCCGCGACACCTGGTCGAGCAGATCCAAGCCCTTGGTAGCGATTCCGGGCGCTAGCGTGCCTGCGTCAATAGCGGTTCTCAGTCGGCCGATCGCTTGTCCAGCGGAGAGACCGGCAACTGCGCGCGCCAAGCACGCGTGCGCGGCGGCAGGCTCGTCTTTGAGACGGGCAAGCATGGTCCAGAGCTGTTCGCATAGGGCGCGCTCATAAGATCGAACGTCGGGCCGGCGGGCACTGGCGAGGCGGCTCAGATGGACGAGAATCTGCCGGCGAAAGCGCCGGCTCGCGTGCGCCGGGGTCTCGGGGAAAAAGGCCGCAAACAGCACGGCCCCAACTCCGATTCCCACCAGGACGGCAAACGAGGAATTGAGAAATGCCACCGCGTCGTAGCTCATGACGTTGCTGATGTTTGAAGCATACGTGAAGTAGACAGCCGAGAGCATGCCCAGCGGCCCGATTCCGGGCTGCGCGAGAATGTAGCCGCTTATCAGCAGCAGGGGTGCGATCGCCACCGCCATCGAGGGAAAGTCTACCGCCAATGGCATAAGGTGAAACTGCGTCACGAAAACCGGCACGGCCGCTACAAGCACGGTTGCGATACAAGCCAAGGCGATTTTATCCGGCTGCTGCATCGAGGCGAATAGGGTGCACACGACGGCGGCTACTACCACTGCGGTCGGGCCATTCGGCCAGGCCGTCACGAACCAGAAGGCGGATGTGATCGCGATTGCGAGCGCGCAGCGGATCGCGGTCAGGGTCGCGTCTACCGGATCCGACCAAAAGCTGTCAGCGACATTCGGCGCTGGTAGGTCCTCACCTCGCTCGAAGGCTGCCACGGATTGCCGAAGTCGCAAGCGCGCACGAGCGACGGCTTGCTCATCTGCGGCGCGTACGAGCGTCGATACCACCGCATGGTTTCCGGCAGGCGTGTCATTCGCATTGGAGATCAATTCCCGTATACTTGTGGTCGCAGGATGCGGCGCCGGACCAACACGGCGCGACGCGGCCCCCTCCACAACCGCACAGAGCTCCACCGCCGCCTCCCGCAACTCTCGCCGGGCGGTGTAGCGAAGCCGAGCGTCGGCGCTCTCGAAAAATGCCGACTGCTGCATTGCCTCGACCGCGACAAAGTCCTTGGTGAGCTGAGCGCGCTCGGCTGCGACGCGCTCCCGGTCAGCCGCGGGATCGATCGCAATGGCTGCAAAGTGGTCCGTGCGACGCGTCAGATCATGCACGAGCGCGACAACCTTCGGTCTCAGCTCACGCACAAATATCAAACGGCTGGCAAGCGCGGCGCAGGCGATCCCAAGTGAAATCTCCGTGAAGCGCGCTACGATGAGCGGGTAAGCACCGCGAGGCTCGAGGGCAGCGGGGATACCGATGATTGCCGCGCTGTAGCCCGCCAGCTGGAAGCCATACGAGGCGAAATTGCGCGCTGTCCGCGCCGCGAAACAGCAGAAAGCGATCCACGCGGCGAGGGATGCCAAAAACAGCTCGCCGTACTGGGCAAATGCAAACACGAGGGCAATCGTAACGAGCACCCCTGCGACGGTGCCGAGCATGCGGTAGAAGCTCTTGGCGACAACGAGACCGCTGTCCGGCTGCGACACCACGAAAACCGTCAGCACCGCCCATCTGGGATCATCGAGCGCTGCCCAGAATGCGATAAAGAGCGCCAACATGGACGCTGCATATGTCTTGAGCGAAAAGATCAGTTCAACGACTGTCTCGCGTTCGAGCCAATCCGGCTTTTTCAGCAGCCAGTTGCGCAGCGGCACGCTCACCACAGCGGGTCTCATCGGTAGCCGGGCTCCTCGCCGCCATGGATCGTTGCGCACTCTTTGGAACGGATCATTGCGGATGGCTGCACATGCGAACCGTCTTCTGGAGCAGGAACGACGCGTGTTAAGGGAGAATCAGTACCGGTGGTGCCAAAGTCGCGGTCAGACCCCTGACAGATGCGGGTCGACGGAGATGCTGCGTTCAGAACCAGGGAGGCTGCCAGGAGCGCCGCCAGGGATAGTCCGAATATCCTGGCGTGGGGATCGGCCGATGTGTTGCCCGACGGGCTCTTCGCGGGCGAAAGACGTGAGTCGTTGCCGGGCCGTGTCAGCCCCGAGCCGAGCATTGACACATCGCCCGGGCGTCTCTCTTCCTGCAAGCAAGCAAGTTTTGGAGCGGGACTCATTGACCTGTTCCTCTCGGCGGAGACGAGAATCGGCTGCTCGCCGACGATCACCATGGAGGGCACCGGCGCGTGTGCAGCTTTCATACTGTTCAGCCGCTGACTTAGTGTCGAAGGGACCGCCTGTCTGCACCGCGCCTGCTGTTGTTTTGACCGTTCTTGCGCGGAAGTCGGCTCCGCCCCGACACCGGACCAAGCGGGCGGCCTGAACGGCCATAGGATGGCTTTCACGCGATGTGCGCGCGCGGGGCGGTGTTCGCGTCCGGCCGAACTCACTGGAAAAATTTGCCATCGCAACGGTGCCCGTCAGCGCCTGCCGTCGTGAGCGGGCACTTCGTCACGTCGCTGGATCGAATCAATATGCCTTACGAACGGCCGACCCAGTTTCCTTCAGAAGAAGTGTGAGGATCGCAGCGACCATAATCGCTGCGACATACACCTTGCCTGCCGCGACGAAGACATCCAGCGTCAACGTCGCGCCGCCCGCGAGCTTTTGCATCCACCAGCCGATCGCAGGCGCTGCCAGTGCGGTCATCACAAAAACCAGGAAATTCATCGCACCCGTGGCGCTGCCTTTCGCATGATCCGGATTGACCTCCTTGATGATCGAATAGGGGATCATCGCGGCGCCGGACCCGAAGCCAAGCAGGAAGCCGAGCAGGTATCGAGGAAACGTCTCGGGCGGCAGATAAAAGATCGCCAGCGTCGCTGCCAGCATCAACGCCGCTCCCGCGAGCACCACCGGCTTGCGGCGTCCGATACGATCCGCGATGTACCCCAGGATGGGACAGCCGAATACCCAGCCCATTGCTACCGCCGCTGCCCGATCGACTGCTTGTGCATAAACCACATGCCAGCCCTCCTGCAGGAACGATACGCCCCAGGTCATGGCGCCAACCGTGGTGGGCAGGAAGAGCAAGCCGCCGACGAGCCCGCAGAGATAGGACTGCGGGTTCATCAAGACTGTCTTGTAGGGCGCAAACGTGGTCCAGATGCTCGCGTTTGAGCTTTGGGATAAATATTCACGCGGCGTAGCGATGAACATGGCGACGGCGATGAACAACGTCACGACGCCTGCATAAACCCAGAATTGCTGCCATTCGAGTGCTCCGTGAATCAGGGGAGCGACAACGAATTGGCCCGCGGACCCGCCGAGCATGCCGACGCATTGGGTAATTCCGATTGCGGTGGCGAGATAGCGTGCTGGAAGACCACGCGACGCGAGATAAACCGCTGCGACGAACGCGAACGCGGCACCGGCGCCCTGCAGGAACCGTCCCGCGCCTGCGATCCAGCTCACGTTCACGCCGAACATCGCGGTACCGAGGGCAAGGATCAACACGCCGGCCGAAATCGAGTATTTCGCGCCCCAGCGGTCGACCGATGCGCCGGCGACAATCGCGAACCCCGCGTAGGAATAATAGTAAAGTCCGATCAACGAGCTTAGGCCCGCCGTGTTCAGGCCGAACGCGGTCCTGAGCTCGGGCAACATGACGCTGGGTGCCGAGCGCACCGCGTACTCCATGAAGTAGAACAACAGGCAGAAAAGCCAGGCGATGATGAACGCGGTTTTGAAGGCACTCGCGGCCGCCGGCTTGGCTGCGCCGATGGGCATCGTTTGTATGGACATGGCTAGCCTCTCAATGTCGATGAGAAGTGATGATGCTGGGCGCCGAGCACGGCGAGCTTGCCGCAATGCCGAGCCGCACAAAGACTGCTCTGAGCTTCATCTCACGTCTCCTTGTCAGCGCCAGAGGTTCGTCTTCGCGAGGTCGATGACCTCATCGGTCCGGCCGCCGATCACGGCCTTCGCCATGTAGAGCGTGAAGCCCTTCGCCATCTCGAGCGTGATGGACGGCGGCATCGCGAGCTCCGTCCGGTTCACCACCGCATCGACGAGAACGGGGCCGTCATGGGCCAAAGTGGCGGCAATTCCATCCTCCACCTGGGCCGCATCTTCGATTCGGATTCCGCGAATACCGACCGCTTCGGCCATGGCCGCGAAGTTCGGGTTCTGGAGGTCCACTCCGAAATCGAGAAAGCCGGTAGACTTTTGCTCCAGCTCGACGAAGCCGAGCGTGCCGTTGTTGAAGACCACGACTTTCACCGGAAGCTTGTATTGGGTGAGCGTGAGGAAATCGCCCATCAGCATGGTGAAGCCGCCGTCACCAGAGAGCGAGATCACCTGGCGGCCGGGGAAGGCGGCCTGGGCGCCGATTCCTTGGGCCATCGCGTTCGCCATCGACCCGTGCCAGAACGAGCCCACCAACCGGCGCCGGCCGTTCATCGCGAGGTATCGCGCGGCCCACACCGTCGGCAGGCCGACATCGCACGTGAAGATGGCATCCGCAGCCGCCTGGTCGCTGATTGCCTTGGCGACCTGCTGCGGATGGAGGAGATGCTTGCCGGGCGTTCCCTTGGCCAGGTGGTCGAGCTCCTTGCGCGACTTGGCGTAATGCTGCCGGGCCCGGTCGAGATGCGTGCCGTCGCGCTTCTGCTTGAGCAGCGGCAACAGCGCCGTGATCGTCGCGCGGACATCGCCGACGATGCCGAGATCGACAGGAACGCGGCGACCGATGTTCTCCGCCCGCAAATCGACCTGGGCGATGCGAACACCGTGTCCCTCTGGATAGAATTGGCGATAGGGAAAGTCGGTTCCGAGCATCAGCAGGACGTCGCAGTCTCGCATCGCGTAGTAGCCGGACGAGAAGCCGATGAGCCCAGTCATGCCGACGTCATAAGGATTCTCCCATTCGACATGCTCTTTGCCGCGCAACGCGTGCACCATCGGCGCTTTGAGGCGCTCGCCGAGCGCCAGCAGCTCGTCATGCCCGCCCTGGCATCCCGAGCCGCACAGGATGGTGATGCGGTCGTCCTCGCCGTTGAGCAGTGCGGCAAGGCGCTCGAGATCAGGCCACGATGGCGTTACAACAGGCGGAAGTGGCAGCAGCCCCTCTGCCTTGGGCGAGGCCGTATTCGATGCCGGCTGCAAGGCGACGTCGCCCGGGATTACCACAACCGACACGCCGCGCTTGCCAACCGCTTCGTGGATGGCGACTTCGAGGACGCGCGGCATCTGATTGGCGCTTGAGATGAGCTCGCAATAGTGACTGCATTCC
>Ga0070699_100005286_pt1 | contig 11327 bp, 26 predicted proteins | sample KBSK1503metaG_FD_65473 | JGI IMG/M metagenome (GOLD analysis project Ga0070699, IMG submission 65473) | Corn, switchgrass and miscanthus rhizosphere microbial communities from Kellogg Biological Station, Michigan, USA - KBS K1-50-3 metaG | ecosystem: Host-associated > Plants > Roots >...
TTGAATGGGTGAACAGCCAGAACGTAAACAGTTTCCCATCGAGACGATAGTCATTGTGGACCGCAACGCGCCAGCCTTCCCTACGCATCGCCTTGAGAAGGCTTTCTAAGCTCTGCACTCTTCACCTCTTCTGGGCCAACAACACGGTTCCGACAACGAGCAACGCCGCCCCAACTAAGTCTCGTGCGGACATTCGCTCCTTCATAGCAGCGAGTCCAAAGAGGACGGGCACCGACGCCTCCGTGAAGAGAACCATGATCGCCACATACCAGAGATCGCTTTCTCGAAGAGCGAGGTACCACACAAAGCCACCGATTGCCCAGCATAGGCCAGCGAGTGCCGCGTTGACCGATCCAAGGCTGATGATCTGCGAGAGGTTGAATGTAGCACCGAAAAGCCGGACCGCCACGCAGTAGACCGCAAGTGAACAAAGGAACATGACGACATCGGAGACAATGGCAGCAGTCCAGTAGTCAATCCTCGTCAGGGCGTTCTTTGCGAAGACGTACGACGCCCCGTAGAGAACCGCCGTAATCAGACAACAGACCAGCGCCTTCATCTCTACCTCTTCGCCAACTACGGCCTTGTCAGGTATTCCAGTACCTTCGGAAACCAGAAGAACATGCTCACGTAGAAGAGGATAAGTAAAGCCACCACAAGCCCAGGGGTGTGGGGGGTGTCCCAGTATTCTTTCGTACACCAGCGTCTCATAACTCCTCGCTCACATCTGGCGCTCAGTCTGTCTTCAGCGCCAGCCCGTTCACGAACGGCAGAGCCTTCGGCAGGCAGCGAAGGTGCAACCCGTTGTGTTCAGGGACCTCTCGGTCATTCTGAGGCTGGATCCGGAGCGAAACCGCGGGCTCGACCTCCTTCTCCCATGCCACCCAGGCATCGGCATCGTGGCAGACGAGATAGGACTTGGCCTTGACCGGCTCGCCGCAGTAGGCGCACCGCCACTTGGCGCAGGTCCGGAGGTTCTGGGAACGGTAGACCGCCCTCCGAATCTCCTCCATCGTCGGCGGCCCTGCCTTGCATCCGGCGTGAGAGCACTTTTCGATCTCGACCGTCGCTCCGTTGATTTCCAAAACTTCGCCTTCACTGGGCATGCCTGACCTCCTTCTGCGCCACCCTATACTTCTCTAATCTCCATGCCCTTCCGCGTTGCTTCGCGTAAAATCAGACTCGTCACGGCCTCGCCAGATAACATGGCCCCCTGGAGCGTAAGGCTGCCCAGCGCAATAGGGATCGGCTTGCCCTCTCCAGTCTCGGCGTAGACCTTGAGTGGCCATCCAGGGCTGGCCTCGTTGTCCAGTGTGACCGTCAGCTTGATCGTGTGCTTCATCACCTAGAGCCTATACGAGATCCATTCGCTGACCTTCCTGCCGGCGTGCGTCAGCAGCCCGAGAACCCCGAATAGCTCGCCGCGCAGGGACCAGCAGTATCCCCATGTACCCGGACCGCCTCGGCTGGCCATGATGACGACCCTGGTTCCTTTCCCAAGTTTCGCGGCCAGCTCGTCGGCCGCGTTCGCCACGAGCGCCTCGGCCGATTCCTGCGCGAGCCCTTGCTCTTCCGGCACCTTGTCTTCCATGTCCATCACCATCCTCAGATCGGAGACTCGCCGTCCTTGAGCTTGTGGCGCGGGGGCGACTTCGGGCGGCCCAAACCGCGCGGCCGGTCGTCTCCCGAATCCGGCTCGTCGTCCCGGGAGCCCGTCCTCTTCTCCCCGGGCTCTTCGTCGCCGCCGTCCTCCGGCTTGCTCGCGTCGACGACCATCCTGCAGTCCCCGTAGACCACCACGGCCACGCCGTGCTTCTTGACGCAAGCGACGATGCGCGGGTCGGCGAAGGTCTGCTTCACACACTTGAAGGAGCAGAAGTGCCCCGAGAGGTTCTCGTTCGCCTGGCGCAGACGATCGGCGTCCATCGCCGGCGCGTCGTCGAACGGGCTCTCCGGGGACGCCTGGCTTATGAGGATCCCGGTCACGAACCAGCCCTTGGGGAGCACCTTCAGTCCCCGGCCGTTCTTGGTTCTCTCGCAGTCCACGCCCTGGCACCTGAACGTCACGGTGCCGTCGTCGTCCACCGAGTAGCTCATGCGGTTCCTTTCATCTCCCGAACGAAGTCGGGAAGCGCGTTCCAGGCCTTCTCGGCCGCAAAGGCCCGCTCCACCGCGGGCGTGTCCGCCTCCGCGATCGCGATCACGTAGGTCTTGATGAGCAGGGAGACGTGGATCTCGACGTGCCGGTCCTCGAAACCGACCACCGCGCTGACCCTCTTCGAGATGGGGGTGCGGACCTCCGCCTTCCCCGCGCGCCTCCTGGACAGCTCGACCCAATGGCGCTGGGCGGCGAACACGCGGTCGATCGCGGGCATGTCGTCCTTCTCAAGCCTGAGCGTGTACCAGCCGACCAGCGGGATGCGGGTGTCGTACTCGATCTCGACGCGCGAGTCCCGGTAGCCGACCCGGGCCTTCAGCCGGTCGTTGATGAAGAACGTCTCGGGGCACGGGCTCAATTCCTCGGGCACTTTCCGCCTCCGGGGGTGGGGTATTTCGTCGGAACAGGCGATTCCCACATATAACCCGCCTTGGCTGCCTCCTGGGCCATTTTCGGCTTAGAACATCCTCGTCTGGGACGCTTCGGACGCGATCCTCGCCCTGGCGAGGTCCGCGTAGTCGAGGTTCAGGTCGATCCCCACGAAATTCCGGCCGCAGCGCAGCGCGACGAGCGCCGTCGTCCCGCTGCCGATGAACGGGTCGAGCACCACCGCCGGCCGGACGGCCTCGCCCTGGCACGCGCACGTCTTCCTCCAGCCCACGGTCTTCGGGGGGTTCTGCGCCAGCCATTCCGAGTACGCCATGTGGGACATCCCGATGCGCTCGAACCCGTTCTGACTCGTGAGCTCGCCGTCCCGTTCGTTCCTCGGGACCTCCGCGACGTCCTCGCGCCTCGGCTGGGCCCGCTCCTCGACGCGCCTCCACGGGGCGCCGCACTCCGCGCAGACGCCCTTCTCCGAGGTCCCCGCCAGGACGCAGGGCTCGACCAGCTCCTGCGGGAACGTCGCGAAGTGGGAGAGCCACGCGTCGTACCGGCCGCACGCGCAGACCTTCGTCTTCCCGTCGGGCGACGGCGACAGGGCCAGGTGCGCCGCCCCGGTGTAGGCCTCGCGGCACGCCGTGCAGAACTCCATCGAGAACGGCTCCGTGGAGACGGTCCAGACGTCGCGCTTGTTCCGGGAGGCGACCGTGCCGGCAAGCATCCGGGCCCTCAGGTTCTCCAGGGACTTCCTCGAGGAACGGTGCCGGCTCAGGGCGGGATCCTTGGCGCCGCCGTCCTGGGTGCCGAAGGATGGCTGGGCCACCCTCTTGTAGGAGGCCTCGCTCATCGGCTCGCGGATCGCCACCATGTCGGACAGATACTGCTCGCTTCTGGCCAGCTGGAACACGTACTCGTGGGACGCCGGCGCGTCGGTAAAGCACTCCTCGTCCTTCGAGAGCCTGAAGACGTACTCGTGGGACTTCGTCGGGCGGTCGGTGACGCTCTCGGGCATCGTGTTCGTCTTGGCCCAGATGATGTCGCTCCTCAGCCACCAGCCGTCGTCCTGAAGGGCGAAGGCCACCCTCCACGGGATCCCCACGAGGTCCTTCGGCTTGAGCCGCGGCGCCATCTTGTGCGGCGCGTCCTGCCTCGCCATCCTGTCCCGTCTGAACGAGGACTTGTGTCCGAGGCGGGGACCGGCTCCGTAGACCTTCTTGCTCTGGTTCTGGGACTCAAGCCCGCCCTTCCGCCCCGACTTGTCGCCGGTCGCGCCCCCGCATCCGGACGCGGTGTAGCAATCCCCGAGGACGAGCCAGACCGTCCCGTCGCGCCTCAGGACGCGGCGCACCTCCCTGAACACGCGGACCAGCTTCGCGGCGTACTCCTCCGGCGTGCGCTCAAGGCCTATCTGGCCCTTCCTGCCGTAGTCCCTGAGCATCCAGTAGGGCGGCGAGGTGACGCAGCAGTGGACGCTCTCGCTCGGCAGCCGGCGGAGCTGCTCCACGACGTCGCCGACGATGATCTCGTTGGTCGGGAGCGCCTTCGTTTTCTTGATTTCCTTCATGGCCTTCCGTACATTGGACCTTTCGCGGGCGGGGGGTGGAGAATCCTGTCCGGCTCATAACCGGACCAACCCCGTGCGACTCGGGGGCCCGCTACCAAAAGACCCCTATTCTCAAATCCGGCTCAGCCGCCCGCACAGTCGGGCGGCTTCGTCTTCTTCACAGGGTCTCGGATCTCGAGCTCCGCGAGCAGCCGCTCGGCGCCCAGGACGAGCGGGTCGGTCCGCGGGTTCTGGATCAGGATCTCGTAGAGCGCCTTCATGCTCTTGAACATCGAGAGAAGTTCCAGCGACTTCAGAACCAGCTTGCAGTTCGCGGCCGCCTCCGTGTTGCCGGGGTAGTGGAGAAGCGCGACCACGGCGTCGTCCGAGGCAAGGATCTGGTACCCCTTCCCCTTGTAGTCCTCAATCCGCCACGGCCCTGGCGAGGGTCTGAACGGCATCTCGCGCCCCTTTTTTAAGGTCGCGCAGGGGGCCTCGGGTCCAACGCGGCGGCCACAAGGTCGCCATGCCTCACGGGCCCCCTGCGCGCCGTCAGCGTTCGTTCTTGGGTCTGGCGTCCGCAAGGATCTTCTTGGCCCTTCCCAGGGCCGAGCGGACGGCCAGGTAGCTCTTCTTGTCGTCGATCTGCGCGTGCACCGTGCCGCTCTTCTTGTCGAAGAGGAGCGCCCGGAACCTCCCGTCGACGTGGCTCAGCTTGACCGTCAGCGCCTCCGTCACCGGGATGTCCTCGTACTGATCCCTCTCCTCGGACGTCCCCGGCAGCTGCGCGCGCCACCGGAGGTAGAGCCTCGCCTTGACCCCGACGTCGACCTTGAAGTCCTTCATCAGTCGGCGAGGAGCGCGTCGACCCGATCGGCGAGCTCGTCGAGTTCCCCGGCCCGGATCCTGAGCTGCTTCGCCTTCTCGCGGATGGGGTAGGAGGCGCTTCCCGTGGACGGCTCGGGTGACTTCCGCTTCGAGCTGGCGCCGGCGCGCGCGGAGGCCTTCGCGCCGTGCTCCTTCCTGCGGTGCGGGGCGAGCCCCCGACCGTCCTTGAACTTCTCGTCGCAATCCGGACACTTGACCATGGGCTGCTCCTTAATTGGCCTGGGTGTCTCGTGTTCCGTGACCGGCGCCGGCGTTCCTGGCGATGGCTTCCAGAGCGGAGGAGACCCATCGCAGAGAGGCACATGCTCCCGGTACTCGCTCGGCCGGATGAAGTGCCGACCGCACTTCTCGGGGCACGGGGTGGACAGGGTCTTCCCCGTCCTCGGATCCTTGACCTCCGGCTTGACCTCACGGTGCCTTTCCAGATGCAGCCCGAACGCCCTAGGATCGTCCCAGGGCTCCTCGTCGTTGCAGTGCGTGCAGAAGTTCGGCGGCCGCTTGTGCTCCTGCTGCTGCGTGCCGGTCTCCGCCATGGCAACCCCCCTCGCTGTCTCCGGGTACCCTAGTCGATCTTGCCCAGGTCGTCCGCCATCCTTCGGAGCGCCGAGCCCTTGGCCTCGAACTCGGTCGCCAGGGCGAGCAGGCGTTCCCGCGCGCTCGACTTGAGCATGATGTTGATCTCCATCTCGGGCTCCTTCGTCCGGGCGCGCAGACCGCGGGCCGGCCCCGGCTTGCTCCGCGCCGCCTTGCGCGACTTCGCGCCGTGGTGCTCCTTCATGTGCTTCACCATGCCCTTCCTGCTCCGAGTCCTCTGTTTACACACGGGACACTTGACCATCGGAAAACCCTCCTATCAAAAGCGCCTCTTCGGCGCGCCATGGGCCTCTCAAGCCGTGGGGACGGGCGGCGCCGGGTGGAGCCGCGCGTACTCCTGGGCGAAGCGCTGCTGGATCGCGCAGAGCCAGCCGGCGTCGTTGAGCGGGAAGTCGTAGCCGGGGACGTCCCCGCCGTCGCATCGCCAGCCCTCGCGGCGGAGCGTCTCGACGAAGTCGAACGGCTCCTCTATCACGAGGCCCTCGACGTCGTCCGCGATCCTCATGAAGGCCCGCCACTTGGCATCCCGCCACGCGAGGATGTCCGGGATCCCGTCCAGCTTCGACGGGTCCCACTCCCCGTCCCGGTGGTCCTTGGCGATCGCGCGCACGTCCTTGACCGCGACCTCCTTCTGCCACACGTCCGAGAAGAACTTCGAGCAGAGGTAGTGCTCGTCGAGTCTGCACGAGAACCAGTCCACGCCGTAGTCCTTCCCGCCACCGCCGACCGCTCCCCGCCCGAGCAGGTCCCCGCCCACCACGATGCCGATCGGCGTGAAGAGCAGATGGACCCAGTAGTGGCCCTGAAGCCGGTGCCCATCGGGGACCGCGAGCCGGAAGTGGCGGATCCGCTCCGTGCTCTGGTATTCGGTCAGGACGTGGTCCTTCAGCGAGTCCACCATGTTCGGTTGAGAATACCTTCCCATCGTCCACCCCTCAAGGATCAGATCAAGCCCACCTGTCTCGCGCAGGCCGTATGGAACGCCTGCTCCTGCTGCTGGCCAGGCCTCTGCGGATGGGGACGCCACACGCGAATAGGCACCTCGGGCTCGTAGAGATCGCTCTGCTCCTCGAGCTCCTCGGACCCGATCTGCTTCCCGCAGAGTGAGCACAGTGGATAGTCGGGGCTGTCGTCCCGCCACTTGTCATCCTCGAGCCCGGCCGGATAGACCATCGGTTACCGCCTCCTCCTCGCCCTGGCGCAGAGGATCGCCCACACGAGCACCCCGACCGCGAGCCCGAGCATGGCGTGGAAGTACCAGGGGATCCCGCCCCTCATTGCTCTTCCCCAGGCCTTTCTTCGAGATCTTCCGACAACTGGTCGCTACGAATCGCATCGGCGAAGAGGCTCCATTCCCTTGCGCTCATGACCACAGACGCATGGACCTCTTTGACCGGGATTATCCCGTAGCTCAGCTTTCCATCGGTATCGTGAATCCTGCAAAGAACGACGCCATTGCGAAGAGTGAGGACTACTTCCGACGTATTGCGCTTCATCCGACGCTCCTTCACCGGCAGGCCGCCGGCCCGCCGTCCGGGGCCCCTCAGCGGCGCACCCACGCCCTCACGAAGGACCCCTTGCCGTTCGCCTCGACCACGAGCGCCAGGCCGTCCTGGAACTTCACCGTGATCCTCTCCTTGCCGTCCTTCTCGGAGAACTGCACCGAGTCCACCCTCCTGCCGCACGCCTCCTTCGAGGAGGCCCAGTCGACCGCCCACCGCTTCTTCTGCTCCGGCGTGCCCATCAATTCCTCTCAGGCCCGGAGAGGTCCAGAACGACGGGCCCGAACGCCTGGTACTCGTCCTTCTCGGCGACGTACGACACCCACCCGAGCTTTGTCTCGATGATGGCCAGCTTGATGAACCCTTCGTCGAGGAGCTCGATCAACGACCTCCGGTGGTCCTCCTCGGTGCCGGCCGCGAGCAACCGGACGGCGACCGGATGCTTGCTCGAACTGGCCCAGAGGAGAAATATCTTCATCGCCCCGTCGATTATCTTGCGCTCCGGTTCTTCGAGTTCCCTGTACTTCGCCTTTGGGGGTCTAATGGCCATGCCGCCGATTCCCGCAGCGCCGGCACACGCCGCGCTTCGTCCATAGGTGCTTCCGGAACCCCATCGTGAGCGGCCACCCGCCGCCGTACGGCGCGTAGCTCCAGCACCGGCCCTCCAGCTCGGAGATCGCGAACCCCCACCGCGCGCGGCGGTACTTCGGAGCCACTTCGTCGATGTCCGGCTCTCCGATCATCTCGATCAGGCCGGTGCGGTTCTGCCTCTTGAGCTGGCGCTCCTCGTGGGTCTTCGGCATCAGGTCCTCCGCCTCTCCCCGCGGACACGCTTCTCCGAACTCATGACGGAGGCCTTCAGAAAGCCGGGCACGTTCCTCTTGCGCCGGTCCTTGGGCTCGAGGAACCCGTCCGCCTCCGCCTCGTAGATCACGGCCAGGGCCAGGAAGGCCTTGGCGACCGTGGAGATGTCCGCCGGCGCGGCGCCGCCGGTCTTCATCCCCTCAAGGTACATCAGGGCCCTCGCGCGGATCATCCTCACCGTTCGATCCTCCTGAACTCCACCACCCACACCCACGGGTTCTTCTCCCACCCGAAGCCGCGCTTCTCGTTCAGCGCGTTCCAGCCCCTGGCGAACATCTCCCGCGCGACGTCCAGGTGGCTCTGCTCGAAGGCGCCCACCCCCTCCGCGAAGACGTCGGCCGCCGTGATTTTCTGAAGGCGCTCGACCCGGACCGCCACGACGTCGAGCGATATCCGGGACGCGATCCGCCGCATCTCCCGGGGCGACCTCAGGACGCGCAGACTGTTGACGTCGTCCGTCGCCGGGTACCGATAGTAGCCCCCGCAATCGGCCCATGTCTCCCGAACCCACAGACGATCGCCAGCGAGCCCGTACCGGCACTTGAGGGGGTAGGTCCTGTCGTTCCAGGTCCCGCGGCCATCGCGGCTCCGGAGCACCCACCCCGTCCTGGGGTCGTCGTTGGCGTACGCCCCCGCCTCCAGCGCCGAGAACCCGAGGTTCAGCCCCTTCTCCCGCGCCTTCCATTTGATGACCCGGCGCGTCTGTGTCTTCCGGCCTTCCAGAATCGAGCGCACGCTCTCCCCGGAGAAGATGATCGGACGCTCCTTCGTCGACGTCGTGGTCACGACCCCCTCCTTTTCATCCACCGCTCCGACAGCCACGGAACTCCCCACCAGACCAAGGCGAATCCACCGCCGAAGATGCCGAAGAAGACTATCAACCCAATCATGGCTACCTCTTCGTGGGTGGTTCCCAGTCTACCGGCTTCGCCCTGGCCTTCTCGGCAGCGTGTTTTTGAAACTCCTTGGCCTCCGTCTCCGATATGAGCTCGGCGTGCTGGTATGCTTCGGCGACCGCTGAGATGGCAATGCTCACGAGCCCTGCGGCCGACTTTGTGGGCTGCTCCTCCAAGTTCTTCATGCAGCCGTTCAGAAACTGGAGCGCGAGGCCACGATGGTCGCAGGTGGCGCTCATTCCTGCTCCTCCGGGTTCGCCGCAGCGCGGCGCTCGCGCTTCTTGCTGAGGCGCTTCTGGACCTTGGAGACCTCGCCTAGGTATTCCAGCTTTTGAAGTCCCTTCTCGGTGATCTCGTACTCGGCGTTGAGGCCGACCCCGGATCGCTCGACGGCTCCGCTGTGCCGAAGACGCTCAAGGACGCGGAACGCGCTGGATGGATGTACGCGCCACGCCTTGGCGAACTCGTGAGGCGTGAGCGACGAGGCGACGTTCTTGTCCTTCTGGGCCTGCTGCAGGGCGCTGGCGAGCGCCTGGAGCGCCATCAGGCGACGGTCCCCGCGCCGCTTCCCGAGATCCTTGTCCGTGAGCTGGTGCCGGCCTTCGCCAGGAGCCATTATTTCTACCTAGCTGGAAACAGAGTAATGATAATCGGCGTTATAGTCCCTGTCAAGTGGAAATCGCCCGGCGCTCCCGCCTCAACTGTCGCACGAATCGTTTGATGAATAGGTCCGTCTTCACACGCACAAGCGTGCCGTCGGCTTGGAGTTCGCCCAGGGCCTTCTCTACGATGGCCACGGGCTCGTGGAGCTTCCTGGCTATCCCCAAGGGCTCCATCCCCGGCACGCGGTGAAGGGCCCTAAGAACCCGCCGCTTCAACCTAATGTTCGCCATCCAATCCCTCCAGTGCCTTCGGCGTCTTGCTCTTGAGAAGGTCAAGCTCCCGCACGTACCCCAAGGTGGTGTCGCCCCGGCTGTGCCCGACGAGCTGCTGGATCTCCGACACCGGGGTGCCCCTCTCGTTCAGGAAGGCGATGTAGGCCGCGCGGAGCGCGTGCGGGTGGACCTTGTCCTCGATCCCCACCTGGCCGGCGTACCGCTTGAGCATCTTCCAGTAGGAGTGCTCCGAGAAGCGCTCGCCCTGCATCGTGGTGAAGAGCCACTCGCTGTCCTTGGGCCTCACGCGGACCCATGCCTCGACGGCCGCGTTCACATCGTCGCGGAAAGGCAGGATGCGCTCCTTCTCCCCTTTGCCCCGGAGTCGGAGGCACCATGTCCCCGTCTGCCTGGTAAGGTTCTCGTCCTTCAGCCCGCAGAGCTCGCTCCTCCGCAACCCGGTGTTGGCGTCGAGGATCATCATCGCGTAGTCGCGCTTGCCGATCTCGGTGCCCCGGTCCGGCTGTCGAAGAAGCTCCCGCGCCTCTTCCCAGGACAGGTATCCGGTCTTGCGGATCGTCGGCCGCTTCGGGGACCGGACCAGCTTCGCGTCCGCAGGGTTGACTTTGATGGCGCCCCGGCGCATGAGGTCGTTAAAGAGGGCGCGGACCGCCGAGAGTTTCCTGGCCACTGTCGATGGCTTCGCGCTGGCCGCCATCAGCTTGTCTCGGAACGCGGCGACGTCCTCCGGCCGCGTCTCCAAGACGGCCTTCAGGGGAACGGTCCGGAGGTCCTCCGTGCCGAAGAACTGCTTGAGGTCCGTGCCGTAGGCACGCTTCGTATTGTCCGATAGGAACCCGGCCAAGGCACTGACTGCGGGTTGGGCCGGCCCGGCCTGGGATAGTTCGCGCCGGTCATTCGCCGGGATCGGGATCAGGGCGGTAGTCGCCTTCTTTCTCATCTCCCCTCAACGCGTCTCATGGGGCGGCTTCCTTTCCCGCTCGGCGGCGAGGTGGCGGGAGGCGGGGACGTCCATCGCGGCGCCGGCGAGCGGGGCCAGGCTGAACTCGACGCCGTCGATCGACCTCCTGAGCTGGCCGATCCTTTCGACGGCGTCGCTGGCGCTCCTGATCGTCCGGGCGCTCTCCTTCCTCGACGTCCACCGGTTCGGTCCCTTCCAGTACCAGCGGACCGGCTCGCTGAAGCGGCTGGTGCCGTCGCCCTGCGGCGGGGCGGCCAGGGGCGAGGTCATGATGATGTAGCCAGTGGACTCGTCCATTCCCCCCTCCTATACAAGCTCGAGCGTCTTCTGGGAGAGTCGCCGCACGGCGACCTCGCACCACTCGAGCTCCTTCTCGATCCCGACGACGCGGCGGCCGAGCTCGCGGGCGGCGACCAGGGTGGTGCCGGAGCCCATGAACGGGTCGACGACGAGGCCCCCGCGCGGGCAGGAATACTCGATCAGCTGGCCGACCAGGCCGGCCGGCTTCTGCGTCGGATGGTCGGCGTAGCTGTGGCAGGAGCGCATCCGGATGACCGATCGCTGAAGCCGCGGGCCTCCGTCCTCGGAGACGTAGTGCCCGGGCCCGATCCTCCCCTGCCACGCGGGCGGCCGCCCCTTCTTCC
>Ga0070699_100005287_pt1 | contig 11326 bp, 11 predicted proteins | sample KBSK1503metaG_FD_65473 | JGI IMG/M metagenome (GOLD analysis project Ga0070699, IMG submission 65473) | Corn, switchgrass and miscanthus rhizosphere microbial communities from Kellogg Biological Station, Michigan, USA - KBS K1-50-3 metaG | ecosystem: Host-associated > Plants > Roots >...
GAACCCCTGTTTTCGCCGTGAGAGGGCGAAGTTGGCGCCGGCGCTCCTCGGTCGCACCCAGAGGCTTCGCAACCCGCCTTAAACTGCTACCTATATGCAGTCTGCGCTCGGGAGCCTCTTTGCTATGGCGACTAACCGATTGAAACAATGCCCGGAATTATCCTCGAATGTTCTCCCATCACTCCCTTGTGGGGAGGGGTTGGGGTGGGGGTCCATCAGCGGATCACCGCACGACCCCCACCCCGGCGCTTCGCGCCGACCCTCCCCACAAAGGGGAGGGTAAAGACCGAGTTCGCCGCTCGCGCTGGTTCCAGTTCACGATGACTGCACTCGCCCTGTCCGTTCGTGTGGAGCGCTGGCCGATCGCCGGCTCGTTTGCCATCAGCCGCGGCGCCAAGACCGAAGCCGTCGTCGTGGTCGCCGAACTCTCAGACGGCGCCCATCGCGGCCGGGGCGAATGCGTGCCCTATGCGCGCTACGGCGAGACGGTCGAGGGCGTGGCGGTGGCGATCGAGGCGATGGCCTCGGACATTGCCCGCGGGCTTGATCGCGAGCGCCTGCAATCCGCCATGGCGGCGGGCGCGGCGCGCAACGCGCTCGACTGCGCGTTCTGGGATCTGGCGGCCAAGCGCGCCGGACGGCCGGTGCACGAGCTTCTCGCCCTCGCCGCGCCAAGGCCCGTCACCACCGCCTATACGATCTCGCTTTCAACGCCGGATGCGATGGCGCAAGCCGCCGCCGCAGCCGCCGAGCGCGCGCTGCTCAAGGTCAAGCTCGGAGCCCCGGGGGACCCCGCGCGCATTGCCGCGGTGCGACGCGCCGCGCCCCGGGCCGAGCTCATCGTCGACGCCAATGAAGGCTGGACGCCGGACGATATCGCAACAAATCTTTCCGCTTGCGCACAAGCCGGCGTCACGCTGGTCGAGCAGCCGCTCCCGGCCGACCGCGACCACGCGCTCGCATGCATCGCGCGGCCGATCCCCATCTGCGCGGACGAGAGCGTGCATGGGCGCGCCTCGCTGTCCGCGCTCGTCGGCAGATACGACGCCGTCAACATCAAGCTCGACAAGACCGGCGGCTTGACCGAGGCGCTCGTGATGGTCCGCGAGGCCGAGCGGCTTGGATTTAAGCTCATGGTCGGCTGCATGGTCGCCACCTCGCTGGCGCTGGCGCCGGCGATGCTTCTTGCCCAGCGCGCGCGAGTCGTTGATCTGGACGGGGCGCTCCTGCTCGCGCGCGACCGGCCGGACGGGCTCCGCTACGACGGCAGCCGCGTTCACCCGCCGACGCCGGCGCTGTGGGGATGAAACGGAGCAGCCTTCTGCTCGCGCGGGCGCAGAGCCAGACTTCACACAGGCGGCCGAAGAAGCCGTCCTGCAACAGGACGAGGAAGCCGAGGACAGGGCGCCGTGAGCGGCAAGCAATTCTTTTCGGCTCGCAAGATCGTTCTGGCGCTTTGCCTCGCGGCGGGCCTCGGCGCGCTCGCCGCGCCCGCGGCGGCGCAAGTCTATCCCAGCCGCCCGGTCAAGATCGTCGTGCCCTTCGTGCCGGGCGGGCCCACGGAATTCATCGTCCGCCTCGTTGCGGATCGATTGACGGCCATGCTCGGGCAGCCCTTCGTGATCGAAAATCGTCCGGGCGGGGCGGGCGGCACGGTCGGCGCGAAGTCGGTCGCAAGCGCGGAGGCGGACGGCTACACGCTGCTGTTTAGCTCGCCGGGACCGCTCGTCACCGCCGCCGCGGTCTACCGGAACCCCGACTACGACCCGATCAAGAGTTTCGCGCCCATCGCCATGGTCATCTACGCTCCGCAGATGCTGGTCGTTCATCCGTCGGTTCCGGCGGATTCGCTCCCGGAGCTCGTTGCCTACGCGAAGCGCAATCCGGGGAAGATCACTTTCGGATCGTCCGGGTACGGCACGCAGCCGCACATGCTCGGAGAGATGTTGAAGCGAACGGCCGACATCAACATCATCCACGTGCCCTATCGCGGCGCGGTCCGTCACCGACCTCCTGGCGGGCCAGGTGCAGATGATCTTCGAGACCACCGCCATTCTTCTGCCCCACGTCCAGGGCGGACGATTGCGGGCGCTGGCGGTGGCGACGCAGGCGCGCTCGCCACTGCTGCCGAGCGTGCCGACCACGGCCGAGAGCGGATATCCCAAGCTCCTCGCCTCGTTCTGGTCCGGGCTGCTGGCGCCGGCGGGGACGCCCTCCCCCATCGTCGAGACGCCGCGATCAACGAGATCCTTCGACCCAAGGACGCGCAAGCGGGCTTTGCGCGCTTGGGCGCCGAAGCGAAAATTGGATCGCCGCATGATTTTGCGGCCTTCATCACCGCCGAAGCACCGCGCTGGACGGCGATTGCGAACGAAACCGGCATCAAGGCCGATTGAGAGCCGCCGGATCGCTGGAGAGGATCATGCGAAGGTTTCACAAAATCATGAGGTGCTGGTCGTCCACCCCGCATTTGCGGCGAAGTCGGTGCCCGAGCTTGTCGCCTACGCCAAGGCCAACCCGGGCAAGCTCAATTACGGATCGGCCGGCCACGGCAATGCCACCCACCTCGTGGCCGAATTGTTCAAGCTGCGAACCGGCGTCGACATCGTCCACGTTCCCTATAAGGGCGCCGCCGATGCGGTGACGGGCGTCTTGGGCGGGCAGGTGCAAATGTTTTTCGGGGACATCGGCGGCGTTCTTCCGCTGGTGCGAGAGGAAGCGCTGCGCGCACTGGCAGTGTCGAGCGAAACGCGCAACGCGTTCCTCCCCGATGTGCCCACCATGATGGAGAGTGGCGTGCCCGACTACGTGGTGTTGACCTATATCGGCGTGGTGGCGCCGGCCGGCACTCCGCACGGCATCGTCACCAAGCTCAACTCCGCGATCAACGAGAGCTTGGCGTCGCCGCAGGTGGCGGCGGCCTTCGCCAAGCTCGGCGCCGAGGTGCGTCCCGGCCCACCGCAGGCGTTCGCGGCTTTTCTCACGGCCGAAACGCAGAAATGGTCGCAGGTCGCGAAGACAGCCAACATCAAGCTCGAATGAGACGCGCCGCCCCGAGGTCGCCGATGGATCTGAGGCCAATTCTTCTCTTCGCCATCGCGGCCGCGTGCGCTGGCCTCGGCCTCGCCGATGCCGCCGCGCAGTCTTATCCGAACCGCCCCATCAAATTGGTCGTGCCGTTCCCGGCGGGCGGACCGCCCGACACCATTGCGCGCCTGGTGGGCAGCGACATCTCCGCCCGGCTGGGGCAGAGCGTGGTCATCGACAATCGCGCGGGCGGCGGCGCCACCATCGGCACGCGCGCGGTCGCCAACGCCGATCCCGACGGCTACACGCTGCTGTTCGCCAGCACCACCTCGCTGTCGATCGGGCCGGCGCTGTTCAAGAACCTCGATTACGACCCGGTCAAGAGCTTCGCGCCGATCGCGTCGGTCTCGCTCGGCGCATTGGTGGTGAGCGTGAACGCCGACGTGCCGGCCAAGACGCTGTCGGAACTCGTCGCCTACGCCAAGGCCAACCCGGGCAAGCTCCACAACGGCGCCGGCGTTGCCTCCCCTCCCCACATTGCGTGGGGATTGTTCACGCTTGCCACCGGAACCACCATCGTCTTCGTTCCTTACCGCGGCATGGCCCAGGCCATGACCGATCTGGTGGCGGGACAGATCCAGATGATGATCGACGGCATCGGGTCGCTGCTGCCGCACATTCGCGACGGCAAGGTGCGAGCGCTTGCCGTCACGGGCAAGACCCGCAGCGCCGATCTGCCGGATATCCCCACCATGATCGAAAGCGGCTATCCCGACTACGTATTGTCGTTCTGGACCGGGATCCTGGCACCCGCCGGCACGCCGGCGGACATTGTCGACAAGCTCAACGGCGCGGTCGTTGCCGGCTTGCGCTCCGCCGAGACGAAGCAAAACCTGGCCAAATTCAGCGTCGAGCCGCACATCACCACGCCCCAAGAGTTCGGCGCATTCCTCGCCGCCGAGGCGCGCAAGTGGGCGGATATCGTGAAGAGGACCAACATCAGGGTCGAATGAGGCGCTGCCTGCTGTGAGACCCGCGGCGGCGCGGTGTGCGCCTACCGGACTGCCCATCGGTGGTTAACTAAGTCAGGCAGGTTCCATCCGATCGGCACGGCTGTTCACATTTATCCCACATTTGATTTTCAAAGATTGCACGAGGGCGGCGCCACCTCTGCCGGGCAGGCGCCGGGAGCACGGAGAGGGCAAGCATGAAAATTGCTGTTCTGGCCGGCGCCGTCGCGGCGGCGCTGACGGTTTCAACTGCGCATGCGGCGGTACGGATCAAAGCGGATCCCGGGGGTCAAATCGGACCCTACCTTGAAAATCTGGTGGCGTTGCGGGGCTCGGGCGAGCGGGTCATTATCGACGGGCCCTGCCTGTCGGCATGCACCATGTTGCTCGGCGTGATCCCGCGCAACCGCATCTGCGTCACACCGCGCGCGCGGCTGGGCTTCCATGCGGCATGGCATCCCGGCAGCAATGGCCAGCAGGTGACGAGCCGCGAGGCCACGCAGCTGTTGATGGACATCTATCCCGAGCACGTGCGCAGCTGGATCGCGCGGCGCGGCGGGCTCTCCCCGCGCATGATGTATCTCAGCGGCCGCGAACTCACCGCGATGTATCACACCTGCGACTGATACCCGCTGGTCCAGCCAGTCATGCGCGGGCTTGACCCGCGCATCCATCTTCTTCGCAAGAATTTTGCAAATATGGATGGATTGCCGGGTCAAGCCCGGCAATGACGACTTCACGGCCATGTGCTGCCGCTTTTAGTCTTAAGTCGCGTCCCGTCCGTGAGCCGATGGGCGGCCAGTGCGAAGACGCCGCCGGCAGCGGCCGCGAGCGCCATGGCGCCATAGGCAAGACCGCCCCAGCGCGCATAGAGCAGGCCCGAAATTCCCATGGCGGCAGCCATGACCAGGCCGAGCGCGACGGCGAGATAGCCCTGCGCGGTCGCGCCGAGTTCGGCCGGCGCCGCGCGCGCCATGAAGCCGAGCGCGCCGAGATGGGTGGCACCGAACGACAGTGCATGCAGCATTGCAGCGGCGGCAGCAGCGCCGTCGGCGGATCGAACGCCATTGCGCTCCAGCGAACGACCGCGCCCGCAGCTCCGAGCATGAGCAGCGTGGTGGGGGCGAGCGGCAGGCGCGGCGAGATCGCAAACAACGCGATTTCGGCCACGACTGCGAGCGCCCAAAGCGCTCCGATCGCGCCGCCGTCGAGGCCCGCGGCCCGCCAGTCGAGCGCAGAGAAGCCATAATAGACCGCGTGGCTCGCCTGAATGAGGCTCGCCGCGGCCGCCGCCGCCAGAAAGGCGGGATCGCGCAACAGGTCCCGCGCGGACGATACGTGGGTCGCAGATGGGCTTGCCTCGCGCGGCGGCAGCGGTGAGAGCGCATACGCCGCCGCCGCGGTGATCGTCAGCGCCGCCACGATGAGCCAAATAAGCTCACGCGCGGCGATGAGATCGAGGAGGAGGCCCGCGCCCAAGCTGCCGACGATGAAGGCGGCGGACCCCCAAAGCCGCACCGGGCCGTAGGCGCGCCCGAGACGGCCGAGCCCCCGCAGCGCATAGGCATCCGCCAGGGGCATGATCGGCGTGTAAAAGACGGACGCCAGCGCCAGCGCCAGCGCCAGCGTGATGACGGCGGCGCCTTGCGCCATCCCAACGAGACCATAGCCCAGCACCGCCATTGCCGCCGCGATCACGATCGCCATGCGCAGCGCGTCGTGCCGGTCGGCGCCGCGCGTTGCCAGCGGGATCGCGAAGACCCGCACGATCATGGGGACCGCCAGCGCGATGCCGATCGCACCGGCATCGAGGCCCTTGGCCGCGAGCCAGAGCGGCAGGAACGGCAATTGCACCCCAAGCGCGACGAAGAGCGCGGCGTAGAAGACTGCGAGCCGCCACGCAAAGGAGGGATGCAAGGGCAACGGACGAGCGCGCGGAATCACAAATCGATGTTACGCATCTTCGCGTGGCTTAGGGGCGTGTCCCGGGCGCGGCGCAGCACCTCAAGGGCGTTTACGCCCGTCTTCGCGGGCTATGGTGGTGCGCTGCAGACCCGGGACCGTCACAGTCTGTGGCGGTCCGGGATCAGCGGTGCACCGCTCCACTTCGTTCGCGCTGCACCGCATCCGGGACACCTGGCTTAAGTCAAGGCCTACGGCCCTGCGTCCTCTGCCGCTTCGTCCGACTAGGCCACCAGCCGATAGAACAGGTCCGGATCGACATTGCCGCCGGAGAGGACCGCGACCGCGATCTTTCCCTTCACGTCGATCTTGCCCGATAGCAGCGCGGCGAGCGCGGCCGCGCCCCCCGGCTCCACCACCAGTTTGAGCTCACGGAAGGCAAAGGCGACCGCCGCGGCGACCTCCTCGTCGCTTACGGCGACGCCGGCGCCGACCAGCACGCGGTTGATGGCGAAGGTCATCTCGCCGGGCGTCTGCGCCATCAGCGCATCGCAGATCGTACCGGTGAGCGCGGCATTCTTTTCCCGCCGTCCGGTTTTGAACGAACGGGCATGATCGTCGAAGCCCTCGGGCTCCGCGGTATAGAGGCGGGCTTGCGGCATTCGCGCCTTCACCGCGAGCGCGATCCCCGCGGTCAACCCGCCGCCCGACGCGGTCACCGCGATGACCTCGGGCGAGAGGCTCTGCGCCGCGAGATCCTCGACGATCTCGCGGCCGGCCGTGCCCTGTCCCGCGATGATCAGCGCATCGTCATAGGGCGGCACCAGCGCGGCGTGGCGCTTCTGCGCGATCTCCTGTGCGATGGCCTGGCGGTCTTCCCGTGCGCGGTCGTAGAGCACGACCTCCGCGCCCAGCGCCGCGGTGCGCTCGCGCTTCGGGCGCGGCGCATCCGCCGGCATGACGATGACCGCCGGCATGCCGAGAAGCCGCGCCGCCGCCGCAACCCCCTGCGCGTGATTGCCCGAGGAAAACGCCACCACGCCGCCCGCGCGTTCCGCCTGCGGGATGGAGGAGAGCTTGTTGTAGGCGCCGCGGAACTTGAACGAGCCCGTGCGCTGCAGCGTCTCGGCCTTGAGGAACACGCGCGCGCCGGTGAGCGCATCGAGCACCGGCGAGGTCACCAGCGGCGTGTGCAGGGCAACGCCCGCAAGCCGCCGCGCCGCGGCATCGACGTCGGCGGCGGTCGGCAGGGCGCGATCGGGCGAAGGTTGCATCTGCGAACGGTAGCGCCGCGGCGCCCCGCCCGGCAAGAGCACTCACGCGGCAATTTCGGCGCCGCGCCCCTCCCCTCGTACCACCGCGCTCGCACTCGGCCGGGCCCGGCGCATCTCGTCGGTCCAACTCATGACTTCGAGCCGGCCGTCGAAATGCTCGACGATGACGCTGCAGCTCTCGACCCAATCGCCGCAATTCACGTAGCGAACGCCGAAATCGTCGTGAATCGCGGCGTGATGGATATGGCCGCAAATCACCCCGTCAACCGCATGGCGGCGCGCTTCGTCGGCGAGCGTGCGCTCGAATTCGCTGATATAGTTCACAGCGTTCTTGACCTTCAGCTTCGCCCATTGCGACAGCGACCAGTAAGGAAAGCCGAACCGCCGGCGCAGCGCATTGAACAGGCGATTGACGGCGATGGCGACGTCGTAGGCCCTGCTGCCGAGTTGCGCGAGCCAGCGCGCCTGCGTGACCACGAGATCGAAATGGTCGCCGTGAATGACGAGATAGCGCCGCCCATCTCCTCCCGTGTGCACTGCGTGCTCGGCGACCTCGACGCCGCCGAAATGCACGCCGTAATAGTCGCGCAGAAACTCGTCGTGATTGCCGGGAACGTAGACGATGCGCACGCCCTTGCGCGCCTGGCGCAAGAGCTTCTGCACCACATCGTTGTGCGCCTGCGGCCAGTACCAACTCGAGCGGAGCTGCCATCCGTCGACGATGTCGCCGACGAGATAGATCGTGTCGGCGTCGTGGTGGCGGAGGAAGTCGAGCAGCCGATCGGCCTGGCAGCCTTTGGTTCCGAGATGCACGTCGGAGATGAACAACGTGCGAAACGACCGTGCGCGTCCCGCGGTCACGATATTGCAATCCTGTTGCGAATCACCACGCCGGAACGCCTAACAGCATTGTGTTGCGCAACCATGACGCCCGCGACGCTCTTCGTCACATGACTGTCACGACCTGCGTGACATAGCTCCGTCATGACGATTGCGATTTGGGCGGTTGCAACGTATTCCATTGTCGCGACCGCCACTCACATCGGCAGCATCGCGATCGCGACGGGCCGGTGCCGGAAGCGCAGGTCGGCATCCCGTCCCGCCAAATCAGAGACGGCTCTCGGTTTAGTCGGATTGACGCGTTTTCTGCGGCGAAGCGGATTGCGCACAAAGCGATCGGGGCATTGCGCGGGCGCGCCGTCCGACATCGCTGGCGTCAGTCTCGTGCGGCCGGTCTGCGGCACGGAAAATTATATCGAAGAGACGCTGCGTTCGGCGTTCCACCTCGACTATCCCCGCTATGAGATCCTCTTCTGCGCGGCGAGCGCCAACGACGCCGCCGTGCCGCTCGTGCGGCGGCTGATCGCGGCGCATCCGCATGTTCTCGCGCGGCTGCTCATCGGCAACGAGACGATCAGCGATAACCCGAAGCTCAACAACGTCTGCAAGGGCTGGCGTGCGGCCGCGTACGACTGGATCGTCATGGCGGACAGCAACGTCTTGATGCCGCGCGACTACATCGAGCGCCTGCGCGCGGCTTGGCGCGCGGACACGGGCGTCGTCAGCTCGCCGCCCGCCGGCTGCCGTCCGCAGGGATTCTGGGCGGAGCTCGAATGCGCGTTCCTCAATACGTATCAGCTGCGGTGGCAATATGCGGCGGCCGCGATCGGCTTGGGCTTTGCCCAGGGCAAGTCGATGCTCTATCGGCGCAGCCAGATCGAGCGGGCCGGCGGCATTCGATTGCTCGCGGCCGAGCCCGCGGAGGATGCGGCCACGACCAAGGTCGTGCGCGACTTGGGGCTACGCGTTCGCCTCGTCGACGCGCCGTTCGAGCAGCCCCTCGGCTACCGCTCCGCCGGCGAAGTATGGGCGCGTCAACTGCGCTGGGCGCAGCTGCGGCAGGCCTCGTTCAGGCCGTATTATGCGCTGGAGATTTTGGCCGGCAGTCTCGCCCCGCTCGCCGCGGCGGCGTATGCCGTTGCCGCGCTGGGGCTGCCGTTGGGCAGCGTTCTTGCGGTCGCGGCGGCGTGGTATGGCGCCGAAGCCGCGCTGGCGCGCGCAGCCGGATGGCATCTGAGCCTTCGATCGCCCGCGGCATGGATCCTGCGCGACATCCTCTTGCCTCTGCTCTGGATCGGCGGCTGGCTCGGTCGCGGCTTCGTCTGGCGCGGAAATGAAATGGGGCCGGTCGAGTCGCGCGGCGCCATCTGACCCGCGAACGCGTCGCTCATGTCTCAGTTTGCTCGGTAATATCTCAAGACACTCTCTTCCGCTCGTCCCCGCGAGGGGCGCCCCGCGACGCTCGCGTCGCGGGGATAGCCGCTACCCATGCGCGCCGTTTGTTGCAGTGCATGAGTCCGCCTTGTGGCACAAAGCGGAAGTTTGACGTGGTCCCCGCGCCTTACACCAGGCCGTGATGCCTCAGGCGCGCCCATTAAAGTGAGAGCCGCCGGGTGGCGTGCCGAGCGACAGAGGCGTCGGACGGCACCAAAAAAAGATGCCCCGGCTGGCTTGGGGGGGCGGTGCCGGGGCATCACTCGCTGGGATGGTCGTCGGTTGACCTAAACCGACGCTCGCGACCTACACATGCTGGCTTACAAGGACCTTACACGGGGGCACGGCTCTGCCTGTTCCGCTCGGCGTGCCGAGCGGCTCTTGGGGCTACTTATCGCTGGGGAGCGGCTGCACCCTGAAGCACAGCCGCGTGAGTTGTTTGCTGATAACCCTCAGCTCGTCTTCCGCGTCGGCTTCGTTGAGCCGGTCGATCACCCCGATCAGCGGACGGATATGCTCCTGGGCCAGCTCAAGGAGTTGCTCGGGGGTCTGGGCAGGCACCGAACGAGTACTGGTAGAACGGCGGCGGCTGGTCATGATCATGCCCTCCCTGCGTCCTGAAACTCGATAACGTTGCATTAGCCGCAAGGCTCCTTTTCTAATGCCGCGGTCGCCGGACACGCTGTGATCCACATCACAAAAAGCTGTTTGTAATCTAAGGTCCGCCCCCGGCCCTCAACCGGACTCGTCCTACAACACGCGCAGGCGCCGGCTGTCGATCACTCGCGCAACAACATGGCCGATAAATGGGGGCTTCTCGCCCGCGAGTCGAGGCCATGGCGATTCGACCAATCAGTGATGGCCATCACAGACGGACTCGCCAAATAAGAGCATCGGGCAAACGACCACACCACAAGGCCAGCAAGCAGGCCAAGCAGGCCACCGAGGAAGCAAGCGACGTAACGGTCGATGTTCCGATAAGCGACGCAACAGGCGAGCGCAACCATCAGAATAACGAGCGGAACGAAGTTCATGGCGATGCGATGAAGCGCGAGGGTTTCGATGTCGGCGCGGGGTAGGGTGTGCAGATTCTGCTTCTTTGTAGTGTTTGGGGCGGTGCGGGACTTGTTACTGTCGGCCAAACATTTGTTCGTCGCTGCCATGGCGGTCTCCTGCCATTGCAGGCGAGATTGTTACGGATACGGTAGCCAGCATCACGCCGGCGAGCATCAGGGCCTTTTTCATGGCCTGCTCACTTGACCACCTTCAAGGTTAGAAAAAAACCGGTGCGGGTCAGCTCGAACGTGGCCGGCTCGTCCGGGCCTTCCATCTGCTCGCACATAAACTTAAACTTCGATTGCTTGACGTTCGCGCTGACCAGCTTGCACTCGGTCTCGTGGCCACGAAACGGTCAGAGCGAACCTTCATCCAACCAATACTCGGCTCCGGGCAGCGGCCTCGCAGATAAATCGTGGTGCCTTCCACCGGGACGGTGGCAGGAAATTCGCACCAGTCGCCGCGGAACTTCGCCGGGATTTCCGCGGCGGCAGCGGGGGCGGCACCGGTGAGCGCGGTGAGCGCGGCGAGGGCGGCGGCGAGCATCGGGGTCTTTTTCATCGCCGCCTCCGAAATCCGGCCCGTCCATGTTCGCCACCACAGCCTCACCACCAATCGATCCCGGCAACGTCGAAGCGAGGCTGTCATGCTCTAACTCACTTCTTTTTGCTCTCGACGGGCTCGCCATGAACCTCGAGAAGGGATACCGGCCCGCCGGCGACTTCATCATCGAAGACGCCGATTACCAGTCGGCCGGTATACCAAGCTTGTGTATCGAGGTTT
>Ga0070699_100005288_pt1 | contig 11325 bp, 13 predicted proteins | sample KBSK1503metaG_FD_65473 | JGI IMG/M metagenome (GOLD analysis project Ga0070699, IMG submission 65473) | Corn, switchgrass and miscanthus rhizosphere microbial communities from Kellogg Biological Station, Michigan, USA - KBS K1-50-3 metaG | ecosystem: Host-associated > Plants > Roots >...
GTTCTTGCTGCACCCCGCCCCGGGGCTGCTCGCGCGTCATGCCCGGCACGGCACCGCACACGCTTCCCTGATCGCCGAGATCCTCAGCCTGCTCGCCGGAAGGACGCCTGCGCCGTCGCCCGGCGGAGCGCGGCCGCCACTCGAGCCGCTCAGTGACAGCGAGATCCGCGTGCTGCGCTACCTGCCGACCAACCTGTCGGCGCGGGAAATCGCGAACGAGCTGTACGTCTCAACGAACACCGTCAAGACTCACATGCACCACCTCTACGCGAAGCTCGGCACGCACCGCCGCGGCGAGGCCGTCGAGCGTGCCCGCGCCCTGGGCCTGCTCGCACCCTCCGCGCGCCGGCGCTGACCCAGCCCGGGCCCGGCCTCCACGGCTCCGCGCCCAGCCCGGCATCGGGCTCCATGGCATGGCTCCTCACGGACGGCAAGCAACGTCCTAGCCCGTGACGGCCTGCTCGTCGAGTGCCGGGTCGAAGACGGGGCCGTCGCCGCCGAGGGTGCGGGTGAACCCGGGCGGGACCACGATGTCGTCGGGGGCCAGGTCGCGGATGCTGGCCTTGCCGAGGCCGAGCAGCGCGGAGTCGATGCCGCCGCGCAGGATGTCCAGCACGTTCTCCACCCCGGCCTGCCCGTTGGCGGCCAGCCCCCACAGGTAGGCGCGGCCGATCATCACCGCCTTGGCGCCCAGCGCCACCGCTTTGACCACATCGCCGCCGCGGCGGATCCCGCCGTCCAGCAGCACCTCCACCTGCCCGCCGACGGCGGCGGCGACGGCGGGCAGCGCCCGGATGGTGGCCGGGGTGCCGTCCAGGTCGTTGCCGCCGTGGTTGGACACCGAGATCGCGGTCGCTCCGGCGTCGACCGCTCGCTTGGCGTCGTCGATCCGGGTGATGCCCTTGACCAGGAACGGGCCGCCCCACAGCTGGGCCAGCCAGGCCACGTCGTCCCAGGTCGGCGGCGGGGTGGCGGCCCACTGGGCGTAGGCGCCGAAGAACGTGGGTGCAGGCTGGCCTGCCGCGACCATGTTCGGCACGCGCAGGTCCGGCGGGCGGAGGGTCCGGGCGTAGGCGGCCAGCCACCGCGGCCGCACTACGGCCTGCGGCGCGTACCGCACTATGGTCGCCAGGTCTATCCGCTCGGGGATCTTCGGGCTGCCCCAGTCCCGGGCGCTGTCGAACGTCCAGTCCAGCGTCGCGATCAGCCCGACCGCCCCGGCGGCGCGGGCCCGCTCCACCCTCGCCGCTATCTCATCACGGCTGCCGATCCAGTACACCTGGAAGAAGGTCTTGGGGTTGGCCGCGGCCACCTGCTCGACCGGCTTGCTGCCGAACGAGCTCAGCCCCACCGCGGTGCCCCGGTTCGCGGCCGCGCGGGCGACCGCGACCTCGCCGTCGGGGTGCACTGCCTGCACCCCGGTCGGGGAGCAGATCACCGGTATGGACACCGGCTGGCCCAGCACCGTGGTGGCCAGGTCACGCTTGGCGGGCAGTCCCGCGGCGTGCGGGGTGAACCCCAGCTCGCCGAACGCCGCCTCGTTGTCCTTCAGCGTGGCGCCCTGCTCCGAGCCGGCCACGATCGACCAGTACACCGATTTCGGCAGCTGTTTTTTGGCGCGGCGCTGCGCCACGGCCACCGTCTCGAACCATCTGCTGCTCATCGCGTTCCTCCCCGGGCCTACTTGAGGAGCACGCCGGCGTCGACCGGCAGCGTGATCCCGGTGACGTAGCGGGACTCGTCGGAGGCCAACCACAGTACGGCGCTGGAGATGTCCACCGGTTCCACCCACGGGATAGGCAGCGCGTCCACGGCCTGGAACCGCGGGATCAGCGCCTCCCTGGTCCGCCCGGCAGCCGGCAGGTCCGGCGCCCAGACCTCGTAGGTCGCCGCGTTCTGGACCATGTCGGTGTCCACGTTGCCCGGGTGGACGCTGTTGACCCGGATAAAGTCCGGCGCCAGTTCCAGCGCCAGGGTGCGCATCAGCCCGACCACGCCGTGCTTGGCCGCCGTGTAGTGGCCGATGTTCTGATAGGCCTTCAGCCCGGCATCTGAGCTGGTCAAGATGATCGACCCGCCGCGACCGCCGGCCCGCAGGTGCGGGATGGCCGCCTTGGCGGCGTGCCATTCCCCGGTCAGGTCGACGTCGATCATGTCCTGCCAGGTCTGCTCCGGAAGTTCGGCGAGCGTCCCGTAGCTGACGATGCCGGCGTTGGCGGACACGATGTCGAGCCGGCCGAGCCGGGCGACGCCGTCGTCGAGCGCCTCCTTGACCGCGTCGTAATCCCGCACGTCGGCCACGGTGGCCACGATCCGCCGGCCGGTGGCCTCGACCTCCTTGACCGTCTGGGCCAGGTCCTCCGGCGTGGCCATCGGGTAGGGCGCCGAGCCGATCTGCGCGCACAGATCGACCGCGATGATGTCCGCGCCCTCCCGGGCCAGCGTGACCGCGTGGCTGCGGCCCTGGCCGCGCGCGGCCCCGGTGATGAAGGCGACCTTGCCTTCGACTCGTCCAGTCATTGTGCTGTCATCCCTTTCGTTGTGTGTGTGCTGCGTCCAGCACGTAGTGCTGGTCCTTGCTGGCTTCAGAACCAAAGCCGGCGAGCGGGTTGGCGTCGCAGGGCCGGGCGGGCGGTGCCGCCGAGCCTGGCAGGCTGGCGGGGGACGGGCGGGACCCGATGATGACCGGCACCGGCCCGGTCCGCGCGCGACGGCCTGGCGCGGCCCGGGCCCGGAGCGGGCCGCGGTGGGAGTGGTCGACGGCCGGGCGGGGTGCGGCGGCCGGGCCGGCCAGCCGCAGTGCGGCCTGCCCGTGACCTTGGGCGCATTCGGGGTCGGGGCCGTCCAGCGGCAGCCCGGTGAAGAACTTGGCTGCCATGCACCCGCCGCGGCAGGAGCCGTAGAACCGGCACGACGTGCAGGCGCCGCCGGACTGGGGCTGCCGCAGCCGCGTGAATAGCGGCGAGTCCCGCCACACCTGTTCGAACCCGCCGGGCTGGCGGACGTTGCCGGCCAGGAACTCCGGGTGGATCGTGAACGGGCAGGCGTACACGTCGCCGACCGGGTCGATCAGGCACACCACCCGGCCCGCGCCGCACAGGCCCAGCCCGGGCAGCGGCCCGCCATAGGGGGCCAGGTGGAAGAACGAGTCGCCGGTCAGCACCTGCTCGCCCCGGGCGGCCAGCCAGTCATACAGCTGCCGCTGCTGGGCGGCGGTGGGGTGCAGCTGGTGCCAAGTGTCCGCGCCGCGGCCGGACGGGCGCAGCCGGGTCAGCCGCAGCTGCGCCCCGTAGGTGTCCGCGAGCGCCTTGAGCTCATCGAGCTGGCTCACGTTGTGCCGGGTGACCACCACCGACAGCTTGAATCCCGTGAATCCGGCCGCGGCCAGATGTTGCATGGCGCAGATCGCGGCCTGGTGGGCGCCGACGCCGCGGACCGCGTCGTTGACCTCGGCGGTCGCCCCGTCCAGGGAGACCTGCACGTCGACGTAGTCGCTGGCCGCTAGTCGGCGCGCCGCCGCCGCGTCGATCCGGGTGCCGTTGGTGGAGAACTTCACCCCCACCTGATGGCCGGTAGCGTAGTCGAGCAGTTCCCAGAAATCTCGGCGGACGGTGGGCTCGCCGCCGCCGATGTTAACGTAGAACACCTGCATCCGCTGCAGCGTGTCGATCACCTGCTTGCATTCGGCGGTGGACAGCTCGGCCGGGTCCCGGCGCCCGGAGCTGGACAGGCAGTGCACGCACGCCAGGTTGCAGGCGTAGGTCAGCTCCCAGGTCAGGCAGATCGGGGAGGTCAGCCCCCGCTCGAACCGCTCCGCCAGCCGCGCCACCGGCCCGCTGCGGTCAGCCGCCGCGATCACGGCCCGGCCCGCCGGGCGATCATCTGCGACCGGGCCAGCGTGCCCAGCGCCCGCTGATAGGCCGGCAGCGCGCCGTCGCCGATGCCCGCCGCCATGCAGGCCGACCGGGCGGTGGGATGCTCGCCCAGCGCGCGCAGCACGGCCAGCAGCGTGGTGTCCGTCAGGAACGACAGCCGCCGGGTGCCGAAGTGGTACAGCAACGCGCCGAACGGCTCCGGCCGGACCGCTACCCGATCATCCAGCCGCCACGGGCGGTCCAGGTCGAACCCTGGCGCGGGACTGCCCGGCGTGCCGGCCCGCGGCGACACCGGCGCGTCAGTAGACACCGCACATCCCGTCGATCGAGATCTCTTCCACCAGCAGCTCGCCGGTGACCAGCGCCTCATCCCCGCTCGCGCCCGGCTCCGCTGGCTTCTCGCCCGCCGCCGGATGTTCCGGCACCAGCACAGTTACCGCCTGCTGAGTCATGGTTGCCTCCCTGGCCTGGCCCGCAGCGGGCACGCCGCAGGCTCTTCGTCGTTTGTGCCAGCTTCGCCGCGGACCGAGTGATCCGCCGCCGGCCGATCCGTGTGATTTGCGCGGCCGCCGGTGTCCCGCCGCGTGCTGCATAGCTGCGGCCTGACCGTGGTGGCCGCGCCCGCGGACACCGACTACACGATTCGGCTGGAAACGTGGGAGCCGGGCTGGCGCAGTGTCGGCTGCGCGGCGGCCAGGAACTGACCGGCCGCGACATCGTCGCCTAACCTGGCGCCCAGCCCAGGTCGCCGGGCAGTGCACGTCGGCGCCCGGCTAGAGCACGCGATGAGCCCTCAGCTGCCGCCAGGAACAGCAGCTTCGTCGCCTGGAGCATGGCGGCGCTGATCGCTGTGGCCGCGGCGATCAGCGTCCTGGTCAGCAAGGCTGTCGGCGGGGCCGCCGCTTCCGATACGCCAGCATGCGCGGCGGCGAAGCCCTGGCAGCATCACGCAGATCCGCAACCGCAGCGCGCTCGCGTCCGGGCTCATGCGCATCGGGTGATGACCGCTCATCCTGTGGAGGTCGCAGCGAGAGCGCGACGCAACAGGGAAGGATCACCATCAGGCTCGTCATTCCGGGGGCAACCACCGGTGGTGCGCCGCCTCCTGCGCGCTGAGTCTGCGACGCTACCGGTCGCGATTTGCAGCCGCAGCGTTACAGGTCCATGTCCGCGGTCGCCTGGGCGAGATCCTCCTAGGACCGGCCGCGCCCAGTCCGGACGCCGCTACGCTGTGCCGACCCCGCAAGCCCGCGTCCCGGCGTCATATCGCTGCCACTGGCCATGACTGGCCACTTCGGCGGATTCGGGCCCGGCCTTCGGCAGGCGATGGTCTCGTAACGCCGCGCTGCACTGACCCCGCGGGCCCGGGTCCCGGCCAGTCACATTGCTGCTACTGGCCATGACTGGCCACTTCGGCAGATTCCGACCCGGCCCTCCCGGCATGACGATGGCGTCGTAGCGCTGGTCGCTGGCATGCAGGTGCACGCAAGGCCGCATCGCGGGAACGGAGAAATTCAGCGATCGCCTCGGCCGGTGCTTCAAAGAGCGGCATCTCGATGGCATCTGTTGAAGGACACATGAAAATGACGCCGGTAACGACTCTGAACGAGTCTCTCGCTGACCCACGGGACATGTTCGCGGCACACACGATGTTCCGCCGCGAGTTCGGGCTGATGCCGGGCCTGGTCCGCGCGGTCACGCCCGGTGATACGCAGCGCGCCACGCTGGTCGCCGACCACATCGCGCTGCTGAGCGGCGTACTGAGTCAACACCACGCGGGAGAAGACAGGTACATCTGGCCGCGGCTGCGGGAACGCTGTCCCCAGGAGAGCGGGCCGCTCGTCGACGTCATGGAAGACCAGCACCACGCTGTCCGCACACGCCTCCTGCAGGTGAGCAAGGTTCTGCAGCCATGGCGCGGCAGCGCGTCGGCGCGGGCGCGGGGCGCCCTGGCCGGTGCCATCGACCAGCTCATCACGGTCATCACGGAGCATCTAGCTCTTGAGGAGGAACGCGTCGTCCCGCTCATCGTGAAGCACATCACCGATGCCGAGTACGCCGTCCTGGCCCAAGAGCGCGCTGCTCATATTCCTCCGGGCAAGCTGCCGGCCGTCCTCGGCATGATCATGTACCAGGGTGATCCCGCGGTGAGCGACATGATCCTCTCTCAGATGCCCGTGGAGGTCCGGCCGGCCATCAAGGATCTGGCCGTCCGGGCTTACGCCGCCTACGCAACAGATCTACACGGGACCGCCACGCCTCCCCGGGCGACGGGCTAACCCAGCCATGTGGCGTAGTCTCCTCTGCTCCGCTAAGGAGTTGCCGAAGAACAACCCGTCGATCCACGTCGTCTGTGCCCTGGCCAGGCGACTCGGAGCATGCGGTTTGTTCCGCTGCAACTCCTAAGTAAAAGGCCAGTTTCTTTGAGCAGACTTGCCCTTGGCCGGCCGGGTGTTCGCTGCCTCCCGTGCCAGCATCCTCTGCTCCCTTCATCGCCTGCATTGGCGGCAGCCGATTGCCCCGCCGATCATGCGGTACCCGGTACCGGTCGGACCCTCGCCGCTCCGACAGTGGCGGGACATCACAGCAGGTGCGCTAGAAGTGGGCGCGGGATAGCGTTGGTGCCATGCAGGTGCCCGGTGGTTTCCCCGCGCAGATTGGCGAGGCGGAACTGACGGATCGCCGTGCTGAGCGTGACGTGCTTGACCGGCTCCTAGACGCTGTTCGCGGAGGCGAGAGCCGGGCGCTGGTGGTGCAGGGCGAACCGGGTACTGGCAAGACAGTACTGCTGGAGTACCTGGTGGAGCGGGCGGCGGACTGCGACGCGGCACGGACCACGGGTATCCAGTCAGAGATGGAGCTGGCCTTCGCCGGACTGCACCAGTTGTGCGCGCCGCTGCTGGATCACGACGAGGCTCTCCCGCTGCCGCAGAGGGAGGCGCTGCGGACCACGTTCGGTCTGCATCCCGGGCCGGCGCCGGACCGGTTCCTGGTCGCCCTGGCCGTCTTGAGCTGGCTGAGTTCGGTACCGGGGTGCGGTTCCGGCATCCGCTGGTCCGCTCGGCGGCCTACCGGTCGGCGTCGGCTCAGGAGAGGCTGGAAGCGCACCGCGCTTTGGCGGAGGCCACCGATCCGCAGGCCGATCCGGACCGCCGGGCCTGGCACCGGGCCCAGGCCGCGTTGAACCCCGACGAAGAGGTCGCTGGGGAGCTGGAGCAGTCTGCGGTCCGGGCCCAGGCGCGCGGGGGAGTGGCCGCGGCGGCGGCGTTCCTGGAGCGGGCGGCGATGCTGTCGCCTGACCCGGCGCGGCGGGCGGGGCGGACGCTGGACGCGGCGCAGGCCAAGGTCCAGGCGGGCGCGTTCGGCGCGGCGCTGGACCTGCTGGCCAGGGCGGAAGCCGGGACGCTCACCGAGTTCTGGGCTCCTACGCCGAAGCGCTGGCAGCCGCCCAGCGGGCCAGCGAGAACCATCCCGAGCTGGGCTACGCCAACTGGGCTCTGGTTGAGCTGATCGAGGCGGCCGCGCGCAGCGGGGAGACCGAGGCGGCCGCCCACGCCGGCCGGAGGCTCGCCGAGATGACCTCCGTCAGCGGCACCGACTGGGGATTGGGGGTCCAGGCGCGCTCGCAGGCGCTACTGAGCGAGGGAGAGGAGGCTGAGCGCCTGTACCGGGAGGCCATCGAGCGACTGAGCCGGACCCGCATCCGCGTCGAGCTGGCCCGCGCTCATCTGCTGTACGGGGAATGGCTGCGCCGGGAGCGCCGCCGCGGCGAGGCGCGCGATCAGCTGCGCACGGCCCACGACATGCTGGAGGAGATGGGTCTGGAGGCGTTCGCCGCGCGGGCCCGCCGCGAGCTGGAGGCCGCCGGCGAGATCGCCCGCAAGCGCACCATCGCCACCAGGCTTGAGCTGACCGTCCAGGAGGCCCAGATCGCCCGGCTGGCCCGCGACGGCCTGTCGAACCCAGAGATCGGCACCCGGCTGTTCCTGTCCCCGCGCACCGTCCAGTACCACCTGGGCAAGGTCTTCACCAAGCTCGACATCACCTCGCGCAGCCAGCTCCGCCGCATCCTGCCCGCCACCGCGGACACTGCCCTGCCACGTTAACGCCGATTTGCACTAAGCAAATCGGCCCCAGTCCGGGTCAGGCGTACCGCCGAGGGACAAGGCTGCCCCGTGCGCTGCGTACCTGATGGGCCATCACGCCATCCCGGAGGCCCACCTCCGCGACCCGGCGGTGATGCTCTACGCGCCGCTGCGCACCCTGATCTACATCGACCCCGCCGACCGGACCCGGCTCGCCGTCGACCAGCCGAGCACGGTGTACGCCAGCTTCGCCGATCCGGTCATCACCGAACTCGGTCTCGATCTCGACCGCCACCTCGCCGAGTTGCTCGACGCGCTGGGCGTCGAGGCAGGCCCGTTTGATGGGTCAGCGCGGAGGCAGACGCCGGACTTCGAGCAGTTCGAGCCCGAGCGCCTCGATCTCGGCGAGCACGCCGTAGAGCGCTGCCTGGTCGGCCAACGTACCAGTCAGCACGGTGTCGTCGCCGCGCATGCGGGCCTGGAGGGCCGGGAACGCGGCCCGCATCGTCTGGCCCAGGCGCCCGCGGACACTGATCTGGTAGCGCTGAGGCTGCCGATCCTGGCGCGCGCCGCCGGCTTGCTTACCGCGCATCGGCGAACCCGGCGGATGTTCCGCGAACGACCAGCATGATCGTGATCTCCGCGATCATGGGTGACGGCTCGCCGGTCACGGTCTTGCCCGGAGGGCACCTGCTCCGATGCTGGCATGTCCTGGCCGCTGTACAGCCTGCCGAACACGTACAGCATCGCAGTTAGATGGGAATCTGACTGGAGCAGGCCGGCTTCGATTCCGCGGAGCTGGCGCTGCTCGCAATAGCAAAGGCTCACCGTATGCTCCTGACCTGCGGCCTGCTGCGGGACGCTGCCCCCGCATATGCGTCGCGCCTGCGCAAGCCGCCTCGTGGCCGGGTTTCAGTGCGGGCTGACCCGGCGGGGATCAGGGTGCGGGCCCTGGGGGCGGGTCCAGGGCCCGCACGCATGCGGTCAGCGGGCGGCCCGGCGCACGGTGGCCAGGCCCGCCAGCGCCAGGACTACCAGGTATCCGCCAGAGACGATGTTGGACCAGTACATCGGGGCGGCGATCGAAAACTTGGCGTCCAGGATGAACGGGAAGATGATCACCCACACGCCTAGCAGCACGCTGGCGAACTGCAGCCCGGCGTAGCCGCGCGGGCCGACCAAGGAGGCTGCGGCCACCGCGGCCACCGCCAGCCCGGCGATCAGGTTCGCGACCGCGGCGTTGCCGCCGCCGTGCTGCAGCGTGATGAACGACGGAGACAGGGCGATCCACAGCCCGGTCAGCACGCCGAGCGCCGCAACCGCTTGGACGGCGACGCCGCGCATGGTGGCCGGCAGCAGGTACTCGGTCACGGCCGAGATGGTCACCGCGGTCTGAGGGGAGCCGTCGCCGGGTTCCGGGCGGCGGGAAAGCGGAGTGGCCATGGTACGTTGTCCTTTCCGCCGGCGGGCGATAACGGTCACCCGCGGCATGCTGGGCGAGCCTGCCCCGGGGGGCAGCGTGCTAGCTGGCCTCGGCCTGGCAGGCTCGCTTCCGTTTTCACCCGTCAGCCTCGGACGCAACAGGGTGAAAGAGCGTCAACCGGATGGAATGATTCGCCGCTGACGGGTTCAGGTTGACCGCCCCGCCGAGCCCGGCCCGGGCCAGCTTCTGCGGGCCAGGACGACGATGCCCACCGTCATGACGGCCAGCGAGATAGCTCCAATGGTTAGGTCCAGGGGGGCGGCCGCATCCAGGGCGATCCGCGAAATCACCTCAACCGTTGGATGCCTGCTCATCCTCCCGGGCGCGAGGCTGGGCGTACAAGCCACAGAAGGGAGCATGTGATGCGGATTGGATTCCCCGGAACCGGGACGGCCGGCCGCCACCTCCGGCCGGAGGTCGCCGGGCCCGAGCACGAGGTACCCCCGGAACCCGACACGATGGACCAGGACCCGGCGGAGCTCGCCTACCGGCGGGGGGCCGGCATCGAGGTTACGCTGCTGTGGCACCGGACGACCGGCGAGCTGACGGTCTCGGTCACCGACGCGGCGTCAGGCGCTGCGTTCGAGCTGCCCGTCGCTCCTGATGAGGCGCTCACCGCCTTCCATCACCCCTACGCGTACGCCGCCGTCAAGGGAGTGGCCTACTAGGAGCACCTCGACAGGGCTTCCGGGGCGAGCAGGTGATACCGGAGATCGTTCGGAAAAATATTTTGAATAATTCCGAACGGACCGTGGTGTTACGGTCCGCATGCGACGGATCCCGGGTCCGGGCCGAAGCTTGCTGCACTGCGAGCCTATAGCACGATCACGAGGGGAACCGGTGAATGGCGGGCCAGACTGACGGCGACCGAACCGACCATGCGGTGAGTGGCATGCGACGAGCTCCCCCTGGCGCCGCTCGAACTGCCAGTCCGCCCCGCGGCCGCGCAACTGCCCTGCCGCCTGGGCGCGAAGTTCCGGCTCCAGCTCGTCGAATGCGGCTTCCATCTCGACGACGGCGTCAGCCGACAGCCTGACGGTACTTGACAGGTGAGCCACCCACACGACGTCGATGCAGCCGGCCCGTCCCTTCAGCAACCTGACCGCGGCGTCAAGCGCCCGGCCCGCCGGTGAAGAACCGTCATACCCGGCGACGATGCGCAGGAACCCCCGGATGGCGCGGCGTGCGCGCCATCGACCCGCGGCTCCCATTGCAGGTCCTCTTGCACTGCCTGCTGCATCCGTCGTGCTCCGCGCTGGTGGCAGTACTGTTCTACTGACGCCGCGCCCTGATGAACCGCCTGCCCAGGCTCACCGCAGCCGAGGAGCCGACGAAGTTGGCCAGCGTGACCGCTGCGATCACCTCTGATTTCAGCCCGGCGTGGTGGCCCTGCAGCGCGGTCACGGTGATCGTGGTCGTGATCATCCCGGCCGGCCACATCAGGCAGTCCAGCAGCCCGGCCAGCAGCGCCCGGTTGCGGGCCTCAGCCTGCACCAGGAACACGGCGAGGACGTTCTGCACCAGCATCGCGACGGCAGCCAGACTGGAGACACGGCGGCGTCAGTGCGCCTCAGATCCGGGCGTCGGCTGGCGTCCGAGCGAGAGGACCGGTGTCAGCACCGGTTGCGGCACATTCACCCGCTGGTGCGGCGAAGGCTGACCCCGGTCGCGGCCACCGCGACCAGTGGCGGCAGCCACCACGCGGCCACGCCCGCGGTGTGCAGCAGCCAGGTCACCACCAGGGCGGCCGCCACGGCCGCCGCGACCGTCCAGTCGTCGCCGATGACGAACCCGTACCAGAACTTTCCGAAGGCCACGAGCCCGCGAAGGCTCACGGTCCCCGCCCGGTTGAGCCAGGAAACGATCATGGTTCACCTCGCGT
>Ga0070699_100005289_pt1 | contig 11323 bp, 14 predicted proteins | sample KBSK1503metaG_FD_65473 | JGI IMG/M metagenome (GOLD analysis project Ga0070699, IMG submission 65473) | Corn, switchgrass and miscanthus rhizosphere microbial communities from Kellogg Biological Station, Michigan, USA - KBS K1-50-3 metaG | ecosystem: Host-associated > Plants > Roots >...
GGCAAGCCAAGCGGGCAAGGGATCGGTCTTTACGGTGCGCCTGCCGGGCGGCGAGGCACGCTAAACTAACCAGAGACCCCCCAGCCGGCCACCTCGATTCAGAACATTTCAGGTGTGCCCCAAGGACCTGGCGTCCCCTCCATGATAGCCTGAGTGCGCGGCAAACCCACCGCACAGCGCCATGGCCTTCTGGTGTCCGGCGTTGGCTAAGGCGGGGGGGAGCAACCATGTCCGACATGAAACGCCGCGACTTCATCACGCTGCTCGGCGGTGCGGCAGCTGCATGGCCGCTCGCGGCGGGCGCGCAACAGCCGGCGATGCCGGTGATCGGGTTCCTGCGGAGCGCCTCACTCGCCGACGCCACGCACCTCGTAACTTCGTTCCGCCAGGGCCTCAAGGAAGCAGGCTTCATCGAGGCGCAGAACGTCGCGATCGAATACCGCTCGGCGGATAATCACCTTGATCGGTTGCCGGCTCTGGTCGCCGATTTAATTCGTCGGCAGGTGGCTGTGATCGTCGGGAACCACAATGCAGCCCTCGCGGCCAAGGCCGCAACCACCACGGTGCCGATCATCTTTGCGACCGGGGCCGACCCGGTCAGGGACGGCCTCGTCGCTAGCCTCAACAGGCCCGGTGGTAACGTCACCGGCGTTAGCTTTCTCGCCAACGAGGTAGGGACGAAGCGACTGGACCTGCTGCGCCAGCTCGTGCCCAAAGCGGCTACAATTGCCATGCTCGTCAATCCTGACAGTCCTGACACCGAGGACGAGCGCAGAGAGGTGCAGGCCGCGGCGCAAGGAATCGGGCAGCAACTCATCATTCTCGACGTCAAGAGCGAGGGCGATTTCGAGATCGCCTTTGCAACGTTCGTGCGACGCGGGGCTGGCGCGCTGCTCGCCGGTAGCGGCGCGTTCACGAACTCGCACCGGCAACGGCTTGTTGCGCTGGCGGCCCAACATGGGATTCCCGCGATCTATCACGTGCGCGAGTTCGTCACGGCCGGTGGTCTGATGAGCTACGCGCCCAGCATTACCGATGCCTACCGCCAGGCCGGCATCTATACCGGGCGGATTCTCAAGGGCGAGAGGCCGGCCGACCTGCCGGTGATGCAGTCCACCAAATTCGAGTTCGTGATCAATCTTAAGACCGCGAAGGCACTCGGAGTCCAAATTCCAGACAAGATGCTCGCGCTCGCCGACGAGGTGATTGAGTGAGAAGGCGAGAATTTATTGTGACGCTTTGCGGCGCGGCGGCTGCATCGCCGCTCGCGGCGAGCGCGCAGCAGTCGGCGTTGCCGGTAATCGGGTATTTAAACCTCGGGTCGCCGGAGTCCGACGCCCGTCGGCTGACCGGCCTGCGACGAGGTTTGAACGAAACCGGCTACGTTGAAGGTCGGAACTTGGTGATCGAATATCGCTGGGCGGGAAGCCAAGCTGACCGACTGTCAGCGCTGGCGGCTGATCTGGTCCAACTTCAAGTGGACGGGATCGTTGCAGCCGGGTTGCCTCCTACTCTCGCGGCTAAGGCTGCGACGACCAGCATCCCAATCGTGTTCGGCGTGGGCGCTGACCCCGTGCAGCTCGGGCTTGTGGCAAGCCTCAATCGGCCGGGAGGCAACCTGACGGGCTTCAACGCGTTCTCGGGTGAACTCGGGGCCAAGGGGCTCGCGCTGTTGCACGAGTTGGTGCCCGGCACTGCGACGATCGGCTTTCTTGAGAATCCGAATAATCCGACAGTTAAGCTAGAGACGAGAGACGTGCTGGCGGCGGCTGCTGTCGTGGGGCTAAAGGTTCAGGTATTGAAAGCAGGCACCGACCGCGAAATCGACTCCGCGTTCGTGAGCCTGGTCCAAGCACGAACCGGCGCGCTGCTCGTCGGCGCTGATCTTTTTTCAACAATCGGATCGAGCGGCTCATTGAACTTGCGGAACACCACGCAATTCCGACTATGTACCACTTTCGTGAGTTCGTAGTGGCCGGCGGGCTCATCGGTTATGGAACGAGCTTGATAGAGCAATACCGACAAGTCGGACTTTACGCGGGGCGCATTCTCAAGGGTGAAAAGCCCGCCGACCTGCCGGTCATACAGGCGACGAAACTTGAGTTAGTGATCAATCTCAAGACCGCTCGGACACTCCATTTCGAAATTCCGCCGACGCTGCTTGCCCTTGCCGACGAGGTGATCGAATGAAACGCCGCGAGTTCATTACACTCTTCGGCGGGGCGGTGTTGGCGTTGCCGCTCGTGGCGCGGGCGCAGCAGCCGGGAAAGCTGCCAACTATTGGGTTTGTGGGCAGCGACTCGCCCGACCTGTACGCAGACCGGTTGCGCGCATTCCGCTTGGGCTTGAAATCGACCGGATTTATCGAAGGCCAGAATGTCACGATCGAATATCGCTGGGCCGAGGGCCGGAACGACAAGTTGCCGGCATTGACGGCGGATCTTGTTCATCGCCAAGTGGCGGTAATTGTTGCGCCAACAACCCCTTCGGTTCTGGCGGCAAAGACCGCGACCGAGACAATTCCAATCGTCTTCTTTGTAGCGGGTGATCCAGTCGATCTCGGACTTGTCGCGAGCTTGGGCCGGCCCAGCGGTAACCTCACGGGCGCGACCACCCTGACTTTGGAAGTAGCGCCGAAGTGGCTGCAGCTGCTGCACGAGATGGTGCCTAATGCCACATCACTAGCCCTGCTGATCAACCCGACCAGTCCAAACCTTGCCGAGGCTCAATCGAGAGACTTGCAGGCGGTAGCCCGCAACCGCGGGCTGCAGCTTCATGTGCTGCACGCCAGCTCCGACCCAGACTTCGAGACCGCCTTCGAAAGCGTGGCCCGACTGGGAGCGGGCGGGCTCGTGATTAGCTCCGATTCATTCTTCTTCAGCCGCAGCAATCAGCTCGCCACGCTGGCTGCTCGCCGCGCCGTGCCCACGATCTTCGGATTTCGTGAGTTCGTCGCGGCTGGAGGCTTGATGAGCTACGGCGGCAGTCTTGCGGAATCATTTCGTTGGGTCGGCGTCTATACTGGCCGGATTGTCAAGGGCGAGAAGCCAGCTGATCTGCCTGTCCAGCAGTCCACGAAAATTGAGCTATTCATCAATTTGAAGACCGCCCAGGCACTCGGGCTCGAGGTGCCGCCAACGCTGCTTACCCGCGCCGACGAGGTGATCGAATGAGGAGGCGCACGTTCATTACGCTACTCAGCGGGGCGGCAGCGGCATGGCCGTTCTCGGCGCGCGCACAGCAGCCGGAGCGGATCCGGCGGATTGGCGTGCTGATGGCGGTCGCGGAAAGCGATGCCGATGTCCGTTCGGGCGTCGCCCTATTTCAGCAAAGCCTTCAAGAGCTCGGCTGGAAGGATGGCCGCAATATTCGAATTGATTATCGTTGGGGCGACGCCGACGCAGACCGAATTCAGGCACTTGCGAAAGAGCTGGTCGGCCTGCAGCCCGATGTGTTGGTCGCCCATTCCACCCCTTCGGCCAAAGGCCTCCTGCAAGCGACACACTCCATACCGATCGTGTTCCTCACGGTCACCGACCCGCTTGGTCAGGGCCTGGTCGCAGGCCTGTCGCGTCCAGGCGGAAACATCACCGGATTCTCCGTATTTGAGTTTTCGCTCGGCACCAAATGGGTCGAAGTGCTCAAACAGATTGCGCCCGGCACTCGACGGGTCACCGCAATTTTCAACCCGGAAACCGCGCCCTATTACGGGATGTGTTTGCGATCGATCGAAGCAGCCACGGCTGCTATTGCGGTCGAATTAATCGCAGTCCAAGTCCGCAGCGAAACCGACATCAAGAATGTCATTCGCAAAGTTGGTAGTGAACCCGACGGAGGCCTGTTCGTTTTGCCCGATAGTCACAACGTGGTCCATCGCAAGCTGATCATCGAGCTCGCAGCAGAATATCGCCTGCCGGCGATCTACTATTTTCGCTATTTTGCATCTGACGGTGGCCTCATTGCTTATGGCCCCGACGAAATGGATCTCTTTGTACGCACTGCATCCTATGTTGACCGAATTCTCAAAGGCGCGAGTCCGTCCGATCTACCCGTCCAGCAACCGACCAAGTTCGAACTGGTTATCAACCTCAAGACAGCGAAGGCGCTTGGCTTGAATGTCCCTGATCGGCTGCTGGCGCTCGCCGACGAGGTGATTGAATGAATCGCCGCAAATTCATCACGCTGCTCGGCGGCGCGGCAAAGGTATGGAGAAGACGATGAGGCGCTTCACGCTATTGCTGGTGGTGGCGCTGCTTGGCGCAACAGACCGCTTGGCGGCTCAGGAAACCGTGGAGACACGAGGCATCACGTCGGTAATAAAAATCGACGAGGTTATCTTCGGCCACCTGACTGAGCTTAACGGTAAGTTCGAATTACGCGCCACCGAACTCACGTTTGCCCCAGACGGCTACGTCGGAGTCCATCACCACGTTGGCCCCGGAATTCGATATGTGATTTCCGGCGAGCTTACATTCGCTGAGGGAGGCCAGGAGACGGTCTATAAAGCTGGCGAGTACTATTTTGAAACAGGGAATCTCGCACACACCGCGCAGAATAAGACAAACCTGCCGCTTCGCGTATTGGCTGTGGAGATCCTTCCGAAGGATTGGACGGCCCCCGCGATGATTGCACCTAAGTCACAATGAGTACGCCTTTCGACGGCCAAAGCGCTCGGGCTCAGAATCTCGGGAATTGTTTCTGTCACTCGCCGACGAGGTGCTCGAATGAGCAGCCGCCGCGAGTCCATCACGCTTCTCGGCCGCGCGGCGGCTGCCATAAGCGAGCATTGACGTGGAGCAACAAGTGGATACGGCGCTACTACACAATCTGATGGTCGGAGCGGGATCGAGCAGCCAGTTCATTGGTGGGCTAATCGTGGCTGTGTTGTATGTAGTTATTGGTTTGCTCAGCGCGATTGGAAGCATCCTTGTCTTTCGACGAATCTTCCAAGGACGATGGGAACAGATATTCTGGGCCTGTTTCCTTGTCGTGATTGCTGCCTTTTACCTAAGCTTCGCTGCCTATTTCGGAGCCCCACCTGATGCTTGGCGAACTGAACTAGTCGGCGTTGCCGTTTTCCTTATTTGTGCCGTGTGTGGGCTGTTTTTCCGACCTGCTATCGCAATTGGCTACGTCATGCATGGCCTATGGGACCTATTCCATTCTCTCTCTGGCTCTTCACTTGCGGGCCTGTCGATAACGGACATTCCACTGGGTTACGGTCTCTTTTGCTCAACGTACGATTTTGTGGTCGCGGGCTATCTCATGATAAGTGACACCGCCTGGCATGAGTCAGGCAAGTTCGACCTCTACTTCTGGCGGCACAGCCCATGATACAGTGCCGCTCCTGCGCGCCGACGAGGTGATCGAATGAACCGTCGCGATTTCATCACGCTTCTCGGCAGCACGGTCGCATGGCCGCTCGCGGCGCACGCGCAGCAGCCGGCGATGCCTGTGATCGGGTTTCTCAATCTCGCATCGCCTGACACGATCGCAGATCGCGTGCGCGCATTCCGCCAGGGTCTCAAGGAGACCGGCTATGTCGAGGGCGAGAACGTGGCGGTCGCATACCGCTTCGCCGAGAATCAAAACGACCGGCTGCCAGAGATGGCGGCCGAGTTGGTGCGCCAACAGGTCGCCGTGATCGCTGCGACTGGAGGTATCGCTGCGGTATTGGCGGCCAAGGCAGCAACCACGACGATCCCCATCGTTTTCATGGCCGCCGAAGACCCGGTTAGGCTTGGACTTGTCGCCAGTCTCGCCCGGCCGGGCGGCAACGCGACAGGCATCAATTTTTTCAGTAATGAGTTGGTCGCAAAGCGGCTAGAACTCTTACGTGAGCTGGTGCCCGCAACCACTCGTGTTTCCGTACTCGTCAATCCGGCCACTGCTGCGAATGCCGAGACCACGTTGAGAGACGTGGAGCCGGCTGCCCGGACCATGGGGCTGCAAATCCAGGTCCTCAACGCCAGCACCAGCCGCGAGATTAATGCGGCCTTCGCGACTTTTGGGCGCGAGCGGCCCGATGCCCTCTTCGTCGGTGGCGACCCCCTCTTCGACAGCCGGCGCGTCCAAATCGTCCAACTGGCGGCGCGCCACACGGTCCCGGCGACGTATTCGGGGCGTCAATATTCCGAAATCGGTGGGCTGATGAGCTATGGAGCCAATCTCGCGGATGCGTGGCGTCAGGTCGGCGTCTACACCGGCCGCATCCTCAAAGGGGCCAAGCCGGCAGACCTGCCGGTCGTGCAGTCAACCAAGTTCGAACTGGTCATCAATGTCGAGACCGCCAGAATGCTTGGCCTCACTGTGCCCGACAAGCTGCTCGTCGCCGCCGACGAGGTGATCGAATGAAAAGGCGGCAGTTCATCACGCTCGGCGGCGCGGCGGCGTCGTGGCCGCTCGCGGCGCGGACGAAACAACCAGCAAAGGTCGTGCGTCTTGGGTATCTTGCGCCTGCCCGTCTCCCCAATCTCATCGAGGCGCTGCTAGGTGGGCTCCGCGATCTTGGCTATATCGAGGGTCAGAACCTCGCGATCGAATACCGATTCGCGCTGGGTCAAACCAAATCATATGACGAGCTTGCGCAGGAGCTGGTAAGCCTCGATCTCGCTGCCATCGTCCTCACTGGTACGCCAGCAGCGCTCGCGCTGAAACGGCAAACCACGACCATTCCCATCATCCTGGCGCCGATCGCCGACCCAATAGCATTGGGCCTTGCGAGAAGCCTCGCTCGTCCTGGGGGCAACGTGACCGGTGTCACGATGTATGGCACGGAACTGGCCCACAAGCGGATGGAAATTTTCAAGGAGGCGGTGGCTGGAATCCGGCGTGTTGCAGTGCTCGTTAATGCCGAAAATCCTTTACACCTCCTTCTTTGAGATGACATCCAGCCGATCGCCCCTTTGCTCGGATTGGAGTTCCGCCTCTTTGCCGTTTCCGACTTCAACGAACTTCCGTCGATGTTCTCCAGTATGGCGCGAGATGGTTTCGATGCGTTGACGCTCTTTTCGGATGCGCAGTTCTTCTCCGCTCGGCGGCGCATCGCGGAGCTGGCTGCAACGCATCGCCTTCCCGCAATGTACGAGTCGCGGGACTTTATCGAGGACGGCGGGTTGATCTCTTATGGGCCGAATGTTCCTGATCTGAGCCGGCGCGCGGCGGCGTTCGTGGTAAAAATTCTCAATGGAGCAAAACCTGCCGAGTTGCCGATAGAACAACCTACGAAATTCGAACTGGTGATAAATCTCAAGACCGCCAAGGCACTCGGCCTCGACGTGCCGCCGTCGATCCTCGCCCGCGCCGACGAGGTGATTGAATGAAACGCCGCGAGTTCATCACGCTGCTCGGCGGTGTTAACCGGAAGAAGATCGCCCTTCGGGCAGCAAGGCGTGTGTGGGTCTAGTGCACCAACACGGGAGAGCCAATCATGAGCAAGGCAACCACTAAGGAGGTTAGGGCTTTCCTAGAGACAGCCAGCGAGATGTTCTACGAAACAGGTTGCGTGCCTGGCATTGATGGAGAGGAAGTGCGAGCTGAAACGATGGTGCCGGATGCGAAGGAATACATCTCGGAGTCGATCGACAACCCGGAAGTACTCCACGACGCGGAGACATGGGATAGACCGGGGTTTACGCTCGTCCTTTCGTGGTTGGCACAGAAATGGCTTCGGAAATGCCACAAGCTCGCACCTCGCGGCAATAAGAACCCTGAGCAGTATCTAACCAACGAACAACAAAAGGCATGCCTCGATTCCGCTGCGGCTGAGTTGATCCGAGAAATCACGCAACAACAGCCGTTGAACTAGCACGCCCTTCAGGCTCCTTCCGCGCTTTCGGATGCGAGGGCCGTTGCAGGCGCATGGCAACTGAGTTGCGAGTTCAAGCACCTGCGCGGGCGGCTGCGAAGCTACGCTGTAGAGCTTAAGAAGCCTCAGGGTTTTCAAGGGCTGTCGGCAGTGCCCTATGGGGGGTGACGTGCTATCCTACCCGCCTCGATTTAAGAACAATTCAGGTCTGCCCCAAGGACTTGCAGGTCGCTCTGCGACTAGGCTGAGCGTACAATAGGGTCCGTCGGTTGCTGATGGTCACTCCTGGGCGGGAGGAAGACCCATGTCCCACATGAGGCGGCGCAAGTTCATCACGCTGCTCGGTGGTGCGGCAGCCGCGTGGCCGCTCGCGGCGCGTGCGCAGCAGGCTGGCAAAGTCTATCGCATCGGATTTCTGGCGAATGATCCGGCCATCCCGATGCAGCCCGCGGGACAAGCTTTCCTTGATGGATTGCGCGAGGGCGGATTCATAGAGGGTGGGAACATCATCATCGAGCGCCGGTTCGCCGAGGCAAGGCCTGACCGCTATGTGAAACTCGTCGCTGAACTGATACGGCTAGATGTCGATGTTCTCGTGACCTCAGCTGAGGAGGCGACGCTGGCCGCCAAACGAGCTACAACGAAGATTCCCATTGTGATGATGAATGTCTCTGATCCGGCCGGGCAAGGCATCGTCGCGAGCTTGGCCCATCCAGGAGGCAACATCACCGGGGTTATCCAGGATGACTCGCCCGAAATTTCAGGCAAGCGAATGCAATTTCTCAAGGATGCCATTCCGCACGCTGCCAAGGTGTCAGTTCTGACTGACTCGGACGTTCCATACAGGCAGGTAGAGTGGCAAGAGCTGGCCCTTGCGGCTCGTTCCTTGAATGTGATGCTGCGGCGGTTTGTGGTGCGCCAAGCGCTTGAATTGGAGCGGGCCTTTGCCGCAATGGAATCAGAGCGACCAGACGTACTTTTATTGACCCCGACCTCGTTCAATTTTGTACACCGCAGACCCATTATTCAGTTCGCAGCGAAAAGCCGCTTGCCGACGATGGCTCCATTCAGAGAGTATCCTGAGGCTGGCGCCCTCATGTCTTACGGCAACGTTAGGGTTGACCGTTTCCGGCGCGCGGCAATCTACGTCGCCAAAATCTTGAAGGGCACAAAACCCGCCGATCTTCCGGTCCAGCAGCCGACCAAATACGAGCTTGTCATCAATCTGAAAACTGCGAGATTTCTCGAGCTCGAAATTCCGCGTGACCTGCTGTTGGTTGCCGACGAGGTGATTGAATGAGGCGTCGCGAGTTCATCACCATGCTCGGCGGCGCGGCGGCGTGGCCGCTCGCGGTGCGCGCGCAGCAGCCAGCAAAGCTGCCGATCATCGGGTACTTGGGGACGGCCGTACCTTCGGCCTGGAGCCTATGGACCGCCGCCTTTGTGCAGCGGCTGCGCGAACTCGGCTGGATCGAGGGACGGACAGTCGCGATCGAATACCGCTGGGCGGAAGGACGTAGCGAACGTTACATCGATATCGCGGCCGAGTTCGTCCGGCTCAAGGTAGACGTCATCGTCACGGTCGGAACTGCGGCCGCCGCCGCAAAGCAGGCGACATCGGTCATTCCAATCGTCTTCGCCGTAGCGGCGGACCCAGTTAGCAGCGGTCTCGTGGCGTCACTGTCGCGACCGGGCGGCAACGTCACAGGTCTATCGCTCCAGCAAACTGACGCGGCTGGCAAGCGACTCGAGCTCTTGCGCGAGGTTCTTCCGGATTTCCGCCGATTGGCGATCATGGCCAATGTCGGCTATCCCGCTGCCGTGCTGGATATGAATGAGGTTCAGGTCGCGGCCCGCAAGCTCGGCCTCGAAGTCGTCGACAAGCTCGAAATCCGAAAGCCTGAGGATGTCGCGCCCGCCTTCGACGCGCTCAAGGGCGGCGCGCAGGCGCTTTATGTGTGTGGCGACGCGCTCGTAGATGCCCTCCGCGCTCGCATCAATACCTTAGCGCTGGGGGCGCGACTGCCTACGCTTTACCCTAACCGCGAGTATCTCCAAGCGGGAGGTCTCATGTCCTATGGACCAAGCTTTTCGGACCTGTTCCTGCATGCCGCCGACTATGTCGACAAGATTCTGCGCGGGGCAAAGCCGGGCGACCTCCCGGTCGAGCAGCCGACCAAGTTCGAGCTAGTCATCAACCTGACCGCCGCCAAGGCGCTCCGGTTGACGATCCCCGAATCGTTCCTGGCCCGCGCCGACGAGGTGACCGAATGAAACGCCGCGAGTTCATAACGCTTCTCGGCGGCGCGGCGGCGGCATGGCCGCTCGCGGCGCGCGCGCAGCGGGCCAAGAAGATTCTGCGGATCGGGGTGTTGTGGCCCAACCCGCCGGCAACGTTCGACTTCATGCGTCAGGGCCTGAAGGACTTTGGCTACGTCGAGGGCCAAAACATCGCATTCGAGTTTCGATGGGCGGAGGGCAAGCTCGACCAGTTACCCGAATTGGCAGCGGACCTTGTCCGCCTGCAGGTTGACGTCATCGTGACTCTGGCACCGCAGGCCACGTTGGCAGCCAAGCAGGCCACGCAAACGATTCCGATCGTGTTTGTGGCAATGGGCGATCCCATAGCGAGCGGGGTCGTGACCAGCCTCGCGCGGCCGTTCGCGAACCTGACTGGGACGACGCGGATGTTACCCGAGATGAGCGCCAAACATGTGGAACTGCTCAAGGAGGCGGTTCCCTCGCTCACCAAACTGGCTGTTCTGTGGAATCCGACAAATTCGTCGCACCAACCGGCGCTGCAGGCCGTCCATGCCACGGCCCGATCTTTATCGCTCCAAATTCAACCGTTGGAGGTGCGCGCAGCCTCCGAGCTTGATGGCGCCTTCGACATGATCATCCGCGAACGGGCCGATGGTGTTCTTTTCATTGCGGACCCGGTCTTCTTCATCCACCTCAAGCGCATGGCGGAGTTGGTTGGATCGAAGCGACTGCCTGCGATCGCCAACTTTATCGAATTTCCGAAACTAGGTGGCCTCATGGGCTATGCGCCGAGCATCCCGAATGAGTTCCGACATGCGGCGAGCCACATTGACAAAATCCTCAAAGGCGCCAAGCCCGCCGATCTGCCGGTCGAGCAGCCGACGAAATTCCAACTGGTGATCAACCTCAAGACTGCGACGGCGCTTGGTCTCACTTTGCCGCCCACGCTTCTCGCCCGTGCCGACGAGGTGATCGAATGAAGCGGCGCAAGTTCATCACGCTTCTCGGCGGCGCGGCGGCTTCGTGGCCGCTCACGGCAGGCGCGCAGCAGGCAGAGCGCATGCGGCGCGTTGGCGCCCTCATGAATACTGCTGCGGACAGTGCGGATGGGCAGGCCCGCTTCACAGCGTTCGCGCACGGTCTCCAGCAATTGGGCTGGACCGACGGCCGCAACGCGCGGCTGGACGTTCGCTGGGCCGCGGGCGATCCCGAACGCATTCGCCGATACGCGGCGGAGCTGGTCGCGCTGGCGCC
>Ga0070699_100005290_pt1 | contig 11321 bp, 6 predicted proteins | sample KBSK1503metaG_FD_65473 | JGI IMG/M metagenome (GOLD analysis project Ga0070699, IMG submission 65473) | Corn, switchgrass and miscanthus rhizosphere microbial communities from Kellogg Biological Station, Michigan, USA - KBS K1-50-3 metaG | ecosystem: Host-associated > Plants > Roots >...
CGGCGATGTCCCGGTTGGTCGCGCCGGAGGCGGCCAGCCGAACGACCTGGAGTTCCTGCGGTGTGAGCAGGCTCAGCCGGTCCGGCGCCGACGCCCCGGCGGCCGCGGGCTCCCCCGCCGCGCGCAGCTCGGCCCGGGCCCGTTCGGCCCAGGGCGCGGCTCCGGTCCGGTCGAAGAGCGCGAGCGCGGTTCGCAGGTGGGCGCGGGCGTCCGTGCCCCTGCGGTTGCGGCGCAGCCATTCGCCGTAGAGCAGCTCGGTGCGGCCGTGCTCGAACGGACGGCCGCTGACCGCGTGCTGCCGCAGCGCCTCGCGGTAGTGGGCCTCCGGGTCACCGTCCTGGGTGAGAGCCTGGCAGCGGTGCAGCACGGCCCGTGCCCACGGCTGGCCGGTGGCCCCGGCCCAGGCGGCGAAGCGTCTCAGCGGCTCCGCGGCCCGGTCCGCCCCGTGACCAGCCGGGCCGAATCGCACGGCCGCCTCGACCTGGTCTGGCGCGAACAGGAGGGGCTGGATATAGTGCCGGAGCGCTCCGGTCGCGGTCATCTCGAACCGGTTGAGCGCCGCACCGTACCGGCCCAGGCCGAGATCGAGCAGCCCCAGGGCCCATTCCGCCATGGTGCTGACGTTCGCGACCTCCTCGGCGGCGAACTGGCGCAGCGCGCTGGCGGCCAGTTCGCGGCAGCGCGGCTCATCCCCGGCGATCGCCGCGAGCGCGGCCAGCATGCTGGACAGGCCGGCTTCGCGCACCGGCTGACCGGTGTCCTGGGCCAGCCGCAGCCCTTCGGTCGCGGTCTCGGTGGCGGCGCGGAACCTGGTGAGGCAGAAGTTCGCGTACGACAGGCCCAGGGACAGCGGCGCGAGGAAGCGGATCATCCCCTGGGTGCGGCAGGCCCGGGCCGCCGACAGCATCAGGTCGCGCGCGCTGTCGAAGTCGCCGATCAGCATGGCCATGTTGGCCGCGTAGAACCTGACGGCGAGCTGCTCGGGCCGGACCTGGACCTGGCGGGCCGCGGCCACCACCTCGGCCAGCGGGGGCACCGCCGCGGCGGGCCGGCCAGCCAGCAGGTCGGCCATGGCCTGCAGGGCGCCGGGCCCGGGGATCAGCCCGCTGCGGCCGAGCCCGGTCATCCGGTCAGCCGCGTCCTGGACGAGCTTGGCGTCGCCCGCCCACCATCCGGCGACGGCGCCGAGCCTCAGCAGGGCCGCGGCGGCCAGGGGATCGGAGCCGGCGATCGGCCCGGCGCCGGCCACGACGAGCTCGTGCACGCGGTGCATGGCCCCGCGTTCCATGGCCACCCAGGCCCGGACCCGGGCGATCTCGGCCAGCGCGCCGGGTTCGCCGGTCAGGCTCAGGCCCTGGTCGGCCAGCGCGGCCGCCGCGTCCGGGCGGCCGGCGTCCAGGGCCGCGCCGGCCGCGGCGATCAGCCGCCTGGCCCGGTCCGGCTGCGCCGGGGTGAGCCGCGCCGCGCGTTCCAGCGCGACCGCTGCCGCGGCGTGCCCGAGGCGCTGCCGGGCGCGGTCGGCGGCTTGCTCGAGCGCCGCCGCGACCCGCTCGTCCGGGCCTGTCGCGGCAGCCGCGAGGTGCCAGGCACGCCGGTCCGCGTCCGGCGCGCCCGGCCGCGGATCATCGAGCGCGGCGGCCAGCGCGGCGTGCGCCGCAGCCCGTTCGGCGGACGTCGCGCCCTGGTAGACCGCGGCCCGGACGAGCGGGTGCCGGAACGCCACCGCAGGCGCGTCCACGGCGATCAGCCCGGACCGCTCGGCCGCGTCGGCCACCGTCGCGGGGACACCGAGTGCCTGCGCCGCGCGCCGCACCAGGGCCAGATCACCGGTCTCCTCCGCGGCCGCCACCAGCAGGAACGTCCGGGTCGGGGCGGGTAGCGCGGCCACCTGGCGGTAGTAGGACTGCTGCAGCCGGCGGGGCAGCGGCAGCGGCGCGGGAAGTTCCAGGGACGCCGCCAGCGCGACCGGGACCCTTGAACTCTCGGACAGCGCCGCGGGCAGCTCGAGCAGGGCCAGCGGGTTCCCGTCCGCCTCGGCCAGCACCCGGCCGGCCAGTCCCGGCGGCAGGCCGGGGGCGCGCTCGGCGAGCAGTGCGCGGGACGCCTCGCGGTCGAGCCTGCCGAGCGGAAGTTCGGGCAGGCCGGGAGCTTCGAAGCCATCCTCGCGGGCGGAGGCGAGCAGGACGACGCCCTCGGATTCAAGCCGCCGCGCCGCGAACAGCAGCGCGTCGGCGGAGGCCCGGTCCAGCCAGTGGGCGTCGTCGACCACGCAGAGCAAGGCCCCGTCCCCGGCCAGCTCGGACAGCAGCGACAGGGCGGCCAGGCCGATCAGGAACCGGTCCGCACCCGGCGTCCCGGCCAGGCCGAACGCACCGCGGAGCGCCTGCGCCTGCGGCGGCGGCAGCACGTCCAGCCGTCCGAGCCCGGGCCGCAGCAGCAGTTGCAGCGCGGCGAACGGCAGCTCGGCCTCGGACTCGATGCCGGTCCCGCGCAGTACCCGCATCCCGGCGGCCGCCGCCGCGTAGTCGAGCAGCGCGGTCTTGCCGACCCCGGCCTCGCCCCTGATCACCAGGGCGCCGCTGCGGCCCTCCCGGGCCGCCGCCAGCAGTTCGTCGAGGCGCGCCGTCTCGGCGGACCGGCCATGGAGCATAGCCCAGAAGTTAGCAAAAATGCCCCGGCCTAGGTCTCGTCGTGTTCCTGAAGGTAGGCGCGGAACTCGTCGATCGCTTCCTCCTGGTCCGGGCCCAGGTCCTCGACCACGGCCATCTCGGTGCCAGTCCAGTAGGCGCCCGCATAGTCGCCGCCATCGGCCGGGGGCACTAGGAGATGGTGGTGCGCGATCTTGATGTGGTCACGCACCTGCTGCCACGAGACGCCGGGCGGCACCAGGCCGATGGCGGGTGAGCCGCTGTCGTCGATCTCCAGGTCCTCAAGCACGGGTCTCCCTCCGGTCCGCTCCTGAGGTCATGCTGGGGCACGCGCCCGGTCCGTTCGGGATAAAAATGAGACGGCAGCCGGTCAGCCTTCGCTGCCGACGATCGTCGTGAGGGCCTCGACCCGGCTGCCCCGCTCGCCACGGGTCAGGAACCGGTAGCCGATATAGCCGATGATCGCGATGACGAACGACATGACCAGCATGATCGTGCCGAGCGCGTTCAGCGCGGGGCCGCCGTTGCCGCCGCGCTGCTGCGAGTAGATATACACCGACATCGGCGTGTTGCCGGAATTGGAACTGAGCAGGTCGACTAGCACGAAGTCGTCGATGACGCCGGAGAAGACCAGGACCGCGCTGGCGAAGATGGCCGGCCTCAGCAGGGGCCAAAGCACCCGGTATGCGACCTGCGACGGCGCAGCGCCGAGATCGGCCGCCGCCTCCTCGTACTGCCTGCCTATCGTCACCAGCCTGGCCTGGACGATCAGGGCCGGCCAGCTGACGTTCCAGGTGACCAGGGCCAGGACTTCGGCAAGCGTACCCAGGCCGACCGGTCTGAACAGCTTGGTGAATACGAAGAACATCGCGACGCCGAAGATCAGCTCGGGAATGACGAACGACAAGATCATTAGGAAGTTGGCTGCCGAGGCTGTGTAGCCGCGCCATCGGTTGATCCCGAGCGCGAACGCGACGCCGAGCGGCACGGTGATCAGGGTGACGTAGACCGACAACCGGATGGTCTGGACGACCGCGGCGTGCAGGTTCGGATCATGCAGCACCGAGTTCACCGGATCCGCGAAGTACCAGCGCCACGAGAAGCCCTGCCAGACGCTCTGCGACTTTCCGTTGTTGAACGAGAACAGCACCGCGAGCGCGACGGGCACCAGCGACCAGATCAGGTACAGCCAGGTGAATCCCTCGAGGAACCACGGATGCCGCCATGGGTTGCGGGGCCACAGCCTGCCCATTGTCGCCCGGGCCGTGGCGGCGCCTGGGGCCTGCCCGGCTCCGGCCGGAGTCTTCGCGGCCGTCGTCATGCCGCCCCCTGCGACGAGCGATTGGTCGCCACGACGTAATAGATCATGGGGGCGACCAGCACGAGCAAGAACAGCATGGAGAAGACCGCGCCCTCCCCCTGGAGCACCCCCCCTGACGAGCTCAGCTGATCGTCGATCACGTTGCCGAACATCGTGGTTCCCGAGGTACCTGACAGCAACTGGTTGGTGAAGTAGTCGCCGAGCATGGGGAGCATCGTGATCAGCATCCCGGTCAGGATCGCTTGCCTGGACAACGGCAGGGTGACGTGAACGAAGGTGCGCACCCGGCCCAGGCCGAGATCGCGGCCGGCCTCGATCAGCGCCGGGTCGATCCGGTCCAGGCCCGCGTAGAGCACCAGGATCAGGTAGGGGATGTAGCCGTAGACCAAGCCGAACACGACCGTTATCCCCAGTCCACCCAGCCAGTTGACCGGCTGGCTGATCAGGTGCAGAAGGCTCAGTGCCTTGTTCACGTATCCGTTGGCCTGCAGCAGGTCGATCCAGGCGAGCATCCGCATCATGTAGCTGATCCAGAAGGGCGCGATGAGCAGGACCAGGAAGAGGGCCTTGCGCCGGCCGGCGAACCTAGCCACGAAGTACGCGACCGGATAGGCGATCAGCAGCGAGATCAGCGAGGCCAGCGCCACGTATACGAGCGTCCTACCGATGATCGGGCCGACGAAGGCCGACGAGCCGGCCACGTCATGCCACGCCGCAGAGAAGTTGGCGGAGCTCCAGTGCAGCGGGTTCCACACCGCGACCGGGACCCCGAAGAGGTCCAGCTGCCCGCCCGCGATGGCGAGTATTGCGTAGAAGGGCACGATGAACAGCAGCGCGAGCCAGATGATGCCCGGAGCGGCGAGCGCCGCCCAGAACAGCCGGTGTGCCTCCTTTTGCCGGTTTCGCCGGCCGGGGCCTACGTGCTCTTGGCCTGGAGCCACGCCTGCTCCCACAACGCGTTCGTCGCCACCGGGATCTGCAGCTCCATGACTCCGCGCCTGAAGTAGGAGGGCAGCACCACCGTGGACATCAGGCTGGGCGGCAGGATCTGCTCTTTGACCAGGCGCTGCGGGGTGACGCCGTTGACGGGCTGCATGTAGCCGTTGAAGCTGATGTTCGTCAGGACGTTGTTGAGGTCGAGCATGTAGTTGAGGAACAGGTGGGCGAGCACCGGGTTCGGCGCGCCACGGAGCACCGTGATCGTGTCATTGCCGACCGGGCCGCGGCCATCGGGCGGGAACCAGTAGCCCACGACGTCGACGTTAACCCCCTTCGGCATGTAGGACGGCGCCGCGGCGATGTCTCCTGACCACGCGTGATGGATCCAGATCTGACCGCTCGGGACCTCCGTGTAGTCGTTGTTGTCAACGTGCACGTTGGTCAAGCGGGCTAGGTCCTGAATAGCCTTCCCGGCTGCCGTGATCTGGTTCGGGTTCGTGGTATTGAGATTGAAGATGCCGTTCTTCATCAGCCCGAGGCTGATCGACTCCCGCGCGTCATCGAGTATCGCAACCCGGTTCTTGTGCTTGGCCTGCCAGGGCATCGCCCACGGATTCGCCATCGTGTACGGGTTCTCGTTGACGTGGTCCTTACGCCAGGCGATGCCGGTCGTGTAGATCGTGTAGGGCACCGTGTACTGCCACTTGCCGTCGTAGAACGGGTTGGTGAAGTCAGGCCAGGCCTGCGTGATGTTCGGGATGTAGCTGTGGTTGAGCGGCTGGATCAGCTTCCCGTAAACCAGTTGCGCCATGACGTCGACGGTCGGGAAGAAGACGTCGAAGTTGAGCTGCCCGCTGCGCAGCTTGGCCAGCGCGGCGTCCATGTTCTGGAACGTGGTCACCTCGACCTTGCAGTTGTACTTCTTGCCGAAGGCTTTCAGGCAGTCGGGGTTGATGTATGCGACCCAGTTGAACAGCCGCAGCGTGGCGTTCTGCTCGGGAGCAAGCCCGCTCTTGATCGCCGGGTTGTCCTTGGACAGCGGCCAGGTCACCGGGTTGTTCGGCCGGGGAAGCGGGATCCCGCCGGTTGCGTGCGCTCCGGACGTCGTGGTGGTTGTGCCTGAACTGCAGCCTGGCAGAAGCGAGCCTGCACCGGCGGCCAGCAGCCCGGCGGCCGCGCCCTGCCTGAGAAAACTACGGCGGGACAGCCCTCCGGCTCGTCTATCTTCGGTCCAGCCTTCTCGTGGGTGCATCCCGGATCACCTCTTTCGCGGCGTTCGCGACGGTCGGCAGTCATTCCTGACTGAACATTCCGTCAATACAGCTACTCTCGCTTGAGCGCGATGCGCAAGACCTGGCGTGTAACGGTTCACGCATCGACGGCCGACGCCAGCATCCACACGTTCCCGCGGGTACGCCATTGACTTAACCCCTGGTTCCTGGTCCGGAGGCCCGGGCGAAGACGGCGAAGTTCTCGATCAGGCGGTCGATGTCCGCCTCGTCGTGCTGCACCGAGATGAGCCACTGCTCGATCTTGCCCCAAGGCGGCAGGAAAACCCCGCCGTTGTGCTGGTAGAGCCAGTGCGCGTGGCTGTACCTGTCGTCCACGCCGAGGAAGCCGCGGTAGTTGGTGACTTTGTCGGCTGCGAATACGACGCAGCCCTTGGCGCCGGCGGTGACCACGTGCGCGACGAGGCCGTTTTCGTCTATGGCGGCTTGTATGCCGGCGGCGGCGCGCCGGCGGAGACTTTCGATCGTGTCGTATGCCTCCGGCGTGGCCACCTCGGTCAGCATGGCCCGGGTCGCGGCCATGGCCAGCGGGTTGCCGTTGAAGGTACCGACCATCTCGTAGCCGCCGCTGGCCACGTGCGCCATGATCTGCTCGGTGCCGCCGATGGCGGCCACGGACACGCCGCCGCCCAGCGACTTGGCCAGGGTGATCAGGTCGGGCTTGACGTTCTCGCTCTTGGTGACCCCGCCTGGGCCGACGGTCAGGCCGGTCTTGACCTCGTCGAAGGTGAGCAGCGCGCCGTGGTCGTGGAGGAGGCTCTTGAGGTTCGCGAGGTAGCCGGGCTCGGGCTTGATGATCCCGGCGTTCATCATGACCGGCTCCAGGATCATGCCCGCGATCTGGTCCTGGTGCTCGTCCAGCAGGCGGGCCACGCTGTCCAGGTCGTTGAACGTGGCGATCAGCGTCAGGTCGGTGATGGCCCTGGGGATGCCGGAGGAGGCGGGGGCGCTGGCTGGTTTGTGCCGCGGGCCGGCATCCTCGGGCTCGGGGGCGACGGAGACCTGCACCGAGTCGTGGTGGCCGTGGTAGCAGCCCTCGATCTTAATGATCAGGTCCCGGCCGGTGACCGAACGCATCAGGTGCACGGCGTCCATGGTGGCTTCGGTGCCGGAGTTGGCGAAACGCCAGCTCGGGAGGCCGAACCTGCGGGCGAGTTCTTGTGCCACCGTGATCGCGTCCGGGGTCGGCTGGGCGAAGTGGGTGCCGTTCCTGGCCTGGCTGGATACGGCCTTGGCGATGGCAGGGTGGGCGTGGCCGGCCAGGGCGGCGCCGTAGCCGCCGTGCAGGTCGACGTACTCGTTGCCGTCGACGTCCCAGACCTTCGAGCCGCGGCCGTGGCTCAGCCAGACCGGTTGCGGCACGGTGATCTGCCAGCTAGAAGTGACGCCGCCGGTGAGGTGCTGTTTGGCCTGCTCGGCCAGCCGGGCTGAGGCGGGCTGGCGGCGGACGAAGATCTCCTCCTGCTCCGCGATGATTTCCTTGAGCGTGGTGTCGGTGGTCACGTCGGAGACTCCCAGTCTTGACTGAACGTTCAGTCTAGACTTCGGCGTGGGCGCCGACAAGGGCCTTCAGAGGTATTTGCCCGAGTGGACGGCGGCGACGGTGATCCGTGCTGATGCATTCCCCAGCGTGGCATGCCGCGCGGTGACGGTCACCGGGCCGGTCTTCCCGGGCTGGGACCGCACGAACGCACCACCGACGCCGCCGTAAAGGCCGAACGCGAACGGGTTCTGGCCGACCAGGGCGGCCGGCCCGGTGAGCGAGAGGGTGACCTCCCCGGTCGCGTTCGGGCGGTGGTTGCCGTAGGCGTCCGTGGCGCGGAACGTGACCCTGGTGGCGTCCGAGCCGTCCGCCGTGATCGTGGTGTCGTCGACGATCAGCTGCAGCTGGTCCCGGCGGGTGTCGGCCGACATGAGCAGCACGGCGGCCAGCCTCGTCCCGACGTAACCGTCCACCCGCAGATCCGGGAGGGCGCCGCCGTCCATGGCGAGGCGGGCGAAGGCAGGCGGGTGGGCCAGGTGGCCGAACCGCTGCCTATCGGGCCTGGCGGTCGCAAGGTGCGTGCCGCCCGCGAAGATCTCCAACCGGTCGCAGTTGGTGGCGAACATGCTGTCCGGCCCCGGACCGGCCGGCGCCGAGCCGGAATCCCAGAAGAACACCGGCACGATCACCGCTCTGGTGGCGGGATCGGCCTGCGACTGGTAGATGGCCGCACCGGGCTTGGGCACCCGGAAGCTGTCGACCACGCCGGGCGTGCGTAGCGTGTTCCAGTTACTGGAGTTCGGCGCGGCCGAGTAGTAGTCGAAGCCCGCCCAGGCCAGGAGCCCGGCATAGCGGATGTCGGACTGGGCCCGGTCATGGGCTAGGGCGTGCGCGAACGCCTGGTGGGCGAGCACCGACGGCGGGTCGAACCACCGGTAGGTGGGGTTCAGCGCGCCAACCGATTCGCTGACGAGGTAGGGGACGCCCGGGACCGGGGGGAACAGTTCCGGTTCGCCGTGGACGCGGTGGTAGTCATCGGAGGAGAAGACGTCCTCGGCCCAGCCGGCCGTGGTGCGGAATACCACCGCGCCGGTGGTCTGCCGCGACCCGTCGCAGGCATAAGCAATCGTGCGGGCCCGTGCGTACAGAGCGGGGTAGTTCTTCGTCTCGTCAAGCCGGGTGCCCCAGATGACCACCGACGGCCGGTTCCGGTCGCGGACCACCATGTCGCGGACGTCGCGCAGCATGCGCGCCTGGAAGGCGGCATCGCCCATGCGCCCCCAGCCGGGCGCTTCCTCCAAGACCATGATGCCCAGCTCGTCGCATGCGTCAAGGAAGTACGGCGACTGCGGGTAGTGCGAGCAGCGGACCATGTTGCAGTTGAGCTCGTTCTTGAGGATCTCGGCGTCCCGTCGCTGCAACCTCGCCGGGGCCGCCATCCCGAGGTAGGGAAACATCTGGTGCCGGTTCAGGCCGAATATCTTGTAGCGGCCTCCGTTGAGGTAGAAGCCGCCCTCCCTGAAGACGGCCTCACGGAAGCCGATCGTTGTCGTGACTGTGTGCGCGGCGCTCCGGGCCCCGGGCCGTCCGTAGGACAGGGTTGTCTGGACCGTGTAGAGCCTGGGGTTCTCCGGCGACCAGTAGGTCACCGCGCCGATCCCGCCGATCGTGAGGCTGACGGTGCTGGTGCCGGTCCCGGTGATCGCGTCCGTGGTGCTGGCCGCGGCAAGGACGCGGCCGCCGTCGAGCAGAACGGCGGTGATGGCCGCCGCGTACCCCTCAGGTACCACTGCCGCGTTAACTGTCGCCTGGACCTCGACCTCACGCGCGCTGCTCAGCACCTTCCGCGGGCGCGCGAAGACCTCTGCCAGGTAGATCTCCGGGACGACGTCGAGCCTCACGTCACGATAGATGCCGCCCGGCTGCAGGTAATCGATCGATGGCGGGCCGCCGGGTCCGGCGTCGGGGGGAACGTCAAGCCAGCGCGCGTCGACGATGACCGCGAGGACGTTGTCGCCCTTTGTGATGTGGCTGGTGAGTTCGGTCGTCCAGGGCAGGTAGCCGCCGGCGTGGGTTCCGGCCGTCCACCCGTTGAGCACCACGGCGGCGTTCGTCATGACGCCGTCGAAGGTCACCAGGACCCGTCCGCCCGTGACGGCAGTGCCGGGGAAGTGCTTGCGGTATATCCAGACATGCTCCCATGCGGCGTAGTCCCAGTTGTCCCAGGACAAGCTGGTCACGGTGTGCGGCAGCGTGACAATCTCGAATCCGTCGTCGTCGTACCCGGGCTGCTCCGCGCCCCGGACGTAACGCCCGCCGAACAGCCAGCCCTGGCTGAAGTCATAACTGCGCGCTTCCCGGACGAGCCGCAGACCGGCGGCTGGCGGGTACCCGGCACGTGAGCGCTGCCGGGCAAACAGCGCGAGCGGCGTCCCCAGCGCCGCCGCGGCCCCAAGCGCGCCGCCGAGCAGGAGCGATCTGCGAGATACCGCCATGTAGGCCTTCATCCTCCTGATCACCCGGCACGGCACTGGCCCGCCCGCCGCGCAGGAACACCTCGCGCAACCCGGATAGCGCCTGCTCGTGCGGCCGAAGTTAAGCAAGGTGCCCGTGCTGACGACATCGCGGCCGCCTTTATCGGCGACCGGGGAGGCCACCAGTAATCGTTAGAGCAACCCAGAAGCGTGTGATGCAAAGCAGACTTTCTTACCACCGAAAACGAAGCGGCCCTGAACCGGGTTCCGAACCACCTCACTCCCCTCATGCCGTGTCAGGTCATCCGCCAGCCCCACCGATGACAGACACGTAGACCACGACACAGCTATGGTCGGCGCGGGGTGGGTATGGGGAAGCGGCCAGCGGCTCCTGGTGGCGAGATCCCTGAGTTTGTCGGCGCCCGTGCGGAGGACAGGGACGCGGCGATGAAAGCCGGCGCCGACGCGGTCGACGAGTTGCTGCGGCGCCTGTTCGGCTGAGCCGTTTATGGCGCGGATTTCTGGCATAGGGCGCCGCAACTGTCGCGTGGCTTCCCTCTGGACCCATCAGACACATTAGTCACCAGAGCCTCTGGCGACGCTCATTGCCTGCGACCTCTTGACCGGGGGGTGTGACGGAGTTAATTTATCTGGTATCCGGAAATAATATTTCACGATACGGAAAAGAGATAAGGGCCGCTGCGGACCGCGCAACCGGCCGATAGCCCGAGTGGAGCTGTGATGTCACTGACCAACGCACCCGAAGCCGTGCCTCCCGAGACCGGGGACAGGCCGGCGGTTCATCCCGTGGACGAGGTACTGCCCGCGCCCCGACTGTTCGTCCTGGGGCTCCAGCACCTGTTCATCATGTACGCGGGCGCCGTGGCGGTGCCGCTCATCGTGGGCGGGGCACTGAAGCTGCCGATCTCCACGATCGGCCTGCTGGTCAACGCCGACCTGTTCGTGTCCGGCGTCGCGACGGTGATTCAGAGCGTCGGCATCGGCAAGATCTTCGGGGTGCGGTTGCCGGTGGTGGCCGGCGCCACATTCACCGTGCTCAGCCCGATGATCATCATCGCGCAGCAGTACGGGCTGCCCGCGGTGTACGGGGCGATGCTCTGCTCCGGGGTGTTCGGCCTGCTCATCGCCAAGCCGTTCTCGATGATG
>Ga0070699_100005291_pt1 | contig 11321 bp, 8 predicted proteins | sample KBSK1503metaG_FD_65473 | JGI IMG/M metagenome (GOLD analysis project Ga0070699, IMG submission 65473) | Corn, switchgrass and miscanthus rhizosphere microbial communities from Kellogg Biological Station, Michigan, USA - KBS K1-50-3 metaG | ecosystem: Host-associated > Plants > Roots >...
CAAGACGTTCCGCGGCTGGGCCGGCACGCTTCCGGCAGCTCCGGTTTTTCGGGCACCACCAGTTCGTGCGAAGACTGAGCTGATCCTGGTGCATCGGCCCGGCTCGGTGCAATCGAACATCATGGTGGGGAACCTGACCTACGCTCCCAACGACCCGCGAACCTATTCCGCGAGCGTGCTCAATCAGGTGCTCGGCGGAGGAGCATCGTCCCGGCTGTTCATGATCCTCCGGGAAGGAAAGAGCTGGACATACGGTGCGTTCTCCGGGTTTTCCCGGCGCAAGGGAACCGGGTTTTTCCAGGCGAGCACCGAGGTCCGCTCCGAAGTGACCGACTCGGCTCTCAAGGAGCTGATGGTGCAGCTGGGACGGGTCGGCACCGAAACCATTCCGGCGGCAGAGCTCGAGGCGGCCAAGGGGTCCCTGACGGGCAGCTTCCCGCTCTCCATCGAATCCGCCGACCAGGTCGCCAACGCGGTCGCCAATGCCCGCCTGTACGGCCTCGCCCCCGATTATGTCCAGACCTATCGGGTGAAGGTCGGCGCCATCACGGCGGCGCAGGCTCAGGCCACCGCGCGCGCGGTCATCCGGCCCGAGGCGGCGGCCATTATCGTGGTGGGAGACGGCGCCAAGATCTACGACAAGCTCAAGGATATCGCCCCGACCAGTCTGGTCGACGTCGAGGGCAAGCCGCTCGCTCCGGCGGATCTCGTGCCCAAGGTCGCGGCCCTCGATCTCGATCTGTCGGCGCTGGTGCCGCGGCGGGATAGCTTCAGTGTCACCTTCCAGGGAAACGTGATCGGCTATCAGCGGGGCCTGCTCGACAAGACGGCCGACGGCTTTCGCTACACCGAGGACACCCAGCTGGCGGGGATCGTCAATCAAACCACGACCCTCGAGCTCGACGCCGCCGCGCAGATGAAGAGTGTCAAGCAGAACGGCAAGCAGTCCGGCCAGGACGTGATGATCGACGTGATCTATTCAGGCGGGCGCGCCAAGGGCAACGCGGTGTCACTGGATCCCCAGCGGCAGGTCAAGAAGGTCACCATCGACACCGTTGTGGTGGAAGGAACGATCGACGACAATGCCGTCCAGGCCGTGTTGCCCGCGCTCAAGTGGAAACCCGGGGCCAAATGGACGATGAACGTGCTCAGTGCCGGCCAGGCGGAGATCAAGCCGTGGACCCTGGCGGTCACGGGTACCGAGACCGTGACGATCGCAGGCAAGCCGGTCGAGACCTATCGCGCCGAGCTCACCGGTGCGGCCTCGCCGCTCACGTTCTGGGTCAGCACCGCCGCGCCGCACCTGCTCTACAAAATCGCCATCTCGGGGGCACCGGTCGAAATCACTCGAGTCCCGTGATCACAGCCGCGGGCCGGCTTTCTCAAAGGAGCGTTCGATGCATCGCAGTATGATACGAGGCGCGTCCCTGGTCGTGTTCGCGGCGTGCGCCGGAGCGGGAGCGCAGGCGCCCGCGGGCTCTCCGCCGGCTCCGGCGGCCCCAGCGGCGCAAACCGCTCCGGCGCCTGCGGTGTCGACCGACACGCTGAGCTCCGACCGCCCCCAATACCCCTCGACCTACAAGCGACGCACCAATCCGCCGGTCTTCATTCGGAACGCCACCGTGATGACGGCGACGGGCCAGGAGATTGCCAACGCGTCAGTCCTGATCCAGGACGGGAAGATCGTGGCAGTCGGGGCCAGCATCACCGCACCTGCGGGAGTGCTGGTCGTGGACGGCACCGGCAAGTTCGTGACTCCGGGGATCATCGACACGCATAGTCATCTCGGCGTCTATGCGGCCCCGGGAACCCAGGCGGAGAGCGATGGCAACGAGGCCACCAATCCGGTGACCTCTGAAGTCTGGGCCGAACATTCGATCTGGCCCCACGATCCGCAGATTCCGCTCGCGGTGGCCGGAGGCGTCACGGTCATGCAAGTCTTACCCGGCTCCGCCAACCTGGTCGGCGGGCGGTCGGCGACCGTCCGGCTGATACCGGCGCGAACGGTTCAGGAAATGAAATTCCCCGGCGCCCCTTATGGGGTGAAGATGGCCTGCGGTGAGAATCCGAAGCGGGTCTATCAGAGTCGCGGCCCGTCCACCCGTATGGGCAACATGGCGGGCTACCGGGCCGCCTTCATCGCGGCGGAGCAATATCGGAAGCAGTGGGACAAGTGGCTGAAGGACCGCAAGGGCGATCCGCCGGCCAGGGACCTCAGAAACGAAACACTGGCGGAGGTACTGCGCGGGAATATCTCGGTGCAGAACCACTGCTATCGGGGCGACGAGATGGCGCAAATGCTGGATCTGGCCAAGGAGTTCGGCTTCACCATCCGCTCGTTCCACCACGCCATCGAAGCTTACAAAGTCGCTGATCTCCTGGCCGCGAACGGCACGGCGGCCTCGGTCTGGTCCGACTGGGGTGGATTCAAAATGGAGGCGTTCGATCCAGTTCTCGAGAACGCCGCCCTGGTGACCCAGGCAGGCGCGCGTGCGGTCATCCACACCGACAGTCCGGACGGCATCCAGCGAATGAACCAGGACATGGCCAAGGCCTACTTCGCCGGGGTCCGCGCCGGGATCACTCTCACGCGCGACCAGGCCCTGCGGTGGATCACGGCGAACCCCGCCTGGGTGCTGGGGATCGATAAATGGACCGGCACCCTGGAGGCCGGCAAGATGGCCGACGTCGTGCTCTGGTCGGCCGACCCGTTCTCGGTGTACTCGAAGGCGGAAAAGGTCTGGAACGAAGGCTGGCTGGTGTACGACCGTCTCGATCCCAAGGGCCCGTTCAAGACGGACTTCAACATCGGCCAGACGGCGCCGGGGGTGGGACGATGACTACAGGCGGACGGGCGGTCAGACGGACAGGCGGTCGGATGTTGCTCGTAGGTGCGGTACTCTTTGCTGCCGCCCCTGCCGGCGCGCAGACCATCGCGATCACGGGCGGCACGGTCTACCCCGTCTCCGGGCCGAAGATCGCCAACGCGACAATCGTCATCCAGAACGGGAGGATCACCGCCGTCGGAGCGAGCGTCACCGTCCCAGCGGGCGCCACGCGGGTCGATGCGGGAGGCAAGTGGATCACGCCCGGGCTCATCCACGCCAATGCGCAAGCCGGACTGGGCGTGGCCGGTCTGAACGGGCAGCAGGAAGGCGGGGTGCAGGGCGAAGTGAATCCTTCGTTCAACCCTGCGGAGGGAGTGGACCCTGCCGCTTTCACCATTCCAATTGCCCGCACCGGCGGCATTACGGGCGCCCTGCTGGTACCCGGCGGGTCGTTCTTTCCCGGGCAGATTCCGGCAGTGAACTACGCAGGCGAGCGGCTCGACGAGATGATCGTCTCGAGAAATGCGGCGATGGTGCTCGATCTGACCGACAACAGCAGGGCGGCCGGTGGTGGCAGTCGGGCCGGCACCATGACGCGGATTCGACGCCTGTTCGACGATGCCCTGGAGTACTCGCGCCGGAAGCCGGAGTACCTGAAAGGCACCATCCAGCCGTTGTCCGCTCCCGCCCGCGAGCTGGAGGCGCTCCTTCCGGTGCTCCGTGGCCAGCTCCCGCTCGCCATCGTGGCGAACCGCCGCATCGACATGGAGAACGCGCTGCGGCTGAAACAGGAGTACAAGCTGAGGGTCATCATCTACAGCGCGGTGGAAGGATGGCAGATGGCCCGGCAGATCGCCGCGGCCGGCGTGCCGGTCGTCATCGAGCCCAACCGCGACATTCCCAGCTTCGACGGGCTGGGCGCCCGCCTCGACAATGGGACGCTCCTTCGCCAAGCCGGAGTGGAAGTCGTCATCGCCCAGGGTGACGCCGGCGGTGAGCGGAACCTGCGGTATGCGGCGGGCAACGCGGTACGCAACGGGATGACCTGGGACGACGCGCTCAAGGCAATCACCCAGGCACCGGCGGCCGCGTTCGGCTTAGCCGACTACGGAACGCTCGAGCCGGGAAAAACGGCGAACCTGGTGATCTGGTCGGGGGATCCGTTCGATTTCTCGAGCGTCGCCGAGAAGGTGTACATCAAGGGCCGGGAAACGTCGCTGCGGACGCGGGAGCACGAGCTGCGGGACAAGTACCGGAGACTGCCGCCGCAGTAGGGGGTGGGGGTTACGGATTCGGGATTGGGGGTTGGGGGGAATCCTCCAACCCCCAACGCCTAACCCCTAACCCCCACTCACGGCGTCTTCACTTCCGCTTCGGCTGTCTCGGCCGGCGGAGCGGGTTGCTCGTCGACACTCACGGTCTCTCCAGACACTTCGTCCAGCTCGCGATCGATCTTCGCAATCTTGGCGGCAATGTCGTCCAGTTTTGCCATGACGGCGTCGATCTCCGCCTGGTCGACTTCCCCGCCCCGCTTCTTCTTGTAGACCAGCATGCCAAGCTTGTACGCGGCTCGGCTGCGGAGGCCAACGAGCCGGCTCCGGTCGAGGTGCAGCTTGCTGGACTCGAAGGCGGACCGTACCCGATCGCCGATCTGGTCGAGCTCGGCGTTCAGCCGGTCGAAGATGGAGCTCATGAGATTTCCTCCAATTGGCTCGCTGGCACACAACGAGCGCGAACGCCCGAATGTTTCAATATGGAGACTCCGGAGCACGAGAAAAACCCACCGGTCGGAAACGAAAGAGGGGCGCCGCTTGGCGCCCCTCAGGCTTTGCCGCGTCCGCGTGGATGCTCAGGAAGCTGCGGCCTCGGGATACACCGAGATCTTTTGCCGCCCTTTGTCCTTCCACTCGAACTTCACGATGCCGTCCGCGGTGGCGAATAGCGTATCGTCGTTCGCACGCTTGACGTTCCGGCCGGCGTGAAACTTGGTGCCCCGCTGGCGCACGATGATGTTCCCCGAAACAACCCGCTCGCCGCCGAAATGCTTGACGCCGAGGTACTGGGGATTACTGGTCCGCCCGTTTTTGGAGGAGCCAACACCCTTTTTATGAGCCATGGGATTATCCGACCTTTACGCCGGTGATGCGGACATCGGTGAACTTGGAGCGGTGACCCGTCTTGCGACGAACGTTCTTGCGGCGCTTGAAACGGAACACGTAGATCTTTTCGCCCTTGGCCTCGCCGATTACTTCGGCGGTGACCTTGGCGCCTTTGATGAGCGGCGTGCCAGCGGTGATTTTGTCTCCATCGGAGGCGAGAAGCACCTCATCGAAGGTGACCGTCGAGCCCGCTTCGGCCTCCATGCGGGGCAACCGGACGGTCTTACCCGTCTCGGCTCGGAACTGCTTCCCCTGGGCCCGGAAAATGGCGTACATGATTCAAAATCCCGCTTGAGTCAGAGCCCGTAAGTATAGCTGGGGACATGTGTTGAGGCAAGTTCCCGTGCTACGCCACCGCGTACTGCTCCGTCACATCTCGCCCCGCCGGCCGACTCATCAGCCGGAACTCGTCTAGATGCATCATCGGATCGTCCCGGATGTCGAGCTCGACGCCGGTGGCGCGCGCCAGGGAAGTGAGCAGCTTGGGCTCCTCTTCCAGGAGATAGAGCGCGACTTCGGGGTGGATCCGTACCGAGAGAGCCTTCTCGCGCCGATCATGACCCACCCGACGAAGCGAGCGCTCCAGTCGGCGGGTTACCACTTCCGGTCGGAAGACGCGACCCGAGCCGCTGCAGGTCGGGCAATCGGTGGTCATCGACGCATAGAGAGAGGCGCGGATCCGCTGCCGGGTCATCTCGACCAGTCCCAGATCCGACACGGCCAGTGCCTTGGTCCGGGCCCGATCCCGTCCCAGGTGGGCCCTCAGCTCCTGGAGGACGCGCTCCCGATTGCTCTTCGATTCCATGTCGATGAAATCGCAGACGATGATCCCGCCCAGATCGCGCAGCCTGAGCTGCCGGGCGACTTCTCTGGCCGCCTCGAGGTTGGTCCGGAGGATGGTCTTCTCGGGGTCCTTCTTTCCGGTGTACCGGCCGGTATTCACATCGATGGAGACGAGGGCTTCGGTCGGCTGAATGACCAGCGAGCCTCCGGTCGGCAGGTCCACCCGGGCCCGGAAGAGTGATTTGATCTCGGTTTCGATGTCGAACTTGTCGAAGAGCGGCAACGGCTCGTCGTACATGTGGACCCGGGACATGAGCTCCGGGTCGACGCCGTCCAGGTATTGCTCGACCTCGTGGTGGATCTCCTTGGAGTCCACGTGGAGGGCATCAACCTTGTCGCTGAATACGTCGCGGATCAGACCGCGAGTCAGTGAGGCCTCGCGCTGCAGCAAGGCAGGCGCCTTCCGGACGTAGAGCTGCTTTCGTTTGACCTTGCGCCACTGGTTGAGCAGCGCCTCGATCTCTCGCTTGAAGTGCTCCTCGGTGACGCCCTCGGCCACCGTCCGGACGATCACCCCACCGGAATCTTCCGGCAGCAGCCGGGTCACCATCTCGCGGAGCTTGGCGCGCTGCTCCCGGCTTTCAATCTTGCGGCTGACCCCGACGCGCGAGGCGTAGGGCATGTAGACCAGGAAGCGGCCCGGGAGGGAGATCTGCGCGGTAACCCGGCAGCCCTTGGTGCTGATCGGCTCCTTGGTGACCTGAACCGGCAGCGTTTGTCCCTTCTTCAGGATCTCGCCGATATCGGGGATTTGTCGACGAGGCGAAACCTCGCGCTGGCGGATCTCGGGACGCTGATGGGGACCGCTTCGGCGGTTTTTCCGAGGATCGGCGCCGTCTTCGGATTCGGGGGTGCTGGCCTCGACGGTGCCGTGCGACTCGGCACTTACCGCCGATTCGTCAGGCTGGTCATCGGAATCGTCCGGGTCCGGCTCGTCGTCCTCGTCGGGCTCGAGCAGGTCCGAGGCGTGGAGGAAGGCGCTCTTTTCCTGCCCGATGTCGACGAACGCGGCCTGGATGCCGGGCAGGACCGCATCGACGCGGCCCAGGTAGATGTCCCCGACCATGCGCCGTTGATCGGCGCGGTCAACCAGCAGTTCTACGAGCCGATCGTCCTCGAGGATGGCCACGCGGGTTTCCCGCTGGCCTCCGTTGATCAGAATCTCGCGCTTCACGCCACCGTTCCCTGACCGAATTGGCACCACCGCGTTTGAAGCGGTGGGGTATTCGCCGTTCGGCCTGCATGAGGGTATCGGGTGTTCCGGAGCGCACCGAGCAGGTCCCACCCCTTGGGAGGCGGGCGATCGAAGGGGAACGCCGCGAGGAAGCACGGGGCCGCGACTCCGCTCGGGCAGGTGCCGGGGCCGTACGGCCGGTTCCTGTCGGAGACGGTGACGGTCCGCCGATGCGCTCGGGCGGTCGCAAGAACAGGGAGGCCTTCGAGGCCAACTCGATCCGGAATAACCCCAGTAGGAATTCCAACATGGCTGCGGCCATGCGCCGGGGGCCGGAAGCCCCCTTTGCATCGAAATCGTCGCTGAGAAAGAGTCGAAGCCGCACGACCTAAGTCTAAGCAGTGTAGCAAACTGCGGCAACGATGTGGGGTTTGGGGGCTGGGGATTAGGGGTTGGGGGATGGAGTCCTACCCCCCAAACCCCACCCCCCAACCCCCAACCCCCACTCCCTACCCGTCGACCACGCTTCCCAGGATCTGCCGGGCAATGACAATCCGCTGGATCTCGCTGGTCCCCTCTCCGATTTCGCACACCTTGGCGTCCCGCATCATCCGCTCGACCGGGTACTCCGCCGTGTAGCCATATCCGCCGAAGATCTGCACTGACTTGGTGGTGACCCGCATGGCCAGCTCGGAGCAGTAGAGCTTGGCCATGGCCGCCTCCTTCTTGAACGGCTTGCCCGACTGCTTGAGCCGGGCAGCCGTGTACAACAAGTGGGTGCCGGCCTCGATTTCGGTGGCCATGTCGGCCAGCATGAAATGAATGGCCTGGAAGCTCCCGATGTGCCGGCCGAACTGCTTCCGGGTGCCGGCGTAGGCCCGCGCCGCGTCATAGGCACCCTCCGCGATGCCCAGCGAGAGGGCGGCGATGCCGATGCGGCCGGCGTCAAGCGTCTTGAGGAAATTGACGAAGCCCTCGCCCCGCTGCCCCAGCATGTTCTCCTTGGGCACGATCGCGTCGTGGAAGTGGAGCGAGCGGGTATCGCTGGCCCGCCACCCCATTTTCTCTTCCTTTTTGCCTGCGGTAATCCCGGCGATCTTGGGCAACTCCTGCGCATGCCCGACCCCCACCGCCCGGCAGGCCTCCAGGTCTACGGTGTCCTTGGCAATGATGAAACTGGTGATGCCGCGATGGCCGTCGCCCGGATCGGTCCGGGCCGTCACGGAGAAGACTTCGCCGACGCCGGCGTGGGTAATCAGGCTCTTGGAGCCGTTGAGCACGAAGTGGCTCCCCTTGTCGGCGGCGGTCGTGGCGGTGCCCCCCGCATCGCTGCCGGCGCCCGGCTCGGTGAGTCCGAATCCGCCCAGCACCTTGCCGGAGGCCAGCAGCGGCACGTAGGCATTTCGCTGGGCCGGAGTCCCGAACTCCACCAGTGGGGAGGTGCCGAGATTGGTGTGCGCGCTGATGGTCAGGCCGTGGGAAGCATCGACCTTGGCCATCTCGTGGATGGTGATGTAGTAGGAGATCTGGTCCATGCCCGCCCCACCGAGCTCCTCGGGCCACGGCACGCCGAGAAGACCCAGCTCCCCCATCTTCTTGATGTTTTCCCAGGGGAAGGTGCAGTCGCGATCGAGCTCGCGGGCGATGGGGGCAACATTGTCGCGGGCAAACTCCCGGACCATGTCGCGAACCTGGTGATGTTGCTCGGTGAAATAGAGAGTGTCGTCCATGCGGAAATATAAGGTCGGTAGGTCGGTAGGTCGGTAGGTCGGTAGGTCGGTACGTCGGTAGGTCGGTAGGTCGGTAGGTCGGTAGGTCGGTAGGTCGGTAGGTCGGTAAACTACTCCCGACAAGCCAACAATACCGACTTACCGACTTACCGACTTACCGACTTTCGTCCGCCAGCGCCGCGAGAATGGTGCGGCCAAACCGCCGGGCAATCACCTTCCCCACCCCCTCGACCTCAGCCAACTCCGCTTCCGTGTGAGGGGGCTGGTGCGCGAGGCGGCGCAGGGTCACGGGTTCGAGGGGGCAGCCACCCCAGGGCGCGCGGGTGTGCCCAAGGGCGGTCCGGAGCCGAGTGAGGCGCCGTTCGTCCAGGGCCCGCGGAAGCGGACGCACTGCCGTGCCGGAGCAGACATCACACCCCGCACACCGGACGAGCTGCTCGCCGAAGTAGCCGATCAATGCCGCGCGCCGGCAGCGGCGATCCCTGGCGTATCGCTCCATCACGGCGATCCGCTCCTCCGCCAATCGACGGCGCCGGTGAACCGGTTCCCAATCGACTTTGCCGGAGACGGGGCGAAGCTCCCGGTGCAGCCGCGCCAGGGAAGTCCGGAGATAGTCGGGAATCCGCGTGGCCTCTGTCTTTCCGCTCCATACCTCCTCGGCCAGCCGTTCCGGAGGAAACGTGACATCGAGCTGTCGGCGCGGCAGTGAGGCGTCGCCCGGGCGATAGAGAAGCAGACACCGCGCCATGCCACCATCCCGACCGGCACGACCGGCCTCCTGGTAGTAGGCCTCGGGCGTAGGTGGCAGTGTCCAGTGCACCACGAGCCGCACATTCGGCTTGTCGATTCCCATGCCGAAGGCGCAGGTGGCCACGACCACACCAAGCTGATCGGTCAGGAAGCGGGTGAGGATTTCCCGGCGCGCGCCCGGGGAGAGTCCGGCGTGATATGGGGCGGCGCGAAAACCGGCGTTGCCCAGGATCCGGGCGAGCTCTTCGACGAGGTTCCGGGTGGGTGCGTAGACGATGGCGAGTGCGTCCTGCAAGGTGAGCGCGGCAAGCAGCGCCCGGAGCCGCTCGCGCTCATCCCGAACCGGCGCCACGCCGAACCAGAGATTCCGCCGGTCGAAAGAGCCGAGGACAACGCTCAACCCGTTGCCGCGACCCAGCCCGAGTGCGAGCGATACGTCGCGGCGTACGGCGGGGGTGGCGCTGCCGGTCAGCGCAATGACCTGCGGCCAGCCCAGCCGGGCCCGCAGCCTGCGGAGCGTGCGGTATGCCGGGCGGAAGTCAGGACCCCACTCGCTGATACAGTGGGCCTCGTCCACCGCCAGGAGGCCGGGGCGGAAGTGCCGTTCCGCGAGATCCGAGGTCAGCCGCCCCAGCCGCTCGGGCGAGGTATACAGAAGCCGCACTTTCCCGTCGACGAATTGCTCCAGCCGCTCCCGCTGGAGCGCGGGCGAGAGCGTGCTGTTGAGCGACGCGGCGCCAATGCCGCGCGAGACCGCGGCCTCGACCTGGTCCTGCATGAGGGAAATCAGCGGCGAAATGACGATGGTTGGTTGCGGCCGGAGCATGGCGGGGACCTGGAAGCAGATCGACTTCCCTGCGCCGGTGGGCAGCACCGCGAGGACGTCCTGTCCCCGGGTGAGTGCCTCAATCACGCGGGTTTGAAGCGGCCGGAAGTCCTCATACCCGAAGTGGTGGAGCAGACGCGCCCGGGCATGGGCGAGGGGGCTGTCGGGCATCGAACAGGATGCCGTGCTCTATCTCGCACCGCATAACCCGGAGAGCGCGAGCAGTGGCTTCGGCGCTCAGGCCTCGGTCAACGGGCCGCGGCGTCGAGTGGCGGCAGGACGAACGGCCCGAGGTGCGGTCCGGCGTAGTGTGAGGTGGTCCGGAGAAGAAAGCCGAGGGTCTCCCGGGTGTCCTCGGGAGCGATGATGGCATCCACATGGCCGCGGGCGGCCGCGTGGCGGGCATCGAGATCGCGGTCGTAGTCGGCCCGCATCTTGTCGATCGCGGCGGCGGCCTCGGGTGACAGCTCCCGCCGTTCCTTCTTGGCCTTCTCGATTTCCGCGCCGTGTACCGCCATGACTGCGGATTCGCCTTCCATCACGCCCATCCGGCCGCTGGGCCAGCTCAGAATGAAATCAGGGTCGAAGCCCTGGCCGGCCATGGCGTAGTACCCCGCCCCGGAGGCGTGATTGACCGTCAGGACGAGCTTGGGGACTACCGCCGCGGCCATGGCCTCGACGAAGCGCGCCCCGGCCCGGATGATCCCCGAGTGCTCGGCCTCCGAGCCCACCATAAAACCGCTGACATCCTGGACGAAGAGCAGCGGCAGGCGCTCCCGGCTCGCGTTCTCGATGAAATAGGCGGCCTTCTCGGCGCTCTCGGTGTACACGATCCCGCCAAAGCGTGGGCGCTCGCCGGTCTTGCCCTTGATGACCCCGCGCTGGTTCGCGATGATCGCCACCGGCCAGCCCTCGATCCGTCCGTGCCCGCAGAGGAGCTCCCGCGCGAGCTCGGGCTGGAACTCGTCCAGCTTCCCGCCGTCCAGGACGCAGGCCAGGACCTGGTGCATG
>Ga0070699_100005292_pt1 | contig 11319 bp, 7 predicted proteins | sample KBSK1503metaG_FD_65473 | JGI IMG/M metagenome (GOLD analysis project Ga0070699, IMG submission 65473) | Corn, switchgrass and miscanthus rhizosphere microbial communities from Kellogg Biological Station, Michigan, USA - KBS K1-50-3 metaG | ecosystem: Host-associated > Plants > Roots >...
GGCGGGCCGACGACGCTCGACAACCTCGTCCTCTTGTGCCGCAGGCATCATCGCCTGGTGCACGAAGAAGGCTGGACGCTGGAGTTGGGACACAATCGCGAGCTGGTCGCGATCCCGCCTTAACCCGAAAAGTTAGGCGAGCTCTAGGCAGCTCCTTGTGTGAGGGAGACGCGATAGCCAAGGCGCTCTAGACGTCTGACCGCTTGACGGACAACGTGGGTGTGGTCGCGTTGGTCGAAGTAGTTGGTGCCAAGGTCTTGGTAAACGACTCCATCTCGGAGCAGGTAGTAGATGACAGTGAGCAGGCTGTGGCCGACAGCGAGCAGGGCCCGCTTGCGGCCACGGCGGGCGGCCAGCCGGTGGTATTGGGCCTTGAAGTAGCTGTCCTTCTTGCGTGTGGCGCACCAAGCGCATTCGACGAGGATGGAGCGCAGCCAGCGATTGCCCTTGCCGGCATATCCAGAGCGTCGCTTGCCGGCCGACTGGTTGTTGCCCGGACAGACCTTGGCCCAGGAGGCGAGGTGGCGGTCAGACGGAAAGCGGCTCATGTCGGTGCCAATCTCGGCCAGGATCTCCTCGGCGGCGCGGATGCCGACCCCGGGGATCTGGTCAAGGCGGGCGATGGCGGCCTCAAAAGGGCGGCTTCGTTGCTTGACCTCCTCGTCCAGCGCGGCTATCCGCTGCTCGAGAAAATCGATGTGAGATAGCAGCTGGCCGAGCAGAAAGCGTTGATGTGCGCCGAGGGTGCCGTGAAGCGCCTGGGCCAGTAGGTCCTGCTTTCGCTGAAGGCCATAGTTGGCGGTAGCCGCGACTACCTCAGGGTCGTAGTCGCCGGCCATCAATGCGCTCAAGAAGCGGCGCCCGTTGAGGCCGACGACGTTGGAGATGACGTCTTCCAGCTTGATGTTGGCTCCCTCCAGCACCTTCTGTAGCCGCTGCACCTCATGCGCTCGTTCCTCAATGAGGGTGCGTCGATAGCGCGTCAGCTCGCGCAACTCGCGCTCTTCGCGGCTGGGGATGAAGCTCGGCTTGAGCAGCCCGTGGCGGAGCAGGTCGGCCAACCACTCAGCGTCCTTGACATCGGTCTTGCGTCCAGGTACGGCCTTGATGTGACGGGCATTGACCACCAAGAGCTCGAACCCGGCCGCCTCGAGGATGTTGAAGACCGGCTTCCAATAAACGCCACTGCTCTCCATCGCCACCACCTGGACCTCGAGGCTGCGCAGCCACTCCGCCAGCTGCGCCAACTGCCAGGTCATGGTCCCAAACGTGCGCAACTGCTTTCCCTCTGGCAGCAGCGCGCACGCCACCAGACTCGATTTGTGCACATCCAGCCCCGCGCTCCGTTGGTAAACGACTCGCATCGGCATCGCCTCCAATCGCAATCTCAGTGGGGGCAGGTCGAAGGTCAAAGACGTTAACCCGCGTGCTCTCCGCCACCGCGGCGGGGCAACAGCTAAAGGTGCCTGACGACCAGCCAGCCCAAATTAACGACGAGCTCCCAGGGCACCAAAGGGACAGTCGGGCCGCTCCCACCAATCCGGATTTTCATAGCTGTAGGCGCCCGTAGGGCAGGCGAAATTAACGACCAGGGTTGGCGGCGCCGACCCGCCCTATTAAGGTCGAGACCGGCAGGTGCGATGGGCTGGGGGAGGGGCCCAAATGAAAAGGGAGGGCCCGCCAGACCTACGCCCTACGCCCTACGCCCTACGCCCGGAGCCCTACGCCCGACGCCCTACGCCTCCCCGGCGAAATGGCACGCCGCCTCCTGGTCCCGATGCCCATGCGGCTCCAACGGCGGCTCCACCTCCGAGCACACCCCCGGCACCCTCGCGATCGGACACCGCGTATGGAACCGGCACCCCGACGGCGGGTTGACCGGCGAGGGTATCTCCCCCTTGATCAACATGGGCTCCCGTGACCGCTCCACCACCGGGTCCGGCACCGGGATCGACGACAAGAGCGCCTTCGTGTACGGATGCTGGGAGTGCTCGTAGATGTCCACCCGGTCGGCGATCTCCACCACCTTCCCGAGGTACATGACCGCGATCCGGTCGGACAGGTGCCGCACCACCGCCAGGTCGTGCGCGATGAACAGGTACGTCAGCTTGAACTCCCGCTGGATGTCCTGCAGCAGGTTGATGATCTGCGCCTGGATCGACACGTCCAAAGCTGATACCGGCTCGTCGCACACGATGAACGATGGCGAAACCGACAGAGCGCGGGCGATCCCGATGCGCTGCCGCTGGCCACCAGAAAACTCATGCGGGTACCGGTTGGTGAAGTTCGGGTTCAAGCCCACCAGCCGCAGCAGCTCCTGCACCCGCACGTGCCGCTCCTTGCCGCGAGCCAGCCCGAAGTTGTCCATCGGCTCGGCGATGATGTCGCCGACCGTCATGCGCGGGTCCAGGGAAGCGAACGGGTCCTGGAAGATGATCTGCATATCGCGCCGCACCCGCCGCAGGCGCCGCCCCCGAAGCTTGGACAGGTCTTTGCCGTTGAAGACGATCCGGCCGGAGGTCACCGGCTGCAGGGCGGTGATCAGCCGGGCGAGGGTCGACTTCCCGCACCCCGACTCGCCCACCAGCCCCAGCGTCTCGCCGCGGCGAATCGAAAGGCTCACGCCGGCCACCGCCTGCACGACCGCGCCGCCGGCCGCCGGGTAGTGCTTGACGACATCCTCGACGCGGACGATGTCGCGGTCGGCAGGCGCCTGCGCCAGCTGGATCGCGGTCGCCGCCTGGCCTCGCGCCATCAGGTCTTGGCGTCGGCGCGCATGCGTTTCTTGATCTCGGCGGCGACGTCGAACGCGACCTCGCTCGCCTGAGCAGCCTCTCGGGTCTCCTCCGATACGGTGCTCATCATCACCCAGCAGCGCGCCACCTGCCCGGGGGCGACGTCCTCGAGCGGCGGTTCTTCTTTCAGGCACTTGTCGACCTTGAACAGGCACCGAGGATGGAACTTGCAGCCTGGAGGCAAGCGCACCAGGTCGGGCGGCAGCCCGCGAATCGAGACCAGCCTGCCCTTGCGAGCCTCGTCGACCCGCGGCACGGAGCGCAGAAGCGACCAGGTGTAGGGATGCTCCGGCCTGGAGAAGATGCGGTCGACCGGCCCCTCTTCCACCACCCGCCCCGCGTACATGACGATGACCCGCTGGCACATGCTCGCCACCAGCGCCGTGTTGTGCGTGATCAGGATGATGGCGGTGCCCAGCTCCCGGTTGAGCTGCTTCAACAGCTGGATGACCTGCGCCTGCACGGTCACGTCGAGGGCGGTCGTCGGCTCGTCCGCGATCAGCAGAGAGGGCTCGTTGGCGAGCCCCATCGCGATCATCGCGCGCTGGCGCATCCCGCCCGAGAACTGGTGCGGGTAGTCGCTGATGCGTCGCTCGGCGGAAGGCACGCGCACACGCTTCAGCAGCGGGACGACGCGCTGCGCCGCCTGCACGGGTGAGAACCGGTCGTGCGCCGTCATCGCCTCCTTGATCTGGGCGCCGATCTTGGTCACCGGGTTCAAGGAGGTCATCGGGTCCTGAAAGATCATGGAGACGTCGTTGCCGCGGTAGTTCCGGACCTCGTCGCCGTCCATCTCGACCACGTCGCGGCCCTTGAACAGGATCTTCCCGGACGTTATCCGTCCGGGCTCTGGGACCAGGCGCAAGATCGAGAGCGCGGTCATGGTCTTGCCGCAGCCGGATTCCCCCACGATGGCCACCGTCTCGCCCGCGTCGACGTAGAAGCTCACGCCGTCGACGGCGTGGACCACCCCGCGCGATGTGAAGAACTGCGTCCTCAGGTCCTGGACGCGAAGTATCGGTTCAGACAACGGGTGCGCTAACGGCGCATGCGCGGGTCGAGCGCGTCGCGCAGTCCGTCACCGATGAAGTTGAACGCAAGCATGGTCATCGACAGTGCAAGACAGGGAATGATGACAAGTGACGGGTACGAGTCGACGGCCGCATAACCTTCGAACACCATGACGCCCCAGCTCGGCTGGGGCGGCCGTAGGCCGACTCCCAGGAAGTCGAGCACCGCCTCGGTGAAGATGGCGGCGGGGATGCCGAACGTGAGCGTCACGATGACCGGGCCCAGGGAGTTCGGCAGCAGGTGCTTGGCGATGATCTTGAACGGGCTGCTGCCGGCGGCGCGGGCCGCTTCGACGAACTCTTTCTCCTTGATCGACAGCACCTGTCCTCGCACGAGGCGGGCCAGGCCGACCCAGCTCACGAGCCCGATCGCCACGAAGATGTTCACCAGGGTCGGGCCCAGTGCGGCCACGATGATGAGCACGAACAGCAGGTCCGGGAACGCGTACATGATGTCGGTGAACCGCATGAGCAGGTTGTCGATCCAGCCGCCGAAGTAGCCGGCGACCAGCCCGATCGTGCCGCCGATGACGAGGACGATGGCCTGGACCACGATCCCGATCGTGAGCGACACCTGCGATCCGAAAATGACCTTGGCGAGCACGTCGCGACCCAGGTCGTCGGTGCCGAAGATGTGGTGCGACGTGCCGGGGCCGGCGTAGCTGTTGATCACGTCTTGAGCCGTCGGGTCCTGGAGAAGGCCGAAGTGCTCGAGGATGGGCGCCGTGATCGCGAGCGTCACCAACAGCACGACGAAGGCCAGGCTGCCCACGGCCAGCCGGTTCCGCCTGAACCGCACCCAGGCGTCGCTCCACAGTCCGATCTGCTCGGGATTCTCCCAGTCGACCTGTTCGAGGACGAGCGCGGGAGCGGCCATCTACTCGAGCCTCACCCTCGGATCGATGAAGACGTAAGCCACGTCCACGATGAGGTTGAGGACGGCGACCAGCGCCGCATAGAGGACCGTCGTGCCCAGGATCATCGGATAGTCGCGGGCGTCGATCGCCTGCACGTATGAGCGTCCGATCCCCGGCACCTGGAACACCGTTTCCACGATCACGGAGCCGGTGATCAGCGCGGCGAACAGCGGGCCGGCGATGGTCACGACCGGGATGAGCGAATTCTTCAGCACGTGGCGCACGACGACCACGCGCTCACGCAGCCCCTTGGCCCAGGCAGTGCGCACGAAGTCCTGGCGCAGGGCGTCGAGGGTGCTCGAACGGGTAATGCGGGCCAGGAACGCGATCGGCAGGAAGCTGAGGGTCGCGACCGGCATGATCATGTGCAGTAGGTCCTGCGGATACCCCCCGGTGGGTAAGAAGAACGTCGCGTTCGTGAACTTGTAGAGATAGTTCGAAAGCAGGATGATCAAGACGATCCCGACCACGAAGTTGGGCACCGATGCGCCAATCGTGGCCAGGCCGACAGCCGCGTAGTCGACGATGCTGTTCTGGCGCAGGGCGGCGATCACGCCCAGCGACACCCCGACCAGGAGGATGACGATGAACGAGGCGGCGCCCAGCTTGAAGGTGTAGGGCCAGCTCGCCGCGATCAGTGAGTTCACAGACTGCCCGGGATGCTGGTACGAGGTCCCGAAGTCGAAGTGCAGGACGCTCCCCAGGTAGAACACGAACTGCGTCCAGATGGGCTTGTCGAGCCCGTACCTGACATTCAGGTCGTTGTAGGTGGCCGCCGAGAGCTGCCTGCCCTCTTTGTCCCAGGGGCTCCCCGGCGCGATATGCGCGAGGAAGAACGTGATCGCGATCACGAACAGAAGGACGGGGATCATCCAGACGAGGCGGCGCGCGATGTAGAAGCCGAGGGTCCAACCCCGGCCTGAGGTCCGCCTCCGGAAGGGGATTAGGGCGCCCCTCAGCGGGGCGCCCCTCACCAATGCCAAATGTGTCTCCTAGTGCTGCGCGATCTGGATGGTGTAAGTGTAGAAGTCGCCCAGCCAGTCGTCGTTGGGGGTGTAGGACAGCCCCTTGACGTATGGCTTCACCAGCCACCACGCGATGCGCTGGTCGAGGAAGGCCACCGGGGCCTCCTGGACGAGAGCCTTCTCGGCCGTCTCGTAGGCGGCGTCGCGCTTGGTGTCGTCGGCGGCCGCGTCGCCGGCGTTGGTGGCGTCGTCGTACGCCTTGTTGCTCCAGCCGTTGAACTGGTTGCCGGAGCCGGTCACGAAGATGTCGAACCAGTCCTGGGAGTCAGGATAGTCGGCGCCCCATCCGGAGGGACCGCCGATCGTGTAGTTGAGCGTGCGCAGCCGTTTGCTCTGGGTCTTGGAGTCCGTTCCGTCGAGGACCAGGTTGATGCCAAGGTTGGTCTTGATCTGGGCCTGGATGAACTCCGCGATCGTCTTGGAGGTCGGGCTGTTGCTGTTGTACGTGTACTTGAGGCCGGTCAGGGCAGACTGGCTCACGCCTGACGACGCGAGGGTCGCCTTGGCGGTCGCCGGGTTGAACGTCTGGGCGGTGCCCAGGTCTGGCCGGTAGTTGCGCATTCCCTTGGGGATGAGCGTGCTGGCGGAGATGGCGCGACCCTTGAGGACGTCCTTCGCGTATGAGTCGCGGTCGATCGCCTGGGCGAATGCCAGCCGAACCTTGGCGTTGTCGAACGGTGCCTTGGTCGTGTTGAAGTCGACCCAGAACACGGTGAGCTCCGGGACCTGCAGCAGCTCGGGAGAGCTGCGTACGGCCTCGGTGTCGGCCAGAGGCACGGTGGCCATGTCGAGCTCGCCGCTCTTGTACTTCGCGTAAGCGACGGTCTCGTCATCGATCTCGAACAGGGTGATCTTGTTGATGGTCGGCTTCGGCGAGGCGCCCGAGTATTTCGGGTTCGCCGTCAACGTGACGTGGTCCTTGGGCACGACCTCGGAGATGTTGTAGAGGCCGTTACTGACCACTGTCTGCGGCGCGGACGCCGCCACGGCGCCCCACTTGTCGTTGCCGCTCGAGTCCTTGCCGTTCTTCACGACGACGTCCTGGCGAACCGGCGCGCCGGTCCACAAGGAGGCCACCCACTTGAAGTAGCCCGCGGGCGCTTCCAGCGTGACCTGGAACGTGTTGTCGTCGACCGCCTTCAGACCGAGGGTCTGGATGGCCGCGTCGAGGCCTGAGTCCTTCGGGTCCATCCCGTTGACCTTGGCCGCGTTCTTGACGCTGAGGTAGAACGAGGAGTACGGCGCGGCAAGACGCGGGTCGAGCAGGCGCTGCCAGCCGTAGACGAAGTCGGCGGCCTTCACCGGCTGGCCGTCACTCCACTTTGCCCCCTGGTGCAGCTTGAACGTGTAGACGGTGCCGGTGCTGTCGATCGTGTAGCTGTCGGCCGCGTCGGGGACGACGGTCTTGAAGTCCTTGCTCGGCTTGAGAAGAGCCTCGAAGACGTTGCGGTCTACCGCCGCTTCGTAGACCCACTGCGTTTGGCTGGGGTCGAAGCTGGCCGGCTCGGTGCCGATGTTGACCCTCAGCTCCTGTGTGCTCGCGAGCGTAACGCCGTTGCCACTGGTGCCGCCACACGCGGCGGCTGCAAACAGCCCCGCCGATACGAGCGCGATCGCTCGAATGCGATTACCTACCTGCATACGCGTCTTACCTCTCAGATCAGTCCCGCTGCCTTCTTCCCGGTAGCCGATTCCCGGGGCGAGAGTGCGCCGGCAGCAGGTCTTACTCACTCGGACGATTCGGCTACAGCGCATTCTGTTGTTCGCCACCATAGGGTGTCAAGTCGCATAGCTGGCCGGGTCACAAAAGAACAGTTGTTCGGGGGCTCAGTGGGCGCCGATGTAGATCTGCTCTAAAGACAGGGCGCCGGGCCAATCGCCGACGGGGGTCGTGGCCACGCCGTGCACATAGGGACGCACCAGGTTCCAGGTGACGGGCTGGGCCAGGAAAGCCACCGGCGTGTCGTTGACCAGCATCTTCTGGGCCTGCCCGTACTCCTGGTCGCGCCGATTGGGCTGCATGTCCGAGCCGGCGACCCGTACGAACCCGTCGTACTGCTTGTTCTGGTAGAAGGCGAAGTCGTTCGAGCTGGTGGTGACGAAAAGGCCGAACCAGTCGGATGGGTCGGGAAAGTCGGCGGCCCAGCCGAGCGGTCCCGCGATCTGGAAATCACCGGTGTCCAGGTTTGAGGAGTAGGTGTTGCCGTCGAGGGCGACGAGCGTGATGTCCACGCCGAGGTTCGCCTTCAGCTGGTCCTGGACGAACTTGGCCGTGGCCTTGGCGAAATCGGACGATTGGTCGTAGGAGAGCCTCACGCCGGACAGCTGCTGGGGAGTCACACCCGACGAGGCGAGCAGTGCGCGGGCCTGGGCGACGTCGAACTTCTGGGTCGATGCCAGCTCCGGCGCGTACCCGTGCATGCCCTTGGGAATGAAGGTCTCGGCCGGAATCGCCTGACCCTGGAAGACCTGGGCGATGTATGTGTCGCGGTCGATCGCCTCGGCCATGGCCTGGCGCACCCTGAGGTTGGTCAACGGCGCCTTGTTGATCCGAAAGGTCATCCAGAAGACGGTCAGCGCCGGCGTCTTGAGCAGCTCCTTGCTCAGCTGCGTGTCGGCCGCGACGCCCGCCGCCTGCGCAGGCTGCACGTCGATCTCATCGAGCTCGCCGTTCCTGTACTTGGCCAGCGCCACCGCGCCGTCGTTGACGACGTCGAAGGTGATCGCGGTCAGCTTCGGCCTGGAGCCCCAGTAGTGCGGATTGGGGACCACGGTCAGGTGGTCGTTCGGCACCATCTCCGTGACGTGGAACATCCCATTGGTGATGAGCGAGCTGGGTGAGGCGGCCCATCTGTCCGCGTACTGCTTCACGACCTCCTGCCTGATCGGCGCGCCGGCCGGCATGGCGGCCAGCCATACGAACGCAGGGTCGGGGTGCGACAGCGTGACCCGGAACGTGTAGTCGTCCACGGCCTTCAAACCGAGAGTGCCCAGCGCGGCGTCGATCGCCGAGGCGTCTCGCTGTGGATCGAGAATGGACACCTTGTCCCCGTTGAGGACCGCGGTGGCAAAAAAGGTTTCGTTCGGGGCGGCCAGGCGGGGGTCGATAAGGCGCTGCCATGCGTACACGAAGTCCTGCGCCCTGACCGGCGTGCCGTCCCAGTACTGCGCGGTCGGGCGAAGGTGAAAGACGAACACCGTCCCGCCGCCCATCACCTCGTAGCTCAGCGCCGCGGCCGGCACGACCCCATTGAGGTCCGCCGTGGGCTTGAGCAAGGGCTCGGAGATGGCACGAAGCACCGCCGTCTCGTACGGGTACTGGGTCTGTCCCGGATCGAGGGTCGGCGGCTGGTCGTCGAGCAGCACACGCAGCGCCTGGTCCTTGGCCAGGCGGGGGCCCTGGGTGATCGGCAGGGTGGGGTTGCAGGCTGTGGCCATGGCCGCCGCGAGCACCGCCAGCGCCAAGGCGCGGAGCAGCCTGGAGCTTGGGATCACGATTTCATCATCTCAGGTGGCCCGAAATTATGGCTGGCGTGGCGGCAAGGCCGGATTCATTCCGGCCGTCACCCCGCAACACAGACTGGCCGCCAGTCGTGGCCAGGCGAAATCATTTGATAAATCCAAACAGCGGGAAAGAGAGCAGCGGCGCGGAGCGCCGCGATGAGAGGGAACCGGCAGGTTCCCTCTCATAAAACAAAAGGAGGCTAACCCTGGCGGGCGCCCCCTTGTGCACGTAGGCCTGACTCTAACCGAAAACGGGCCTAGCGTCTATACCAATTGCGTGGCCGGTAGGCCTGGCTCCGCCAGGCCGTCTAACCAGCGTTCACTCCAGCACCGAGCATCGCGTGGAGGGACTATTCAGCTAATCCAAACAGCGGGAAAGAGAGCAGCGCGGCGTAGCCGCGCGATGAGAGGGAACCGGCAGGTTCCCTCTCATACCCCTAGCGTCTATACGCTCAACGTCTCCAGATCGATCGGCTCCTCTTCGAGGATCCTCGCCGCCTGCTCGCGCTGCTTCTTGTAGTAGTCGAGCCCGGTCCCGGCGGGGATGAGCTTGCCGATGATCACGTTCTCCTTGAGCCCGCGCAGCCGATCCACCTTGCCGCTGATCGCGGCCTCGGTGAGCACGCGGGTGGTCTCCTGGAAGGACGCTGCCGAAAGCCACGACGTGGTGTTCAGCGCGGCCTTGATCAGCCCGAGGAGCACGGTCTGCGCCGTGGCAGGCTCTCCGCCCTCCGCCAGGGCCTTCGCGTTCCCCTCCTCGTACTCCCACTGCGAGACGATCTCGCCCGGGAGCAGGCCCGTGTCGCCGGCCGAGTCGACGCGGACCTTCCGCATCATCTGCCGGACGATGACCTCGATGTGCTTGTCGTTGATATCGACACCCTGCGACCGGTACACCTTCTGGACCTCGTCCACGAGGAACGTCTGCACCGCCTCCTTGCCGAGGATGTGAAGCAGCTCCTGCGGCGAGATCGACCCCTCGGTGATCTGCTGGCCGGCCTTGATGAACACCTTCTGGCCGTCGCGGCGGTCCAGCTCAGGGCGGATGCGGACCTGGTGCGGGATCGTGTACTCGCGGATCTCCTCGTCGAGCGTCCGCACCGTCATCTCCTTGGCCGACACCGTGACCTTCCCGGCGTGCCGGGTCCGGACGGCGTTGCCCTTGGCGTCACGGGCGAGCTCCTGGCCCTCCATGACATCGTCCTTGCTCTTGACGATCGGGGTCATCTTCGCCTCGATCGGGTAAGAGACCTCGAACTCCTCCCGAGAGATCACGCGCACCTTGCGCGTGCCCTCCTGGCGGATGATCTCGAGCTCCCCGTCGATCTCGGAGATGATGGCCTTGCCCTTCGGGATGCGCGCCTCGAAGAGCTCCTCCACGCGGGGCAGGCCCTGGGTGATGTCCACGCCGGCGACACCGCCGGTGTGGAACGTGCGCATGGTGAGCTGGGTGCCCGGCTCGCCGATGGACTGGGCGGCGATGACGCCCACCGCCTCCCCGATCTCGACGACCTTGCCGGTGGCCAGGTTGCGGCCGTAGCACGTGCGGCAGACGCCCTCGCGGGCCTCGCATACGAGCACGGAGCGCATCTTCACCGCGACTCCCGCGGCGATGATCTTGCGCGCCGCCTCGTCACTGATGGCGGTGCCGGAGGGAACCAGCACCTTGCCGCCGACGGAGACGTCCTCCGCGGCGACTCGCCCCGCGATCTTCTCGAAGATGGGTTCGTTCTTGGCCCGCTCCGGCGAGACGTCGCGGACCCAGATGCCGTTGGTGGTGCCGCAGTCCTCCACGCGCACGATCACGTCCTGCGCGACGTCGACGAGACGGCGCGTCAGGTAGCCGGAGTCGGCGGTCCGGAGCGCGGTGTCGGCCAAGCCCTTGCGCGTGCCGTGCGTCGAGATGAAGTACTCGAGCACGGTCAGGCCCTCGGTGAAGTTGGCCATGATCGGCAGGTCGATGATCCGGCCCGTCGGGTCGGCCATCAGGCCGCGCATGCCCGCGAGC
>Ga0070699_100005296_pt1 | contig 11314 bp, 8 predicted proteins | sample KBSK1503metaG_FD_65473 | JGI IMG/M metagenome (GOLD analysis project Ga0070699, IMG submission 65473) | Corn, switchgrass and miscanthus rhizosphere microbial communities from Kellogg Biological Station, Michigan, USA - KBS K1-50-3 metaG | ecosystem: Host-associated > Plants > Roots >...
AGCCTTCTCCGAACTGCTTGTGAAACGCTCCCTGGAACTCGGCGGCACCGCCACCGGCGAACACGGCGTAGGTCTCGTAAAAAGAAAGTTCATGGAAGCCGAACACGGTGCCGCCTTGCAGTGGATGCGCCGCCTGAAGGCTCTTTTCGATCCCGAGGGGATTCTGAACCCAGGAAAGACCATATAGGAGCAAGGAAAGTATAGAATCTATGTCAGCACACGAGGCGATGGCCATTACACGCCATCATATTGAGCAAGTAATTAACGAGGGCAACATTGCAGCGATAGACGAATTGTTCGCCCCCACCATCATCTTCCTCGATCCCGCCGCTCCTGGCGGAGAAATTCGCGGCACTTCCAACCTCAAGCAATTCTTCACTAATCTCCACACTGCATTCGACTTCCACTTTACTATTGAGGACATGTTTGCTGATGGGGACAAGGTGACATGCCGTTGGACGGGCCATTTCATACAGAAAAGTGAGTTTGCAGGTATCCCTCCAACAGGAAAGCGGGCAACGGTACCAGGGATGGGCATCTTCAAATGCGCAGGCGGCAAGATCGAAGAAGTATGGGTGAGCTATGATACCCTGGGCTTAATTCAACAACTCGGTGTTGATCCTTTGACAGGAGAATAGCCTGTTTAAGGCATGGGAGTCGAGAGCGGCGCGCCGCTCTCGACTCCCATGCCTGGTTTCTCTTCCTCAGCGCGCCGTGCGGCGTCCATAGGCCCAGACTGCCAGCGGGATGAAGACAACGAGCAGGCCCACACACCAGGCGATCGCCTGCCAGGTAGCCGTGGCATCGGGCTGGTTGAGCACCAGCCCGCGGACCGCGTTGATGATCAGCGAAACCGGTTGGTGCTCCGCGAAGGTGCGCAGCCAGTCAGGCATGGTGCTGGTCGGCACCAACGCGCTGCTGGCGAACATCAAAGGGAGGGCCCAGATCACAAAAGACTGTTGGACTGCCTCCACACTGCTTAACACCAATCCGAGGAGCGCCGAGAACCACGAGAACATAAAGCTGCTGAGCAGGAGCAGGCCCATTGCCGCTAACCAGTTCAGGATCGTGCCCTCTGGCCGGAAGCCGACCAGCAGACCAACCGCCCATACGACGAGGATGATAAAGGTGCTGCGAATGAGGTCAGCAAGGGTGCGGCCCGTCAGGACCGCCGATTTGGCCATGGGTAAGGAGCGAAAGCGATCGACCAGGCCGCGCTGCAGGTCGGTCGCCACACCGATGCCGGTGAAGGCTGAACCAAGGATGACTGACTGCACGAGAATGCCAGCTACCAGGTAATTGATATAGCTGGTGCCACGGACGGCAATGGCTCCGCCAAAGACGTAGCGGAAAAGCACGACGAACAGGATCGGTTGCAGCGTCGCAGTCACCAGTTCATCAGGAACCCGTGGAATCCGCATGAGTTGGCGTTTGGCCAGGACGAGCGTATCAGCCAGGGTCCAATAGAGCGCGGAATGGACACTTGGCGCTACCTTTTCCGTTGTCAAGAGGTTGCTGTTCTTCACCGTGAACTCCTTCCCAGCGCTGCCTCTTCAAGCTGATCGGCTTCGGTCGCAGCGCGCCCGGTGAGCGAGAGAAAGACATCATCTAATGTTGGGCGACGCAGGGCCAGATCGTCCAGGGCAATCCCGGCGGCGTCGAGATCACGCACGATCGCGGCAAGTTGTTGCGCCCCGCGCGTCACTGGCACGACGAGGTGACGGCGCTCCCGGTCAATCTGAATCTCGCCCGCGCTGTGCGGGCGTAGCGCTTGCAACGCGGCATGCAGGTCGCCACCTGGGGCTACTGTGAGTTCCAGCCGCTCCCCGCCAATCTGCGTTTTCAGTTCGTCGGCGGTACCTTTAGCGATCACGCGCCCATGATCGATGACGGCAATGTGATGGGCAAGCTGATCGGCTTCCTCCAGATATTGCGTCGTGAGGAGGACCGTCGTTCCCTCGGCCACCAGGTCACTGATTACCTCCCACATCGCGAGGCGCCCGCGCGGATCAAGGCCGGTCGTCGGCTCATCGAGAAAGAGGATCGGGGGCGACACGATCAGGCTTGCCGCCAGGTCGAGACGCCGGCGCATGCCTCCCGAGTACGTCTTGACGACGCGCCCGGCAGCTTCTACGAGATCAAAGCCTGCGAGCAGGGCGCTCGCCCGCCGCTTTGCCCTTGAGCCTGGCAGGTGATAGAGTTGCCCGAACATCTTCAGGTTTTCGTAGCCGGTCAGGTCTTCATCGACGGCGGCGTACTGACCCGAGAGACCAATGTGCGTGCGCACCGTCTGGGCGTGTTTCACGATATCCAGCCCTGCCACCTCCGCGCGCCCGCTATCGGGCAAAAGCAGCGTGGTCAGGATGCGCACGGCGGTCGTTTTGCCCGCGCCGTTGGGGCCGAGGATGCCCAGGACATTCCCTTCCTCGGCAACCAGGTCAAGCCCGTCCAGGGCATGGATCTTGCCGAAAGATTTGTGCAGTCCTTCGGCCAGAATAGCCGGTGTGTTTGACATAAGATACTTCCTTGCAGGAGGAATAGAGCCAATCACGGAATCTGCCGGGATTTCCGCAGCAGACAGGTGGATGGCCGGGATCTGAAACGGATCGCAGGGCTAATCGACTTTCCCGCCCAGTCTCGTCAGGAGTCCAGCGTGAAAGGTGCCGGCCCTCTTGTGCTACCAGCAGTATAGTCTGGTGAAAGCCAGCTATCTTCCTCCCAAAGGGGCATTGCAGGGAGTATTTTTGCAAGGCGGCTAGAGCAGGTGAAGTTCGCTGGCGCGCATAACCGCCTGGGTGCGGTTGATCACGGCCAGCTTGGCCAGAATGTGTTTCACGTGGCGTTTGGCCGTATTGGAGGTAATCACCAGGCGTGCCGCAATCTCCTGATTCGAGGCACCAGCAGCCAGCAATGCAAGCACCTCCATCTCACGGGCACTCAATGGTTCTAGGAGCGGCAGGCTCGCAACGGACGGGGTCCGTCGTGGTTCTTCCTCGCGCTCTAGCGCGTTTCCAGGAGACGCGGCCTCCAGCAGGGTTCGAAGATAGGCCGCGGTGGTTGGCTTTTGTGCCGGCAAGCGAACGAGCAGGCGCGCCATAAGTTCACCCTCATCGGCAAAGATGCGTACAAAGCCCTCCGGTTCGGCCAGGGACACAGCTCGACCCAGCGTTGCCAGCGCGGTCTGGGTCTCGCCCTTGCCTTGGAGCGCCAGGGACATGAGCGCCAGGATTTCGATCACGCGCCCGGTGAAGCCTACCTGCTCATACAGTGCGCAGAAGCGTTCCAGCAGTTCCAGCGCCTGCGTGAGATGCGCCTCCCTGGGATACCTGCGCCCCTGCGCGATGAGCACACGTGCCAGGAGCATATATTTCGCAAAGAGCACATCATCTGGCGGCTCTTTCAAAGGATCGTCATACTCCAGGCCACTTTCACGGAGCCAGAGCGCTGCTTCATCTATCTTGCCCTGGCTCAGCAACCAACGCGTGCGGGCCTGCGCTCCGAAGCCAACCATCGGATGAGACGGTTGTATGCTGGACAGATCCTTTTCTAGCTCACGCAGCAGTTCCAGCGCTTCCGCGTACCTGCCCCTGGCCTGGCTGATCCAAAACTGGGTGAAACGGCAGAGCAGCGTGAGTTCTTTGATCTGTATCCTTCGGCTCGCGCCCAGCGCCAGTTTGATATAGTCCTCAGCTTCGTCCAACCGGTTCCATTCAAGGAGCAGTTTGGCATACCCTGTACAAATCCAGGCTGTCAGTTCTGGCGGAGCTCCCTTGTGGGCAGGAAGCATCTGGAGAAGCCATTGATAGAGACGCGCGATCTTCTGCAATTCGCCCTGGGCCCAGTACATCTCCTCCAGAGTAGAAATGGCAATCACGTTCGGAAGATGATAGTCCATGGCCTGGGTCCGCGTCCCGATCTCGCTCAAGACACGCTCGGCAGCAGCAAAATCACCGCTCAAGCGATGAGCAATTCCCTGCACAAGATCAAGGCAGAGCGAGGCCAAACTCCGCAGGTACGTCGCTTCCTCAGGAAGCACCTGGAGGGTCTGCCGGGCAAGTTCGAGAGCTTGCTCGGCTTTCCCCATCATTAGCGCCTGCAAGATAAAAATGAGGTTCAAATGCACGCGCGCCTCCGCCCATTCCGCCTGGTCCGTTTCTTCTGCATGCTCCTGAAAACGCCGTTGAAGCTGCGCGACTATCTGCTCCAGGCTCTCAAACTGGTAGTCGTCAGCAAGCAAGACCCAGCTAGAAGCAACACCGAGGAGCGGGCGGCTCGCAATGATGTCAGGCGGCAACTGCTCCAGCCAGCGCCGCAGCACGGAAAATTCAACGTGCCCAACCAGCTTGCGAACCTGCCGCTCCATCAAGGGAACTGCCCGTGGAATATCTCTGGCCTGCAAGGCATACTCGCAGGCTTCAAACAGCATCTCGTGCGCTTCATACCAGGCGCTGGCACGAGCGCACAGCTGCGGGAAAAGCTCCGGCTCTTGTTGGACAAGCTGGTGGCGCAGTCCCTCGGCAAACAGCGCGTGGTAGCGATACCATTCATCCGTCTCGTCGAGCGCGCTCACAAACAGATTGGCCCGGCGCAACTCCTCCAGCATGGCCTGGCTGCCGGTCCGCGCCATCACTGCGTCGCAGAGTGAACCGTTCAGGCGCTCCAGGATGCTGGTCTGCAGCAGAAAAGCGCGCACCTGCGGCGCCTGGCGCGCCAGGATCTCTTCGCTGACGTACTCCAGAATAAACCGGTGATTCCCGCGAAACCCGCTCAGAAATGCCTCGGGATCATCACGACCACGCAGAGCCAGCGCTGCCAATTGCACCCCGGCCACCCAACCCTCCGTGCGCTCTTCAAGACTGCTCAGCGCGTCCTCAGTCAGTTCCAGTTCCATTTCGTGCAAAAATGTCTTCACTTCGGGAGTGGCGAAACGCAAGGTTCCGGCACGGATCTCGCTCAGATGTCCACGGGCGCGCAAACGGGCCAGGGGAAGCGGTGGATCAACGCGTGTGCCAAGCACCAGGTGCAGGCGTTCAGGCAAATGCTCAAGCAAAAAGAGGAGGGAAGTCTGCGCGGCCTCGCTCTCAAGCACATGATAGTCGTCCAGCACCAGCGCGGCATCAGCCGCAAGCGAGTGGGCCAGATCGTTGACCAGCGAGGACAGTACACCCTCCAGGTCGAGAACAGAGCTCGTGTCCAGCAGCGCCTCGGCCTCTTGCCCGATCCGCTCGTCCAGCGTGCGTAGCGCCGCGAGCAGATACGCCAGGAACCGCGCCGGGTCGCTGTCCGCCGTCTCCAGCGAGAGCCAGGCCACCGGCATCTGCGTTGTGCGTGCCCACTCCGTCAGCAGCGTCGTCTTGCCGGAACCCGCGGGCGCGGAAACCAGCGTCAAAGGGCCTGCAGCGCCTCTCTCCAGCAGCGCGACCAGGTGCGTGCGAGGAACATGCTGCACGGGCAGGCGCTGAATAGCGCATTTTGTGTTCAGGATCAGAACAGAAGTGAGAGCGTCAGATGAGGTTGTGGTCCGCGATACGTGCCCCTGCCCAGAAGCTTCTTTCCTGGTCGGAGTGCCCTCAGAACGCGCCGCCAGGCGGCGGGCCGCCTCACATAAGCATGGCAGCGTCAAATTTGCTGAAATGCCCAGGTAACAGCGGGAAAGCCGGCCATGCTGGCGGCGATAGGCACGCCAATACCAGCTGCCGCGCTGGTTACCCGCACGCGCCTTGTGCGCGGTAAATGTTCCTTCTTCGCATGCAAATGTGAAGGTCGTAGCGGTCTCCAGCCAGGCAAACCAGGAAGGCGAATCGACGGTTGCCGTCACTCGCTGCCCATCTTGTTCGTACACCAGCCTCCCGTTCTGGACAACCCCGCTTGCCGCTGTTGGCTTCTCCATAGTACACAGCTCCAATGGAAAGATGACAGGTGTTAGGGTGTGCTCCTAACAGTTCCCTAACAGGGAGTATATCAGGTTGGTGATGAAACCTCAAGGAAAGATCGCCATTCACAGACATTTGGAGAGAAGGCTTCCCGTGAGCGGACTTGAGCGCTGTCCTGGCTGTCATCCTGAGCGCAGCGCAGGAGCTCTTTGTCCGGCGAGCCAGACCCTGCGCGGAGTTTACCCTGAGCGAAGCGCATGGGCTCAGGGTGACAGGCGTTATCTCCAAATGTCTGTGCCGTTCAATAAGTTGCACCGCTATGCATATAATAGAGGTACCCAATACCATATTTGTTTAACACAAAGGAGCCAGCACATGGCAGGATATATCTTATTAGAAGGCGGCGCCGAATTCGGCGGGCTGATGTCCGAACCGGACCTGCGTGCCATCGAGCTTGCTGGCGGGCAGGATGCACCAATCAGCATCATCCCAACGGCAGCCGCCCCCGATAATAACCATCAACGTGCGGGCCGCAACGGCGTCAATTGGTTCAAAAGCCTTGGTGCCAGGCAGGTTGAATCGCTTCCACTCATCGACAAGGCTTCTGCCAACGACCCTCAAATAGCCAGCAAAATCAGCCAGTCGCGTCTGATCTACATGCTGGGAGGCTTCACCGGCTACCTGGGTGAGACACTGAAGCAAAGTGCAAGCTGGCAGGCCATGCTCGCAGCTTACGCTCATGGAGCAGTCATAGCCGGTAGCAGCGCTGGCGCAATGGTCTTGTGCCAATATTACTACGATCCTGGCAGATCACAGGTCCTAGAAGGGCTCTGGCTGGTTCCCAATACCTGCGTCTTGCCCCACCATAACACGTTCGGCAAAAACTGGGCAAAACAGATGGCGGCCAACCTGCCCAACGCACTACTGCTCGGCATCGATGAACGAACAGGCATGCTCGATGACGCTAATGGAGACCGCGAGACCGCCTGGCGTGTCTACGGGCAGGGCGCGGTTACAATCTATCGCCATGGTCAACCCACGGTATACAAAACGGGCGAAAGTTTCAACATTCTGGACATGCAGTGATGACCCCTTGTATTTACAAAATTTCTTTGGTATACTTCCAACTATCAGTTAGTGTATAAAAAACACCACACATTCTTTTTTGTCTTTGGACAATGTGTTTTTTTTACACTTAAGTAAGTGTACTTTGTACACTTATTAAGGAGAAAACACAATGGCTTACAGTCAATCATACGATGTCGCAATCATAGGTGGCGGCATTGCAGGCCTCTCGGTTGCATTGCGCCTGCCGGACCACCTGCGCGTGGCCCTCTTCACCAAGGGACAGCTTGGGGAAAGCAATACGCGCTATGCCCAGGGCGGCCTCACCGTCGCATTAGGCGCTGACGATAGCCCCGAACTGCATTATCAGGATACTGTCGCTGCCGGGGCCGGTCTGTGTGACGAGGCAGCCGTGCGTATCCTGGCAGAAGAGGCGCCCGCAGCCGTACGCTGGCTCATCTCGATGGGCGTGCAGTTTGACCGGGCACAGCCCGGCATCGATACATATGCCACAGAGGATGGCTTGCTGCTTGGCCGTGAGGCAGCGCATAGTCGCTGGCGTGTCCTGCACGCGGGCGGTGATGCCACAGGCGCCGAGATAGAACGGGCGCTCATGCACGCCGTGCGTGAGCGTTCCTCGTTAGTCTTGTATGAAGAGACGTATGTACGTAGTCTCCGCGTGATAAACGAAGCTTGTATAGGCCTGGAAGCTATCGATCGCTCAGGTCAATCCTTCGTTGTTCATGCACAGGCCACGATCTTGGCCAATGGAGGCGCGGGTGGCCTCTGGTTGCATACTTCTAATCCGGCGGGAGCGACCGCCGATGGCCTGGCCCTGGCGTGGCGCGCCGGAGCCGCCCTGACCGATCTCGAATTCATGCAATTCCACCCGACCGTACTGGCGGTCGGTGGTGGTTCTCACCTGGTCTCGGAGGCTGTGCGCGGCGAAGGGGCTTACCTGCGCAACCACGCGGGAGAGCGTTTCATGCCGAAATATCATCCCCTGGCCGAACTTGCCCCGCGCGATGTCGTTGCCCGCTCCATTCTCAGCGAGATGTTGTCCGAGGGCACTGAGTACCAGTATCTCGACTTGCGTCATCTCCCCGCCGCCCGCATGCATGAACGTTTCCCCTCCATTTCCGCCATCTGTCGCAACTATGGCCTGGATCTGGCAGCCGACCTGCTCCCGGTAGCGCCTGCCGCCCACTATTGTATGGGCGGCGTGATGACCGGTACCCTTGGTCGCTCGACCCTTCCTGGCTTATACGCGGTTGGAGAAGTAGCCTGCACAGGCGTGCATGGAGCTAACAGGCTGGCAAGCAACTCGCTCTTAGAGGGCCTCGTTTTCGGTCTGCGCCTCGCCGATGGACTAGCAGGAACGCTTGCTGAAAAAGATGTTCCCTCCTCCAGGCGACCCATCAGCATTCCCGTTTATGACGACCCATCGTCGGAAGAAGCGTTATTGCGCGTCGAGCTTGACCAGGAGAGCATGCTGCAAACGCGGCGCAAGTTGCGGCAGATCATGTGGCAATACGTCTCCCTCTGTCGTGACCAGCAAGGGTTATTCGAGGCCAGGAGTCAACTCCATGAACTGCGTAGCACCATCCTGGCAAAGGACACAGCGAAGCCAGACAATCAAACTGAAACAGTAGAGTGGCTGGAAACCGTGAATATGCTCAAAGTAGCCGAACTCGTCATAGCGGCCGCCCTCCAACGACACGAAAGTCGCGGCAGCCACTGGCGGCTTGACTATGACACTCCTGATGAAATCCTTGCCGGCAGCCACTACGTTTTCCACCCCATGCAAACTTCTCCTGACCCCCGTGGAGACGGGAGCGGTGTGGAGCTAGGTAGGGACCCTTGTGGTCGTCCTGGAGATCATTGTCTGCAGGAGGTGCCTTCCAATGCCTAACCCACCACTTAACCTAATCCGGCACGCCCTCGCAGAAGACGGCGCTGAAGCCGATATCACAACCCTTTGCACGGTTCCGGCAGAACAGCAGGCCCAGGCCAGCATCATCGCTCGCCAGGCCGGTGTAATTGCCGGGCTGACCGTCGCCGCTGCAACCTTTCGCGAACTGGACCCACAGGTCTCCTTTGAGCCTCTGGTAGAGGACGGCGCAGCTGTGCAGGTAGGTCAGGTGGTAGCGCGTGTCAGCGGACCCGCCCGCTCGCTATTAAGCGCGGAACGAGTCGCCTTGAATTTCCTGGGGCATCTCTCCGCTATCGCGACCGTCACAGCGCGCTGTGCGCAGGCCCTGGAAGGAACGAGGGCTCGTATACTCGATACACGCAAGACCACCCCCGGTCTGCGCAGCCTGGAAAAAGAAGCGGTTCGACTGGGCGGAGGTCACAATCACCGTTTCAATCTGAGCGATGGCGTGCTTATCAAGGATAACCATATCAAAGCCGCGGGAGGCATCGTGCAGGCTATCGTCCTTGCACGTCGTACCGCTCCCCACCTGCTCAAAATCGAGGTAGAGTGTGAGACACTTGCGCAGGTACAGGAAGCAGTAGAAGCGGGAGCAGACGTGATCTTGCTGGACAACATGCCCATAGAGCCCATGCGTAGTGCAGTAGAGTTAGTACACCGTAATGCACCAAAGGTGCTGATCGAGGCTTCCGGCAACATCGGCACCAATACAGCGAAACTGGCTGCGGTTGCAGCCACCGGGGTAGATTTCATTTCGCTCGGAGCCATCACACATTCGGCTCCCAATTTTGACGTCTCCCTGGAGTTCGCCTGATTTTAAAGGAGTAAAACCATGGCACTACAAACAGCGTGCGCATCAAGTAAGGAAGAGCGCATTTTGCCGCTCTTATCCCCAACCTCACGCGCTCGACACAATCAATTGAACCGTGTTGATAGTATTCCGCAATACTACGCGGAGATGTCGGGCGACGAGTTAGATCAGCGCATCGCCGAGGCTCGGGCCGCTCTTGGCGAGAAGCTTGTCATCCTCGGTCATCACTACCAGCGTGACGAGATTATCAAGTACGCGGATTTTCGCGGCGACTCATTCAAACTCGCCCAGTTAGCAGCCGCGCGTTCCCAGGCTGATTACATCGTCTTTTGCGGCGTGCATTTTATGGCTGAGAGCGCGGATATCCTTAGCGCGCCTCACCAGCAAGTCATCCTGCCCAATCCCGCCGCTGGCTGCTCGATGGCCGACATGGCGAACATCGCCGAAGTGGAGGAATGCTGGGAGATGCTCCTTGATACACTGGGCGATGACGCCGCTATTATTCCCGTCACCTACATGAACTCTGCCGCCAACCTCAAAGCCTTTTGTGGGAGCAATGGTGGCATCGTTTGCACCTCGTCGAACGCTCCTGCCGTGATTAAATGGGCTTTCAGCCATGGCAAGCGCGTACTCTTCTTCCCCGACGAACACCTGGGCCGCAATACCGCCCTCAAGTACGGCATACCAGGAGCACAGATGTTTGTGTGGGACCCCAAAGATCCCATGGCCTCTGATAACGCCGATGAGGAGATAGAGCGTTCCCGCATTATACTCTGGAAAGGCTACTGCACAACGCACATGCGCTTCAGCGTGCAGCAGATCGCCAAGGCGCGTGCCGAATATCCAGGCATCAAAGTAATGGTACACCCAGAATGCCGCCGCGAAGTCGTCGAAGCCGCCGACCTCTACGGCTCGACCGAATACATCATCCAGCAGATCGAAAGCGCCCCTGTGGGGACTCAATGGGCTGTAGGTACCGAGATCAACCTTGTGCATCGCCTTGCAAAAGAACATCCTGAGCAGTTCATCTTCTGTCTCGACCCCATCGTCTGCCCTTGCTCAACCATGTACCGCATCCACCCTGCCTACCTCGCCTGGGTGCTTGAAGGGCTTGTCGAAGGCAAAGTCATCAACCAGGTGAAAGTGGACGAGGAAACCGCCCACTGGGCCCGTGTCGCCCTGGAGCGCATGCTCGCGTTGTGATAGCATCTTTGAGCCAAATTTAGTCTAATCAAGCCTGTTGACCTTGCATTATGCAAGTATACTAAAATGAGAGGAGAAGAATGCCACACTTTTCTGCTGAGAATTGTGGCCCGGCGAGATAACATATTCCCTTGGGAGGACGCTATGCCGAAGCACTTTGACGCAAACATGCTGAAACAGCTTACCAATAGTGAAGAAATTGAAATTGAAACTCGTTCGCCTACAGGGCGAACACGTCGTACCATCATCTGGGTGATTGTCGATGACAATGATGTGTATGTACGCTCAGTACATGGCGGCAATGGTCGCTGGTACCAGAATATTACGGCTAAGCCTGATGCTGCGATTCACATAGATGGACGACGTCTTGCAGTTCACGCTATGCCAGTTACCGATGAAGCGCTCATTGCCCGTGTGAGCAACGACTAT
>Ga0070699_100005298_pt1 | contig 11312 bp, 7 predicted proteins | sample KBSK1503metaG_FD_65473 | JGI IMG/M metagenome (GOLD analysis project Ga0070699, IMG submission 65473) | Corn, switchgrass and miscanthus rhizosphere microbial communities from Kellogg Biological Station, Michigan, USA - KBS K1-50-3 metaG | ecosystem: Host-associated > Plants > Roots >...
GGCACGCCGACCGCCGCCGCCTGCATGAGCGCGCGCGGGATCCCCTCCTTCACCGAGGTGAGCACCGCGACGTCGGCCGCGGCGGTGAGCTCCGGGACGTCGTAGCGGTAGCCGAGGAACTCGACGGCATCGGCCAGGCCGGCCGACGCGAGCTCCTGCTGGTAGCGCTCGCACGACGGGCCCTCGCCCACCAGCTTCAGGACTGCGTCGTGGCGGCGCCTGAGGATGCCGAAGGCGCGGAAGAGCATGGCGTGGTTCTTCACCGGCTCGAGGCGGGCGACGCAGAGGAGGACGGGCCGCTCGTTCTCGGGCGTCCGCGCGCGCGGCCGGAACTGGCCGAGGTCGATGCCGTTGCCGACGTGGCACACGCCCTGGCGCGGCCGGATGCCGAGGCGGCGGATCTCCTCCACCTCCTGCCGGTTCTGGCAGAGGAGCAGGTCGCAGAAGCGGGAGAGCCAGCGCTCGGCCGTGACCCAGGGCAGGCGCCTGAGCGCGCTCATGTTCTCGTGGAAGTGGAAGCCGTGGGTCGTGTGGATCACGAGCGGCACCCGGGCGAGGCGCGCCGCCACGCGCCCGACGGCGCCCGTGATCGAGTTGTGCGTGTGCACGATGGTGTAGCGCTCGGAGCGCATGAGGCTGACCAGGCGGCCGAGGAGGCCGGCCAGGGCGGCCGGCGAGACGTCGCGCGGGATGTCGAGCGGCGTGATGCGCGTGTTCTCGACGTCGAGGCGGGCCAGGTGCGGACCCGGGCTGCAGACGATGTCGTTCACGAACTCGCTGTGCCGGTTGATCCAGGCGACCCGGAAGGCGAGGAAATTCAGGGCCGCGTGGTCGGTGTTGACGATGTCGAGGATGCGGGGCCCGCCGTTCATGCCTTCTCCGAGCCTTTCGCCGCGGGCGGCAGGATCTCGTCCGCGCTGCGCGCCGCGGGAGCCTGGTAGTAGCGATAGTAGGCCTCGTCGCCACGGCCCCGGTTGAGGACGGCACCGACGGGCACGCCGCCGGTCTGGAGGACGCGCTCGATTGCCACCCGCGCGTCGTCCTGGCGGCTGCGGCCGCTCTCGGCGACGAAGATGACGCCGTCGGCGAGATTGGCGAGCAGGAGCCCGTCGCTCACCGCCAGCAGCGGCGGCGAGTCGAGCACCACGAACTCGTAGCGCTCGCGGGCGTCCTGGAGGAGCTTGCACATGAGCCACGAGGTGAGCAGCTCGGTCGGGTTCGGCGCGGGATGGCCCGCGGCCAGGAGCGAGAGGTTCTCGACGTGCGTCGGCTGGATCGGCTCCGCAGCGACGCGGCCGGTCAGGAAGTCGCCGAGCCCGGGGCTCGTCGTGACGCCGAGCGCCGTGTGGCAGCGCGGCTGGCGGAGGTCGGCGTCGACGAGGAGGACCTTGGCGCCGCAGGTGGCGAGCGCCGCCGCCATGTTGACCGCGGTGGTCGTCTTGCCCTCGGCGCCCGTGGCGCTCGAGACCAGGATGACGCGCGGGGAGATGGCGCGGGAGAGCAGCAGTGCCGTGCGGAGCGTCCGGTAGGCCTCCGCCGGCGGGGGCACGGAGCCGTTGCCGAGGAGCAGCGGCGGCGAGTCCGGATCGGCAGCGGGCTTGGCGGCGGGCTTGATGTCGTTGCCATCCCCGTTGCCGTTCTTGCCGTTTCCGTTGGCATGGCCGTTCACGTGGCCGTTGGTGTGACCGTTGGGCGAGCCGGTCCGGCCGAGCCTGAGCACCCGGCTGAAGAGCCCTTTGCGGTCGTCGAGCAGCCCGTCGAAGTTCGGGACGACGGCGAGCGTGCCGAGGCCCGTGGCCCGGTGCATGTCACGGGCGTCACGGATGGTGACGTCCGAGGAGTCGCGGAGGAAGGCGATGCCCGTGCCGAGGAGGAGCCCCGTCGCCACGGCGAGGACGAGGAAGAGCTTGGTGGCGGGGAAGGCGGGCCACTGCGGCGGGACCGCGGGCTCTGCCACGCTGATGTTCGACAGGCTCGACTGGCCGGCGACGTTCAGGTCCTTGATGCGCGCCAGCAGGTTGTCGTGGAGCGCCTTCGTCGTCTCGACCTCGCTCGTGAGCGCCAGGAACTCGCCCTCCACGTCCTTGCGGTCGAGGAGCGCCTTCCGCTGCGCTTCGAGCTCGTTCTTCAGTTGGCTGACGGTCGCCTGGGAGGCCTCGAACTTCACCTCCACGCCCTTCACGACCTTGGCGGTCTCCTGCTCGAGCAGCTTGTGGGCATGGTCGAGCTGGCCCGAGAGCTGCCGGAGCGGCGGGTACGTCGGGCGGAACTTGAGCGCGAGGAGCGCGTGCTCGACCTCGAGCCGGTCGTAGTTCTCGCGCAGGTTCTGGATGAGCCCGTTGTGGAGCACGGCCGGCAGGCTGTCGTAGTTGCCCCGCTCGACGAGCTGGTACTCGGCCTCGAGCGCGATCAGCTGCCCTTGCGCGTCGGTGAGCCGCTTGGACAGGTCCATGAGCCGCTCGCCAGCCACGTCCTTCTGAAGGTCGACGGGCAGCATGTTGTGCGCGGCCTGGAACTTCATGAGCTTCGTCTCCGCCTCCTGCATGCGGGTCTGGAGCTCGCCGAGCTTGGACTGGAGGAAGGTCCGGATCTGATCCATCGACTCGTAGACCCGCTCGAGGCCGGCCTTCACGAAGAGCTGCGAGTGCGCGTTGGCGATGTCGGCGGCGAGCTTCGGGTCGGGGGTCATGAACTGCACCGACACGAGGCGCGTGCCGCGCACCGGCAGGATGGTGAGCTGCTTCAGGTACTGGCTGACGATCGGCGCCGGCACGCCCGTGCCGTTGTCCGGATTCGGCGGCGGGGCGACGTGCAGGAAGCTCGGCATCTTCACCCAGCTCGGTAGGTAGGACACCTGCCAGCGGGCCGGGTCCTTCGCGAGGCCCAAGTCCTCGATCACGCGGCGCACCAGGCTCGGGCTCTGCAGGAGCGTGAACTGGGTGAGGTAGTAATCGTACTTCGAGCCGAGCGATGCCGGAATGTTGAAGGGCGACTGGGCCGAGTTCGCATCCTGGCCGGTCAGGACCTCGGGTCCCTTGCCCTCGATCATCACGTTCGTGGAGCCGAGATACGCCGGCTTCATGACCAGGCAGTAGACGAGGGTCAGCGTGAAGAGGATGCCGACCGTCTTCGCGATGATCGTCCAGCGACGGCGGAGGAGGCCGAGGATGTCCTGGACGAAGCCGCCTTCGGCTTCCGGGGGGAGCGTGGCGTCCCACCGGCGCGGCGGGCGCATGAGGTACGGTGCGAGTTGCTGTCGGTTTTCAGTCATGTCACTCAACCCCCGACGACTTTGTAGCCGACGTGGACGACGGCCGTGACGAACTTGTAGGCGCCCCACGGCACCATCTTGATGGGCGAGCCGGCGACATCGAGGACGTCGCCGTCGTGGAGGACGATATCGGGCACCTTGAGCGCCGAGATCTGGTCGTAGTTGACCCGGAGCATCTCGGTCTTGCCGTTGGCGCCCGGACGGTACACGCGCACGTCGTCCGTCTTCGCCGGGAAGCTGAAGCCCGCGGCCTCGGCGATGGCGCCGCGCAGCGTGAGGCCCGCGTGCAGCGGGTAGGCGCCGGGCTTGTCGAACCAGCCGGTGGTGTAGAACGTGCCGGCCGTCTGCACCCGCACGACGTCGCCTTCACGCACGGGCATCGAGAAGAAGGCGCGCCGCGTGTCATCGTCGAGCTCGGCGGTGTTAACCACGAGGGGCGCCCCGTCGGCCGCGTCATCGTGCACCGCGGCACCGCCGCACGTCGGATCGCCGCCCGCCGCGTCCGGCTGGTGCCGGGAGCGCGTCGGCATGAAGGTGATGACCGTCCCCGCCTCGGGCGTCATGCCGCCCGCGGCCGCGATGCTGTCGAGGACCGTGAGGTTCCGGCCCGTCTCGTTGATCAGGCCCGGCTTCTGCACCGCGCCTTCCACCGAGACCTGCTGGCTGCGGTACTCCTCGACGAAGACACTCACGTGCGGGTCGTACATGTAGTCGCCGAGCCGCCGCGTGAGCTCCTGCTCCACGTCGTGAAGCGTGCGGCCCGCGACCGTGACCGTGTCGAGCAGCGGGAGTCGGACCGTGCCGTCACTCTCCACGCGCACGCGCTGGCTCAGCTGATCGAAGTCGAACGCGCGGATCGAAAGGAGGTCTCCGCGTCCGAGGACGTAGTCATCGTCGCCGTGCCCAGCGCCGCGGTCGGCCCGCAGATGCGCGACGCGCTCCCCGACGGCAGGCGCGGGCGTCTGCTCGGGCGCGGCCGAGGGTCCCATGCCGAAGCGGATGTTCAGCAGCGTCGGACCGCCGGCGACGCCGATGTACTGCATCGGGCCACAGCCGATTGCGCCGACGAGCGCAGCGGCCGTGAGACGCGCGCGCCACGCGGGCAGATGAGGGCTTTTGCGGTACATGTCTCGGTTCTCCTTCTCCATGGCAAGTCTCACCTCATGCGCTGTTCGACGCGGCGGCCAAATGTGCAGCCTTCATGCCACGCGACAACGCAGACGAACGACGAAGAAATTGCAGTGGAAAACATCGGAATCACCGCGCCTCGCACAGCAGACCAGTAGCTTCACGGTCGCAGGATATTGCGCGCTCGCGACTCATTGCTGCGCCGGTAACGCACAGCTGGCGCGCAGCTCGCGAGCGACTGCGACTCGCGGACGGACACGCGAGCAGCAGGTGGCGCGCAGTCTTCTGCGCGTTCGCAACGGCGTACGGGGCGAGACGCATGGCGGGTGATCAGGACAAAATGGCGAACTCGGCGAGCGCCGTGAGCAGGAACATGGCGACCCGCCCGAGGCGGAACGGCAGGCTCCGCCGCGAGGCGATGCCGAGCTTCTGGAGGCGAAAGCGGAAGGTGCTCTCGCGCAGCCCGAGGATGCGTGCGGCGCGGCTCTGGTTGTATTCGGCGAGCGCCAGCGTCTTCTGGAAGATCTCGCGCTCGAGCTGGTCGAGCTTGGCGCCGCCCGGCGGGATGACGATGGTCGAGGCGGAATCGCCGGCCGGGAGCGAGCCGAGGTCGCGCTCGGGGGCGAGCGGCAAGTCCGCGGCGACGACGGTGCCGCCCTTGCAGAGGATCGCCGCCCGCTCCATCACGTTGCGCAGCTCGCGCACGTTGCCTTCCCACTGGTAGGCGTCGAGCACGGTGCGCGCTTCGCGCGCGATCTCGGGCGGCTTCTTGCCCATCGCGAGCGACGACTGCACCAGGAAATGCTTGGCGAGCGGGAGGATGTCTTCGGGGCGGTGGCGCAGCGGCGGGAGCTCGATCGGGAAGACGTTGAGACGGTAGTAGAGGTCGCGGCGGAAGAGCCCGTGGTGCGCCAGCTCGTCGAGGTTGCGGCTGCTGCCGGCGATGACGTGCACGTCCACCCGCCGTGGGCGGTCGGAGCCGACGGGCGTGACGATTCCCTCCTCGAGGACACGCAGGAGCGCCACCTGGAGCCCGGGGCTCGCTTCGCCGATCTCGTCGAGGAAGATGCAGCCCCCGTTGGCCTCCACGAAGAGGCCGGTCCGGTCCTCGCTGGCGCCGGTGAAGGCGCCGCGCACGTGGCCGAAGAGCGCGCTCTCGCGCAGCTGGTCGGCGACCGCGCCCAGGTTCACCGCCACGAAGCGGCCGCGGCGGGACCGGCTGCGGGCGTGGATGGCCTGCGCCACGAGCTCCTTCCCGCTGCCGGCCTCTCCGTGGATCAGCGCGGTCGTGTCGCTGCCTTCGATCTTACGGAGGAGCGCCAGCACGCGCCGCATCGCGGAGCTCTGCGTGAGGATGCCCTCGTAGCACTCGAGCCCGCCGAGCTCCTCCGACGTGAGCGTCGCGGCTCCCGGCGTGGCGTTGCGCAGGTGCTGGTTCTCGCTCTCGAGGTCGCAGGCGACGCGCCGCGCCCTGGCGGCGCGCAGCGCGACGGCGCAGACCGCCTGGACCGCCTGCACGTCGAGCGGCCGCGGCAGGATCACGGTCTCGGCGTCGAGACCGTCGGCGGATCCCAGGAGGATGCGTACGGCCGCGGGCCCGAGCGCCGCGGTCTCCGCGAGGAGCGCTCGGTTCGGCTCGTCGACGACGAGCACGTCGGGTTCGATCCGCGAGAGTGCGCCGAGCGACTCGGCCGCGGGCACGACGGTCGTCGTGGCCAACGACTCGAGCGCCTGCGCGATGCGGAGCAGCTCTTCTGTAGGCGCGCCGACCACGAGGATGGAACCACCCCTGCGGCCTTCGCCGTTTTCCGATGAAACAGTCATCTGTCGCCCCTTCAACGATATTTCGCGATCCCGGATGCAGCTCGGGATTGCGAATCGAGCGACTTAATTTGTAGCCGCGGCGCAGCAACCCGGTCAATTCTTCAGCGGTCGAATTGCGAGTTGCGATTAGGAAAAGTTGTGGGGATTAACGTGTGCGAAGCGAACCGTAAGCGGACTGACGTAGGGAATGCGGTGCGACGACGGACGGCTGCGATACAGATCGGGTAAGCTATTGCCGATCACGCGGAGTCTTTGCAGTCCGATACGGAGTTCTTCGCAGCGAATCGTAACCAGCCAGAAGAGCGTCGCGCGGCCCACTGCGACGAGGTCGCGCTGCAGCGCGGAGCCGCCACGCCGTGCGATCCGCATCTCCGCGACGTCGCAGTCGTCGAGCGCCGTCCAGACGTCCGTCACGCCGGCGGCGATCCAGCGGTCGAGGCGCGCAGCCTGGAGCTCGACCATCGCCTCGGCCGTGTGGCGGCAGACGCGGAGCCCGGCGGGACGCCAGAACGCGCCGCCGCAGCGGCGGCAGGGCCGGCCCTCGCGGCGGGCGGCGGTGTCGGTGACCGCGTCGAAGAGCGTGAGCGACACGGGCCGGCGCGTCGCGCGGGCGCGCGCGCGCGGACCACAGCGGTGGATGAGGGTGGCGACGCCGAGCCAGTTGAGCGGGAAGTTCCAGCCGAGCGCCGGCAGGCGGCGGTAGCGGAGCCGCCAGTCTTTCTCGGCGGGATCGGGCGGCAACGGGCCGTGGACGAGCGCGCCGATCGCGGCCTCGAACTCGAGGCGCATCCGCTTCGGCGCGTGCACCGCGCTCGCCGCGAGCGCGGCGACCGCCTCGGGGCGCCCCTGCTGGACGAGGGCGCGCGCGATGACGTCGCCCAGCCCGCGATCGCGGGGCAGCGCGTCCCGCAGGCAGCGATGCGCCTCGTCGGTGGAGATCATCGCGAGGGCACCGTAGGCGGCGAGCCGCCGGCCGGGGTCCCGGCCGGCGACGGTCGCGAAAAGGTAGGGGAGCGCGGGCGGGCCGATCTTGCCGAGCGCCTCGGCCGCCGCGACGTTCACCCCGCCCTCCGTGCGGCCGAGGAAGAGGCCGACCGCCGGCACCGCGTCCGCATGGCGCAGCTCGCCGAGGACGACGATCGGCCAGAGCGGGTCACCACGGCCCTGGTTCTTCCGCGCGACGGCGACGACCGCCGCGACCACCTCCGGCCCGCGTCTGAGGAGCTCCTCCATCTCGAGCCGCGGCATCCGCGGCGACACGGCCGGCAAGCGTGCCGCGAGGACGGGGGTGGCGAGCTGCGCCGCCTCCTGCTCGCTGGATGCTCCGGGCTCGTCTGTCTCGCCGCGCATGCGATAGCTCTCTAGCTCGCTTACCTGGCTCTAGTGCCATCAGCCAGGATGCGCCGCGACCCGCGATCGGGTCAAGCGATTTCGTGTGAAGAGACGTCGGGATGCTCGCAGCGGAATACGAGCGTGCCTGCATCGCAGCGCTCTGCGACGGCCGGGCTGCGAACGGGAGCCGGCGCCGGCGGCGGGTTGCGCTACGGCGCGCAGACGCCGGTGTGCAGCACCATGTGCTTCAGGTCCGACGTCAGCATGACGACGCTGCGGTCGACCGAGGCGAGGCAGTCCGCGGTGATGTGGTTGTGCTTGGCCAGCTTCGTTGCCCGCACCTCGACGGTGGCGAGGCTCGCGTCCACCTGCTTCAAGAGCTTCTTCAGGTCCTTCGCGCTCGGGTTCTTCGTCCACTGGATGCACGGCCCGTGGTGCTTGTCGTGCTTGACGCAGATGCCCTGGTGCTTCGCCGCGCTGAGCTGCACCCGCGCCCCCCGGAGCCGGAGCTTCAGCGCGCGCTGGAGCGTCGGACGCATCGGCGAGCAGGCGGAGAGGGCCTCCAGCGCCGGCACCGCGTCCCGGAGCTCGCACATGCCGCCGTCTAACCCGCAGCGCGGCAGCGCGCACTCGCCCATGATGCACCGCTGCTCGGTGCAGATGTCCCCGTCGTTGCAATCGGGTGCTGCGCTGCACTCGCGGCGGCAGCCGGCGGAGCAGCCGTCGCCGTTCGCCGCGTTGCCGTCGTCGCACTGCTCGCCCGGGTCGACGTTGCCGTCGCCGCAGAGCGTGCTGAAGGCGGTGACCGCGTTGGCCGATTTCCCGGCGACGTAGACGGTGGCGCCCTCGGGGCTCACGGCGACGGCGGCGGCGCCGGTGAGGCCGTCGACGTTGCCCACCTTGTCGTGCTGCGCCTGGACGAACGTGAGCGAGCCGGTGTCGGGGTCACGGTCGAACACCCCGACCGCGCTGGCCGTGGACGCCGCCGTGTAGACGTGTGTTCCATCGGCGCTCACGGCGACGGCCTGGACACCGTCGAGCCCGTCGACGCCGTTGACCGCCTGGCGCTCGATCTCGATGAAGGAGAGCGTGCCGGTCGACGGGTCGCGGCCGAAGACGGCGATCGCGTCGTCCAGCTTGCCGGCCACGTAGACGTGCGCACCGTCGGGGCTGATGGCGACCGAGTCGGCGCCCGCGAGGCCGTCGACGCCGCCCGTGTTGTCCTTCAAGGTCTGGACGAGCGTGAGCATGCCGCTCGCAGGGTCGCGCGAGAAGAGCGCGACCGCGTTGTCGTTGCCGGCCGCGACGTAGAGGTGGTTGCCGTCGGCGCTGATGGCGATCGCCTGCGGGCCCTTGAGCGCCGGCTCCGTGGCGATGAAGGTGAGCGCTCCCGTCGTCGAGTCGCGCAGGAAGACGTCGATCGCGTTGGCCGAGCCACTGGTCGCGTACACGTTGAGGCCGTCGGGGCTGACCGCCACCGCGTTGACTCCCGCCAGACCGGTCACGCCGTCGACGCTGTCGCGCTTGCGCTCGACGAACGAGAGCGCGCCCGTGCCCGGGTCGCGCCCGAACACGGCGACCGAGTCGTCCTGCGTGCCGGCGGCGTACACGCTGAGGCCGTCGGGGCTCACGGTGACTGCGGAAGCGCCGCCGAGTCCCTCGACGCCGAAATTCCCCTGCTTGTCCTCCTCGACGAAGGTCAGCGCGCCCGTGGCGGCGTCGCGCGAGAAGACGGCGAGCGCGCTGTCACCGCTGCCGGCGACGTAGAGCGTCGTGCCGTCGGGACTCAGCGCGAGGGCGTCGGCGGAGTGGAGCCCGCCCACGCCGGAGCCGTCGTGCTGGGTGCCGACGTAGGCGAGGCCGTCGGCGGCGTGTATCGGGCGCGCGGCGGCGAGGAGGAGCGAGAGGGAGAGCGTGAGTGTGTGAAGGCGTCGGGTCATCTGTCTGCCTCGGGGAGCGATTGGCTCATGTGTCATCACGTGGGAACACAAGTTCCGGGGTTGAGTATCAGGGTGATGCGAGGGGAGTGTCAAACCAGAATTCGCAACATGGCGCGTTCGATGTTGATCGCTAGGTAGTTCGCTTATGCAACAGCGGGCGGATGTTCATCCGCCGTGCGTTGTGTCGTGCGCTGGACGTTGTCGGGTCCGCGGAGTGGACCTTCCGGGGCCGCAAAGCCGATGCTACGTTGCGCGCGATGGGCTGCGGCGCCGCGACGTCCGAGCCGTCGAAGGGGATGACGCTCGAGGAGTGGGCGGCGCTCGACGAGGACGTAGAGGGTGAGCTGGGATGCGCTCATCCGCGTCCGGCCACAGCTGGTCGTCGAGGTCGCGTCGCCGCGACCTCGGGACGTGCACCGGGATCGCGTCGACAAGCTCACCGACTATGCGCGCGCTAAGATCCGTCTCTACGCGATCGTCGATCCTCAGCTACGCATTCTCGAGGTCTACGAGCTCGGGCGCGATGGTCGATACACGGTCGCCTGCGCTGCGGGCAGCGGTCGCGTGCGGGTGCCGGGCTGTCAGGGTCTCGTGCTCGACCTCGACGCCCTGTGGAAAGAGGTGGACGAGGCCGAGCGGGCCCACGCCCGCTCTGGTCGCCGGCGCCGGCGGTGACCTCGCCGGCTGCCCGTCACGGCGTCAGTGGAGGCGATAGGCGTAGAGTCGCCGCCACAGCGTGGAGCGGCTGATGCCCAGCTCGACCGCGGCGGCGGCCCTGCGGCCCCTGTGCCTGGTCAGCGCCGCCAGCATGCGGTCGCGTTCCGTGTCGGCGAGCGAAACACTCGACATGCCCGGCGGCGGCTGCCCGCGCGGCTCGGGAGGCAGGTGGGCGACGTCGAGGATCGGCCCCTCGCCGACGACGAACGCGTATTCGATCGCGCTGCGGAGCTCGCGCACGTTGCCGGGCCAGGAGTAGCTCCGGATCGCATCCATCGCGGCGCGTGTGATGCCCTCGATCCGCCGCGGCCCTCCCCCGTTCATCTCGTCGACGAAGTGCCAGAAGAGCGCCTCGATGTCCCCGCGCCGCTCGCGTAGCGGCGGGAGGTACACCGGCACCACGCGCAGGCGGTAGCTCAGGTCTTCACGGAAGCGTCCCGCCGCGACCTCCTGCCGCAGGATCTTGTTGGTCGCCGAGATGACGCGCACGTCCACGGTGACGGGCCGTGTGCCACCGACGGGGACGAATGTCTTCTCCTGCATGACGCGGAGGAGCTTCCCCTGCAGCTCGAGCGGGATCTCGGCGACCTCGTCGAGGAACAGCGTGCCCTTCTGGGCGAGCGCGAAGAGGCCGGCTCGATCTCGCACGGCCCCGGTGAAGGCGCCGTGTACGTGGCCGAACAGCTCCGACTCGAGCAGCGTCGGCGAGAAGGTGGCGCAGTTGACCTCGCGAAACGGCGCCTGGTGGCGGGGGCTCTCGAAGTGAATGGCTTTTGCAATGAGCTCCTTCCCAGTCCCCGTTTCCCCGCCGAGGAGCACCGTGCAGTGGGCCTGCGCCACGCGCTTGAGAGTATTGAATAGCTCCTCGATTTCCGGGGCGACCGTGTAGAACTGGCCGAAATGCCGCAGCCCGAGCTGGGCCGGGCGTCGTAAAACGTCGCGACGCATGTCGCGCCGTTATGAGGCAGCCGAGGCTGAAGAGCAAGCTCGGCACGAACGGCCGGATGGCACCGCCGTTGCTCATCGTCGCCCGCTAGACGGCATCGACCTCATCAGGGGGCACTCCCCGCGCATCGTGTTGCGAGATTGTTTCGATCGCG
>Ga0070699_100005299_pt1 | contig 11311 bp, 10 predicted proteins | sample KBSK1503metaG_FD_65473 | JGI IMG/M metagenome (GOLD analysis project Ga0070699, IMG submission 65473) | Corn, switchgrass and miscanthus rhizosphere microbial communities from Kellogg Biological Station, Michigan, USA - KBS K1-50-3 metaG | ecosystem: Host-associated > Plants > Roots >...
TGGGTTCAGGGAACGAAGGTGACGGTCGGCCCCCCGTTCTTCAATCGCGTGAACGTGCCTGTAGCGCTGCTCTTGTTGTTGCTGACTGCCGTGGGTCCGCTGCTCGCCTGGCGCAAGACTTCGGTCGAGAGCCTGAAGCGCAACTTCATGTGGCCGGCGCTGGGCGCGCTAGGGGTCGGTGTCGTGCTGCTTGTCCTTGGCTTGCGCCCGTGGAAGGACGTGTCGTACCTCTACTCACTGATTACCATCATGCTGTCGGTGCTGGTGGCCTTGACCGTGATTTCAGAGTTCGTCCGTGGCGGCCGGGTCATCGGCCGACATACTGGCCAGAACCTGTTCGCCTCAATGGTCCAGCTCGCGCATCGCAACACGCGCCGCTACGGCGGCTACATCGTTCACTTCGGCGTGATCGTCATTATGATCGGTTTCGCCGGCGCCGCGTTCAATCAAGACAAAGAGCAGGAGATGGGCTACGGCGACAAGATGGCCATCGGGCCCTACACGCTGGTCTGTCGTTCTTACACCCAGGAGGACAAACCCAACTACGGCAGCGAGTGGGCCATCATCGACGTGTTCAAAGGCGGCGGGCAGATTGATACTTTGTATCCGGAGCGGCGCTTCTACAAAGCCAGCCAGCAGACCGCCACCATGGTTGCCAACCGCTCGAGTCTGAAAGGAGACCTCTACCTGGTCTATGAGGGGCAGAACCAGGACACCGGACGTCCCATTATCAAGGTGCACCTCAATCCCCTGGTCATGTGGATCTGGGTGGGCGTGTGGCTCATGATCGCCGGCACTGCGATTGCATTGATCCCCAATGCGGTGCCGGTGCGCGTCACGGCTCCGGCGCGTATCCAGGCCGCCCCGGTGGGAGCGGGAGACCGATGATTTCAGTTTCATCCATAAAGCGAGTTTCCCTGCTGGCAATGCTGTGTCTCGCAATCTTCTCTTTTCTGGGCGCCGGCGATGAAGATGCCCGCTTCAACGCTCTTGGCCACAAAATGAAGTGCGTTTGCGGTGGTTGCAACCAGGTGCTGCTCGAGTGCAACCATGTCGGATGCCGATATTCGGATCGCATGCGCGGAGAACTTTCGTCTGCCTTGTCGCGCGCTGAAAGCGACGATCTGGTCCTGCAATCATTTGTTCAGGAATATGGCCCGACAGTTTTGATTGCTCCAACCAACACTGGATTTAATCGCGTGGCATGGATCATGCCATATCTGGCCCTCGTGCTTGGGCTCACAACGGTCGTGCTTATCGTGCGGGCATGGAAAATGCGACCGCTACGCGCTCATGCGGGCGTAATGACTCCGGTCACGGGTGCCGAACTTGAGCGCTACCGTGAACAGGCCAGGAAGGACACGGAAGTATGACCGTCATTGTCATCTGCGTCCTGGTCACCATCAGCACCCTGTTCTACATCTTCTATTTGCCCGGCAAGTTGCATCTTGGGCCGAAAAAAACCCGGGTCGCCTACCTGCGCGAGCGCAAAGAAGCTGTGTACGAGAACCTGCGTGATTTAAACTTCGAGCACCAAGCCGGCAAGCTCCCCGACTCTGACTACCAGTCGCTGAAATCCTCACTCGAAGAGGAAGCTGCCGCCGTTCTGGCCGAGATCGCGCACCTCGAGCAGACCGCCTCGCTGGCCACTTCCACACTCCGCGATAGAAATAGAAAAGGAGCGAGAGTTTGAAATTTTCCAGCAGCGTCATCCTGAGCGAGGCCTCTTTTGCCTCGCGAAGGATCCGGGCGAGTCACCGCGCGCGATCCCGCCGGAGCGGGATCGCAGTAACGCACGAGACGAGCATCCTTATCTCGATTGCACTTTTTGTGTTCCTGCTTTTTGCCACGTTCGCCTCGGCTGAAACCCTTTCCGGCATGGTCAAGAACGGCACCACGAACAAGCCCGCTGCCGGTGCCGATGTCGTGTTGCTCAGCCTTTCCCAAGGCATGGAAGAGGCCGGCCGCACCAAGACTGACGCCAAAGGCAACTTCAGCTTCAAGCTCGCCGCCGCCGCCAGCCCGCACCTGGTGCGTGCCATTCATCAGGGCGTGACCTACCACCGCATGGCCCCTCCGGGAACGACCTCGGTTGAGGTCGAAGTCTACGATGTGGCGAAGAAGATCGAGGCACTGAGTGTCACCGCGGACGTGATGCGCTTTCAGGCGCAGGGGAATGAGTTGCAAGGCATCCGATTGTTTGCGATCAATAACGCTTCCGACCCGCCACGGACGCAGATGAACGACCAGAACTTCGAGTTCTATCTGCCGGACGGAGCACAGGTTGACCAGGGCATGGCGATGACCGCCGGCGGTCAACCCATCAACTCTGCTCCTGTGCCCCAGAAAGAAAAGAACCGTTACGCGTTTATTTTTCCGCTGAGACCGGGCGAAACCCAGTTTCAGCTGTCTTTCCACATGCCCTACAGCGGCGAGGTGACTATTGATCCCAAGGCGCTCTACCCGGCCCAGCACTTCGTCGTCATGTTGCCCAAGACTATGCAGTTCACCGCAGGCCTTGGCACGGCGTTCCAATCCATGAAAGACCCACGCCAGTCCGATGCTCTCGTCCAGGTCGCGTCCAACACGCAAGTCGGCCAGTCGCTGGCGTTCAAGATTTCAGGCGCGGGCACGCTGAACGAAGGCGGAGAAGAGAGTCAGAGAGGAAGTGCCCAGGCAGGCCCTGGCACAACCGTTGCCGGCCGCGACTCACGTCCCGGTGGCGGACTTGGCCCGCCCATCGACGCTCCCGATCCGTTGGAAAAGTATCGCTGGTACATTCTTGGCGGTTTCGCCGTGGTGCTGGCAGCGGGCGCGATCTACATCGCCGGCCGGTCCAGAATCGCGCCGGTTCCCGATTTCGCTGCCTCCGATATCGAAGTGCCTGCGATCTCACCCACACCCAGGTCTGCCACTGCAGGCCGCTCCAACATACTGCTCGAGGCGCTCAAAGAGGAACTCTTCCAGCTGGAGGTGGAACACAAGCAAGGCCGCATCTCCCAGCCGGAATACGAGAAGGCCAAGGCCGCGCTTGACCAGACTCTGGAGCGGGCACTCAAGCGGGCGAAAGTGGACGGCTCCAACATAAGTCGCTGAATCATCCCCACTTATCCTTTTGGGAACCACCCGCTGATCTTGGGCATATCCCTGGCTGAATCTCCAGGCTGGGCGTACCATCTAATCTGCTGAGAGCTATCTATGGGAAATACATTCAAAACCGCGTTCTTGCTCACTACGCTGACCCTGCTGCTCATGGCCATTGGCCGCGCCTTCGGTGGCCAGAACGGGATGTTGCTGGCCCTGGTATTTGCCGCGGTGATGAACTTCATCTCCTATTTCTTCTCCGACAAGATCGCGCTGGCGATGTACCGCGCCCAGCCGGTTACGCGCGAGGAATTGCCGCGGGCCTATGAAATCGTCGAGCGGCTGACGCAGAGGATCGGCTTGCCCACGCCGAAGATTTATGTGATTCCCACCGATTCGCCCAACGCTTTCGCTACCGGGCGCAACCCGCAGCATGCTTCCGTGGCCGTTACCCAGGGCATTCTCAACCTGCTCACCGACGAGGAACTGGAAGGCGTGCTGGCCCATGAACTGGGGCACGTTAACAACCGTGACATCCTTATCAGTTCGGTCGCTGCCACCATCGCCGGCGCCATCACCATGCTGGCCAGCATGGGCCGATGGGCCATGATTTTTGGCGGAATGGAGCGCGACAACCGTGACCGCGGCGGCGGAATTGCAGCTCTGTTCATGCTGATTCTCGCCCCCATTGCTGCCGGCCTGATTCAGCTTGCCGTATCGCGCTCGCGCGAATATCAGGCCGATGCCACCGGCGCTCACTTTACCGGCAATCCCTATGCCCTGGCCAGCGCGCTGGCGAAACTGGATGCTTACTCGCGACGCCTGCCTATGATGGCCACCCCCTCAACCGCGCACCTGTTCATCATTCAGCCGTTATTGGGGATGAATCTCGGCAGTCTGTTCTCCACCCACCCGCCTATCGCAAAGCGCATTGAGCGCCTCACCGGGCGGCCGGCGGAATTCACGCAATAGCACTTGGCATAGCCATTTGGGTTCCTGGGTTCGTGCCAATCCTTCGGGGCCAAATGCTAAGTGCCAATTGCTAATTGCTCGGCCGGTGACGCAAGTAACAGCTATCGCACCATTCTCCATTGTAGAATCGATTTCTGATGTCTCCCGAGACTGCCACGGCCGCATCCCAGCGTGCGGCTCAACTGGAAACCGCCCTGCGCAAGGTCATCCGCGGCAAGGACGAAGTCATCCGCCTCGCCTTGGTTTCCATGATGGCTCGCGGGCACCTGCTGATCGAAGGCGTCCCTGGCGTGGGCAAGACGACACTTGGCCAGGCACTGGCCCGGGCCCTCGATTGCAGCTTTCAGCGGGTGCAGTTCACCAGCGACATGCTGCCCTCCGACGTCCTGGGGATTTCCATCTATTCCGCCATGGAGCAGCAATTTGAATTCAAGCGTGGCCCGGTCTTCACCAACGTGCTGCTGGCCGACGAGATCAATCGCACCACGCCCAAGACGCAGTCGGCCCTGCTCGAAGCCATGAACGAGGGCCAGGTCACGGTGGATGCTCACTCCTATTCGCTGCCGCAGCCGTTCTTGGTCATCGCCACTCAGAACCCGGTCGAACACCACGGAACCTATCCTCTACCGGAGTCGCAGCTTGATCGTTTTCTGATGCGGGTGCGGATGGGCTATCCGGACGGCAATGCGGAACGCGAAATCCTGCGCTCGGAAGCGGGCGCGGCGCAGTTGGAGGTTTTGCAGCCGGTGCTCAATGCCGCTGATGTGCTCGAAATGCAGGGGGCGGTCACCGAAGTTCGCGTGGACGACTCGCTGGTCAGCTACACGCTTGCCATCGTCCGCAAGACACGTGAATCGGAACACTTTTCGCTGGGAGTGTCGCCCCGCGGCTCGCAGATGCTCTATCGCGCTGCCCAGGCCATGGCCTTCCTCGACGGCCGGACTTTCTGCACGCCCGAAGACTTCAAGCCGTTGGTGGTCCCGGTGTTCGCCCATCGCGTGGTGGTCAACGGACTCTACTCTTCGACTCTGAAGAAATCCGAACAGGCGGAGCAAGTGATCCAGGAGATCGTGGAAAGCGTTCCGGTTCCGGTGTGACAGATCGGTCGTTGGTTCGTCAATGGTCGTTGGCCGGCGGTCGTTGGCCGGCGAGGTGGAAGTTCAAGACGACTTTAGCCCCGCGCTGCGAAGGGCTCCCCAAACTACACCTGCAAAGCATAATATTCGGTCATGTCGTTCCTTCGTTTCCTGATGCTGCTTTCTCTGGTCGTCTGGCTGGGCGGACTGATCTTTTTCTCATTCGTGGTCGCGCCCACGCTGTTTTCCGTTCTGCCCACCCGTCATCTGGCGGGATCGGTCGTGAGCCGTTCGCTGGGCGCGCTGCACTGGATGGGCCTCGTTTCCGGCGTCGTCTTCCTGATTAGTTCGATGACCCATGCCCGCCTCGCGATCGGTTCCGCTCATCCGCTTGCCGCGCGGCATATTCTCCTTTACATCATGCTGGCGCTGACCCTGATCTCACAGTTCGGCATCTCGCCGAAGATGGCTTCTCTGCGCGCGTTGGGTGAGATCGACTCCGTGCCGCCGACCCATCCCGCGCGCGTGCAGTTCAATGCACTTCACGTATGGTCCACGCGGCTGGAGGGTGGAGTGTTCCTGCTGGGACTGATCGTCGTCTACCTGACCGCAGCACTGCCCGGATAGTCACGGGAATTGTCATTCCGAGCTCTTGGTAGGGCGCTTGAGGGGCGGGAAGGCATCAGGAATCTGTATTTCCTCCGCCGCTATTCATCGTCGCCTGCCTGTTATGATTCCTGTGTTCTTATGAAAACTGGCATCATTGGTCTGCCTCAGGTAGGCAAGACATGTCTCTTCCAGATTCTGACCAAGGCGCATCTCTCCGAGCATGCCTACGCCAATCCGCGCGAAGCCCACGTGGGCGTAGCCAAGGTACCGGACGACCGCCTCGACCGCGTCGCAGCGCTATACAATCCCAAGAAGCTCACTCACGCTTCAGTGGAGTACGTGGACGTGGGCGCGATTGGGCAGGAAGCTCTCAAGGAGACTGCCTACATCGGCAACTTGCGTAGCGTCGATGCGCTGGCCCACGTGGTCCGCGCCTTCGAGGATCCTGCCATCCCGCACATCGGACCGATAGATCCTCTGCGCGACGCCAAGAACGTGGAATTCGACCTGATGGTCAGCGACCTCGGCCAGATCGAAAAACGCCAGGAGCGCTTAGAGAAAGACCTCAAAAAAATGCGCTCCACGGACTTGGAAAAAGAATTCGACTTGTTGAAACGCGCCAAAGCCCATCTCGAATCCGAGCGTCCGCTGCGCGAGATGGAGATGACACCTGAGGACAAGAAGCGCCTGCGCGGCTTCATGTTCCTCAGTGAGAAGCCGAGTCTCTATGTTCTGAACGTGGGCGAGAGCGCGGAACTTGGGGCGGAGCTCGAGCACGCGGTCCGCAAGTACAAGCTGACGGAAATCGCCTCACGCCCCAACGCAGCTGCAGCCGCGATCTGCGGAAAGGTGGAGGCGGAACTGGCGGAAATGAGCGATGCTGATGCCGCTGAGTTCCTCTCCAGCTACGGCCTCAAAGACAGTGGGCTCGTCCGCCTGATTCGTACCACATACGTCCTCCTCGGCCTGATTTCTTTCTTTACGGTCGGCGAAGATGAATGTCGCGCCTGGACGATCCCCGTCCACACGCGGGCGGTCGAAGCTGCCGGCGCTATCCACTCCGATTTGGAAAAACACTTCATCCGTGCTGAAACCATCCGCTGGGACCAACTGCTCGAAGCAGGCTCTGAAGCTAATGCCCGCACTCGTGGCACCCTACGTCTCGAAGGCAAGGACTACATCGTGCAGGATGGGGATGTGCTGCATATCCGGCACTCGGCGTGAAGCTTTAACTTCCGGATCCAAACTGCTCCGCTCTGCGAACCGATAACTGGGAACTGTCCTTGTTCCAACCCAGCCAGAATTCAGCGTCGGGTTGTGTGATTCGGTTCTCAGTTCTCTGTTTACCGAACGACCAGCGAGTTCCCGCCCGACGACCTCTACTGCCTCGCAACTCAGTTGAGAAGAGCCGATCAGGCCAGCAGCGTGAGTTTCCTGAGAACTGAGAACCGGGAACTGAGAACTGTTATTATCCTCCCGCACCCATGCACCCGATTCTCCTGAGCCTTCTCCTGGGCCTGACCGCGGCAGCGGCGAACGTGTTTGGCGGCGCCATTATCGTCCAGAAGCACTGGGATCGGTCCTACCTCAAGTATTTCGTTGCCCTGGGTGCGGGATTCATGCTGGCTACCGCGATCGTGGAGATTTTTCCCGCCAGTCTGGAACTGCGGGGTAAGAGCGCGGCGTTTCTGGTTCTGGTTGGTTACCTCATCATCCACTTTTTCGAGCACACCGTAACCCCCCACTTCCACTTCGGAGAGGAAACCCACAAAGACGAATTCGTGCAGGTACACAAGGGGTACTCAGTTCTGATCGGACTGATTATTCACACGTTTTTCGACGGCATTGCCATCGCTTCGGGATTTATCGTCTCCAACTGGCTGGGTTGGGTCATCTTCCTGGCCGTCTTCCTGCATAAAATTCCCGAGGGATTCACGGTCGCGTCCGTCATGCTGGTGAGTGGCCAGAGCCGGCGTATCGCCTGGGGCGCGTCCATGCTGTTGGGGGCTGCCACGCTGGCTGGCGTACTGACCATGGCACTGCTGCGCCAGGAAGTGAGTTTCGGACTGCCGCTGTCGGCGGGGGTGACGATCTACGTCGCCGCTTCAGATCTCATGCCCGAGGTAAACCGCGAGCCGGGAGCGAAGATGGCGCTGGTAGTCTTTCTGGGGGTGGGATTCCTTTTCCTGCTCGACAAATTTGCTCACGTCCACTAGCTCGTACCCAGTACTCAGGGCCATCGATCATGCAGCTGGCTTGCTAAGCGAATCTCGGAGACTTCGACTCGGTACTGGGTACTATTCCACCGTGTGCTTCGCCGTGTAGCCGTCCCGAGCGATGATCTGGTATTTCACGTCCTTGCCTTTCTGATCGCGCACCTTCAGCGGACTTCCATCCGGTCCGACCACTTCGACTTTCAGTTTGCGGTACGTGCCATCGAGCCTGTTGTTGGTTGGATGGTAGGCAAGGTTGTATTGGTTTCGAATGTCACCGGCGATATCGCGGAAAATCTCGGGCAGTTCCGCTTCGAACCGCGGGAAGAAAGCTCGCCCTCCGGTCAAGCGGGCAAAGGTGTTCATCTCGTTGTCGGCTTGAAGGTAATCCATGTTAGAAACCGGGATGCCCATCCCATGCGTGTACCCGCAGCGGTGCGTTTCACAGTATTCCCGCACTGCAAACCCGACGCTCACCGGGAAAATTGTGACATCTTTCGTGGCCTTGATCTTTTTCATGATCTGGTCCAGGTTGAGTTTGCTGAAGGTATCCACGCCGGTGGTGACAAGGATCACGTACTTGCGCCCTTCGATCCGGTCCACCCGGTCGAGCGTGTCATAAAGAGCGTCGAACAGGTTGGTTTCGGCGAAGCCGGGCATGCGCAACTGGTTCAGCGCGCCGTAAACCGCCCGTTTGTCCTGGGTGAAGTCCACCATGATGCGCGGTTTCATGTCGTACGAAACCACTGCCACCCAGTCGTCCTTTTTCAGGGTGTTCGCGAAAGCGTAGCTCGCATTCAGCGCGTCCACCATGAAGTAATAATTCGTCGAGGCAAATTCGACTAGCAGCACGGCGGTAATGGGAGCTTCCGATATGTTGAAGTTGCTGACCGTTTGCGCCACGCCATCTTCGAGGACGCGGAAATTGTCTTTCTTCAAGTTAGGAATAAACTGCCCATCCTTGGTCGTGACCAAAACATCCACATTCACCAAGGGTACGTCCACATGGAGGGAATAGTCGGGCATGCCCTCGATCTTCTTGGGCTTGTCCGGTGGCGGAGGCGGTGGGGGCTCATCCTTTTTCTTAGGAATGGCGTACGGTCCGACATCGGTCTGTGGGCCGCCTGCTGCCGGGGGTGGCTCTTGCTGCTGCTGGCCAGCGGCTGGTGGCGGCACGGACTGGTCCTGAGCTGCGAGCCGGACTGCCCCCACGCCTAAGGTCCCCAAAACAAAGGCCAGCAATGAGATAGCGACAAGGTACCTGCGAAATAACCTCCAAACCGGCACAAAATCGGCGCAAAACATAGAACCCCTCGGGACACCTCGTGCTAGTATAGACGCAGGGCTTCGCGATTGGGATGTTTTGCTGGCCTTAGCTTTAACAACTCTCCCACCCGGCAAACCGGATACAAAACGCGAAGAGTAATTCTTGTTCACGGACCGTTGGCGGTCCTCCGGGGCAAAGTGATGAGACGAGTTGTTCTCGCGAGTGTTGTGTTGTCCTGTTTTGTACCCTCCCCTGCAACCCAAGCTCAGACTTCCAAGCCGGTCGAAACCATTCCGGTCAGTCAGATCCACGATGGCATGCGTGGCGTCGCCTACACTGTATTTCAGGGCACCAAGCCCGAACCGATGGACGTGGAGGTGCTTGGCGTCCTCAAGAATATCAACGGTCCCAAGGGTGATGTCATTTTGGTCCGCCTCGGTGGCAAGAGGGCGGAGTACACCGGCGTGGTCGCCGGCATGAGCGGTAGCCCGGTCTATCTTGATGGCAAATTGGCCGGCGCGATGGCCTTCCGCATCGGCGAATTCTCCAAGGAGCCGATCGCCGGTGTCACTCCGATCGCGGAGATGCTGGAGATCAATGCCATGGACCGCGCGCCGGGAGGCACTCCCGCCCCGGCCCAAGCTGCCGTGAGCGCGCCCAGGAAAACCTCGGGCCTTGGTGTTTCCAATGTTCCTTCCCTGTTTCCTTCCCGAGATTTTGCCAATTACCTAAAACCCATCGAAACGCCGCTGGTTTTTAGCGGTTTCTCGGAAGAGGCAATTCAGCGGTTCGCTCCGCAATTCGCGGCATCTGGAATTTTACCCGTAATGGGCGCCGGCTCGGTCAGCGATGCCAAGCAGCCCGAGCCTCTGGAGCCGGGTTCGGCAATCAGCGCCATCCTGGTGCGTGGCGACATGGATATCGCTGCCACCTGCACCGTAACTTACATGGATGCGGAGCACCTGCTCGCCTGCGGCCACCCGCTGCTGCAGTTTGGCATGGTGGACCTCCCCATGACCAAAGCCCGGGTGGTGGCCACCCTGGCTTCGCCATTGAACGCTTTCAAAATAGTAAACGCTACCGAGCCCGTAGGCGCATTCGTGCAGGACCGGCATACCGGAATCATGGGCGAGTTTGGCAAGAAGCCGGACATGATCCCGGTCACGCTGAACATCCACGGCGGCCTCACGACCAAGCAATTTCGCTACGAAATACTTAACAACGCGCGTCTCAGCCCCGTCGCGATGATGGCGACTGTGTTCAACGCTCTGCATGGCGTGAATGAGTACGGCGAAGAGAGCACCTATCGGATGAACGGGCGCATCAGCGTGGGCGGATACCCGGACGTCGCGGTGGAGAATATGTTCGCAACCGTTGACGGCGGGCAGCCCGCCGCCGTGCTGGCTGCACTTTCTCTGGGCGAGCGCTTCGGCCGCATTTATGATAATCCCTACAGCGTGCCCGACATTCGCGGTGTTCAACTTGACTTCGATATTGTCCGCGACCGCCGATGGGCCCGCCTGGAAGGCGCCCGAACCGATGTGACCGAAGCCCGTCCCGGCGACGAGATTACCATTGAAACCGTCCTGCGTCCGTACCGTGGCGAAACCATCGTGCGTCAAATTCCCATCCGCATCCCAACCTCTATTTCGAAGGGACCTTTACGTATTCTGGTCAGTGATGGGGAAACCCTCGATCGCATCCGCCATGGCGCGCCGATGTTTGGCCGTAGGCTCGACTTGGCTTCCACGATCGCGCTGCTGAATAAGCAGCACGCCAATAATCGCGTTTATGTTTCGCTGCTGGAGGCCAATCCCGAAGTCATGGTGGCCGACAAGGTGATGCCGACGCTTCCGCTTTCCATCATGAACGTGATGGACGGCATGCGCGGAACCCAGGAAATGGTAGTGCTGGGCGAGTCGTCGGTAAACGAGGCAGCAACCACGCCGCTCGATTACATGGTCGCGGGCGCTCAGGTTTTGACCATCACGATCAAATAGGTCGTAGAGCGCCCAGGGTTCGTCAGTTACCGCTACTGGGTACTCGGTACTCTTCCCTCCGTGATACCCTAAATTCCTCCGCTCAAAACT
>Ga0070699_100005300_pt1 | contig 11309 bp, 12 predicted proteins | sample KBSK1503metaG_FD_65473 | JGI IMG/M metagenome (GOLD analysis project Ga0070699, IMG submission 65473) | Corn, switchgrass and miscanthus rhizosphere microbial communities from Kellogg Biological Station, Michigan, USA - KBS K1-50-3 metaG | ecosystem: Host-associated > Plants > Roots >...
GACTCCGGCGCGAGCGACAGGGGGGGTTCGGGGGGTGCTGGCGCCCGTACCCCCCGACATGACGAGGTCCAGGTGGACATACCGCAGGAGGCGTTTCTGGCCGTGTTGCGCGTCGACTGAACGCGTAAACGACCGGCTTCAGCTAGAATACTCCCGATGGCCGCCGCCCAGCCCCAGACCGTGACCCGCGCCGAAGCCGCCGCCACCTTCAAGAAGTCCGTCGCCCGCGAGTACCTGGAGTCGGTGGTGGTAGCGGTGATCCTGGCCCTCTTCATCCGCACCTTCGTGGTGCAGGCGTTCAAGATCCCCACGGGCTCGATGGAGCCCAACCTGCTCATCGGGGACCACCTCCTCGTCAACAAGGTCATCTATTCGCCGTCCGCGCTCCCCCTGGAAGACAGGATCCTCGCGAAGAAACCCGTCCAGCGCGGGCACGTGGTGGTGTTCAAGTTCCCCGAGGATCCCACCCGCGACTTCATCAAGCGCGTGATCGGGCTGCCGGGCGAGACGGTGGAGATCCGGGACAAGACCGTGCTCGTCAACGGTCAGGCGCTGGTGGAGCCCTACGCCCACTTCCTGGAGCCGCCCCTGCACCGCGACGATCCCGAGTACGGCCTGCGCAGCGAAGGGGTGCGGGACAACTGGGGGCCGGAGGTCGTGCCCGCCGGCCACCTGTTCGTGCTGGGCGACAACCGCGACAACAGCCGCGACAGCCGCTTCTGGGGCTTCCTTCCCCGCGACCAGGTCAAGGGCCGGGCGTTGCTCGTCTACTGGTCGTACGAGGCCTCGCGGGAGGAGTACCACCGCACCGGGTATCTCGACTGGCTCCGCGACACGCTCTCCGCTTTCGGCAAGACGCGCTGGAGCCGATTCTTCCATCTGATCCGCTGACGTCTCGGGAGGAGCAGAGATGAACGTTGGACACGAGAGGGGCGAGGGCAGGATGGGGACGATCGTGGGACTCCTCCTGTTCGTGGCCGTGATCCTCGCCATCTGGAACCTCGGGCCGGTGTTCTGGGCCGACTACAACTTCAAGGACAAGCTCAACGAGATCGCGCGTGTGGGCCGCCACCGGTCCGACGACGACATCCTCCGGATGATCATGCACGAGGTGAGCGAGAACAAGCTCGAGGGCTACATCACCGGGCACACCTGCAAGATCAACACGCTGGAGACGCGGCGGACGATCCTGTGCGAGTACGATCGCGCCGTGAACATCCTCCCGGGCTTCACGCACGTGTTTCACTTCAAGGACGATGCGGACCAGCCGCTGTTGTAGCTTCTAGGCGCGCGAGGCGAGCAGCCCGAACACCACTCGGGCCACGTCGGTGAGGGCCTGCGGCTTCTGGAGGAAGGCGTCGGCCCCGAGCCGGCGCGCCTCGCTCACGACCTCCGGCGTGGCATAGCCGGTGAAGAGCACGACCCGCGTGGCGGGAAACCGCTCCCGGACGAGCGCGAGCAGGTCCAGCCCTTCCGCGTCCCGCACGGGATGCAGGCGCAGGTCGGCGATCATCAGCGCATAGGGCGCGCCGAGCAGGAACGCTTCCGCCTCCTCCCGCCCGCGAGCGACGTCCACCTGGTGGCCGAAGGTCTCGAAGTACTCCTTCATCGTGAGGACGATCGCTTCTTCGTCGTCCACGATCAGGAGGCGGTGTCCCACGCGCTCACCGACCCCCGGTGGGACCCGGTCCCGCCGGGGCGAGGCTCATCGTGCCGAGCACCACGTCCGCCGCACCCTCCAGCGACTCGATCCACGATCGGATTTCCGAAGCGCGGGCTGATTCGCCGAGATTGATCCGTACGTTCTCCGCCGCCCCTTTGAGCCCGGCCCAGGCCAGCGCGGCCGCCGTGCGGGCGTCGCTGGCCGCGTTGGGGTTGCCGTTCTCCGCCGCCACCTGCGCCGCCGCCAGCACCGCCAGGCACGCCTCGGCGGTGCGCAGGGGAACGTCGGTGGCGACCGAGACCGCGGCGTCGACCGCGCGGCGACGGGACGCCTTCTCCTCGTCGGTCGCCTTCGGCAGCTTGTACGCGGCGCCCACGGCGTCGTAGGCCGCGCTGTCCTCGTCAACCAACCGGCGGAGCCGATCGCCGGTGGCGCGCGCGTCGGCGAGGGCCCCGTCCAGCCGTGCGCGCTCCGCCGCATCACCGGTGCGCGTCCTGGGCATGCCGCACACCATTGCCACCAGGGCGGCGGCGGTGGCCCCCGCGAGGGCGGCCGCGGAGCCGCCTCCCGGCGTGGGATCGGGGGACGCGAACCGGTCGAGCAGCTCCGTGGCGGTGAGGGCGAGCAGCGCCACTCAGAGCTTCCCGAGGAGCTGCTTCGCGATCACCATCAGCTGCATGTGGGTGGTGCCCTCGTAGATCTGCCCGACCTTCTGGTCGCGGAAGTACTTCTCCACCGGATACTCGCGCGAGAAGCCGTAGCCACCGTAGATCTCGATGACCTTGGAGGTGACGTGCTCGGCGGCGCGGGACGCGAAGAGCTTGGACATCGCCGCCTCCTTGATGAAGGAAGCCCCGGTGTCGCGAAGCCGGGCGGCGTTGTAGGTGAGCAGCCGGGAGGCGTCGATCTCGGTCGCCAGCTCCGCGAGGAGGAACTGCACGGCCTGGAACTCGGCGATCGGCCGGCCGAACTGGTGCCTCTGCTGGGCGTAGCGCAGGCCGTGCTCGAAGGAGCCCCGGGCCACCCCCACCATCTGGGCTCCGATCCCGATGCGGCCCTCGTTGAGCGTCTCGATCGCGATCTTGTAGCCCTTGCCCACCTCGCCCAGCACGTTCTCCTTGGGGACCCGGCAGCCCTCGAGCACCAGCTCGCAGGTGGAGGAGGCCCGGATGCCGAGCTTGTCCTCTTTCTTGCCGACCTGGAAGCCGGGAAAGGAGCGCTCGACGAGGAAGCTCGTGATGCCCTTGTAGCCCTTGGCGGGGTCGATCGTCGCCATCACGATGAACAGCTCGGCCTCGGCGGCGTTGGTGATCCACAGCTTCCGCCCGGTCAGCTCGTAGTGGTCGCCCTTGTCGGTGGCCCGGCAGGCGAGGGCGAAGGCGTCGGAGCCGGAGCCCGCCTCGGAAAGCGCGTAGGCGCCGACCCATTTGGAGGCGAGCCGGGAGCAGTACCGGGCCTTCTGTTCGTCGGTCCCCCACCGCAGCAGCGCGTTGTTCACGAGCGTGTTCTGGACGTCCACCAGCACGGCCAGCGACGCGTCGACCCGGGCCAGCTCCTCCACGACGAGGACGGACATGAAGAAGGTGGCGCCGGCGCCGCCCGCGGACTCGGGGATCTCGATCCCCATGATGCCGAGCTCGAAGCACTTGTCGATGAGCTCGCGGGGGATGTGCGCCTCCTTGTCCATCCTGGGGACCAGGGGGCGCACCTCCGCCTCGGCGAAATCCCGGACCTGGTCGCGAAACATCCTCTCGTCCTCCGAGAGGTCGGTGAGCGGGAGGCTGCGGGCGGGGGTGAGGGTCTCGGGCATCGCTTCACCTCGGGTAGCCATGCTACCGCTAAAACGCCTTGACACGCCGTGGCTTTGCCCTATGATCAAGATGTCATGATGCTGCGCCCTGCCGTGCGACCGCAGGCCCGCGATAGGCGAGGCCCGTCCCGGCAGGGAGCCATGGTCTAGTTCGCATCGCCAGTCGAACGGACCTTCCGACCCGCTGGACATTGATTCCAGCGGGTTTTTCTTTTTGGGGTCGACGCAGAGGATGCTGACGGTCGGTGTTTTCGGGGCGACGGGTTACGCGGGGCGCGAGGCCGTGCGGCTGCTCTCCGCCCACCCGCGGGCGAAGGTGGCCTTCACCACGGGCAGCGGCGAGGGGCACCTGGCCCACGAGGCGGGCCTCGCGCGGCCGGCCGACGCCTACCTGCTCTCGCTGCCCCACGGCATCTCGGCCTCCTACGCGGCCCGGCTGCGCGAAGCATGGCCTCGCGCCGTGGTGGTGGACCTCTCCGGCGACCTGCGCCTGCCGGATGCCGCCTCGTACAAGGAGTGGTACGGCCACGATCATCCGGCGGCTTTGCTGCTCGGCGCGCCCTACGGCCTGACCGAGCTCTACCGCGACCGGATCCGGGGAGCGCGGCTCATCGCCAACCCCGGCTGCTACGCCACCAGCGTCCTGCTGCCCCTGGTGCCCCTCGTCCGCGAGGAGCTGGTGGACGCCGACGACATCGTGATCGACGCCAAGAGCGGGGCCACCGGCGCGGGGCGCGCGGCGAAGGAAGAGCTCCTGTTCTGCGAGGTCGACGAGGACCTGAAGGCGTACTCGCCCGGGCGCACGCACCGGCACGTCGGCGAGATGGAGGCGGTACTGGCCGAGCGCACCGGGCGAAAGATCGCGCTCACCTTCTGTCCCCACCTCCTGCCGGTCAAGCGGGGCATCCTCTCCGCGCTCTACCTGAAGACCCGCGCCTCCGACGCGGACCTGTCGGCCGCCCTCGAGAGCGCCTATTCCGGCTCGCCGTTCGTGAAGGTGGTCGGCGCGCCGCCGCGCCTTTCGGACGTGGTGGGCACCAACGACTGCCGGATGTCGGTCCATGCCGCGGCGCCGGGGCGCGCGGTCGTCTTCTCCGCCCTCGACAATCTGGTGAAGGGTGCGGCGGGCCAGGCCGTGCAGAACCTCAACGTGGCGCTGGGCTGGCCCGAGGCCGAGGGCCTGCCGACCCTCGAGGGAGGCCGTCCATGACGCCCCGGCTGTCGCTGGCCCGCGACACGAAGCCGGTTCGGGTATACAAAGTGGGCGGTCCGGCCCTCGAGGATCCGGGCCTCATCGGTCCTCTGGCCGACGACATCCGCCGCGCGCCCGGGCCGTCGGTCCTCGTGCACGGAGGGGGCCGGCACGTCGACCGCATGCTCCGGGCGCTCGCGATCGAGTCCCGCTTCGTCGGCGGCCGGCGCGCGACTTCGCCGGCGGCGATGGAGGTGGTGGAGATGGTGCTCTCGGGTGTGGTCAACAAGGATCTGGCCGCGGGGCTCACGAGCGCGGGACTCCCGGCGGTCGGCATCTCCGGCCGCGACGGCGCCCTCATCCGCGCGCGCCTGGAGCCGGACCTCGGCCGGGTGGGTGTTCCCGTGGACGCCGACCCGGCTCCCGTCCGCGCGCTGTGGGACGCGGGCCTGCTCCCGGTCGTCTCCCCGGTGTCGTGCGGGCCGAGCGGGGAATCGGTGAACGTCAACGCCGACGAGGCCGCGCTCGTCCTGGCCCGGTCCCTGGGCGCGGCCGCGCTCGTGTACCTCTCCGACGTCGACGGCGTCCGGGTGGGCGAGGAGACGGTGGAAGTCCTCGACGCGGCGACGGCGGAGCGGCTCATCGAGGACGGAACCATCACGGCGGGCATGGCGCTGAAGGTCCGAATGGCGCTGGAGGCGGCGCAGGCGGGGATTCCCGAGGTGGTGGTGGCGGGAAAGGCGCGCCTGACCGGCGGGTTCGCGGGCACCCGGATCACGGCGGGGCAGGACCTGGCGAAGCAGGCGGGTCGCAGCCGCATCCGCCGGGGGCTGCGTTGAGCGCGCTGCTGCCGGTCTACGACCGCGACCTCGTGATCGTGTCGGGCAAGGGCGCTCGCCTCACCGACGCCGACGGCAAGACCTATCTCGACTTCGCGGCGGGGATCGGGGTCAACGGCCTGGGCTACGGCGACCGCAAGGTCACGGCCGCCATCCGCAAGCAGGCGGGAAAGCTCGTTCACGCGAGCAACCTCTACTACAGCCCGCCGGCCCAGGCGCTGGCCGAACGCCTGGCCGGACTCGCGTTCCCGTCGAAGGTGTTCTTCTGCAACTCGGGGACGGAGGCGGTGGAAGCGGCCATGAAGTTCGCGCGCCGCATCGGCGGCCCCTCGGGTCGAACCGAGTTCGTGGCCTTCGAGCGCGGTTTCCACGGCCGCACGATGGGCGCGCTCTCCCTGACGTGGAACGAGAAGTACCGGACGCCGTTCGAGCCGCTGGTGCCCGGCGTGCGGTTCTGCGCCTGGGACGACCTCACCGCGGCCGCGGCCGTGATCGGCAATCGTACGGCCGCCGTCTTCGTGGAGCCCGTGCAGGGCGAGGGCGGACTGCGCGTGGCCCCTCGCGAGTTCCTGCGGGGCCTGGCGGATCTGTGCCGTGAGCGCGGGGCGTTGCTCGTCTCGGAGGAGGTCCAATGCGGCCTCGGCCGCACGGGCCAGCTCTTCGCTTACCAGAACGCGGGGATCCGGCCCGACATCCTCACCCTGGCCAAGCCGCTCGGCGGCGGATTGCCTCTCGGCGCGGTGCTGCTCAAGGAGGATCTGGCCGGCGCCATCGCCGTCGGCGACCACGGCAGCACCTTCGGAGGCAACCCGGTCGCGGCCGCGGCGGCCCTGGCCGTGCTCGACCGCCTCACGGCCCCGAAGTTCCTGGACAAGGTGAACCAGAGAGGCGCCTACCTGCGCAAGGGGCTGAACCAGATCGCGCGGAGGTATCCGGCCATCGTCCAGGTGCGGAGCGCGGGCCTCATGGTGGGCATCGAGCTGCACGCGGCCGCGCTGCCGGTCGTGAGAGCGCTGCGCGAGAAGGGGATCCTCGTGACGCGGGCCGGCGACAACGTGGTGCGCCTGCTGCCGCCGCTGGTCGTGAAGCGGAAGGACATCCGGCAGCTCCTCGGGGCGTTCGACGAGGTGCTCGCCACGGGGGCCGGCGCCGCGCCGGCGGCCCCGCCCCCGGCCGTGATGGTGGAAGGAGGCGGCGGTGCGGTTGCGTAAGGCCACGGAGGCCGACGTCGCTCCCCTGCTCGCCCTCATCAACGGCTACGCCGACCGGGACATGCTGTTGCGCCGCACCGAGGACTCGCTGCGGGCCTGCCTGGACGACTTCTGGGTGGCGGAAGAAGACGGCGAGGTGGTGGGTTGCGGCGCCCTCACCGCCCTCGGCCCCGGCCTCGGCGAGGTGCGCTCCCTGGCCGTGCGCGAGGATCGCGCCGGCCGGGGCGTCGGCCGGCAGATCGTGGAGCGATTGCTCGAGGAATCGGCGGACCGTGAGTTCCTGGAGGTGCTCGCGCTCACCCGCCGGGTACCGTTCTTCGAGGCGCTCGGCTTCCACGTCACCCGCCGCGAGCGCTTCCTCGACAAGCTGATGGTGGACTGCAAGGCGTGCCCGCTGAACCTCTGCTGCGACGAAACCGCGGTGGTGCGCACGCCCCCTCAACGCAACGGAATCAACGCAGAGAGCGCCCCTCTGCGTTTCAAAGGAGTCTCCGGTCGATGAGTCAAGTCAAGAAGGTCGTGCTGGCGTACTCCGGGGGGCTCGACACCTCGATCATCATCCCCTGGATCAAGGAGAACTACGGCGGGGCGGAGATCATCGCCTACTGCGGCGACGTGGGCCAGGGCGACGACCTGGAGGCGGTGCGGCGCAAGGCGCTCGCCACGGGCGCCAGCAAGTGCGTGGTGGAGGACCTGCGCGAGGAGTTCGTCCGCGACTACGCCTACGCGGCCCTCGCCGCCGGCGCCGTGTACGAGGACAACTACCTGCTCGGGACCGCGCTGGCCCGCCCGCTGCTCGCCTACCGCCAGGTGCAGACCGCGCGGCGGGAGGGGGCGGACGCCCTTGCCCACGGCGCCACCGGCAAGGGCAACGACCAGGTCCGCTTCGAGGTGACCTACGCCACCTTCGCCCCTCACCTGAAGGTCATCGCCCCGTGGCGCGAGTGGAACATCCGCTCCCGCGAGGATGCCCTCGCGTACGCCGCCACCCACGGCGTGCCCGTGGACCAGTCCCCGCGGGACATCTTCAGCCGCGACGGGAACCTCTGGCACCTCTCCCACGAGGGCGGGAACCTCGAGGATCCGTGGGACGCGCCCCGCAAGGAGATGTTCAAGCTCACCGTCGACCCCGAGGACGCACCCGACGAGCCGGAGGTGGTGACCCTCGGGTTCGAGCGCGGCGCGCCCGTAGCGCTCAACGGAGAGAGGCTCGGCCCGGTGGAGATGGTAGAGACGCTGAACCGCGTCGCGGGCTCCCACGGCGTCGGGCGCCTCGACCTCGTCGAGAACCGCCTCGTCGGCATCAAGTCCCGCGGCGTGTACGAGACGCCGGCGGGCACCGTCCTCCACGTCGCTCACCGCGAGATCGAGCGCCTGGTGCTCGACAGAAACACTTTGCACTTCAAGCAATCAGTCTCCGTGCGCTACGCGCAGCTCATCTACGACGGGCTGTGGTTCTCCACCCTGCGCCAGGCCCTCGCCGCCTTCGTGGCCTACACGGAGAAGGAGGTGACGGGAGAGGTGAAGGTGCGGCTCTTCAAGGGCCGCGCCGAAGCCGTCGGCCGGCGCTCGCCGCGCAGCCTGTACCGCCAGGACCTCGCGACCTTCGGCGAGGGCATGGCCTACGACCATCAGGACGCCGAGGGGTTCATCCGGCTGTTCGGCCTGCCCGAGCGGGTCCGAGCGCTGACGCGGACGGACCACGCCGAGGCGGAGAGGAACGGAAAGACCGCCGAGAAGGCTCGAAAGCCCGCGGAGAAGGCCCGGGAGAAGGCGGGTACGCGCGGATGAGCGTGGCCGAGGAGCGGGCGAAGCCGGCGGCGCGCGACGACGCGCAGGCGCGGGGCGCCATCACGGCGCCCGACGGCTTCCGGGCCGCGGCCGTGGCCGCGGGGGTCAAGCCCGAGGGGCCCGACCTGGCCCTGCTGGCGGCGGACCGCGACTGCGCGGCCGCCGCCGTCTTCACCGCCAACCGCGCCCAGGCCGCGCCCGTGATCGTGTCGCGCGAGCACCTCGCGGGCGGACGCGCCCGCGCGGTCGTGATCAACGCCGGCTGCGCCAACGCCGCTACCGGCGCCCCGGGAATCGCCGACGCGCGGCAGATGGCGACGGCCACGGCGACGGCGCTGGGCTGCCGGCCGACCGAGGTCGTCGTCGCTTCGACCGGCGTCATCGGCACCCGCCTGCCCATGGACAAGGTGCGGGCGGCCATCGCCGACGCCGCGCGGCATCTGGCCCGTGAGGCCGGCGCCGACGCCGCCCGCGCCATCCTGACCACGGACACCCGGCCCAAGGAGGCGTGCGTCCGCTTCTCCCTGGGCGCGGAGACGCTCACGGTGGGGGCGATGGCCAAGGGCGCAGGGATGATCGCGCCCAACATGGCGACGATGCTCGCGTTCTTCACCACCGACGCCGCGGTCGAGCCCGGCCTGCTGGCGCGCGCGCTCCGCGAGGCCGTCGGGGAGAGCCTGAACCGCGTGACGGTGGACGGCGACACGTCCACCAACGACATGGCGCTGCTGCTGGCGAGCGGTGCGCGCCGCGCGCCCCCCATCGAGAAAGACGGCCAGAGCTACGACACGTTCCGCGCCGCCCTCACGGAGGCCGCCCGCCGCATCGCCGAGCTGATCGTGCGCGATGGAGAGGGGGCGACCCGCATGGCCGAGGTGCGCGTGGACGGCGCGCGGGACGCGGCGGACGCCGACCGCGTCGCGCGCGTGGTCGCCGACTCGCCCCTGGTGAAGACCGCATTGCACGGCGGCGACCCGAACTGGGGCCGCATCCTCGCCGCCGTCGGTCGCTCCGGGGTGGCGCTCGATGTGGACCGCGTCGACATCTTCCTGGGGGGCGTGTGGGTGGCCGAGGGCGGCCGCGCCCGCGACTACGACGAGCCCGCCGCCCGCGCCGCGATGCTCGAGGACCCCGTGCGCATCCGCGTGAGGCTCGGCGCGGGCCAGGCGGCGGGTTGGATCTGGACCTGCGACTTCAGCCACGGGTACGTGGACATCAATGCTCACTACCGGAGCTAGGAGCCCTTTCAACGCGGAGGACGCAGAGGGACAACGGAGAGGTCGCAGAGAAGGATGAATGGAAAGGACCTCCTACGACCGGCGCAGCAACAATCCTCAGCAATTGAGGTGCCGAATGGAGGTTGCGACCGCGGTTGACGGCATCACGGAACAGATCATCGGCGGGGCGATCGTCGTGCATCAGAGCCTGGGCCCGGGATTGCTCGAGTCAGCTTACGAGTCTTGTCTCGCCTTCGAATTGAACGAACGTGGTCTGAACGTGGAGCGTCAGCGGCCGTTTCCCTTGATCTACAAGTCGATGCGGATCGACTGCGCGTACCGAATCGATCTCCTCGTGCAAGATTCCGTTATCGTCGAGATCAAGGCGCTGGAGCAGGTGCTTCCCGTACACCAGGCGCAGTTACTCTCGTATCTCCGGCTGGCGTCGTTGCCCGTTGGTCTTCTCATCAATTTCCACGTTGCGAGCCTCAGGAACGGCATCCGCCGCGTCGTGAATTCATTTCCTCCGTCTCTGCGTCCTCCTCGTTCCTCTGCGTCCTCTGCGTTAAAAGGCAACACGTCGTGAAGCTCTGGGGCGGAAACTACTCAAGCGACCCGGACAAGGAGTTCTGGGAATTCAACCGTTCATTCCCCTTCGACCGGCGCCTGGTCGCGGAGGAGATCGCGGCCTCGCGCGCGTACGTGCGGGCGCTGGGACGCTGTCGCGCGATCACGCCCGACGAGGCCGACCAGCTCGACGGCGCGCTCGAGCGGCTCGCGCAGCAGGTGCAGGCCGATCCCGCTTCGCTGGAGATGGACGCCGAGGACGTCCACAGCTTCGTGGAGACACGGCTCACCGAGGCGGTCGGCGACCTCGCCGGCCAGGCCCACCTCGGCCGCAGCCGCAACGAGCAGGCGGTGACCGCCCTGCGCCTCTGGCTGCGCCGCACGACGGACCGCTTGCGCGAGGGCGTGGCGCGTCTCGTGGAAGCGCTGGTCGCGCAGGGCCAGGCCGGGGCCGACGCCGTGATGCCCGGCTACACGCACACGCGCGCGGCGGAGCCGATCACCTTCGGGCACCTCGCCGCCGCCCATGCGTGGGCCCTGGTGCGGGACCACGAACGGCTCGGCGACGCACGCCGGCGCGCGAACGTGCTGCCGCTCGGCTCGGGAGCGCTCGCGGGCACCGCGCTTCCCATCGACCGCGAGGCCCTCGCCCGCGACCTCGGCTTCGACCAGATCAGCCCCAACGCGCTCGACGCGGTGATGGACCGCGACTTCGCCGCCGAGTTCGTCTTCGCGTGCGCGCAGCTCCAGACGCACCTCGCGCGGCTGGCCGAAGACCTCATCTGGCTCTCGGGTCCCGAGTACGGCTTCTTCGCGCTGCCGGAGAGCTTCACGACGGGATCGAGCCTCATGCCGCAGAAGAAGAACCCCGACGCGCTCGAGCTGGTGCGGGGCAAGGCGGCGCGCGTCGACGGCGACCTCGTGCGGCTCCTCGCGCTCATGAAGGGCCTGCCCGCGGGCTACCAGAAAGACCTGCAGGAGGACAAGGAGGCGGTCTTCGACGCCGCCGACGCCGCCGG